>Ga0209007_1000285_pt1 | contig 24713 bp, 20 predicted proteins | sample JacPinW_OM1H0_O2_FD_187961 | JGI IMG/M metagenome (GOLD analysis project Ga0209007, IMG submission 187961) | Forest soil microbial communities from Algoma, Ontario, Canada - Jack Pine, Ontario site 1_JW_OM1H0_O2 (SPAdes) (version 2) | ecosystem: Environmental > Terrestrial > Soil > Boreal... | reverse complement strand
TCCTTCTCGGCGCGAGTCAGCTTGGCATCGCGCTGGTCGAGTTAGTACAGCGCTTCGGTGTATTCCTCGTTCGCCTTTTCCGTGCGAATCACTTTCGGAGAAAACTTTGTCAGTAACCGGCTGTACTCCACGTTCACTGTTCGAGATCTCATTTGTTCCACCCTCCCTTGTCGTACCCCGCGTGAGTCAGCACATTCCGCACAAATATCCGCCCCGTCCGATAACTGCCTTCCGTGACCACGGATAGTTCCGCCCACCTTGCGAATCGTGGGTGCGCTTCGCCGTTGTAGCGGCCGCCTTTAGGCGGGCGTATTATCTGCCGTGCCCTTCCCGCACAAAAACATTCGACTCCCCACCTCACACTATATAGGCCAGCGCTTCTATTTCGTCACGCTCTGCTGCTCGGGTCGCCGCGCGTGTTTGCGAAACCAGAACAGGCCGTCTGGCTAATTGACCAGCTTCGCGAACAGTCCGCTTCAAATCAATTTGCCGTGCACGCCTACTGCGTGATGCCCGACCATCTACACGCGCTCGTTTTCGGCCTTGAACCCGCCAGCAGTATGCTCGCCTTCGCAAAAATCCTGAAACAAAAGACCTCCTACGAATTTCGACGGAAATTCAGTGAACCGCTGTGGCAAAAAAAGTTTTACGACCACATCCTCCGGCCCAAGGATTCTCCGGCAGCCGTGGCTGTTTATATCTGGATGAATCCCGTGCGGAAGAATCTCTGCAAGACTCCCCACGATTATCCATTCTCCGGTTCATTTGTCCTCGAAGATTGGCGCAAGACCTTCTCTCCGAAAGAGCTCTGGCAGCCGCCATGGAAAGCTCGGCCGTTGTAGCAGACCTAGCCTCGGTGTTTGGGGTTGAGGGTTACGAGGTTTTGATCTTGGAGCGGCCGCCTTCAGGCGGGCGGGTTTTGCTTAACGACCCATCGCCGACCTAAAGGTCGCCGATATAACCAGCGCCGTCGCATCATCCGCATCGGCCACAGCTCTTGTTGTCCTCCGCAGTTGTGTAGCAGTAAGCAGCCACCTTTTCTACCCGAGATCGTTCGCGTAGAGCGGCGGGCGAATTAGACTCCGGGTACCAGGACACACACACGACTCCTTGAATTTAAATAAACAGCGTGCTAGCGTGACTCGTGATTATTGAAGATAAAATTCGTTACCAGGAAGCGGGACGAAAGTTCAGCGCCCGCCCCTGCCCCACCGCAAACGACCTAGCTCAATTCCCTGTCGGCCGTATCCCCCTCGTACCTCGCGAAAATTCGTTGCCTCCGCGATTCAGCCGAATAGGACGCATAAGCCGGCCTATTTCTTTCCTCGGCAAACGCCGATGTGAGCGCGAAAGCTTGCAACTTAAATCGCCAAATTCCGTAATTAAAACGCGCTCTAAATTCATGAAAACAAACGACAGCGACACAGCCAAATCGCCAAAAAATGCAAAAACCCGATTCACGAATCCGCCCGTTTTCTGGAGATTAGATCCCCACTTTTTCCCCAATTTTTCGCCGCCGCTAGCCTCGGTTTTGCCGCCGATGCTGCAAAAAAATTGCAACTGGTCTAGACCACTTCTAACCGGCACAGCACCACAAACAGAATTCGACCTAACCTACAGAAAACAAACGACGGAGAAATTTCTAACCGGGGCTAGAACGCACATTAGGAAAACACGCTTTTGCGCTAAAATGAGTAAAGAAACGAACGAAAAAACGAGTGAAATGAAGGCGCTCCGATGACCGACCGCAAACCCCCATTCGCCACCGTGGAAGAAGCCCTGGACGAAATCCGCGCCGGCCGCATGATCGTGCTGGTGGACGACGAAGACCGCGAAAACGAAGGCGACCTGGCCATGGCCGCCGAAAAAGTCACACCGGAAGCCATCAATTTCATGACCAAATTTGGACGCGGCCTGATTTGCCTGGCGCTCACCGAGCAGCGTTGCGACGCGCTGAACCTCACCGCCATCACGCCGCGAAATACTTCCGCCTTCGGCACGCCATTCTGTGAACCAATCGACGCGCGCCGCGGCACCACCACCGGCACCAGCGCCTCCGACCGCGCCACCACAATTTTGGCTACCACCGATCCCAACACGCGCCCCGAAGATCTCGCGCGGCCCGGACACGTTCACACTCTTCGCGCGCGCAATGGCGGAGTGCTCGTTCGCGCCGGGCAAACCGAAGCTTCCGTGGACCTCGCCCGCCTCGCCGACCTCGATCATTCCGGCGTGATCTGCGAAATCATGAACGACGACGGCAGCATGGCGCGCATGCCTGACCTCACCGAATTTTGCCGCCTGCACAATATGAAGCTGCTCACCGTGGCCGACTTGATCCGCTACCGCATGCAGCACGAACGTTACGTTCGCCGCATTGCGGAATCGATTCTGCCCACGCCGCACGGAAATTTCCGCATGATTGCCTACTCCAGTGACGTGGACCACGAGCTGCACGTCGCGCTGGTTCGCGGCGACGTTTCCAACGACTCCGCGGGAGGGCCGCCCCTCGTCCGCGTGCACTCGCACTGCCTTACTGGCGACGTCTTCAACTCCACCGCCTGCGATTGCCACGCAATCATTGACCGCTCGCTCGCAGCCATCGCGCAAGCCGAGCGCGGCGTCTTCGTTTATTTGCATCACACCGGGCGGGGATTTCAAATCGATTCGCGTCAACTCGACGGCAACGAAATTCCGCAAATCCGCTTTCATCAACGAGAAGAACTGGATCAGGATTTAGGCAGGCAGCGTCTGGTGCAGCGCGAGAGCGGCATCGGCGCCCAGATATTGATCGATCTGGGCCTGCGACGCATCCGCGTCCTCACAAATCATCCGCGTAAAGTGGTGGCGCTGGAAGGCTACGGACTCGAAATCGCCGACCAGGTTCCCCTCTCGGTCGGCTCCGCAAAATCAACCCACCAAACTTTGTAGAAGAAAAAAATGTTTCGCGATTATTTGCCGAAGATCAAAACCACAAACGAATCCTTTGCCACAGTCGGACGCGGATGCGCGTTGTCCGCCGTCGGCGCCGGTGTCGAACTGAAGTCCGCCGTCACCAGAAATACCTGGTGTGTCTTGGGGTCCAGCGCCATGGTTCGCGCATGCGCCTGCGTCGGCACATTTTCCACCACCGAATATTTGTCCGGCGTATCTTCGTGCACGACGGTCAGCGTGGCACTCTCGCCGTTGGAAGAGTATGCGTACTGCAGTTCCGGGTCGAAGGCGTTCGCGTCCACTCCCTCGCCGATCTCTGGCGTCGCAACAACTTTGCCGGAATCAGCATCGATCACCGCCATCATTTTATTGTCGCAGCCCGCAAACAGACGCCGATGGGCTATGTCCATAGCCAGCCCGGAAGGCTCTTTGCACGGAGCCAGCGGCCAGGTCGCCGTCACTTTCAGGTTCTGCGAATCGATGCGCTGCTCTTCGCTTTTGTCCTCGATGTTTACGTACACGTGGCCCGCGCCATCTGCCACCGCAAACTCCGGCTTGCCATCCACGGGAATGGTGCCCACCACGTTTCCGCTCGCGGCATCAATCACTGTGGCATTCTTGCTGCGTCCGTTCATGGCGAACACGCGCTTCGAGGAGGGATCGTAAATGATGGCGTCAGGATTCGTGCCGGCCTGCGCGCTGCCGATAACTTTCAAAGTTCTCAGATCGAAAATCGTCACCGTGCCGGCGCGGCCGTTCGACGTAAAACCGCGATTGAACTCCGGAGCCAGCGCAATGCCATGCACTCCGTCGGTATTCGGAATCTCGCCGACAACTTTTCCCGAATCCACTTCGAGCACGGCGACTCTCGTGCCGCGCGAAATGTAAAGGCGGCGCGTGGCCGGGTCGAAAATGAGGTAGTCCCAGAATCCTTCACCGCCCAACGGAATTTTCTTCAGCAAATGGTAGCCCGACGGTCCAAACGCTCGCGACGCCGTGGAAACAGCCGCCCCCGCAGTCAAGCTACGCGATCCCGCTGCGGACAGAATCGGTGTCGCCGCGTGGGTCTTGTTCACCACGACAACCGCAGAGACGGCCAACAACGCAATCGCACAGAGGATCGCTGCCACGCTTCCTAAAAATGACGGCCGCAATATTTTCACCTCGTTCTCCCGGGTTTCTTGCTCATTAAGATTTCGCAACCATGCTATTCCGCGCTTGCGGCCGAGTCAATTGCTCTGCCGCAGCCCCGTACAATCGCGTGCATTTCTGTTGTTAAGTGCGGTTGTCATTGCGCCCCGCGATCATCGCTATTACCTCGCAGTGGCGATGTATTCAATCTGCGTTGGATGAAATGCGGCGAATTCAACAACGGCTGCCTACGGCGATTTTTGTGCTGCCGCTCCGATTGTCAAATACGGACGCATTTTCTCCAGGCGTCCCTTGGAAATACCCTTGATCGCGAGAAGGTCGTCAATTTTCTGAAAAGGGCCGCTCTTCTGGCGGAAATTTACGATGGCTTTTGCCGTACTGGGCCCGATTCCGGGGACTTGCTGCAACTGCTCTGCTGTCGCGGAGTTCAAATCGACGGAATGTGCTGGAGGCGGGCGCTTGGTGTCCGCGCAAACTTGCACGACGAACAATGCCATCAGCAAAAAAGAAACCGCGATTAATGCGCAAGATGAAATTCGGCCTGCCCCAGATTTAAAATCGTCAGACACGATTTCCCTGCTGGTCGTATTCCGTCACTGGGCCGAAGAGGGCGGCTTGGTCCGCGATTTGCGCGCGGTCGCCGACGAGAACGATCTGCTCGTTGGCTGAATCGAAATGGCGGCGAGCGGCGGCGAGAATGTCGTCCGCGGTGAGGGCCTGGATTCGCGCGCGATAAGTTTCGAGATAATCTTCGGGCAAGCGATCGAGAAAGACGGTGGAAAGCTGCGAGAGCACGCCGTCCTGTGTCGCCACGCCGAGCGAAAAGACTCCGCTCAAATAGCTGCGGGCGCTTTCGAGCTCTTGCGCAGTGACGGGAAGCGAACGCATGCGGTCCATTTCGTAGAATACTTCCGTGAGCGTCGCTGCAGCCACTTCGTTCCGCACCGCGGCATGCACGCTGAAATAACCGTATTCACGCAGCGCGTTAATTCCGCTGCGCGGGCTGTAGGTGTAGCCTTTTTGCTCGCGTATATTCATCACCAGGCGGGAATGAAACGCGCCGCCGTAGATCGAATTGGCGAGAACCATGCGATACCAGTCGGGATCGCGACGCGTGATAGCGAGATTCCCGACGAGCACTTGCGTCTGCACGGAACCGGGAAGATGGACAAGATGAACCTGGCGTCCGGACTGACGCGGCGGTGCCGGCCATTTCTGCGGCGCAGGCGCGGGCGCGGTCCACGCGCCAAATATTCTTTCCACCTGATCGAGTATCACGTCAGCAGAAAAATCGCCCACCAGGATCAGCAAGCCGTTCGCGGGCGAATAATTCTGGCGATAAAACTCTTCGAGCTGCTCGCGCCGGAACGCCGCGACTTGCTCCGGTACGGGAGCGACAATCGCGTAGGGATGCTCGCCGAAAAGCGTGCGACGCAAGCGTTCGGTGGCAAGAAAATCGGGAGTGGTGCGCTGGATTTTCAGGCCTTCGATTCGCTGGCGGCGCTCGCGTTCAAATTCTTCTTCGGGAAAGGAAGCGTTGCGCGCGAGATCGGCCAACATTTCGAGGAGCCCATCTGAAAAGTCGGCTACGCCAGAAATACCAATCGCACTGGTATCGGCTCCGGCATGCGCGGCCAAGTCGGCGCCCATGCGGCGCAGGTCCTCTTCAATGCGTCGAAGCGGACGATTTGTCGTGCCGGTGCGCGCGACAGTGGCGGTGAGCTCGGCCAAGCCGGGAGCGCGATATGCCACCGATGCGTTTCCGCTGCGGAAAAAAAGCTGCGCGGAAATTTTCGGGAAGGTGCGGGCTTCCGCCAGAACAACTTGCAGGCCGTTGGCGAGAGTCAGAACGGTGCGCTTCGGCCATGCTACAGGCCGTTCAGGACCAAGGGCGGGCGGTGAGGAACGTTGCGGCGGCGTGGTAACAGTTGTGGATGTCATCGAGATTCTCCGAGGTTCGCGGGCACGCGCGCCAGGACAGCGCGGTTCGTGGGAACCAGATACTTTTTTGCGGCCGCTTGCACTTCCACGGGAGTTACGGCCATGAAACCGTCGAGCACGGTGTTGACGCGATCCGGGTCGCCATCGAAAAGAGTGAAACATGCGAGATAGTGCATGAGCCCGAAGCGCGGCATGTAAGAGCCCATGCCTCCTTCCAACATCGAGTAATAATCGGCGCGGAATTTCACTTTCACCGGCGCGAGTTCATCTTCTGAGATTTCTTTTTCCTGCACTTCGCGGATGACCTCGTCGTAAGCGGCAACGGTCGCGTCGGTGGAGAATTCCGGACGATAGAAAATACGAGTAACCATTTGTGTGGGGCCATTGGCGTCGAAAACGTCGAGGCTCCCGTCAGTTTCGATGGCTATTTGCTTCTCAAAAACGAGCTGGCGGTAAATGCGTCCTGCGCGGCCACCGTGCAGCACGCGGTCGAGAATGGTCATGGCGTACCAATCTTTTGAGCCGCGCGGTGGAACGGTGTAGCCGATAGCGAGAGCCGGCAGCGTTCCGAACTTTTCCTCCACGTTGCCACGGCGTTCTTCGGTTTGCGGCGGCTCGCTAACGTCGGCGCGAGGCGGCAACGCGTGCGACGGAATGTCTTCGAAGTATTTCTTTGCAAACGTGAAAGCTTCGGCGGGATCGAGATCGCCGAGCATCAGCAGGACCGCATTATTCGGCGAGTAATAGGTGCGATAGAAAGACTGAACGTCCGCAAGGTTGGCGGCGTCGAGATCTTTAAAATCGCCATAGAAATTATGCGCGTTGGGCCAATTGCGGAAAGCCACGGGCGGCAAATCGAGCCAGGGAAATCCGCCATACGGCTGATTCATCACGTTCACGCGAACTTCCTCTTTCACCACGTCGCGCTGATTGCGCAGATTTTCGTCGTCCACTTTCAGGGCGCGCATGCGGTCGGCTTCGAGCCAGAGGACGCGTTCGAGCGCGTTGGATGGGACCGCTTCAAAATAATTGGTGATGTCGTAATGCGTGGTGCCGTTGAGGAGGCCGCCGGATGCGTTGATCAGACGGATGTGCTCCATCTTTCCGGCGTTTTCCGAGCCCTGGAACATCATGTGTTCGAAAAGATGCGCGAAACCGCTGCGTCCGCGCGGCTCGAGGCGAAAACCGATTTGATAATAAACGCCCACAGTGACGACAGGCGCGGAATGATCGGGCGCAGCCACAACGCGCAGACCGTTGGCGAGCGTGGTGTGCTCGACCGGAATATGCAATTTCTTCAACTTTTCCCTCCCGTTGATTTCTTCAACGCTCGCTTCAACTGATTCGATGCTCCAGCCGGCTTCCTGGACAGAACTTTGCCGGAGAGAAGAGCAAGAACCGCATAGGCCTCTTGAAATTCTCGCGGATAGCGCTGCATCGCTTTGGTATGTTTTGCTACCGTTTCGAAATCGCCGCGTGAAACCGGGCCAGTCCAGGATTTCTGCGGGCCCAGCTTTTCAAAATTATCCAACATCTGGCGCGTTAATGGCAGCAACGCACGAAGGGCATCCCGCCGACTGAAGCCCAACTTTATCAGCACTTGCGTCGCGGCTTCCATCAGGCCCAGGCCGTGGCCGGCGACCAGCGCGCCCGCAGCGTGGTACGCGGGCTTATTCTTGCCATGGATGGTGACCGGCGCACCACCCAAAGAGCGGGCAATCTGGCGCGCAACTGCTGTAGCCCGGCGATCGCCTTCGACCGCAAAGATAACTTTTTCCAGCTTCGGCGCGCCGCGTCCGCTAAAAGTTTGCATGGGATGAAGCGAGCCCGTGGAAGCGCCGCGGCGAGCAAGCGGAACGAGAACTGTACGATCCATTGCGCCGCTGGTGTGCAGAACGATTTTATCGCGAAGCTTCGATTCGTCAAAACTCGCCAACGTGTTTGCAACTCTACCGAGCGCGCCATCGGGCGTGGTCAGCAGGATCACTTTCGAATCCAGAATCTTCGGAACCAGCCGCGAAAATGGCTTCCCTGCCCCAATCTGACGAACGGCGGCGCGCGATGTAGCCGCGGAGCGTGTGACGACAGCGCCAATACGCCAACCGAGGCCGCCAAGACGCTTTCCCAACGTGCGGCCCACGCGCCCTGCTCCGACGATGGAAAGAGAGCGCTCCATGGCACGTGATAGCATAACGTGTAAGCGGAATTTCAGGTGGGAGAAATTGTCTCCACATTTATTTTGGATCATTGCGTTGGGAGCGGCGGCCTTGCTCTGGATTTATGGGACGCTCGACGCGGCTTGGGGCTTGCGCACGTTCGCGTCTGTTGGTGATGTGACGCCACTGCAGGATGCTGATTGTCCCAGCGTTTCCATTCTTTTTGCTGCGCGCGACGAAGCGCAGAAATTGCCGGCTGCGCTGGCGACATTTTTGAAGATGGATTATCCGCGCTACGAAATCGTGGCGGTGAATGACCGGTCGCGGGATGATACGGAACAGATACTGAAGAGTGCTGCAGAGAATAATCCGCGCCTGAAGATTGTTTCGGTGAAAGAGCTGCCCGCCGGATGGCTCGGGAAACCTCATGCGCTGCAAAAAGCCTATGAACAATCAACCGGAGAGTGGTTGATTTTTACGGACGCGGACGTTCAGTTCGCGCCTTCGCTGCTACGAACCGCGGTTGCGTTGGCGCAGAAAAAGGGCTGGGACCACTTAACGCTCTCCGGACGCACGGATATGTTCACCTTCGGCGAAAAGATCGCGATGACGTTCTTCGGCCTGGCGTTTCTGATGAGTGTGCGGCCGTGGAGGGTGAGCAATCCGCGCTCGGGCGCTTTTGCGGGAATCGGAATGTTTCAGCTAATCCGCCGAAGCACGTATGAAGCGATTGGAACGCATCGCCGCCTGGCCATGGAGGTGGTGGACGACATGAAGCTGGGAAAGCTGGTGAAGCAGGAAGGGTTTCGCTCGGCGGTGGCGCTGGCCAATAACGAAATCAGCGTCCACTGGCACAGCGGCGTGAGAAATATTATTCGCGGGACGACGAAGAACTTTTTCGCGTTTACCGGATTCTCGCTTTGGACCGCCGGGGTGCAGATGTTCGGACTCTTAATGATGTGCGTGGTGCCATGGATCGCGCTGTTCTTCGCGCACGGCTGGCCGCTGGTATCCGCGTGCATTTGCGTGGGACTCGCCGTCATTCTGCATATCGGCGCGTGCCTGGAATTCAAAGTGTCGCCGCTGTACGCGTTGACCTTCCCTATTGGCGCGCTGATTTTCATTTGGATGCAGGCGCGTTCGATGATTGTCACGTTGTGGACCGGCGGGATTACCTGGCGCGGAACATTTTATCCGCTGAAGGAATTAAAACGCGGGGTGGTGTAGCGAACAAGTCTTGCGAAATCTCGCCGACTTGGGGATCTCTTTCTATTTGAAAAACGTGTAGCCCACGAAGACACCTTCCAAATCCACGCCCGGATTTATTTCACCGCGCTCCGCGTTGGAGATGTGCTGATATTTATATCCGAAGGTCCAGGCGTGCGTACGCGCTGAATTGAAGAGCTGGAATCCGAACTGGAGATCGAAGTCGTAATTGAATTGCGTTTCGCCGTGAATATCGACGGGAACGGGACGCAGCGATGAAACGAATCCGGCCGTGGAGGCACCGTAAAGCTGGAGTTTGTGTGTGCGGAAACCATTCAATTTTAAGCCGAGAGGATTCACGCCTCCGCCGTAAACAACTTCGCGCGAGCCGGTGATGTAGGTTGTGTAACCCTGCGGGTTAATAAAACTGCCTAGAATTTTTGGCTGCAACATGATCGCCACAGGCATTACGTCCACGGTCCATTCCAGGGACCATCCCCCGCCGGGATGCTCATGTATGCGCCGCGCGTAGCGAAATCCAAGAACACCAAACTGGCGCGGGCTGGTGATACCGAGGATATGCGGCGCATAAGGCGCGTAGGAAGTCCATATGCCGAACTCGTTGTCTCCGACCTGGAAATGTGAGGGTTGCGCCGGCTGAGTCTGGCAACGGGCTGCGGGTGCGACGGAAACAAGCATTGCGACACTGAGAAGAAGCGTTGAACAAATGCGACCAGAGAATCTTTGTAGTGGAGTCACGCGATTCCTATCAGGAGATTTTTTTTGCGGCACGCTTTTTGACCGGCTTCGCTGAACGATCCTGAGCGCCCGTAGCCCTGGCCTCCGGTTCAGGCTTGGTCTCAGCCGGCCCAGAAGTAGATGCAATCTCCGCGACCGGGGGCGCCGAAAAAATCGCGCCCAGATCGCGCTGCTTCAGAGACCGTATGCGATCGCGTAGCGCTGCTGCACGTTCAAACTCAAAATTCTTCGCGGATTCGCGCATTTGCGATTCCAGTTGGCTTATGGCGTGAACCAACTGGGCCTCGGTGGAAACGTCTTCGATCACGACGTCGTCCAGCGGCACAGTAACATAATCCGCTTCCACAATTCTGGCAAGCTGCATGTCCACGGATTTCACGATGGAAAGCGGGGTGATGCTGTGCTCGCGGTTATAGGCTTCCTGTTTCGCGCGACGGCGATTTGTTTCACCGATGGCTTGCTTCATGGACTCGGTCATCACGTCGGCATACAAGATGGCGCGAGCTTCCAAATGGCGCGCGCAACGGCCGATTGTTTGGATTAGCGAAGTGGTGCTGCGGAGAAAGCCTTCTTTGTCGGCATCGAGAATGGCACACAGAGAAACTTCGGGCAGATCGAGGCCCTCGCGTAGAAGGTTGATGCCGATGAGGACGTCAAATTCTCCGCGGCGCAAGTCGCGAAGGATGCGGATGCGTTCGAGAGTTTCGATTTCCGAATGCAGGTAACGGCAGCGGACGCCTACCTCGGTAAAATATTCAGCCAAGTCTTCCGACATCCGTTTGGTGAGCGTGGTCACCAGAACGCGCTCGTTGCGCGCGGCGCGGACGCGAATTTGTTCCAGCAGATCGTCCACCTGGCCTTTTACCGGGCGGACTTCCACCTGCGGATCGACGAGTCCGGTTGGACGGAGCACTTGTTCGACAACTACGCCGCCTGATTTTGTGAGCTCGTACGGACCCGGCGTGGCGGAAACGTAAACGGCTTGATTGACACGATGCTCGAATTCCTCAAAGTTTAGCGGGCGATTGTCGAGAGCCGACGGCATACGAAAACCGTACTCCACCAAGGTTTGCTTGCGCGAACGATCTCCATGATACATGCCGCGAATCTGCGGAATGGTTTGGTGCGACTCGTCCACGAACAAAAGAAAATCCGAGGGAGTGTAATCGAAAAGCGTGGGCGGAGCTTCGCCGGGCAAGCGTCCTGAAAGGTGGCGTGAATAATTTTCGATGCCGTGGCAGTAGCCGATGGTGCGCATCATTTCGATGTCGAAATGCGTGCGCTGGACCACGCGCTGCGCTTCAACGATTTTCCCCTGGCGTTCCAGCTCGCCTTTCCACCACTCAAGCTCTTCGTAAATGCTTTGAATGGCGCGCTCGCGTTGTTCCGCCGGCAAAACGTAATGGCTCTTGGGATAAATCAGGATGCGGTCGATTTCTTTTTCGCCGGCGCGCGTTTTGATTTGACCTGTGACGGGGTCAAATTTGCGTATGGCGACGATTTCGCTGCCCCACATTTCCACGCGCACAGCCAGGTCATCGTACGGCGGATAGATTTCGATCATGTCGCCGCGGACGCGGAAAGTTCCGCGGCGAAGGTCTTCGGCGCGCTCATACTGAATTTCGACCAGCTTGCGAAGAATAGTTTCGCGAGCTACCGACTGACCCTTTTCGATGAGCTGCATCATGCTGTAGTACGCTTCGGGGGAACCGAGGCCGTAGATGCAGGATACGGAGGCGACCACGATGACGTCGCGGCGTTCGAAGAGAGAACGCGTGGCGGACATGCGCAGCTTGTCGAGCTCGTCATTAATCGTGGATTCTTTTTCGATGTAAGTGTCGCTCGCCGGAACGTAGGCTTCGGGCTGGTAATAATCATAATAGCTGACGAAATATTCCACGGCATTGTTGGGAAAAAACGAGCGAAATTCGTGATAAAGCTGCGCGGCGAGAGTCTTGTTGTGCGCAAGTACGATCGTGGGTCGGTTGATTTGCTCGATCACCTTGGCCATGGTGAACGTTTTGCCCGAGCCAGTGACGCCGAGGAGGACTTGGTGACGGTCTCCGTCATTGATGCCGCGGACGAGATTGGAAATCGCTTCGGGCTGGTCACCGCGCGGTTCGTAGTCACTGGCAATCTTGAAGTTCATCTGCGGACTCTCAGTTGCGAAAAATGGGTCAAGCTGAAAACTACCATTATACCAAAGGTTGCAAATCGGCGCCGAGGGGCGAAACCTACGCGCGACGGACGGATTTTCAGGGCTGTTGGGCTGTGGACGGCGCTTCCAAGGGCAACAGAGAGATTTCAGACTTGCTATCCACGCGGCTGACGTAATGAATTTTCGAGCCGGTCTTGATACTAAGGATTTCCACGTCCATATTTTGGGTGGAATTTTGCGTGGAACGGATTAACGTGCCGTCGGCGAGGGAAATGTATTCGAGGCTGCCGCCAGTGCCGGTCCATGTGCCGGAGGTGTCCAAGCCCTTGCGGGCATAATCGTCCGGCGTGGCGTCGCCATTTCGAATGATCCTAAATTCGGTGACGATCACGGCGCACGAGAGGTTCGGATTAGCCGCAGGCTGAGCGCCAGTGGATGGTTTTTGCGAGGCGTCCGTTGAGTAGCAAAGCTCGTCGTGGAGATAGGTGGAGCGGTTTCTCCAGACCAAGCCGCCGAGAGGCGTGCCTTCCATGGGCTGGTCGGTATTCCACTTTTGGCCAACTTCAATTCCGCCCTTTGGAAGCCGCGCGCCAAAAGAAAGGCCGTTCATCCACGCGTGGACGTTTTCCGCCACCACAGGATTCGCCAGCAGATCGTCGATGCCGGTGATGTGAGAAACCTGTCCGTCGGGCGCCATGGTGTATTCGAGCGAGCGGCCTTCGAGATGTTTGTATTGATCTTGCACGTTGGAGCCCGCTAAATCGAAAGCATCGCTTTTGAACGCAGCGCCGGATTTCTCGAAGGTGGTTCGAACGCGAACGCTGCCTGCGGGCTCGCCATCGGTCGGCGGCGCGTTCAACACATCAAGTCGCAGAATCAGGCTAACGGATTGCGTGGATTTGGATGCGGCCTCGGGATTTTCGATGGGCGTTTCCATTTTGTTGTTCGCCGTTGTGCTGGTTTCGATCTGGTAGCGCAGCACTTCGCCCGGCGTGAATTTCATGGAGAGATGGACTTTGGCTGGCGCGGCTGAAGAAGACAGCGCGGCTACTGCGAGACACGCGACGGCCGTCAGAAAACTTCGCTTGTTACGCGGTGAAAGCTGATGATTCGGCCGCACCAATGAACGCTAGCACAGCCGTAGATAGCTCGCAAATTCATCTGCGGATATGGGTTTCACGGCCGAGACGCAGGCATGGGGATGCGCGATAGCTGAGGCGACGAGAGTGGTCCGATAAGGCGATAGTCAGAAACGGGAGCGGCGTCACGCTCTGTTGTTTCGTTTGGAACAAGGCGCAAACGCAAATCCAAATTGCGGCTGAAATCGAGCGAACCGAAACCTTCAATCTCAGCGGACGGACTTTGGAGCAGCAAGCCTTGGAATTTAATTTCGCGGTCCGCGCATGTAAATGCCGTAGAAGCCTGACGGAAAGAGCTTGTGCCAGGCCTTGCGGCGTTGGCGTGCAGTGACTCCGCAAGGTCGAGACTGCGAAACTCGACGTCGCTCACTCGCGTTTTTCCTTTGCAAGCGAGCGAAGCCAGCAGATCGGACTTATCGGCGCCGCGAGCATTCAGCGAAAGCTCACCCGAGGCGGCTCCGGAAAACATCTTGGCGAGCGTTGGCGAATCCGCCGAAAGCGCAAGCAAATCCACACGCGAAAAATCCAGGTTCACACGATAAGAAGGAATCGCCGCAAAATCCGCTTCAAAGGACGCAGCGATGTTTCCTCCGTAGAGTTGGCCCCGCGCATTCGTAAGCTCGACATGATGGCCTGAAACTTTCAGATCGCCCTGCAGGCGATGCGCGGTGACCGGCGCCAACGTGAATTGGTCGAGCGCGATGCGGCCGGTAGCTTGCAGCGTGTCGGTAACAGCGTTTGTAGGCGAGCGCGGATTCAAAAATGGCAACATGCGGTCGAGAAAACTTTGCCGCCAGCGAGGATTGAGCCAGCGATCGACATCGGCCGCCGCGAGGTGGCCGGCTGAAAGCGTGAAAAGCCACCCGCCTGCGTCGCGACGATCGAATGATCCGCTCCAATCGGCGCCAAATGCGTTGGCTGATGACACAGCGATGTGGCGCGAGTCAGGTTTCAAATCCGCGTGCGCCTTGATGCCTTCAATTGGCAAGTTGAGAAACGGCGTGCGAAGCGACATTCCATTTTGTTCGCCGCCGAAGTCCACGGTGCCGGTGGGCTGCGTTCGCCAGGGATACGCAGCGTCCTGCCAGCGCAAATCGCAGCGCAACGGGCCGGCGAGGTCCCATCCACGCGAAATATTCCAGCCGAAGGCGCTTGCGGTAGCGACCAGGTCGCGAGCCTGCGTGAGATTTCCGCTCAAGTGGAAAACCGGCAACTCAGAGCCGCGCTTCGTGGATGTTTCCATGTGAAGCGAACCACCGGCAGCGCCAAATGTTAACGAGACCGGGGAAAGCGCGGCGATGCCGCGGTCATAGTGAAGTTCCGCATTTCCAAGATGAACTGGGACTCGCAGAGTAAGACCACTGAGATCAGCCCCGTCGATGGTTACCGCCATACGATTCATTTGCAGCGGCCAACCGGAAATGTTCCCCTGAACACTAGCGAAACCGCGAAACGAAATATTTGACGCGACGTCCGAATGGAACGCACGCACCCAGGCGAGCAGATCGTTCAAATCAATCGTAGAGGACGCAACATTCATAGAAACCGGCGAAGATTCCGGCGACGAAGCGCCGGTTGGCAATTCCCAACCGACCCGTCCTGAAACATGTGCGCGAGAATGCGGCGCCTCGATTGACGCATCGCTTATTTCGATAGCCGAGTCCATCGGGTTCCAGTGAATTTGGGAAATTACGTTCACTGCCGGGTCGTCCGGACGCAAGGGGAGATCCCAGCGATGAAGCTGGCGAAACTCGGCGCGGGATTGAATCGTCCACCCGCCATCCGCGCGGTCTTGCGTTCGAGCATTCACGATAACAGCGAGTAAGCCGCGCACTCCGTAATCGGAGCTGCGAGCCAGCCGCAGAACGTCCGACACAGAAGCATCGCTCCACGACGCGTTCAGTTCCGCAGGACGCAGGCGCGAAGAAGTTCCGCCCATTTGACCGCTGACGTGGAGAACGCCGGCCTGCTGCACGATTACGGCAGCGCGCGTTGGGATCGCTTCCAGGTCCATGGTCCAACGGCCCGCCCCCGCAGGTTCAACGTAACCGGTCACGTCCACCAACGCAAAAGGAAGTTTTTCTTCGCCACGCTTAAAATTAATTCGCCCGGAATCGATTTCGATGCGCCTGAAGCGCACAGCCGGCGCTCCCGGCGATGAAGGACCGGCAACTCCCGCGGAAAACGCTGCGGGCGGGGGCTTGGGCAGCCATTCAGCAAGATTCCAATCGCCATCCGAATTACGCACCAGGTTCAAACTCGGATGATTCAGCGAAACAGTTCCCAACTGAAGATGGCCGAGCAACAGAGCTTGCCAGCGAAGCCGCACGGTGAGCGATTCAGCGTGCAGGAAATATTCGTGACCAAAACGCGGATCTTCGGCAAAGGTTACCGATTGTGCGTGCAGCGTGGGACCGTCTAACAGCGTGAAGTCGTAGCGACCCACTTCCACCGGCCGTCCGAAAGCGGCCGCCAGTCGCGCCGTGATTTTCTTTTGCAATGGAGTGTGGCGAATCAGCAGCGAAATCCCAGCGCCGGCAAACCACACCAGCACAAGAAGCAACAGAATCCATTTGGGCCAACGCGTCCAGCCGCGCGGGCGCGGCCTCGCTTGCGAGACAGTTTGCGTATGAAAGTCGGGATGGGAGAGGGTGCTTGCCACGGCGATTCTTCCAGCCGGCTAATGGACCTCGTGCATCATACGCCGCCAGCGGGTGCGTTCGGGAAGATGCAAAAGATTTTGCCCCAGTGCGCGGAGCGTTCCGATGAAGCTCCGGCTAACGTAATCTCCGGGCGCAGCCTCAACGGACCAGTAAATCATTACCGGACGGCCCATTACGGCGTCACGATTTACAAAACCCCAATAGCGGCTGTCCCAACTGCGATCGCGATTATCGCCCATCACAAAATAATTGTCAGGGGGCACGACCAGCTCGCCGTGCCGGACGTGGCTGAGAATTTGTTCCGCCCATTCCGGACGCAGCCCGATTTCAGCAAAATAGCGGCCAGAAGGTGGAAAATTGTCGCCAAAAGGATCTTCATAGATCGGATCGTGTATCACATATGGTTCGGAAAGCGGCTCGTCGTTCACGTAAACATGCTGATTGATGATGCGCACGCGGTCGCCGGGCAAACCAATCACGCGCTTCACGTAATGCGGGTGATCGTCAAACGGGAACTTGAAAACGATAATATCGCCGCGGCGAATCGCGCGATAAGGAAGGGGCTTTTCGTACCAGGCTCCGTGGCCGCCAAAAATAAATTTGTTCACCAAAAGATGATCGCCGATCAGCAGAGTGGGCTCCATCGATTGCGAAGGAATCTTGAAAGCCTGAACGATGAAAGTCGTGCCGAAAAGAGCCAGCAGGATTGTGACCAGAAGCGACTCGGCATACTCCGCGAAAGAACTGCGTCTTGCCACAACTTTCGCGGGCGCGGGCGCCGGTGTTGACGCAATAGCAGGCCCGGGCTCGGTGGTGTCAACTTCCACGAAACTCCTTCAGGCGATTCCATCATTCGACTCGAAATGTTCCAGCGCCGTTCTTGCAGCGCCTTGTTCCGCTTCCTTTTTGCTTCGCCCTTCCGCGCCGGAAAGTTTTTTTCCGGCGTGCCAAACTTCTACCTCGAATGTCTTTTGGTGGTCTGGCCCGGATTCGCTGCGAACACGATATTCCACCGGCGGCAGGTCGCGCTGCTGCAGCCATTCCTGCAAAGCGGATTTATCGTCGGCGCGTTCCAGACCGAAGGATTTGCTGCCGAGAGCAGGTCCCAGCAAAGTGCGCTGAAGAAACGAAACAGCGGCGGAAAGTCCAGCATCGAGATAAATAGCGCCCAGGATTGCTTCATACGCGTCAGCCAGAAGCCTTTTTTTATCGCGACCACCCGTTTTTTCTTCACCGGGTCCGAGCCGCAAATGATCGCCGAGCTTCAACTCCTTGGCCGCGGCATAAATCGACGAAGCGCTTACGAGCCGTGCCAGACCCTTGGAAAGCTGTCCCGAATCCCACTCGGGAAAGGTGCGGCAAAGTTCGTCGCTGGCAACCAGGCCCAAAACGCGATCGCCCAGAAATTCCAGACGTTCGTTATCGGTATTGTTGGAATTTTGGCGATGAGAACGATGAATCAGCGCGCGCTCAAGTTCCACCGTGTCATTAAAATGATGACCCAGGATCGTCTCCAGCTCGTCGCGTTCCTGTGGGGTCATAATTGAAATGGCCTCGGTTAGGGTTTGGATCCAGCCGGTTTTGCGGCAGCCAACTTTTTGGTTTCGTCAGCCTTCCCCTTGCAACGGTCCGCCAGACCTCCGGGAATTTGCGCGCACTTTTGAAATGCGTCGGCGGCATCGCTGAACCGATTCAAAGCTTGCAGCTCGATCCCCATCACGTAGAAATCGGTGGGGTCCGGAGTGGTAGCAAGTTTTTCACCCTGCTGTAGCTCGGTGACGGAATTGGCGTAATCCTGTTTGCGGTAATCAACCAATCCAAGACCGCTGTGCGCCTGCGACAGCGCCGCGTCCTTTGCTTTCGAGAATTGATCGTCCGTCATGCCGGCGGGCTTTGGCAAATTGGGAATTAGTTCGATGGCGTGCTTCTCGTCGGCCTCGGCTTTGTTCAGCAGGCGCTCCGAGTTCATGTCGTTGGGATCGTAATTGTGCGGGATGACCCAACCTTCCAACACCAGCACGCTGACGTTGTCAGGATCTATCGCCAGAGCTTTGCCGGCTGCGTCATACATTTTGTCCAACTGCTGTTTGTTGAAATAATCCTGCATCAGCCGGGCGTAAACGACTTCCGCATACTTGCTCTTGGGATATTTCGCGACAAAATCCTCGCCGAGCTTGATGCGCGCGTCGGCTTGCGCTGGAGAGTTTGCGTCGTAAAAAGCTTTGTAGGCCTTCTCTTCTTCGGGGTCAACTTTCGGCGCTTCCGCGGGGTTCTGTGTGCCGCTTGGCGGAGCCGCCGCTTGCCCAGCCTTGGCTGGAGCCGGAGCTGGCGTGGGCTGCTGTTGTTGCTGCTGCTGTGCACTACATGGCTGTGCTAGCGCCAGTGCGGATCCCATCGCCAATAAGATGGCTGCAGCGATCACGTTTCTCAACGACTGAAAAATCATTTTTCACCTTCCGTAGTTAAATACCCTGGGCGCGTAGAAACAGCCCGGGGCTAAGGATTATGAGACGCTTTATCGCTTTCCGGCGCGCGAGAACTATACGGTGAATCCAGGCCGCGTTGCGCCGCTGCCCGCGCATTTTCCGGAGAGCCATTAACGGCCAAGGCCGCGCGGTATTCAGCTACGGCCTCGTCGCGTTCATCTTCGAGATCGTGAATGCGTCCCAGATAGACGTGCGACCAAGCCAAAATCGAAGGATCCGGCGTCCCCTGCGGAACGGGCGCTCCGGGTATTCCCGACGTCCAACTCGCCACAATCTTCTCGAATAATTCCTGAGCGCGTTCGCCGTCGCCTGAAAGTATGGACGCAACGGCGAGGCCGTATACCGCGCGCGGCTCGTTCGGATATTTCTCCAATACTTTTTGGAATGTGGCCGAAGCGGCTGCGGCGTCTTTCAACGCGATTTGATGATCCCCCTCCGCCAGCATGCCATCGAGCTCCGCAGTTTGGCTCGCCGGTGTAGCCGCGGCCTTGGTTTGTTCAGGGGCTGCCTGCACTGGCGCGAAAGCAAAATCCTTCAAACGCTTCTGCTCCGCCGATACGTCGATGCCATTGATGATGTCGGGGAAATAATACGTCATAGCGGGCGCGGCCTTTTCAAACTTTTCCAGCTGAGTGACGATCGGACGCACCAGGATGAATCCGGATTTGTCATTTTGCACCAAAGCCGCTTCGAGTTTTTCCGGCGTCAGGTGGCGCAATCGCAGCTCGACAGCTTTGATCAGGCATTCGTCGGTGAACGCGATAAAGTCCGTGCGGTACTCCACCGGAAGCTGCGGGGCGCGCGCGGCTACGTTGAGCAGGCTATTTCTGCTTTCAACTTCTTTGCGATACCTGAGCGGCAGCTGATCCAGCATGAAGTGCAGATAAGCGTGCTGTATATCATCCACAGGGATTTGCGCGGTGGTCCCCACGGCCATGGCGTAATGATCGCCCAGGTTTCGGAAATTTGTGCGGGCGCCGACGAGCGGTTCCACATACACAGTAAATGTGCGGCCGTGCGTGGACTTCAGAATTTCCCGCAGATATGCGTTTGATACGGTGACGATGCGCCGCACCACCGGCTGATAACGCGCAATCGACCGGCGGTATTCAGGTTCGATTTGAGTCCAACGAATATCCAGATGGGCTTCGTGATAAAAAGCCGCGAGAATTCTCTGGAAGCCTTCGAGCGAGCCAACATCGGGAGGAAGAAGGTCCGTATCCACTTGATAGCGAAAATCCGGCGGGGGGCCGACAACCAGCGCGAAGGTGACGTAACGCGAAAGCGTTTCGCCGGGGTCGGCCAACAAGTGGTCGCTGTAAAACTGGCGCAGGGCTTCCGTTGCAGGGCCGTGCAGATTTAGAAGTTCGCCGCGCAGCGCCAGGCGCGAAGGCATTTCGGCCAGCGTGCTTTCGTCGGCATCGAAGCCGGCGGCGTCGAGCGCGCACATGGTGGCAAATAATTGCTGATTGGCTTCGACTGAGATCCCGCTGGTGAATTCCTGCAACGGCGGCGCTTGCCCGTGGGATGTGGGAACGGATGCAACGCTCACCAAGAGCACAACGATGCAGCAACACAGTGCAGAAAACGGATGAAAAAATCTTTGGATGGCCAGACTCCTCACGCCTTCATCATCCGCCGGCAGCGCCAAGTTCCCCGTTCTTAAGCGGCTGGCGGCGATTATCAAACATTGAAACTGTAGCGGTCAGGCTTCACGTAGTCAAGAAAACGCGCAGACAATTAACGAGCGAAGAAGCGGAGAAATCAGGACGAAAATTCTTACCCGTGGACGCGGACTTCGCTGAAGCTCAGCAGAACGCGGCCGCCATCCGTCGGCCGTCCAAAGCTGAGCTCGGGACGGAATCGCGAAAATAGGAGGACTTGATCGATCTGATGTTTCACTGCGACGTCGTTGGGACCGGAAAGAATGTTGTAGGAGACCACTTCGCCCTGCGCGTTCAACGTGGCTTCCAATACCAGCACCCCGGAATCAGGATGCCCTTCGGTCGCCACTACTCCGGGAACCGGGAACGGCGCCAGACTTTCAAGGCGCGCAGGCTGAACGAGGTTCAACGGCAAATCGTTCGCGACGATGCCCATGGGCACGCCGACCAGGATGTTCTGTACCACCAGAACAAATACAACCAGCGCGGTAAGTATTCCGCCGGTGGCCGGGACAGCGAGCGGTTTGAAAACGTCCTGGAAGGACATTAGAGCGCGAGACCAGGCACGCCGGAAACCTACCCACGGAGAAACGGAGTGCGCCGCCTGCACGCGGATTCGCATGGCCAGATCGACCGGTGCGGCGACAGGTTCGACATTTGCCAGGCACATGGAAACGCGGCGGTAGCTTTCGAGCAAATCGCGGCAGCTTCCACACACATGCAGATGCTCGCGAACGATCGCGTGATCCTTCGCGGGAATGGCTCCATCGATGTAACCGGGCAGGCGTCGTGCAGCGTCGCGACAATTCATTGGGCGCCTCCGTGCCGTTTGGTAGCGTAGGTCAACGAGTGCGTGACCGTGGGCTTTGCCGCTGACGACACCAAGCGAACGGTTGCCATCAATGATCCTCGCGAAAATTCTGGTGCGCGCTCGATCTGGTTATTTCGTTCGGCAGACTCCGCCGACCGGGAAGCATGCAAAACAGGATCGAGGATCTCCCGAAGGATGCGGCGGCCGCGCAGGATGCGCGATTTCACCGTACCCACGGAAACTTCCAAAACTTCCGCCACTTCTTCGTAAGACAAGCCTTCTAGATCGCGCAAAATAACCGCACTGCGGAAAACATCAGGCACTTGCGCCAGCGCTCGACGCACCACCGATTGCATTTCGGCTGCTTCCACTTGTTCCAACGGAGTCGCTTCCAGATCTTTCAAATCAAGCGCGGGGTTCTTGCCTTCCACTTCGGCATCAATCGAAACCTGTTGGCGATGATGACGCCAGCACCAGCGCCGGTAGTTCAAAGCCTGCCGCACAGAAATGCGATATAGCCAAGTCTTCAGCGAGCTGCCCTGCCGGAATCCATGAATGCCGCGAAAAGCACGCAGGAAAACTTCCTGCGTTACGTCAGCAGCGTCGGCAGAGTCGGAAAGGATTCCGTAAACCAAGTTGTACACCCCGGCGTGATAGTAGGTGACCAGCCAATCGAATGCCGAGTCAGACCCCGCCTGCAGCTCGGTGACGAGTCCAGCTTCGTCACGGCCCCACGGCAATATTTGTGCTAGATCGGACATGCCTTCCGCCGGTCTCCCTTAAGGGCCTGTCCCTATCTTAGCTTAGACACCATACGGCCCTGATTTGTTGCTAGCGTAGCAGAAAAAACGTGGGCGATATCCACCGAAAGTACTACCGCTGAGGTCCGATCAAGCTGTGCGTAATTTCCTGAAAGAATTGATTTAATGCTTGAGTTTGTAGCGCTTTTCTTGGATTTCAACCGTCCAACCGAAAAACCTGACTAGGAATGAAATGTGATTCCTGATCGAGGTAAGCTTGTCCCAATAGGCTTGTTTTTCGCCATCGGGCATGTATGTAGTGGGCCAGTGCGACAATCTATCGGTGGGCGCGACTAGAAAGCAAGTCGAGAAGGCATTGAAGGCCATGTGTGTTAGCATACGGCGCGCTGATCGGCAGATACCAGCATTAGGATGCGGCCATGATTCAAGTTTAATTGAATCAGCCAGTTGCAGAACACAGCGGAGCTTAAGCGGCTTCATGCTAACTTTGCCGGTAAAGACAGCATGGACCGCGCGAGGACCAACTTTTTGCTTGAGAAAGGCTGGAGCAAATGACCAAGTTTAGCCGGCGATCATTCATAGAAATGGCTATTGCCCTGGGTGCAACTGCGGCCTGGGGGCAGCCGTTTGCGACACGATCGAGCGTTCCATGGCGCGAACGCCGGGACCTCTATCCCGAGGGCGTGGCATCTGGAGATCCTGAAAGCGACAGTGTGCTTTTGTGGACGCGCCGTCCTCCGAGCGATGGCCACACCGTGGCAAAGTTGAATGTGGAGGTCGCCGAAGACGAGTCTTTCACGCGAGTCGTCGCGACCGCGGAAACGCCGGTCTCAGAAGCCTCCGACTGGACCTGCCGCGTGCTGGTCGGTGGATTGAAGCCGTCGAAAGTCTACTGGTACCGCTTCACAGATGTCGAAGGTAACGGAAGCCGTGTTGGCCGGACCATCACGGCGCCAACCGATGACGACGCCAAACCTGTGCGTTTCGCCTTTATCTCTTGCCAGAACGCCAACGTCGGAGCGCAGAATGCTTATCGCCGAATGATTTTCGAGGATGAGCGCGCGCCGGAGCAAGATCGGCTCGGCTTCGTCCTACACCTAGGCGATTTCATCTATGAAATCGTCTGGTATCCGGAAGATCGCCCCAAAGGCATGTATGACCGGCGCCTGCGAGACATCGTTCGTTACGAGCACGGCGAAAAAATTGAGGACTTTCATATTCCAACTGTCGTGGGAGATTACCGCGCCATCTATCGCAACTACCTGCACGATCCGGAATTGCAGGACGCTCGCGCCCGTTGGCCATTTGTTTGTATGTGGGACAACCATGAATATAGCTGGCTCGGCTGGCAGGGCTTGCAACAATTTGGAGGAGTGAATCGGCCGGCGCAGACGCGAAAGGTGGCAGCCAATCAAGCTTTTTTTGAATACCAGCCGGCACGGCTATCCAAGCCCAGCGGACCGTCGCTCGCCCAGTTTGATCCGCCTCAAGTCACTGATGCGCCGATTACCCATTTTGATGAGCATGGTCTTGGTCAGGAACCAAACAACCTAACCGCCATCGGTAGCCTAAAGGGTTATCGAGCATTGCGCTGGGGCCACAACGTAGAACTGATCATCACCGACCAGCGCAGTTATCGCTCCGAGGAGCCCACGAATCGAACCGAAGCCGGAGCCTTTACAACCGACGACTTTCCTGCATTCATGCCGCAAGAGGCCATGGAAATACTCGATGCGGGTCGAGCTTACAACGGCGGCAACCCGCCAGCCTCCATACGCTATGGTGGCGCCGAGGTTCCGAATTTCCGCCGGAATGAGCCGCCGCAGACCATTCTCGGCGCCGAACAGAAAACCTGGTTTGTGGAGCGGCTGCGGAAATCCAAAGCAACCTGGAAGATCTGGGGCAATACCATCGCCACCCTCGAAATGCGAGCTGATCCGCAGAACCTGCCGTCAGGTATAACCAAGACTTGGCCGGGTGCGGGATACGCAGGATTGGGCGACGACTTTAGCTCTGCATATGTTGAGCGCGGCGAAATTTACGATTTCGTTCGCGCCAACGGAATCACCGGTTTTGCCACCGTGGCGGGAGATCGCCATAGTTTCTGGGCCGGGCTGGCGACCAAGTCTCTCCCACCCAAACCCTTTGAGCCGGTCGGTATCGCTTTTGTCACGGGTTCGATCTCAGCTCCGGGCATGGTGGAAGCGATCGAACATAATTTTCCAAGGGAACATCCGCTTCGATCGCTGTTCCTCGGTCAAGGACCGGCGGATACAAGCCCTCAACCTACCGTCAACCTATTGCTTCGGCACGGGGTTAAGTCGTGCCTTGAGTATGCGAAGAGTGGCGACATAACCAAAGCGCGCGCCTTGTCCAACCCGGATTTGTCCCCGCACCTTTCCTTTGTAGATATGGGCGGCCATGGCTACGCAATCGTTCACGTCACAAGCAACATGTTCGAGACAGAGTTCGTCTGCATACCTCGCCCTATAGAACGCAGCGAGCGCGCTGATGGAGGTCCACTCCGGTATCGCGCCAAATTCCGAGCCAACCTATGGACCAAAAGTGAGACGCCAAAGCTTGAAGAACAGATTCTTGAGGGCGATCCTCGATTTTCAGTTTGAATCTTTGTTGGCAAACATGATTTCTTGGCAGGATGCAAAAAAGTCTCGGCGAATAAAATGGCGAAGCCAGCGGGGTTCGAACCCGCGACCTTCCCGGTTCACCGGGACGCTTTTCGCGAAAACTTGAAATTGGTGGAGCCGGCGGGGTTCGAACCCGCGACCTCCTCGATGCCATCGAGGCGCGCTCCCAACTGCGCTACGGCCCCACAGAATGCAAATACTGCAAATGCTGTTATAGCGTTTATAGCACCTTGCGAAT
>Ga0209007_1000284_pt1 | contig 24722 bp, 25 predicted proteins | sample JacPinW_OM1H0_O2_FD_187961 | JGI IMG/M metagenome (GOLD analysis project Ga0209007, IMG submission 187961) | Forest soil microbial communities from Algoma, Ontario, Canada - Jack Pine, Ontario site 1_JW_OM1H0_O2 (SPAdes) (version 2) | ecosystem: Environmental > Terrestrial > Soil > Boreal... | reverse complement strand
CCGCCGAGCCCCCCGCCGAAGCCGCCGCCGCTGGTCCAACCCGAACGCGAGCCCCCGGTGAGCATGGCGAACAGGAACGCAAGCAAACCCGCGCCGATGCCGATGGGAATCAGGTGGCTCAAGAGCCAGACGATGCCGCCTGCCAAACCGCCCGTTGCGATGGATCCAATCAACCTGCCGAACATGTTACGGAGCACGCCGCCGGCGACGACCACGACGATCAAGAGCACCGGCAGCAGATTTCCCAAGCCGCCGTGCCGCTCCCATTTCCTATCCGGCGCGGGCAAAGGCTCACCATTGACCACAGAGATGATCTGATTGACGCCGGCCTCGACGCCGCCGTCGTAGTCGGCCTGCTTGAAGTGGGGGGTGATGGTCTCGGTAATGATGCGATTAGCAATCGCATCCGGCAGTGCGCCTTCCAGGCCCTGTCCTACCTCGATTCGCACTCGGCGGTCGTTCTTCGCCACGAGCAGGATTGCGCCGTCATCGACGCCCTTGCGGCCGAGCTTCCACGCCTCCGCGACGCGGATGCCGTACTGTTCGATCTCCTCCGGCTGCGTGGTCGGGACGATGAGCACGGCAACCTGACTGCCCTTCTTCGCCTCGAGATCCTTGAGCTTGGCCTCGATGCGCGCGACGGCCGCGCCGGACAGGGTACCGGTCAGGTCGGTGACGCGCGCGGTGAGCGGCGGCACCGCGACTTCCGAGGAGACGTCCGCGCTGGCGAGTGCGAATCCGAACAGCAGCATGAGCCCGGCCCCGAGGCGGGCAACGCGCATGACAGCAGGCTGTCCTAGTATTTTAGGCTCCTAGTGTGCGGGTGCAGGCGGTGGCGGCTGGGTGGCCGGCGGCGGCTGAGCGGCCGGCGCCTGCGCCGGTGGCGGCGCAAAGTCCACCGAAGGGGGTTTGGAAATCGCGGCTTCGTTCTCCACTGAAAAATTGGCCTTGGTCTTATAGCCAAACATCATCGCGGTGAGATTCGACGGAAAGGAACGGATCGCCAGATTGTAGGTCTGCACGGACTGGATGTAGCGGTTGCGGGCCACGGTAATGCGGTTCTCCGTGCCCTCGAGCTGCGCCTGCAAATCGCGGAAATTCTGATCCGACTTCAATTGCGGATAATTTTCGGTCACCACCAAGAGCCTGGATAAGGCGCTGGTCAATTGCGACTGTGCCGCCTGGAACTTGGCCATCGCTGCCGCGTCGTTGACCAATTCGGGCGTCGCCTGAATGGAGCCGACTTTTGCCCGGGCCTCCGTGACGCCCAACAACACGGTTTGCTCCTGGGCCGCGTAGCCCTGGACGGTTTTCACCAAATTGGGGATGAGATCGGCGCGCCGTTGGTATTGATTGAGCACTTCGGACCAGGCGGCTTTGGTCTGTTCATCGGTCGTCTGAATCGTGTTATAGCCACACCCCGACAAAAAGAGACCCGCCACCGCAACCAAGGCAAGCGCAAATTTACCCATCTTCCCCTCCTGCCCTTTTGGTTGGGCGTTGGGCGAAGTCTACCACTTGCTAAAAAAAAGCCCCGAGTGTTAGCTCGGGGCATGAGAGGCGGACTTCAATGAAGGGAAGTAAAGCCCGCTAGGGGATCGGTAACCGGTACGGTGCCTTCAGTGCAATTGGTGCCACTGCAGGACTTGGATGTCGGTCTCCTCGAGATCAAAGCTGCGCGCCAGCATGCGCGCGATTTCTCGATCGCCTTCTACGCTTGCCGCTTGGCCGAGCAGTTCGACGACGCCGCGATATTCGTTGTACTCGATGGCGTCTTCCGATTGCGCGATAAAGTGGGTGTAGTATTTAGCGCTCATGGGTGAGAGCTTATGATTCGGGCCTGCGGCAATCTGTGAGCAACTGCTCAGTCGGCTGTAATTCGCCTAGAACCAATTCACGTCCTTGAAACGTCTCTTAAAGATTATTGCACCGTGTCAAGATATCGCCCGCCCACACCGCCCGGTTCAAAGTACATCACCCCGGAAGGCGCCAAGCGGCTGCAAGACGAGCTTGATCAACTCTGGCACGAGGAACGGCCGCGAGTGACGCAAGCGGTGTCCGAGGCTGCCGCTCAAGGAGATCGTTCGGAGAATGCCGAATACACCTACGGCAAAAAACGCCTGCACGAAATTGACCGGCGCGTGCGTTTTCTGCGCAAACGGCTCGAAGGAATGGCCATCGTCGATCCCTTGGCGCCTCTCGCGCGCCGGGATCCGAAACGCGTGTACTTTGGCGCGTGGGTGGAAATCGAAAGCGGTGTCGGCGAGTTGCGCTGGCATCGAATCGTCGGCCCGGACGAATTCGATATGGATGACAACTATGTCAGCATGGACTCACCCTTGGGGCGCGGCCTCATGGGGAAGGCGCTCGATGACGAGGTGACCGTCGAGTTGCCGGGCGGCGCGGCCACCTTCACGGTGGCCGCCATCAGCTACACGCTCAAACCACCCGAACGTTCTTGAATTGCCAGGGATCCGATCGATCGAGGTCTTCCTCAAACAGCTCGCCGCGCTGGTGCAAGGGCGTCCAGTCGGTGTACTTGCCTACGACGGGCCCTAGGTATGGCAGGCAAATCTGCAATGGGCGCTGGTAGTCCATGTCATCCGGTTCCACCACGCCGCGGTTCGGATTTTCCATCGCCCAGATCATGCCGGCGAGGGCGGCGGAAGTGACTTGCAGGCTGGTCGCGCTGTTGTAAGGAGCCAAGGCGCGTGCCTCGCCGATGGACAGTTGCGATCCGTACCAGTAGGCATTTTTCGCATGTCCCGCGAGCAGCACACCGAGTTCGTCGATGCCTTCGGTGATCTCGTTCATCATGATCCGCTTGCGATCTTGCAGGTGCCAATTCCGGCCGGCCAGTTCGTGCACCGACAAGACGGCGTTGTCGCTCGGGTGGTAGGCATAGTGACTCGTGGGCCGGTAAACCACGCGCTCTCCCTCCATCACCGTGTAGTAGTCGGCCAAGGAAATGGCTTCCGAATGCGTGATGAGGAATCCGTGGAAGTATCCCGCCGCCGGCGTCCAGGTGCGCACACAGGTGCTGGCGCCCGGCCGATTCAAGTAGATCGCGCAGCGCGAGCCGGATTGATGCCGGCCTCCATCGACCGGAAAATGTTTCTCGTGCGTGCCCCACCCCAGCTCCGCCGGCTGAGCGCCTTCGCTGACAAAGCCATCGACGGACCAGGTATTCACGAATTCGTTGGGTTGCTTCGGCACATTGGCAACCTGGCTGTCGCGTTCGGCTACATGAATGACCTTGATGCCCAACCTTTGCGCCAGCGCCGCCCAGCCGGCGCGGTCTTGCGGAACGCCGCTCTGCACGCCCGTATCCTTGGCAATATTCAAGAGCGCCTGTTTGACCAAGTGCGAGACCAAGCCGGGATTGGCGCCATGGGTGAGGACCGCTGTCGGCGCCTTCTCATGGCCTTTGCGCAGCCGCAAGGCGTTCAAGCGCATGGCGTAATTGCTGCGCGCTTCGACCGGCATGCTCGGATCCGTATAGCCGCCGGCCCATGGTTCGATGCAGGTGTCCAAGTACAGCGCGCCGCGTTCACGCGCCAACTCGACCAGGGCCACGCTCGACACATCCACCGATAAATTCAGCAGGAAGTCGCCCGAGCTCAAAACGGGCTCCAGGACCTGGCGATAGTTCTCGGGCGTCAGCGCGGTCTTGACGAATTTCACGCCAAACTCCGCGGCCTCCGAGTTGCCCTTGTCTTCGGCCGTCACGATGGTGATGCGATCCGCCGAAGTGCCGATGTGACGCAAGATCAAAGGCAAGACACCCTGTCCGATGCTGCCGAAACCGACCATGACGATCCTGCCCGCGAATTTCACATGCACTTCGTGTGTACTCATAACGTTTCTGCCATGTTGTTTTCCTAAGGTTAATTCAAGTGTCGCGCCAATGGGGCGGATAGGTCCGTTCGTACCCGGGAAGCGACTCGATGCGATGAATCCAGCGTGCCAATGCAGGGTAATTGCGTTCCATGGGCAGGAATCGCGCGCCCAGTTCGGCCGCGGCGCTACGATTCAGCGCCCGCCGCAATATCTGAATCCAGGGGAAAATCACCATGTCGAGCGCGGAATAATTCGCGCCGACGATCCATTCCTCCTTGCTCAGGCGCCCTTCGATGGTACGCGCCTCGCGCCCGACCAAGTGCATGGCATCGGTCAGATTGTCGATGTCCGCGCCGACCCGGTCGGCGAAGATGGCGCTCACGATCTTCTGTACCGAAGGTTCCGCGTAGTACTGAAACTCGCAGATAACCCGCATGATGACGCCGGCTTCTTCCGGAGTCAGGCCAAAAATGGGCGGCTGCGGATACTTCAGGTCCAAGTAGTAGAGGATGGCCACGGATTCGAACACCACGTAGTCGCCGTCCTTGAGAACGGGCACGCGGCCGCGCGGATTCATCTTCAGCATCTGCGGCGATTGATGCTCCTGCTTGTCGAAATGCAGCAGCTGTGACTCGTATTGGAGCCCCTTGTGCTCCAGCGCCAAGAGGACCCGCCACGAGAAAGCGCTGCCGCTGCCCCAATAAAGAGTGAGTGCCATAGCGTGGATTGTAGCGGATGAACTTCACCCAGCATCGCGCTAAGCTCGATTGATGACATTTACGACCCTAATCAGCGCGGCCATGCTGCGCGACTTGATGGGCAAGCCTGAGATCGCCATCATCGATTGCCGCTTCGATCTGATGAACCCCGACGGCGGTCGCCGCGCCTATCTTGAGGGGCACATCCCCGGAGCGCGTTATGCCGACCTCAATGAGGATCTATCCGCGCCGATCACCGCGACTTCGGGTCGGCATCCCTTGCCTACCCCCAGCGATTTCGCGGGCACGCTCGTCCGCTTAGGGGTTGGCCGCGCCACCCAGGTTGTCGCTTATGACGATAGCGGCGGGGCCTTCGCTGCCAGGCTCTGGTGGATGCTGCGCTGGGTGGGCCACCCAGCCGCGGCGGTATTGGACGGCGGCATCAAGGCCTGGGTGAGCGAGGGCGGCACGCTGCTCTCGGGCGAGGAAAACCCGTTGCCGGCGGCGAAAGTCGGCCCTCATGTGTCCGCGCAGGCCGATGCGGCTGCGGTGATCGGAACGGCTGACCTCGAGCAACGCCTAGCCGACCCTGCTTTTCTACTGATCGATGCCCGCGCCGGCGAACGCTTTGCCGGGACGGTCGAGCCCATCGATACGGTCGGCGGCCATATCAAGGGCGCCGTGAATCATCCTTTTTCAGCGAATCTCGGCACGGACGGGCGTTTCCTCCCGGCGCAGGTGCTGCGCCAAGCATGGGAAAGGCGGCTGGCGGGCCGAAGCCCGACGCAGGTGGCGGCCATGTGCGGCTCCGGTGTCACCGCCTGTCACAATTTGCTCAGCTTGGAGGTCGCGGGTTTGCGCGGCGCGAAGCTCTATGCCGGCTCCTGGAGTGAATGGATTCGCGATCCGCGGCGGCCCATCGCCCAAGGCGCGTAGACCGTCATTTACAAGCAGCCACAATTTGTTATGGTGCGCGCCTCATGAACACGCCCGCGAAAGTGCTTAGCGCCCCGAACCATGCCTGGAAGGTCGCGGAGTCGCTCGATCTGTACCAGGTGGAAGCCTGGGGCAAAGGCTACTTTTCAATCAACGCGGACGGCCATGTGGTCATCCGCCCCAACCTCGACGCGAGCCGCGAGATCGATCTCTACGATGTGGTTCAGGGACTCAAGGCGCGCGATCTGCATACGCCGGTGGTGATTCGCTTCTCCGATATTCTGGCGCACCGCCTGCGTCATCTTGCGGATGCGTTCGCCACCGCCATTTCGGAAAATGATTACAAAAATCGCTATGCCGCGGTGTTCCCCATCAAGGTCAACCAGCAACGGCTGGTGGTCGAGGAGGTCTACCGCTACGGCAAGGAATTCGGCTTCGGGCTCGAAGTCGGTTCCAAACCGGAATTGCTCGCGGTCATGTCCATTACCGAAAATGCGCCCGACCGGCTGGTGGTGTGCAACGGCTTCAAGGACGACAGTTATATCGAGGCGGTCATCATCGCCACCAAACTGGGCCGCAGCATCATTCCCGTGGTCGAAAACTTCGAGGAAATTCATTTGATCCTGAAGCACGCCGAAAAGTACGGCGTGCGGCCCAAGATCGGAGTGCGCGTCAAGCTGGCCAGCGAAGGGGCCGGACGATGGCGCGAATCCGCGGGCGAGAAATCCAAATTCGGATTGTTTATAAGCGAAATTCTGGATCTATATGCTCTCCTGAAGGAGCGCAACATGCTCGACTGCCTGCAGCTCGTGCATTGCCATCCAGGCAGCCAGTTGCAGGACATTCGCCGGGTGAAGGACGCCATCAACGAATTAGCGCATGTGTACGCTGAGCTCAAGATCATGGGCGCGGGGCTCAAGTACATCGATATCGGCGGCGGGTTGGGCGTGGACTACGACGGCAGCGGGACCAATTACGAGTCCTCGATGAACTACACCCTCAACGAATACGCCGGCGATGTGGTGTATCGCATCAAGAGCGTCTGCGACGCGCGCGACGTGCCGCATCCCATGATCGTGAGCGAATCGGGCCGCGCCATCGCCGCCCACCACAGCCTGTTGGTTTTCGATACCTTGGGATCCTCGAAGCTCGACCAATTCAAAGTGTCCGGCCGACCCGAAGAGGACTATCACGGAGCGGAAGAGCTGCCGCAGCCGGTGCTCGATTTGTTCGATGCCTACCGATCTGTCAATGAGCGGCGGCTGGTGGAGTGCTATCACGACGCACTGCAGGCGCGCGAGCAGGCACTGCAAATGTTCAACTTGGGGTATCTGAGCCTCGAGTTTCGGGGATTGGCGGAAAGACTCTACTGGGCGACCTGCGCCAAGATCCGAGATTACTGCCGCAAGCTGGACCGGGTTCCCGAAGAACTGGACAACATCGAGGACATGCTGAGCGATATCTATTTCTGCAATTTTTCCATATTCCAGTCGCTGCCGGACAGCTGGGCCATCGGCCAGGTATTTCCCATCATGCCCATCCAGCGCTTGGGCGAGCGGCCGACGCGCAACGCCGTGCTGGCCGATATCACCTGCGATTCGGACGGCAAAATCGATAAGTTCGTGCATCCGCGGATCACCAAACGCACCTTGGAAGTGCATGAACTCAACCCCGGCGAACCCTACTACCTCGCGGCATTTCTGGTGGGGGCATATCAGGAGACACTGGGCGATTTACACAATCTGTTCGGCGACACTCACGTGGTGCACATCCGCCTCCAGGATGACGGCGGCTGGTGGATCGAGGAAATCGTCAAGGGCGATACCGCCAATAAGGTCCTCGAGTACATGGAATACGACACCGATGAGTTGTACCCCGGGATCGCGCGCGACTGCGAGCGGGCGGTACAGGAAGGGCGGATGTCCTTGAGCGAGGCGCAGGCGGTCAAGCGCTTTTATGAAAACGAACTCAACGGCTATGCCTATCTCGAGGTCGAATAACACGCCTTTCCCGCAGGTTTATCCCGCGTTTGCCAACAATTATCTCAAAGGGTAGCATCGGCCATTAGGTCGATTCCCTAATTCAAATTAGTGCACGGCCGATGGTACAGACCTCGATGCTGCGACTCGCGCGGGCGTCTGCATGTTGAAACCGCGTGCGAGTGGGATGACCGCGAGACACGCACCAGTCAGTGAGACCAGTTGAATGACGACGATCTATGTTGGCAACCTGCCATTCACCGCGACCGAAGACGAAGTGCGTGCGATCTTCGAGCGCCACGGCAAAGTCGAATCCGTCAAACTCATCAATGATCGGGAAACCGGGCGTCCGCGCGGCTTCGCGTTCGTCGACATGGCTGCCGGTGAAGCGCAAAACGCCATCCAGCAGACCAATGGTTTCCAGATGGGCGGCCGACCGCTGCGCGTGAATGAGGCTCAGGAACGCGCGCCGCGAAAACCCGGTGGCGGTGGCGGCGGCGGGGGTGGTGGTGGAGGCGGCGGATCACGCCGCTGGTAAGCGCCATCGGGTAGCAACGCTACCTTGACGGTAGCCGCGTTACCTTACGGCACTCACCACATTTCTTTGAGTTGCGCGACGACGTCGACGGTCGTCGTATCGCCGGCTTTTAGACTTTCGACACCAATGCTGGTTCGGATGGAAATCTTTTCCATGGTGTCCAAAACCTTGTCGCTCATGAAGCGGCTCTTGGCGCCGTACACATGGGCGTCGCCATTCTTGGCCTGCTGGGTCACGGCATATTTGAGCGGCGCGCACAGATGCAACTCGTTGCGCGCGCGGGTCATGGCCACGTAGAGCAGGCGGCGTTCTTCCTCGATCATCTCCGCCTTGCCGGTCGAAAATTCCGACGGGAAGTTTCCATCCGATACATTGAGCACATACACGATGTCCCACTCCTGGCCCTTCGCGGAGTGAATCGTCGATAAGATCACGAAGTCCTCGTCCTTCGAGGCTCCTTGCGATTGATCGCTCGAGGCCACGGGCGGATCCAAGGTCAGTTCCGTCAAGAACCGCTCGCGGTTGGGCTGCTGCACGGCGAGGGTCTCCAGCTGTTCCAGATCACCCAGGCGGGTCCAGCCGGCATCGTAGATTCGTTCCAGCTGCGGCTTGTACCAGTCTTTCACCAAGCCGACCTGACCGGCCCAGGGTGTTGCCGGATCAGCAAGCTTTTCGAACAAGGCACAGAATCGCTTCCAATCCATTTTCACGGGCTGCGGCGCATCGTAGTCGGCGAGGGACTTGACCGCGAATCCGCGCGCCTCGAAATGCTCGAGAGCTTGCTTCGCATTCGCGGGCCCGAAACCGGGATGCAGCTTCAGGACTCGAAATCCGGCCACCGCATTGCGCGGATTATCCGCCCAACGCAGCACCGACATCATGTCCTTCACGTGCGCCGCTTCCAGGAATTTGAGTCCGCCATATTTCACAAAAGGAATGTTCTTCTTGGCGAGCTCGACCTCCAGCACATCGCTGTGGTGCGAGCTGCGAAACAGAATCGCGTGCCGCTTCAGGGAGCCGCCGACCTCGCGCGTATGCAAAATCTTGCCGCAGATGTATTCGGCTTGCGCCTGCGCATCGTCCAATGCCACGTAGAAGGGCTTGTGCGGCGACTGGCGCGTGCCGAGCAGCGTTTTGCGATGCTGGCGGGCGCCATCGGCCATCAGCGCGTTGGCGCTATCCAGCACCTGCTGCGTCGAGCGATAGTTCTGCGCCAGCACGATCATGTCGGCCTTCGGCTTGTATCGATCGGCGAAACCGAGAATGTTCTCCACGGCAGCAGCGCGAAACGAATAAATGGCCTGAGCATCATCGCCCACCACCGTGATGCCTTTGCCGTCGGGCTTGAGCGCGTGAATGATGTCGCCCTGCAGGCTGCTGGTGTCCTGATATTCATCGACCAGAACATGGTCGAAATTTTTGGACAGGCTTTGCGCCAATGCGGGTGTTTGCATCATCACATGCCAGTAAAGCAGCAGGTCATCGAAATCCAGGCCGCGGTTTTTTTGCTTGCGGCCGACGTATTCGCGATACAGCTTGGTCAGGTCCGCCTCCCATTCGAGGCACCACGGGAATTGCTCCTCGAGGGTTTGCTTCAGCGACAGCCGGGTGTTGACCCGATATGAATAAATCGCGAGGCAGGTGTCTTTGCGCGGAAAGCGCTTCGGTCTGCCCGAAAAGCCCAATTCGCTGCGAATGACATCCATGAGATCCGCGGCGTCGGAGCGATCCAAGACCGTGAAATTTGGATCAAGGCCAAGATGCTTGGCGTAGAGCCGTAAAATGCGGCTGCCCACCGAATGAAAGGTACCGCTCCAGGTCAAACGCGACACGACGCTGCGGTCGCCGCCCTTGCCGCGCTCCGACAGCACTTCTGCGACAACAGTCTGCGCGCGCTTGATCATCTCCTGCGCGGCGCGGCGCGTGAATGTCAGCATCATGATGCGCGAGGGATCCGTGCCGTTCAGAACGAGGTGAGCGGTTCGATGCGCCAAGGTGTTGGTTTTACCGGTTCCCGCGCCGGCCAAAATCAGCAAGGGGCCGGCACTCACCCCCTTATCCGGAATGACAGTGCCAAATGTCGCCGCGCGGCGCTGGCCGGGATTCAGCGCGTCAAATGCGTTTGCCTTCACTTTCATCATGGCCGTGCGGTACTGTACGTATATCCAGATTGAGACGCAACTTAAGTAAACCGCATGGAGCATCGCGCTTCGGCTCGCGGCACGCGAGGAGACAGATCACACAGTTGCGCGACTTTCGGCGATGATTCCCCTAATCCTTTGGCTTTTTGGAAGCAATTCATGCAGAAACCTAGCGTTGTGGCCCGAATTCCGGCGCACAACGGCCGCGTCATCCAAGTATCGACCGAGCGGCTGCGCTACTCGAACGGCCGCGAGTACGACAACGATTACGTGCGCCACCCGGGCGCTGCCGCCGTGGTTGCGGTGGATGGCGCCAACCGGGTATGCGTTGTGCGTCAATATCGCCACGGCGTCGATGACTTTCTATGGGAGATTCCCGCGGGAAAACTCGATGCCGGCGAGCGGCCGGAGGTTTGCGCCGAGCGGGAACTCAAGGAAGAAACCGGAGTGTCGGCGGGTCGCTGGACTTCGCTGGGGCTCTACATTCCAGCCCCGGCCATCTTCACCGAACTGATTCACCTCTATCTCGCGCGCGATCTCGAAGTTGGCGCCGCCAGCCCGGATGCGGACGAAGAACTCGAGCTCAAGTGGCTGCCCCTGGATCAAGCCATCAACCATGTCCTCAAGGGCGAGTGGAACGACGGTAAAACGGCCATGGCGTTGTGGCGGGCTCAGTATCAGCTGCAAATGTGACTTTGCGCGCCTTCTAAATGTGACGTTGCGCCGCTTTTGGAAGCCTCTGGCTTGACTTAACTCCTGCATCGCATAAAAAGGTATCGTGAGCAAAGAGAAGTCAAAACCAGTCGTCCAGCCCGCCCCCAGCGCGGCTGACCTGCCGTCCTCAAAAAACGAGACCGGCGACAAATCCACCGGGCGCGTCAAATTCGACGAGCGCGGCAATGCCGTGTGGGAATGGCAAGTAGAGACCGGCGCCTTCGGGGTCGAGGTCTCGACACAACGGCTGCAAAAGCTCGAGCACCCGGCTTTGTCGATTGCCGACGATGCGCCGACGCCATTCGAGACCGTGCGCTCCAACCCGCTGGGCACAAAAAAGGGCTACGACCCCTATGACAGCGGCAGGCTCGGCAAGAAGCCGCCTCCGGCGAAGAAAGACCTGCGCAAACTGAGCGAGTGGTTGAAATTGAAAAAGCAGGCCGAGTCCAATCAGGCTGAATCCAACAAGGATGAAGAGCCGCAGGACTGACGGCGTGCGCGACTCAAGCGAGCGCGTGGCGCAGCTTCGCGGCGTGTCTTAGGCGGTAGAAGCTGCGCAGCTCGCGCACCATCGCCTCGATCTTAGGCGTTCCCCGGTTCACGAAGCGGCGTTCCAAGCCCCGGCAATAGCGCGCCGCGAGAGCGTTCGCGGTGCGATAGCGCTCATATTGATCGGGCTCCAGCCGCGTATCGAAGCTGATACGGTCAAACAGACGCGCGTGCACATGCGTCGGGTAGGACTCTCCCCCTTGTTGCCCGGCCAAGAGAAATACGGTTACGGCGTATTTGTCCACCTCGGCCTGCGTTTCCAACTCCAGCAGCGACACGGGCATGTCACGCTCCAGCCCATATGTCGAATAGACGAAATGGCTCACGCCTTCGAGCGCCGTGCAGTAATCCGCCAGGTTGCCTTCGGTCAACTCGCGATGCGGATCCGCCGCTTCCAAGCGGCTCAGAAGCTCTGGATCAAGATACAGCGCCACACCGGCGCCGGCGCCGTCCGCCGTTTCCGCCAGCAGCAATTCTTCATCCAGCGTTCGTTGATCATTCGTCGATGCACCGACGGCACGCCGGTCCGTAACGAGAAAATCGTATACATCGTGCGGGAGATCGACGTCGTAGAGGCGTTCTAGCAGGGTCTGCAGGCCGCGTAGCACCACGCTTAGCGCCTAATGCTCGCGGCGCGCGCCCGCGGCCGTCACCGGCTGCACGCCCAATTGGCGTAGCAATCCGCGCGCCCGCGGGCTGCCGGTCTTCATCCAAATTTCGTACAGGCGCAGGATGTCGGCGTCGGTGTACCGATAAGACATGTCGCTCACTTCATTCAGCGCATCGACCAGGCCTTGAAATTTTTGCGCGAGCTGCGCATACACGGCCGCGACGCAGCGGCCCGACAGGGTCCGCGGCAGCGTATCGGCCAGAGAGCTGTAGGCGTTGCCGCCCATGGCGATGTGATAGTCGATGTCGATCAGCTTTCGCGCGAAGCTGCGCGCGAAGAACCCAGCGATGAATAGCGAAACATCGCCGAGACGCTGCAGGCCGCGGTGCCGGGCGCTGGCGCTCGGCGCTTCCAGCGCATCCGACAGCATGTGGGCCAAGGGCTTGATGCGCAGACCATCCGAGGTGCGCTCGTACAGCGCATCGGCCCGCGAAAACATCGTGAGCAGATTGACGACGTATTGTTCCGCTTGCTCGTCGATGTCGAGATGTTGGTGTTCGCTTGCGGTGTGAAACGCGTCACGAAAGAATTCGCGCAGTGAACTTACCGCAACCAGACTTCCTGCCGTCGTCGCTTGCATATGGCATCCTCTGAAAGGACCGATACCATCCTATCGACAACGCTACGCCGAAGTGAATGTAAAAAGCGCGAACTGCAGTCAGAAAATGCCTATATTTGCAGGCTTTTTTCAATCAGCAGTCACACGCGTAGGCTGCTAACGCATTATGTGCACCGATGTGGCGCTAGGTAATTTCTTCCAGCGACAAAATAGTGCGCGGAGGCGGCGGCAGCTCTCCGGGCCAGAATTTCGCGTCACGATTGAGCCACACCGCTTGCATGCCCGCTTGCGCCGCGCCCATGACATCGAGATGCGGGTCATCGCCGATGTGCAGCACCTGCCCCGCCTGGACGCCGGCTGCGTCGAGTAATCGAGTGAATATGCGGATGTCCGGCTTGGCGGCGCCGGCGGAAATCGCGGTGATGTGGCCTTCAAACCAGCGCGCGATTCCGCAGCGCTCCAAGTCGGCATTGCCGTTGCTGAGCGCAAACAATCGGTAGCGCTTGCTCAGGCGCTCGAGCGAGTCAGCGACCTCGTCGTAGAGCCGCACCCGATTGCGGGCCGCGTAGAACACCTCGAATGCCTCATCGGCGTGGATCGTGGGGTGTCCGACCGCCGCGAACATTTCCGCCAAAGCGCGATGGCGCAGGAATGTCATGTCGTGGCTGCGATCGGGGAATTGCTGCGCGATTCGTAGCCGCATCGCTCGCAGCGATTCACGGTCTTGCCCGTGCATCACCTGAGGATGATGTTCCCGCAGCCAGGCGAGCATCGCGGCTTCCGCGGCGAGCATGACGGGCTCCACCGCCCACAGCGTGTCGTCCAAATCAAAACTCAAGACCAACGGATCGTTCATTGCTGAATATTATCCCTGATAGAATCGCGCCATGAGCACTCTACTGATCGGCAGCAAAAACTACTCCAGCTGGTCGCTACGGCCCTGGGTATTCTTGCGCAAGGCCGCGTTCAGATTCACCGAACAAATCGTTCATTTCGATCAAAGCGATTATCAGGCGCAGATCGCGGCGCAATCGCCGTCGCGGCGCGTTCCGCTGCTCATCGACGACGGCGTCAAAATCTGGGATTCGCTCGCGATCTGTGAATATGCCGCCGAGTCGACCGGCCGCGGTCTGCCCGGCGATCGCTTGGCTCGGGCACGTGCCCGCTCGGTCGCCGCGGAAATGCACTCGGGCTTTCAAGCGTTGCGCAATGAGTGCCCGATGAACGTACGCGCCAGAGATCGGCGTGTGCCGCAGACGCCCGAGTTGCGGGCGGACGTCGCACGAATCGATGAGATTTGGTCGAGCTGCCGCAAGGAGCACGGCGGCGGCGGTGACTGGCTGTTCGGCGACTTCAGCATTGCCGACGCGATGTTCGCGCCGGTGTTTTTTCGCTTTCAGACGTACGGCGCGAGCTTGAGCCCGGCATCGCAAACGTACTTGAACCACGCGCTGCAGGATCCCGAGCTGCGCGACTGGCAAGACGCAGCATTACAAGAAGGCCACCCGCTGCCGCACGTCGAGCGGATCGGCACCTAAGAGTCCGTGCGAGTATAATTGGTTGGTATCTCCACTAAGAGAGCCACCCATGTCCGCCGAACGCGTGAGTTTAGCCTTGAGCCTCGTGTGCCTCGCAGGCGCGTCCGCCGCGGCTGCCGCGCCTGCCCCTGAGCCGACGCAGCCCTTCACCATTCAAGACATGGTTCGCATGGAGCGCATCTCGGACGTAGCGGTCGCGCCGGACGGCAAGCACGTGGTCTATACCGAGCGCACCACCGACATGGAAGCCAACAAGGGCCGCACCGGCCTTTGGATGCTCGACACCGGCAAGCGCGGCGCCACGGCGCTGCGCCTGACGGACGGCGGCCCGAATTCCAACAGTCCTGAATGGAGCAAGGACGGCAAGTTCATTTACTTTCTGTCCAATCGCAGCGGCACGAACCAAGTCTGGCGCGTCAACTCGAACGGAACAGGCCCGCGCGGCGATACGCCGGTGGCTGACTCGACTCAGGTGACCAACCTGCCGCTCGATGTCGGCAGCTTTCGGGTATCGCCGAAGGGAGATCGAATATTGGTGAGCGTGGAGGTTTTCTTGGATTGCGCGGACCTGGCCTGCACCAAGAAACGCTTGGACAGCGCCGCGCACTCGCCCGCGACCGGCGTTCTGCACACGCAGCTGTTCGTCAGACACTGGGATACCTGGAGCGACGGGCGGCGCTCGCAGCTTTTCGCCATGGCGTTGAACGACAACGGTGTTGCGCAAGGCACGCCGGTAAACTTAAGCGGCGGCATCGGCGATGTGCCGGGCAAACCGTTCGGCGGCCGGGAAGATTACGCCTTCGATCCGGACGGAATTGCCGTCGCCTTCGCGGTCCGCAGCATGTCGGGCGAGGCCTGGTCGACAAATTTTGACGTGTACCTGGTTCCCGTCGACGGCGGCGCGCCGCCGAAAAATCTCACCGCCGACAATCAGGCGTCTGATGCACAACCGGCATTCTCCCCCGACGGCTCACAGCTTGCGTACGTCGCGATGGACCGGCCTGGTTTCGAGGCCGATCGCTTTCACCTGGTCCTGCTCAATCTCCGATCTGGGGTCAAACGGGCGCTGACACAAAATTGGGATCGATCCATCAGCAGTTTTGCCTGGTCTAAAGACGGCAAGACATTATTCGCGACGGCGGATCATCTGGGCCAGCGCCCGTTATGGGCAATCGATGCCGCGACGGGCCGAGCATCGGCCATCACGGGCGCCGGAGAGGTCGAAGGATTCAGTGTCGGCACCTCAAAAGTGTTTTATACGGCCAGCAACTTGGGTGCTCCGGCCGATTTGTATTCGGTCAGCTTCACGGGCGGCAAACCCACGCAATGGACCCGCTTGAATCAGGCGCTCATGGAACAGCGCAAGTTCGGCGAATACGCGCAGTTCAGCTTTCCGGGTTGGAACAATGAAAATGTGTTCGGCTACGTGATCAAGCCGGTGAATTTCAAAGCGGACCGCAAGTATCCGGTGGCATTTCTGATTCACGGCGGTCCGCAGGGCAGTTTCGGCAATGCCTGGAGCTGGCGCTGGAATCCGCAGGCATTTGCCGGTGCCGGCTATGCGGTGGTCATGGTGGATTTTCACGGTTCCACCGGATACGGACAGGCATTCACCGATTCCATCAGCGGCGATTGGGGCGGCAAACCGCTCGAGGATCTGAAGCTGGGCTTGAGTGCGGCGCTCAAGGCCAATTCATGGCTCGACGCCGACCGCATGTGCGCGCTGGGCGGCTCCTATGGGGGCTTCATGATCAACTGGATCTTGGGTTCGTGGCCGGACGGGTTTAAGTGCTTGGTGAGCCACGACGGCATCTTCGACAATCGCACCATGTACTACTCCACGGAGGAGCTCTGGTTTCCGGAACACGAGTTTTCGGGTCCCGAGTATGAAAACCCGTCGGCGTACGCCAAGCACAATCCCATCGACTTGGTCGGCAAATGGAAGACCCCGACACTGGTGATTCACGGTCAGCAGGACTACCGCGTACCGGACTCGCAGGGCTTATCGGTGTTTACCGCGCTACAACGCCGCGGCATACCGAGCGAACTGCTGTATTTCCCGAGCGAGAACCACTGGGTCTTGAAGCCGGCCGACAGCATAGAGTGGTATGACACGGTGCTGGCATGGCTGAACCGCTGGACGCGTCCGTAGGGGCGGTGCGGGCTGTTTGCGCTATGGCGCGTCAGGGCTCCGCAGCGCGCCAAGCCGCAGGATAATTCTCGCCCAATTGCATGATCCGGTGCAGCAAGTCGCCGTAGTTCATGCCGGCTTTGAGCGCAGAGGCGGAAAAATCCTCGGCGGCCGAGATATTCGGGTTGGCGTTCGCCTCGAGCACGAACAGTTCGCCGTCGGCTCTCAAGCGAAAGTCCATGCGAGCGTAGCCGGTCAAATGCAGCGCTCGAAAAATACGCTTCGATAGCTGCTCCAAGCGCGCAACCGTGCCCTCGGGCAATTCTTCAGCGGCCGCCGTGGTAATGCCGTAGCGCTGTTGATAGCCGCGATCCCACTTGACCTTGCGGGTGGCGATGGCCGGCAGATTCTCCGGCAGGGAACCGAAGGTCATTTCCCACACCGGCAGCACCTTGAGCCGATCGTTGCCCATCACCCCTACGTACAGCTCACGTCCCTCGATGTATTCCTCAACCAACGCGTCGGAATGGGTCTGATCGTGGATGAAGGCGATGCGTTCCGTGAGCTGCTTCGGGTCGGTGACCACGGATGCCTGGGCGATGCCCAACGAGGCATCTTCGGTGGAGGATTTCACGAACAGCGGGAAGCGCAGCTTCTTCGGAATGCGGGCCTTCTTGCCGCGCGGGAAGACCATGAATTGCGGCGTGGGTACGCGGTGATAAGACAGCAATTGCTTCGAGAGCACCTTATCGCGCGACAACAGCATGCCGCGCGGATTGCAGCCCGTGTAGGGCTGGTGCATGAGCTCGAGAAAAGCCACGACATGCTGATCGTAGGTCACGATGCCGTCGAACTCCTCCAGCAGATTGAAAACAATGCCCGGTTTCCAATCCGTGATGGCACGGCGCAGCTCCGACAGGCTGTCGCTCAATCCCAAGGGCATGACTTCGTGGCCGGCCTTCTTCAGATGCGAGATCACATCGTATTCGGTGCGCCACTCTTCGATTTCCTTTTCGGTCGAGCCCTTGAGCGACTCCGGCGGCACCAGGGTTGAATGCACCAGTACCAAGGCGCGCACCTTCTTCACGGCGCCGCCCTCACAGCCCTGCCCTCACAATGCCACCCGCGGCAACTTGCGTTCTTCGTATGACTCCGCCAATCGCGCCACGACCCACAATAGCTGCCCCTTGAGCTCGCGCCGGGAACCGCGCACGTACAGATTCAACGCCTCGCAGCGCATGATCATCAGGCGCAACACTTGATGCACCAGGTATTCGCTGAACGCCCCGGAGCGCTGAATCTGCTGACGCAAGCCTGCGCGCAGCTCGCGCAATACACTGGCCGCCTTGGGCGTTGCGCGGGTGCGCGGCACGGTCGTAAATACCTTGAGCAGCAATTCGTCGGCGCCCGAACGGCGCGGTAGCCGGTAGCGCTCCAGCTTCCGCTCATAGTGCTCGCGCAGCGTGCCGGTCTCGTGCGTCACATCCTCGATGGTGCTGCGGTCGTTGATCAACGGTTTCTGCTCGCCGATTTCTTGTGCGAGCCGATCGATGTACTGAAGTTTTACGTATGCCGGCCAGCCGATATATTCGCGCCGCCACGGTGAGTGCGGCTTGAGCCAGACCGCGAAGGTCTCGGCGAAATCCTCGGTGGGATGGGCCTGGGCGTACCAGGCGCCCAGATGTTGCACGAAGCGGCGGCTGCCGGGCCGCGGCCGGTAGGTGTCAGGATAGGGAAGCGAGGCGGGACCGAAGGCCTCGCGCCAGGTCTTGAGCCGGCGCAGACGGTATGCGGAATCAACGGCGTGGCCGGCCTCGTGGCGCAGAATGCGCATGAGCCAGTTGCGGTTGCCGCCCTCCACTTCGCGCATAAAATGACGCTCGAGTCTGATCAGCCGCTTGTGGGCGAGATAGAAAGGGATGGCGATGCCGGGAATGCCATCGGGCGAGAACCATTCCTGAGCCAACCAGCAATGCGGGCGAAAGCGCATGCCGCGCATCGACAATTCGCGGTAAAGGCGCTCGATGGCGTCCTGCAGCTCCGTGCCGGCGATGCTTAACTTTAGATCGCAGAATCGCAGGCTCAGCAATTGATCGTCCGACAACCTCTCCCAGGCAACGGGTCGCGTTCGAGGCCGTCGCTGGAGGCTCATCTTAGGGAAGCCCCATCGCCAGCTCTTCCGCCAACTGCTCCTCGTCCGCGTCGCTCATCGCCTGGACGCAACTGGCCTCGAGGCCGTTCACCTCGATGCGGCGGTGCTCCTCCAGACCGGCGAAGTCGAACAGCTTAAGGTCAGCGAGCTGCGAACCGGACACGTTGCAGATGCTGGAGAAAATCGCTTCGATGCGGCCCGGGAATTCCTGCTCCCACTTATGCAGCATGTTCTTCACGGCCAGGCGCTGCATATTCGGCTGCGAGCCGCACAGCGTGCAAGGGATGATGGGAAACGCGCGGGCTGTCGCGTAACGGGCGATCAGTCTTTCCGGCACGTAGGCGAGCGGCCGGATCACAATGTGGCGCCGATCCTCGCTGAGCAATTTCGGCGGCATGGCTTTTAATTTGCCGCCGAAAAACATGTTTAAGAAAAGCGTCTCGACGATGTCGTCGCGATGGTGACCGAGCGCGATCTTGGTGATGCCGTTCTCGGCCGCATATCGATACAGCGCGCCGCGCCGCAGCCTGGAGCACAGGCCGCACATCGTTTTACCTTCGGGAATGACCCGTTTGACCACCGCATAGGTGTTCTGCTCGATGATGCGATAGCGCACGCCGAGACTTTCCAGATAATTGGGCAGCACATCGACCGGAAAGCCCGGTTGTTTCTGATCGAGATTGACCGCGGTGATCTCAAAGCTCACGGGCGCGCTGCGCTTGAGGCTCAAGAGCATGTCCAGCAACGTGTAGGAATCCTTGCCGCCGGACAGGCACACCATCACATGATCGCCGTGCGCAATCATGGCGTAATCTGCAATGGCTTTGCCGACCGAGCCGCGCAACTGCGCTTGCAGCTTTTTGAACGTATTGCTCACGGCACTTCCAAGTACTTGGCTTCCAAGTATCTTAAATATGCGGCCGCGGTCAGCGGCTTGCCGGTCGCCTGCTTGATGAGTTCTTGCACCGGCAAGCGCGCGCCGATGCCGTGCACATTGTCGCGCAGCCACTCCATCACGCCGCCGAATTGGCCGGCGGCGATTTCCTCGTCGAGCGCGGGGCGCGCGGCCCGCATGGCCTCGTTGAGCTGACCGGCAATGACCGCTCCCAGGGCGTACGAGGGAAAGTAGCCGAAGTGGCCGACGGCCCAGTGAATGTCTTGCAGGCAGCCTTCCACATCATTAGGCGGACGAATGTTCAGGCGTTGCTCAAGATTGGCATTCCAGGCTTCCGGCAGGTCGGCCACGGGCAACGAGCCTTCGAGCATTTTCTTTTCCAAGTCGTAGCGCAGCATGATGTGCACCGGATAGGTCAGCTCATCCGCATCCATGCGGATGCAGCTGCGGCGCACGCGGATCAGCAATCGATACAGGTTGGCTTCTTCCCACTCTGGCCCGCTGACTTGCAAATACTTCTCGAGCAGCGGCCTTAGATACTTCACAAAGGAGCGGCTGCGGCACAAATTCATTTCGAACAGCAGCGATTGGCTCTCTTCGAGCGCCAGGCCGCGATCGCGGCCGACCGGCTGATCGCGCCACTTCAGCGGCAATCCTAAGTCATACATCGCGTGGCCGGTCTCGTGCACGGCGCCCAAAAGTCCGGAGAAAGGATCGATTGAATCGAATCGGGTGGTAACGCGAATGTCGCCGGGAACGCCTTCGGTGAAGGGATGCTCGCTCTCATCGAGGCGGCCCCGATCGAACGGGAAACCCAATGCCTTGAGCACCTCGACGGCCAGCGATCGCTGCCGCGAAGCACTGAATTTGCCGGTCAGCGGCGTCGGTGCGTGCGCCGCCTGAACCTCGATCGCCTGGTTGATGAGTCCCGGCAGCTTGCGCGACAGCGCCTTGAAAATGGTATCGATGTCTGCCGCCGAAATACCCGGAGTAAACCCATCGACCAGGGCGTCGTAAGGAGCCAAGCCGCGTGCTTGGCCGAGCAGCGCCGCCTTATCGCGCACCAAATGAACCACCTCTTCCAGATGCGGCGCGAGCAATTTGAAGTCGTTGGCCTTCTTGGCCTCGACCCAAAAAACCTCGGCGCGCGCGGTGGCTTTGGCGAGACGCGAAATCAGCGATGGCGGGGTTGCAATGGCGTGGTCGCGTTGCCGGCGCATCTCGCGCAGATTGGCGAGCGGCCAATCCTCCATCTGCGAGGCTCCCGCCTCCGCGCGCTCGAGCAGCCGCGCCACTTTAGGCGTGGTCAGCAAGGCGTGGTGCTCGGTTTCAAGCGCCGCCAATTGTTCGCCTCGGACATCGGCACTGCCGCGCGGCATCATCACCGCTGCGTCCCAGCGCAGCAACGACAGTGCGCCGCGAAACGCGTGCAGGCGGCGAAACTCTTGTTCCAGTTGCTCGTAAGGCGAGGCGGCCATGAGACCCTTGCAGCGGCAGTTACTTGCCTGGTTTTGTTTGACACCAGCTGTTGCGTAGCACTCAGCCGTTGCTTAGCACCCCAGCTGACGCGTGACACTCAGCTGTGGCTCAGGAATCAAGTTTACCAGACCCGGCTGGTCTACGATCGGCGGTCTTAGTTAAAAAATTCCATTATTTCAATAAGTTACTGCCCGACAGGGAGTTTGAGGGTACCGGTCTGATGAAACGGCAGATTTCTTAAGAACGGCAGGTCGAGGCTGGCAGCGCCGGTGAGGTCGTAGTCAATCGAGTCCGCGTGCTGATTGGCCCGGTCGGCGAGTTTGAGCAACGCCAGGGCCAGATTGGCGGTAATCGTCAGGTCGAATTCGGATTCACCCGAGGCGGGAATCACGACGGCACGGTCGCTGACGCCGCTCGCGATCTGTTCCCCGCCGACATTCAGTTCCGCGTGCAGCCCGTGAACCGGCAGCGGCCGATCGTTCGGATTCTGAATGTTGAGTTTGACCGCGAAATTCTGCTGCAGGAGATTTCCGCCGCGCAGCTCAATGCTGATCACCGTGACATTGGGCCGGTTGAATTTTGGCGCCATCAGGGAACACGCGCCCAAGCAAACAGTCAAGGCGAAAATTCGCAGCAGCCGTGGCAACATGCGGGAAATGATACCGATTTTCGCGCGACTGGCATTGGCTTTGACGTTAGGCGGGACCTGGGCGGCGGCGGCACTGAGCGCCAGCACGATGTCCGGCGCGCCTGTTAAGGCCCCCACGGTCACATGCCTTGCATCGGGCGACGGCTACTTGCGGGCGAAAATGGCCGGCGCGGTCGACGCCAATCTTGACTGGCCCAACAGCGGCACGCGCTGCGAGGGAGAATCCCGCGACAAACCGCCGGGTGTCCGATTGAGTTTTCAGCGCGCCGCAGGGGCTAAGCCTAATCTGCTGTTGGTGTTCGGTTTGAGCGGCGTGACACAGGGCCAGTCGGCGCACGAGGTCAAAGCGAACTTGACCGTCATCGTTCAAGGCACCAGTCATATCTACGGCACCCTCGGCGACTCCCGCTGTACCGTGGATTCCTTGAGCCAACGGCCTTTGAATGCGACAGGCGCGTATCGCATCGAGGCGCGCGGCTTCTGCACTCAGCCGGCCCACGCGGTGCGCGGCAAGGGGGATGTGCTGGTCAGCACCTTCGAATTCGCCGGACTCGTCAACTTCACCACGGAAAAGATCTGATGCAATTTCTCAGAACAAAATTTCTTGCGGCGCGCGTTTTGTTGGCGGCCGGTCTGTTGATCGCCGCGAGCGCGGCGCTCGCGCAGAGCGCCCCGCCGGAACCGCTGTCGGCGTTTCCACAAAGCTTGCTGGCGATTCGCACCAGCGCCGGCAAAGTGGTTAATTTCAAGATCTGGGAGGCCGATACACCGAAGCGCGAAGAGCAGGGAATGATGTTCATTCGCGAAATGGATGAGCACACGGGAATGCTATTCATGTTCCCGGAAAATAAACCGGTCAGCATGTGGATGAAGAACACCTATGTTTCTCTCGATCTGCTATTTCTGAATGCGCAGGGCAAGATCGATTTCATCGCCGAGAAAGCCACGCCCAGGTCCGAAGCCATCATCGGACCCCCGACGCCGGAATTCGCGGTGCTCGAACTCAAGGGCGGCGCGTGCGAACGCTTCGACATCAAGGTCGGCGATAAGGTTTTGCACAAAAACTTCAAGAAACAATAAGCGCCTCCCCTACGCCCTCCCGGGCTCGCACTACATCAACTAGGACATTTCGCCTACAGACAAATTGGCCGCTGTGGCGGATAAACAACGCTCGAAGAATGGACATATATGCCGCGTCTCACGCGGTGTTGCGTCCATGCAATTCACTACGGGAGAGCGAAGTTTATGAAGCGAGAAATTTTGGGCGTCTTGATTGCTGCGGCGTGTACCGCGAGCGGATCCGCCGTGGCGGATGGTTACGATGACACCGGCGCCGTCTACATCAGTACCATGGCTGATTACACCTTTTTGGACAAGAACCGCATTTCCAATAACGCCCCCGGATTTCAACTCGGGCTCGGCTACAACTTCGCGCCGAATGTCGCGGCGGAGTTCAATGTCAGTCCCAATTCTTTCAAGATCTCCGGCAGCGGTGCCAGCGAGAAGCTGAACGCGCTCTCCATCGATGTGCTGTACAAGTTTCTACCGGTCACCTCACTGGTTCGGCCCTATGCATTGTTGGGCGGCGGCCGCATCTCCGATGACATCGGCGGCCATGGACCCGAAAACTCACAATGGTTGGTGGAAGCCGGCGGCGGCGTCCTCGTCGGGCTGGGCGATCAAACGGGCTCGACGCGCCTGCAACTGCGCACCGAAGCCAAATATCGGAAGGAGTTTATATCGGACGCGGTATTCATTCCGCACGATCCGGGCGATGTGGTCGTGTCGGTAGGACTCAATCTCATGTTCGGCGCGCCGACGCCGCCGCCGCCCAAGGCAGAGCCGCCGCCTCCACCACCGCCGCCCCCGCCGCCCCCGCCGCCTCCCCCACCGCCGCCGCCACCGCTCGATAGCGACGGCGATGGTGTGCCGGACTCGATCGATCAATGTCCAAATACACCCAAAGGCGATCGGGTCGACGCCGTCGGCTGCACGATCAAGGATGAGATCAAGCTGGAGCGGGTGCATTTCGCGACCGACTCCGCGGAACTGTTGCCGGATTCGATCGAGACGCTGGAATACGGTGTCGCCACGCTGAAGAAGTATCCGGAAATGGTCATCGAGGTGCGTGGCCACACGGACAGCACCGGCAGTAAGCAGCACAATCAAGTGCTGTCGCAACACCGCGCTGAGAGCGTGCTGCGCTATCTCAAGGATCACGGCGTAACGAACTCCATGACCGCGAAAGGCTACGGCGAGGAGTTGCCAATCGCCTCCAATGCGACGAAGGAAGGCCGCCAGCAAAACCGCCGCGTCAGCTTGAGGATCGTCGGAGGACCATAAGCCGCGACATAAATTCCCGGTTTTGGTTGTCAAACCCCGCCCCGAGTTCGCTCGGGGTTTTTTTTGGTGCGTGCCGGGGTATTTTCCTAAGTGTCGGGCAACCTGAACCAGCAGTTAAAGGCAATGGTGATGCGCTCACCTTCACCCTCGAAAGGCTTGACGTCATGCAGCACCCAGGATGGGAACATCACAAGTTGGCCCGGTGCGAGGGTCAGTTGCGCCACTCCAGTTGCGTACGGCCGTTTCATTTTGATGTTGGCGGGGTCCTGATACATGCCGCTCACCAGCATTGGGCTGACAAAGCTCAACTGGCCGCTGCCCTCCTTGCCCGGATCGCTTCTGCCCGGATCGACGCAGTACACGCCGCTCCAAGAAGCATTCGGATGATTGTGCAGGCCGAAAAAGCCACCGCGGCGCGTAACATGAAACCAAGAGTCGTTGAAGATTTCCAATCGATTGACGGTCGCCAAGTCATAGCCGTTCAATCCGGCTACGAACGATAGCAGTTGATTCCAGCAGAAGGCCTTCAGCTCCTGAATCGCCGGGTCGTTGACGCGAAATAGATCGAAATGGCTTTCGTATACCGCGTCATTGCGCTGCGTGATCGGTCGCGGATTGGATCCGCCGCCGTCCTTTTCGTGCTTGAAGACGTAGCGCTTGAGCCCTGCATTCAGGCGTTGCTGTTCCGGGTGTACCGCGAGCGAGAAAGGCACGGCAAACATGATCATCAGTTCGGGCGGTCGAAACATCATTTCGTTTGGGCTTCCGGGTAACGCTCGACCAAGTTCCCGAGCGCTTCCTTCAAGGGTCCGAGCCAGGGCTCGAAATTGCGCCATTGATCCACACCTTGCGCAAAGATCGGTTGGCGTACCTGTTCGGCGCTCGCTGTTTGGACAACACGGCGGGTCTCA
>Ga0209007_1000283_pt1 | contig 24774 bp, 23 predicted proteins | sample JacPinW_OM1H0_O2_FD_187961 | JGI IMG/M metagenome (GOLD analysis project Ga0209007, IMG submission 187961) | Forest soil microbial communities from Algoma, Ontario, Canada - Jack Pine, Ontario site 1_JW_OM1H0_O2 (SPAdes) (version 2) | ecosystem: Environmental > Terrestrial > Soil > Boreal... | reverse complement strand
CCGTTCTTCGAGGACTCGGGCGACCAGGAAGACCTCATAGTCCATGCTCAATCCGAAGACGATGGCAAACGAGAGAATCGGCACGATCGGGTATACGGTCCCGGTCGGTCCGTGGAGCCCGAAGAGTTTGCTACCGTGGCCTTCCTGAAAAACGACAACCAACGCACCGAACGAAGCGCCAACCGACAGCAGATTGAGCAGAATCGCTTTGACAGCCGCAAATAAGGAACGTAATCCGATCAGGAGCGCCAGCAAGCTCCCCAACACGACGCCAAGAACCACCCTCGGCAACCACTGATGAACGACCGAGTCATAATCTGCGTCGAGTGCGGGAACGCCGCCGACGCGCACCACGGCGCCGGACACGCCCGTTATCGCGGCGACATCGGAGGAGCGCACCTCTCGTACCCATCGTATCTGTTCGTTGGGAGAAAGAGTCGCGGTGGGCAGCAACTCAATCAACGTAGCTTGGCCATCGCTGCGAAGAAAACTCTTGCGGATTGACTCGGACACATCGTTAACAGCATCCGCAGTATCAGACATTCCCGTGAGGGTCGGGAGAGATAAGACCTCTTCCGCTCTAGGGTCGCTCTGGAAGCGTCTCGTCAACCGACTGACGGCAAGCCAGCCAGCCGGCGAGAGCGGCGGAGACTGAGGCGGCAACTCCAGGACCACTCGGAGGGACTGCACAATACCCGATCGCCCCATGCCTTGAAGCGTGTGCAGTGCTTGCACCGACTCGGCTGTGGCCGGGAGCGCGTCATGGTCAGGAATCCCGGGAGAGATTCTCCGTCCCTGGAATGCAAGGATCAGTAGCGGAACCCCGGCGACAAGCAGAGCTGTCCGGGGCCGGCGGGTTACGATGCTGCCCCACCGTACCCAGCGCTCACTGGCCGCGCGTAGGTTGTCCCGCGTTTTGAGTCGTCTGCCTGGAAGATGGACTCTGGCGGCATTGATGCGATGCCCTAGCAGACTAAGCACCCACGGCAGAATGAACGTACACAGGATGACACTCAAAACGGTTATCAGCAGGCCAGCGATCCCGATGGAGCGCAGTTCGCTGATGGGCACAGGCAGCAGCGCTGAAAACCCGATTGCAACTGTGGTGGCCGAGATTATCAGCGTCCGCCCCGCTTGCCCGGCAGCAATATCGGCAGCGGGGCCGGGACCATATCCCTCGGCCAATGCTTCGCGAAACCGGCTCACCATCAGCAATGCATAGTCGACGCCCAAGCCCAGGCCGAGCATCGTCGCCAGATTCTGCACCAGAATCGACAGTTGCAGAAAATGCGCGAGCAGCGCAGCCGCGCCCATCGCCATCGAGATCGAGAGTACTCCAACCCCCAGCGGCAATAGCGCGGCCACAAGACTGCCGAAAGCCAGCAACAGCAGCAAGAGAGTTACCGGCATCGCTCGTTCCTCGGCATGCTTGACGTCGTCCGCGCTGACCTTGCGAAGGTCGAAGTTCAGTGGCGTTTCACCCGTAATCTCCAGTTTGATATTGGGGTATTGCGACCTAAGCTGACCTTCCATCCAGTCTGCTCTTGCCCTTAGTTTGGGGACCAACGCCTCGACAGTTTCATCGTGCGGGTCCAACCCGACGATGATCAAGGCGCCGCCATTGTCCCCGGTGAACAAAGGATCCGGCCAATCCAGACTCGAAACTGCACCCGACACTCCCGGCACACTTCGCAATGAATTGGTTAAGAATGTCAATGCATCTGCACTCTCTGCTGAATCCGGATCGGGAATACCACTGATCACCAGAACCAGGCGATGGGCGTACGAAGACTCGAAACGCTGCGCCAGTTCCAGGTCGACTTTTCCGGATTCTCCGCCCTTGATGTGAACAGCTGTCTCCAGGCGGCGTTCGACTTTGTAGGAAAAGGGCAGCAGCGCAAGCGCCATGACAAACCCCGACATCGCCAACCAGAATCGGCGGCGAGCGGCATCACGCCCAGTGTTCAAGCCTGGCATTACCATGGAAGATCCTCGTCGTTTTCCTAGTCTATCTGACCGTCATGAAACGACTTCGGTGATCTGGCACATCGATAATATCGGATCGAGCTGGATATTCACTGGGATTCGGCCTTGAGGTTAGTTAACTACAAATGTGCGGAACCGCCCGTTAGGGTTCAGGCCTCAGTGACGAGGTGTGCTCATTGCTCGGTCCGTGGCCGATGAATCCCCTACCCCGAGTCAGAGAGTCTAATGCTAATAAGCGCGCCGCCGTTGTTAGAGATGCACGGATAACCGCACAACTACTTCGGTCGCTTTTCTTCGGGTGCGTTTCTCGCGGGGCGAGCCTCACGGATGTTCCGAAACCGGACCCAATGAGCGAAAGCGGGTGGTTCGGTCACCTCGGCGGCGATGTCACACACAAACCCCTCGTCATCCACGGTATGCACGTATAGCTTCTCTGTTTCACCATCGACGTAGGCCACCCACACAATCTTGTCTATGTTGGCTTTGATGACGGACTTTATCTCGTCTTCCTTCACAAATCGTTCCCCACACGTATTGTACGTCCGAATGATTTCTCAACTTTTGGTTAGTTCGATAATAGGTAACGTGGGTCCCAGCTTTACCGGGGCCTCGGTTCGATCCCACGAACTAGGTATTACCATTCACTCCTTGGATGGTTCCCAAAGCTCGATCTGATTGCCATCTGGATCTTTAAGCCATGCAAAGTTCCCGTAGGGATATTCGGCGGTCTTTTCGATTGCCACGCCCTTGCTCTTAAGATGGCTGAGGACTTCTCCCATGTTCTTCACTAGATAATTAATCTTACCCGTGCGTGGCTTATCTCTGATGTCTTGATCAGTAGGCATAATCGCCCACGCTATCGTTCGCTTGATCTCTGGATTTTCAAGATCCCTATATTCGAACGATGTATAAATTGAACCGCACTCAGTATCTTCGCCCTCAGGAACTACTCCGAGGCAATCGCGATACCAAGTTGCTAATCCCTTCGTATCGTTAGAAAACAGAAAAGCGCCGCCAATTCCGTTGATCATAAGTTCCTCCCCGAAGCAGTAACTCGTTTACTGTCCTTTGTTTCGATCATCCCAGACTTTCGGCTCCCAGAGTTCGAATTCCTCATCTCTGCTGGTTTCCGAACCGGCAGGCATAGGTCCAATTCGAAATGCGACCAATCCGTCGCGCTTTCTTTGTCTAAGAAATCTCAAGTGCCGGTGCGTGCTCGGGCTCGTAGGCGCTATTGATAAGCCAATCTCTGTACAGGTAGTCCCAAGCCGTAGCTACCTTATCGATATCGCCGGAAACCCAGGTCGCGCTGCGCTTGAATGAACGACCGAGAAAGGCTTTAGGTTTCGAAACTCCCGCGAGTAGACTTCAAGCAAGTGTTGCGTCGACCGTCTGAGCCGGCACCGTTAATCAGATGTGCGTCGATTCGGCTATCGCTGCTTCTGGAAGAACACGATGGCCAACCGCAAAGCCGCATCGGCGCTTGACCCGTGATCGCCGCTGACAGCTAGTGCTTCTGCATCGATGCCGCTTTGTCTGGCGATTTCTGCGGTTCGTGGAGCGGCAATTGCAAAGTAATCTTCTTCGGTTCCGTAATAAATTCGGATGGGACATTTCATGCTGGCAGCATACGCAACCGCCGATCGGATTTGCACTTCCTTGGGGTCGCTAACGTCGAAGGGAGCGTTCTCCTTCGCGCCTCGCGCATATTTCAAATACGGGCCGAGATCAGAAGTACCGGAAATCGATGCCGCAGCACGGAATTGGCCATAGAGTTCGCTCGCTAGCAACGTAAGCGTTCCGCCCACGCTATATCCCGCGATGTATAAGTGTTTCGGATCCACTTCGGGCCGAAGTCGAAGATATTCGGCGGCGCTAATCACGTCCGAAACTTCGTCGTAGTACATCGTGAAAATACCGTGCTGGCCGTTTTCGCCTCGTGTGGTCGGCATCATCACGATATATCCAGCGTCCCGCAGCGGCTTCGTAAAATCCCATTCGTCTGGCCATAGCGCAAAACCGGGATGCAAGAAAAGTACGGCTTCGTGTTTGCCTGTATTACTGGGTATGCTGATCCAGGCTTTCAATTGCAGTTGGCCGGAAGGATACACCACCTCGGTGGCGCCCTTCGGCGTTTGAAGGTCCGGCCATTCAGCAGGCGGAGGCCCCTGTCTTACAATTCTGGATTTGAAATGATCGCGTGCACTCGCCAAGCTCTCCGCTTGAACTTCGACAGACACCCGGTAGTCTGGAGAGGAAGTGGACGCGGATTGGGCACGGCAAATGCTTGCCGAGAGACACAGAAAGATCAGAGTTATCGCGGATAGCCTTTTTAGGTAGATCATTTGTGCGTCGTGTACGATTCTCCGGAGTTATCTTATCCCGAGAGATTACCCCTTCGACATCCAAGTCCTGATAAACCGCCCTAATCGGAGAAGTGGGTCCTAGAACCCAGATGTCCGATTATCCGACTAACAGCTTGTTGAAAAACGATTTCGGTTCGCGATTTCAAACAGAGAAGCTGCGAGGAACCCCTCGTTTTGTTGGCTTTTGGCGAGGAGCAATTTCTTGCCGTGCTCGCAAAACCAGGTTCAAACGCCTTTTTCAACAAACTGCTAATCAGGCCCTAGCGCGATATCCAGACAGGCGACGAGAAATTCGGCGGAATTCCGTTTCGCAACCGGGGATTATTTCTGGCCCAAGAAATAAAGATCCGCGTGACCGCCGGGGCGCGCATAAACGATGGTGGAAAGGTCCCTGGAAAAATCGGAGGCGTTACCCCCGCTGTAATTCAACGGAAAAGCAAAGGGGACCTTCAACGCGATCTGTGGCTCCCCAGTGATTTTGCCGTCTCCCCAGAGCTGACGATAAATCGTGACGTCGCCACGAGAGGCAACCGCGTACAAGATCGACTTGCCGTCGGGAGCAAAAACCGCACTGAACGTCACCGTGCCCGGAAGCAGTTGAGTGCATTTCCTGTCAGAGATAGAGACCTCATAGATTCCAGACGTATCCCCATAAGGTTGGACGCCAAGAAGATACCGGCCGCCGGGATCGATATCGGAGATTATCGAGCAGCTGTCAATGAACTTCTCCGGAATTGAACCATCCCCGTTCATTCTCCAAGCGGATGGCGTCGGCGCCCCCTTGTCCCTACCCGCCACGTAAAGGAACTTCTGGTCGGGGCTCCATAATGAGTTATAGACCTCAGTCGAGGCGTGAGGAAGCTGACGAAGACCGCTGCCATCAGTCCCGACGATATAAGCGTCAGACCCACCGCCAGTCGACGCTTCCTCAAAAGACAGGTGAAGATTGTCCGGCGCCCAACTTCCTGTCCCCAGATTTTCTCCAGTGGCAAGTTTCACTCTGTTGCCGCCGTCAATGTCCGAGACCCAGAGTTCGTTCCGATCGCGCGCGGGAAGCGTGACGTACATCACGCGCTTTCCATCCCGCGAAATGGTGGGCTGAGTCGCATCCTCCGAGACGATGTCTGCTGATTCCTTTGAATGAACGTGGTACGCGGTCAGGAAACCCGAGGATCTGCCGTTCACGAAGTAAATCCCGTTACCCGAAGGGTCTGGCATCGGCGCGAAATCCGGTCCCGCTCCGAAGGTAATCTGTGCCAAACTCCGATCCTTCAAGCCGTAGTTCCAAATATTCGTCAGGCCATCTATCGTACGGGTGAAAAGAATGGTGTTCCCTGGTTCGCCCCACACGACGTCTCGCCAATTCCCGGACACTTGACCCAGATCAACCGCCTCGTGGCTGGTCACGTTTATTCTGTAGAAATGGAATTCGGGCCCAAACTGCGCTCGTATTCCAGCGGCGAGCAGCTCGTTGCCACCGGGAAATACCAAAAGCGGGAGGAAGAACAAACCGGCGCCCTCGGCTTTGTAAACTGTTTCTTGGTTCAATCCGGACTTTTCCGACCGAAAAATCTCGTCGTCATCAGACTTCACATAATAAATGAATCTGCCGTCGGGCGATGGAACCGTCGCCGTGCCAGCCACCACACGGCGCGGAGTTCCACCGAGGGTAGGCACCGCCCAGACCTCGTTCTGGCCGAGAGGCCTTATGTAATAGATTTCTCTCCCGTCGGGCGAAAAGTTGTTCAAAACCTTGTCGCCTTCGTCATGCGTGAGTTGAAGAGGCTCTCCGCCGGACGTCAGCATGAGAAATACTTGTTCGATGCCGCCCACCGGTGAGACAAACGCCACATTGTGGCCGTCGAGAGAGAGCCTCGCACCGTCCATCGGCTTATTCCACTGGCTGATTTGTATAATCTTCGCCGGGGGGTTCGGAGCGTTCGAGCGGGGCCAAAAATGATACGCCGCAAACGCTGCCGCCAGGAGTGCGACGCAAGCGGCTAAAACGGTGTATCGATTCCGTACAAGCACCCTGGACGGCTGAGCCACGGCAGCTAAGCGAGTGGGAGGCTCCGCAGCGATTCCTTGAGCCGACCCGCTCCCCAACGACGAAATTCGGCCCGAATCGGTATCCCGCCGCAAGCGCTTAAGGTCAGTGCGCACGTCCGACGCAGAGTGGTAACGGAGGTCGCGGTCTTTCTCGAGAGCCTTGTTAATGATGTCTTCGAGTTTCGCCGGAACATCCGGATTCAGCCGAACAGGAGCGACCGGAGTCTGATTCAAAATCGCCTCGGTAATCACTCCCGATGTGTCTCCACGAAAGGGGATGGTGCCCGTCGCCATCTCATACAGCACCACGCCAAAGGAAAACAGATCGGTGCGTGCATCCAGGGTTTTTCCGCGCACCTGTTCCGGCGACATGTAGGCCACCGTGCCGACTGTCGCGCCGGGGCTGGTAAGCAATTCTTCGGTTGCGGCTGTTGGCATCGAAGTAACACCCGTAGCTTGCGCGATGCGAGGAGACGGGGCCAGCTTCGCTAAACCGAAGTCTAGGATTTTGGCATGGCCGCGCTTGGTCACAAAGATGTTTGCGGGTTTGATGTCCCGATGGATGACCCCTTCGATGTGAGCTGCGTCGAGCCCGTCCGATACTTGGATGGCCAAGTCAAGGAGAGCCTCCATTTCCATCGGCTGGCTACCGATTCGGTGTTTCAGCGTCACACCGTCCAAATACTCCATGGCGATGAAGGCCCGCCCGTTCTCGTCGCCAATCTCGTAAACGGTGCAGATGTTGGGGTGATTTAACGCCGACGCGGCCTGGGCTTCGCGGCGGAATCGTTCTAGCACTTGCGGGTCCCGCGCAACGTCGTCCGGCAGGAACTTGAGCGCCACGAACCGGTGCAGGGTAGTGTCTTCGGCCTTGTACACCACACCCATACCTCCGCCTCCGAGCTTCTCGATAATGCGGTAATGCGAGATGGTCAGGCCGATTGGGGACGAGGACTCTGGCATTTCGCGTTCATCTTAGGTTGGGGCAGAAGGCAAGTCAACGAGGAGAGACCTCCGCGGCTAGGTCCTGATTGATAACGCTCTTACCGGAAAAGTGGGTACTAGCCCGGTAGATGTCCGCTTATCAGGTCCTGGTCCTAGGGGAGCGTTTAGCCGAAGCACGCTCGCCAGTCCGAAGCCCCGTTTACCTTGACGTCCCTATACGGGTCTACTAGCATTCGGGAATTCCGCGGAGAGAAGATGCGCACTCGCCATCTCTGGCTGGCCCTTTCAGTTGCCGCGTTCCTTCTGTCGCCAGAGCGTTTGTCTGCGCAACAGGGCTCTCAACAATCCTGCGACGTGCCACTGGTAGTTGCAGGTTTCAATACTCAGACTCGGGCAAGTAATCAGATGCTTCTCGATCTACGCCCTGAGGACCTCGTCGTTCATGTCGGGTCCGATCAGGGCGCTGTGGAGAGCATTACGGTCGACAGCGGCCCAAAGCGTGTAGCTTTGATTCTTGATCCGAGTCGAAACGTGCCGGACCAAGAATGGAATTTGGAAGCAGAAACGGCCGCCAGAATGGTCGAGATTGCCCGACCGGATGACAAATTCTTAATATTTCTGGAGGGAATCGAGACGCCACAAGAGCGGTTTTTGTCCGCTGACGAAACCGACAGACAACTGCGAGCTATCACGTTTGATCGCCCGAGTACTTCGGATTCAACCGAACGAGTCTACGACACATTGTTCGACGCCGTGCGGCGCCTGGAGCCTCCGGCATTCGGCGACGCACTAATTCTATTTGGTCCTGCCGAGGACGGTGGAAGCAAGACCGATCCAGACCGACTTTTGGAGTTGATTCTTCGCAACAGGCAAAGGCTTCTCGGTTTCAGTTTTCGAGACCCGCTCGGAGATCCGAAGTTAGACGAAATGAGTAGAGAGACGGGCTACCATTTCTCGTATCACCAGATCGAGGCATTGAAATTGCCTTACCAGATGACGCTTCTCAATGGTTACATGAGCGACGTTTATGGATGGATCGCGCAACCGTATCGCCTCAGAATACGACCTGTACCAGCGAAAGACGCGGCTCGCCTTCGTGTCGAAGTTATGAACTCAGAAGGTCGAGTCCCTCGGGCAGATACTCTTTACTATCCGCATGCGATCTATCCCTGCTCAGATTCGGGATCAACGGCGCAGTAAATTAGCTCGAAAATCAAAGGAACCTCTCACGGCTGCCGAAGTGCGTGACGAGAAGTTTGAGGCGAACACTCAAAACCTACTCCAAAAGGGGCGCCCTTTTATATCGCGTCGGATTACCGGAGATCTGTTCCCAGTACCCTACTTTTCCGGTTTCTGCGTTAATGAGGCACTTAGCGGTTAGCTAAGGCAAATACATCCACAAATCGTTCAGGTTGCCCTCGGTCCCCGCTGCTGGGGCGCCATATCCACCAAACAGCCATAGGTTTCCATTTGGATCGACCCAAGGAGCTGCGAAGTATCGAACGCCGGGCACATTTCCCGGGGCGAGCGTACCTTGAATGCCATAAACCCCATTTTGGTTGATCAACTTGGACCCGGACGTCCACGTCCACTGGCCATTGCTGTATTTCCACAGGTCATTGAGCAAACCCTCCGCTCCAACGGAGTCCATTCCATTCCCGCCGAACAGCCAGAAATTCCCTGAGGAGTCGGTCCAGCTCACGGCAAGCTGCCGCGAGCCTGGGCTGTTGCCGCCGGCGGTGCCCTGAGTGCCATACATACCATTCTGGGTGTTCGCTGTGGATCCAGACACCCATGTCCATTGGTCATTGCTGTATTTCCAGAGATCGTTCAGCAATCCGTTTGACCCAGCGCCGTCGTAACCCACGCCGCCGAAGAGCCAGAGATTTCCCGCTGAATCCGTCCACCCGACAGCCCAATTTCTCGCGCCAGGAATGTTTTCTGGCGCTGACACGCCCTGCTCGCCATACAATCCCTTTTGATTGACGAGCTTCGAACCAGATTCCCAGGTCCACTGGCCATTGCTGTACTTCCAGAGATCGTTCAGCATTCCGTTTGCGTCGCTCGAATCGCGGTGGAATCCACCGAAGAGCCAGAAATCGCCCGACGAATCAGTCCAACTTAAAGCACCAGATCGTGTACTGGGAATATTGCTTGCAGCGGCAACGTCGAGAGTCCCATACGCGCCTGGCTGATCCGCCAAGTCAGAACCACCCATCCAGGTCCACTCTCCCCCGCTATACTTCCACAGGTCGTTGAGTGTTCCATTTGTGCCAGATGAATCATTGCCGATTCCTCCGAAGAGCCAGAGATTCCCAGATGAATCGGTCCAACTGGTGGCTTGATAGCGAGCTCCGGGAGCATTTAGTGCACTGGGAACACCGAGAATGCCATACGTTCCGTTCGCGCCTCCGAGATTCGGCCCACTCATCCATGTCCACTCACCCCCACCGTATTTCCATAGATCGTTCATCAGAACGTACGATTGGGTGGCACTGTCAAAGCCGTATCCCCCGAATAACCAGAGATTCCCTGATGCGTCTGTCCAAGTGGCAGGTGCTTGTCGGCCCCCAGGGTTGTTGTTTATCGCGGCCACGTCTAGAGCCCCGTAGACACCGTTGTTGCTTACGGTGTTGGGACCCTTCATCCACGCCCATTCGTTATGGCCGCAGTTGACCACCACTTTTGTGACATCGGAAGTTGCGATTCCGACGCCATTAGTCACAGCACAGATTTGGGCTGGGTCGGAAGGCTGCGTCAGAATGCTGACGTTATAAGGATCACCGCTGGCAACCGTGGCGGCAAACGTAAAGGTTCCATTTGCGTTTACTGGAAGGGTGTCCTTCACGTTGTCCTGCAAAACGAGACCACCGGCAGTCCCCGCAAGATGCACGACCGTGCCACTGATCGTATAGGTCGTGGGCTGGATACCTTTGGTGTCACAGCCGGCGAGAATAAGCGCCGATATCACTGGAATGCCGACAAAGAAAGGTTTCGCGAAGGCTTTCAATACAGAGACCCTTCCCTTAGCAGATGGTGCGAATGCAGGCCGGAGGTGGACCCGCGAAGCCAGGGATCCCTTTGGAATAGTAAACGCTGCATCGCATCCGAGCACAATATTATCAATATCGCAAATATGAGGAATGATTAGATGCTAACACGGTGCCGTCTTTGATACCGCCAATCTCCCTGCTGAATCGCTCGTCACTGTGGCAACAGCGCTAAATCCTGATTAGCAGTTTGTTGAAAAAGGCTTTTGAACCCGCTGTTGCGAGCATGTAAGGAATTAGTCCTCGCCAAAAGCCAACAAAAGGAGGGGTTCCTCGTCGCTTCCCTGTTCAAAATCGCGAACTGAAACCGCAAGCTCGTCAGCGACCAGGCGTCAATTTCCTTCGGCAGCACCAGACGCCGCCACGGGTTGCGCGGGTTGTAGGCCAGCAGGCTCAACTGTAAGCGTACTTCATTCGCTCGGAATCGATGGCAACGATGCAGAAAGAAGTCGTTTGTAATAAAGCAAGCATAAAGTCGCTGGGATAATGCAACAGAAACGCAGTCGCCTCTGCAAAGTGCTGATAACGCATTAACCTGGATAAATACGCAGCTTCTACTCCAACTCGCGCGCCGTAGTGAGGGACACGTGACAGTTAAAGTGCCAGAATGTGCGCAAGTGGACAGATATGGATTTCCACAAGTCTTAGGATCGACCGGAACGATGGAGATTAGGCTAGAGACTAGAATCGAACGACTGAGGAAGGGAGAGTGTTATGCGAATTCGAATGAATGTAACGCAATGCATCTGGGTTCTGGCGGTGGTGCTGGCTATCGGTACCACCGGAGGCACAGTACGAGCCGCGGCGTCTCCGGCACCACAGGACCAGACTCACGACCAGGCTCACGATCAAGATTATTCGAAAAACAAAAACTACCAGGTAGGTATGAATGACGGCAAGGATGACAAAGCGCATAACAAGGATCATTCCAGGAAGAGGAAGTTCAAGAAAGACGACGACCAGAAGGCTTACGAAACTGGCTATCAGCTGGGCCACCAAGGCGATTAACCCGATCACCGCTAGACATGTTCATGCGGAAGACTGGCAGGCTTTGTGGGAGCGGATTTCTATACCCCCGACAAAGTCTCCGCCAGACATTCAAGAAGGGCAGGCAGATTCTCGTCTGGTGACTAGCGCGCCTACGGAACTAGGAAGGGATATTCGATTATCAGTTAGGCGCGTACGATCGCGTCAGACTACGAGTTCGGATGAATTCAGCGCGACACTGCTCAAAGTGATGGCGAAATACATCGTTGGAGATGTCGTAAACGTTAACATGTGAAAGTTCTTGATCCCTGCGAACGGAGACGGGCAGGACGAGATGCAAAGCCGATTCTGCGTGAAACTCCTCTCGCAAGTCATTGATTTTTAAAGGATATTGCGTCTGGTTCCTTTAATCCGTTGTGAAATCCCAGGATGAGACATTCGCAGAACGCCTGCTCACTCGACTGAGCATGAGAGTTCGTCGACGGCTGCCTGAGCCTGCGTTCCGTACCTTTGATCAGGCCGATGCCGACGCGAGAACCATCCTCCTTCGATCTGCGGGCTTTGCTTGCCAAAGCCGGATTGCCAAGTGCGCCCTCGGAGTACGGCAACGGAGATACCATCTTCTCGCAGGGCGAGCCCGCTAAGACGCTCTTTTATATTCAGAGAGGCGGCGCGAAAATTTCGGTCTTATCCGGGCACGGCAAGGAAGCGGTCATCGCAATTCTGGATGCGGATACCTTCTTTGGCGAGGGATGCCTAGCGGGCCAGCGTGTGCGCATGGCGACCGCGACAGCGGTTGGACCTAGCACCCTGCTTCGAATTGAACAGAAGGGAATGATGCGCGTGCTAAACGACCAGCATGTGTTTTCTGACTTCTTTATACGACACATGCTTTTGCGCACGATTCGATCTGAAGCGGATTTGGTGGATCAACTTTTCAACTCCTGCGAGAAACGGCTGGCCCGCGCGCTTCTATTGATCGCACACTATGGCAGTCCGGGCAAACCGAAAACCGACGTTGCCAAGATCAGCCAGGAAACGCTAGCCGAAATGATCGGAACAACCCGTGCGCGTGTCAGTTTCTTTATGAATAGATTCAGGAAGTTGGGTTTCATCGACTACAACCGGGGATTGAACGGGGGATTGCAGGTTTACGGTTCGCTGCTCGGTGTCGTTCTGCACGACTAGCGTCTTCCTTGGGCTGAGGGGAAGGTTGAGTAACACTTTGCCCACTCGCGATACGGTTGGGCGAATCGATTTCCTCGCTTCTCTGGCTGTTCAGCTGGACGGCGTCCCTCGCCTGTCCGAAAAGAAACATTTCCGGTTTTGTGTACGTCACGGTTGTATCTTCTTTTCTCCGGGATTCTTCGCAGCGAGTATTCATGTATCTGTTCTGCCGGCATCGCCAGATCGACCGTTGCGTGCTTCGAACGCGGGAATCAGGACCGCGGGCGCGTTTTGTGATAGAAGGAAGGGCCCGGCAGCCCGGACCCTCTTCCCGTTGGTGTGCGGACTACTCGTCGGCTTCGTGCGCGCTGGCGGTATGCGTGTTGATTCCGTCCACACTTCCGCTTCCCTTGCTGGTGGCTTAGACGGCATCGATCGCCTGTCCGAGAACCAGCACTTCTGGTTTCGTGTAAGTCATGGTTTTGTCCTCCTTTCCTAAGGATTTTTTCTCAGCTGAGATCGAAGCGCTCCTATGAGACCTGACGGGTATGCGTTGGCGCGGTGATGATCGATCGTCCGGGAGACGCGTGCCTTGGCTCATCTCCGAGAATCCCACGAGCCCGAAGGTCCCTGAGCACGATTCCATTTCGAAAGTGCGCAGGAGCGGAATAATCGCCACACGCTTGCCGCATCTGGCTTCTTCCAGGGCTTGAGAAAACGCGCGGCTGTCGACAAGTCCGAGTGAGGCTGAAACCATTTCGCGGCTCATCGCGACGAGACTCGCCCACTGGTTCGAGATGGTGACTCTTGGGCTTCGCGCGACGAAGGCTTTCCGTTCTCGCCTGAGCAGGGCATCGGGGACGATTCCGCTGAGTGCGCGCCGCATCAGGGAGCGGCGCTCGCCTGGTCTTGCGAGCTGTTCGCGCGGAATGGCGAAAATGAACTCCAGAAAGTCGCGGTCAAGATACGGATAGCGCCTTTCGCAAAGCAGCCCGGACGTAGACGCTGCACAGCTCACTTGCCTGCGCATGCCACTGAGGGTCAAGAAATTCTCCTGAAAACTTGGCAGGGGCCCCAAGAACCTCCATCGACGGGGATACCCCGAGAGCGCTTCCTCGTGGCGCTTGATAAACCGAGGTTCGATCCAAGGGGTCGGGCGTGTGTGTTCGGGGATGCCGGCGAGAGCGGAAGGAGCGAACTGGCCGAGCGCTTCCCAGAGAAGATGAAACCAGGGGCTTCGCTTGGCAATTGCCCAAACCTTTAACTGTTGAGCGAGCTTGCGGAATTTGGCCCGGACAAGCAGATCTGCCAGCTCCGGCACGGGTGTGGGGACGCCGCCCGTGAATTCGTCGCCACCGATCCCAGAGAGCTCAGGGATGGATATCTGCGCGGCTGGTGCCAGCTTGAGAAAGGGAAGTTGATCGCGATTCCGCATCCCCAGTCCCGACTGGCGGTCCGTCATTTCGACTTCCCGTCACAGGCGGAAGTCATTGGCCGGGTTACGGGAGTGGCCATGCGGATTTTCGAGGAGGGAGATGCCGAAGGTGAGGCCGCGCCACGGTAAGCGTCTAGGAATTTGGTGGAGGATCTGGTCCGGTGCGAACCGCTCTCCCTGCAACAGGGAAACCCTAGATTGGCTCTTTACTGCCGCAATGTTTTCTGGCGGCTTCTTATGGGAATTCCGTCGCTCTCGCCCAAAGTAGCGCACGACCGGAACTTGGCGGAAGTTGCACGCTGATGGGACGAGGGTGTACGTTAGGGGCCGGCCGGAAGTCGACATCCACATCTAGGTTCAGTTGGTTTGTAGTGGTATTGGAGCGATTCGTTGCCGAGTGACTCGACAGCGTCGGTGCAACCACAACCAGCGCCCCTGAGCAGAGGCAGAACACTGGTAAGACTGGGTGGCATTGGAGTTGTTCTTCTGTGTGCGGTGGGAGTATTTCTATATTTGGGCGGCTGGTTCAGCCCAAACGCCCTGACGCCTGGGCGATTCGTCAACGCATTTGAGCGGGCCGACGGAGTCTTTTCCGGTTTCCGCCGCAATCACGCCAAGGGCGTCGGAGTCAGCGGATATTTCGAGAGCAACGGTCAGGGAGCGCGGCTCTCAAAGGCCGTAGTGTTTAGAGCGGGGCGTGTGCCCGTGATCGGACGTTTTTCGTTTGGCGGCGGCGATCCTCATGTTGCCGACGCGCCGAACATGGTCCGCGGCCTGGGGCTTCTGTTCTGGCTCCCAGATGGCGAACAGTGGCGGACCGCGATGGTCAACTTGCCCGTATTTCCGTTCCAGACGCCGCAGGACTTCTACGACAATCTGGTTGCATCTCAGCCCGACCCTAAGACGGGGAAACCGGATCCGGAAAAAATGGCGGCATTTGCCGCGAGCCATCCCGCAACCGTGCGGGCGATCAGTATGATCCAGAGCCACGCACCGTCGTCTGGCTTCGACAACACGGCGTTTAACAGCCTCAACGCTTTCCGGTTCATCGATGCGGCGGGCATGTCGATTCCGGTGCGCTGGTCGCTCGTGCCGGTGGAGCCTGTTGTGGCCCTGACCACGACGGGGACGCCTCCGACAGACAAGAGCTACATGTTTGACGCGGTGATCGCGAGCATCCTGCAGCATCCGTTGCAATGGCACTTGATCATCACAGTCGGAAGACCGGAGGACCCGACCAACGACGCCACCATGGCGTGGCCTGACGGACGGGAGCAGGTGGATGTGGGAACGCTGACCCTCGATCATATCGAGAGCGAGGAAACCAGCCCCGCGCGAGACATCAATTTCGATCCGTTGGTTCTGCCGAGCGGCATGGCGCCGTCCGACGATCCTTTGCTGAGCGCGCGATCCGCGATCTACTCACAGTCGTTTACACGGCGCGCGGGCGAGGCGAAGACGCCGAGCGCGATATCAGGTGCGGAAGTGGGGAAGTGAGCATGGACAAGGCCGGCGAGCAGCGGCAATTCACAGTCCTCATGCGAATTCTGCACTGGCTGATGGCCGCCATGGTTCTGACCATGCTAGCGATTGGCGTTGCCATGGTCGCATCGCTCGGAGACTACCATCGCCTCGTTTCCATTCACCGCCCGTTGGGGATCGCCATCCTGATTGTAGTGGTAATTCGTTTCGTAATTCGCCAGCTCAGTACTCTGCCTCCCTTTCCCGCCAGCATGTCGTCCCGGGAGCGCTTCATCGCACACGCATCGGAAGTATTGTTGTATACGCTGCTGTTTGTGCTGCCGCTGATCGGGTGGGGAATGTTGTCGGCGGCGCGCTTTCCGATCGTGCTGTATGGGCCGCTGCATCTTCCCCCGATTCTTCCGCACAGCGTGATGCTGTACGCGTTTCTGAGAAGGACTCACACCGTTCTCGCTTACCTTTTGTTCCTGGCGTTTATCGCCCATTTTGGAGCGATTTTATTTCACACGCTGGTCGTGCGCGACGGATTGTTCAGCCGCATGGCGCCGTGGAGAGTTGACGCGCGCTAGGCGGATTCTGCAAGGAGCCTCCACAAGAATCTTGCCGACACTTTTCCTGCGCTGTAGGACTGTCAGCTTCCTCAAAACTGGAGGCGACCATGAGCGAAGGATATTCCGGGCCGCTCGGGTTGGTGGCCGGCGGTACCTGTATATTGAAACGGGCTGCAAGCGTCGCCTTTTTCGAAGAAGGAGCGACGGTCGCCGTTACGTATCGAAGGCAAAACGAATTCGAAGATTCGCGCCACTCTGCCGTCAATGCAAGTGATGACTCAATTGCGGTGCGCCTCAGGTTCGAGAGCGAGCGGCCGTTAGGAACTACCTTCTTTCGACCATCGCAAGCGAGGCTTGCGCGCCGCAGCAACCTCGTCGAGGCGGCCGATTCGCGTTGCGTGGGGGGCATGCGCCACGAGGCCGGGCTCCGAGGACGCTTCCTCGGCGATTGCGCGCATGGCTTCAATGAAAAGGTCGCATTCTTCCTTTGATTCCGATTCGGTCGGCTCGATCATGAGTGCACCGGGGACAATCAGCGGGAATGCCGTCGTGTACGGATGAAATCCATAGTCGATCAGGCGCTTGGCGATATCCATGGTGCCCACGCCGTTTGACTTCTGGATGGCGTCGCTGAATACAACTTCGTGCATCGACGGCAGCGAATAAGGAAGTGCGAAGACGCCCTCGAGCTTCTTGCGGATGTAGTTCGAATTTAGCACCGCGTCTTCGGTTGCCTGGCGGATGCCGGGACCGTAGGCGAGGATGTAGGCAAGAGCACGCACGAGAACTCCGAAGTTTCCGGAGAATGCCTTAACTCTACCGATCGAGTACGGGCGGTCCTGTTCAAGAGACAACTCTCCGCCTGGCTTCTCGACCAGTACCGGAATTGGGCGGAACGGCTCGAGGAACTTCTTCATGGCCACGGGGCCGGCGCCAGGGCCACCGCCGCCGTGGGGTGTCGAGAATGTCTTGTGCAGGTTCAGGTGCATTACGTCGACACCGAAATCGCCAGGCCGTGCGACTCCCGCGAGCGCATTCATGTTCGCTCCGTCCATATAGAGCAAAGCGCCCTTCCCGTGAAGAATCGCGGCAATTTCTGCAATGCGCTGCTCAAATATGCCGAGTGTGGACGGGTTCGTGATCATCAAAGCTGCGACGTCCGCGGTCACGAGCTCGCGCAGCTTTTCGGTGTCCACCTGTCCTTCTGGGTTCGACTTGATGTTCTCAACCTCGTAGCCGGCGATCACGGCGGTTGCGGGATTCGTGCCGTGCGCCGAGTCCGGGATGAGCACCTTCCTGCGGGCATTCCCCTGAGTTTCAAGGTAGGCGCGAATGAGCAGCAGACCGGTGAGTTCTCCCTGCGCGCCGGCCGCAGGCTGGAGGCTCAGCGCATCCATTCCGGTGATTTCCAGCAGGCACCGCTCGAGCAGGCGCATGATTTTCAGGCAGCCCTGCGAGAGACTTTGCGGCTGAAACGGATGCTCGGTGGCGATGCCGTCTAGCCGCGCCACGAGTTCGTTGACGCGCGGGTTGTATTTCATGGTGCAGGACCCCAGTGGATACATGCCGATATCGATCGCGTAGTTCCAAGTCGAGAGCCGCGTAAAGTGGCGCAGGACTTCTATTTCGCTTACTTCGGGAAAACCGGTAACACCTTCCGCACGGTGTTTTTGACCGAAAGTCTTCGCAGGATCGACAGACGGAACGTCGAGCGGCGGCAAGTCAAAAGCCCGCTTACCCGGAGAGGATTTTTCAAAGATCAACCCCTCGTTCCGGCTGACGTGGCGCGAGGCGTTTCGAATCGCCTGGCTCATCGTGGCTCCCGCGCCAAAGCTATGGCCAGTCGGACTTCGGACACAAAGTTTTCAATCTGGGCTCGGGTGGTTGTTTCGGTCACGCAGACCAGCGCATGGTTGGTGAGCTCCGGGTAGAAGGCATCGAGCGCTAGCGGGCCGATGATTTTCTCGCGCAGCAACTGTCGGTTCACGGAATCGACCGATCGCGGAAGCTCGACTGTAAACTCGTTGAAGAAAGGACCCTCAAACGCCCGGCGAACGCCGGGAATCTTCTCAAGCTCGCCGAGAGCGAAATGGGCCTTCGCGAGGTTTTGTTCGGCCATCTCGCGCAGCCCCTCCTTTCCAAGGAGCGTCAGATGCACGGTTGCGGCCAGAGCGCAAAGCGCCTGATTCGTGCATATGTTCGAAGTGGCCTTCTCGCGCCGAATGTGTTGCTCGCGCGCGGCCAGCGTCAACACGAATCCACGTCGGCCGCTCCGGTCGTTCGCCTGCCCCGCAAGACGTCCGGGCATTTGCCGAACGAATTTTTCGTGCGTTGCAATCACACCGACAAAGGGCCCGCCATAACTGGGCGCGAGGCCAAAGCTCTGACCTTCCATGGCGACGATATCGGCCTCGACGGGCGGCTTCACCAGTCCGAGTGAAACCCCTTCCGTCACAGCGACGACCAGAAGTGCTTCGCGCGAGTGCGCGCGGTCAGCGAGTGTCGCGACGGACTCCATCACGCCGAAGAAGTTTGGCGACTGAACAACCACCGCCGCGACGTCATCCCTCAGCGCGGATTCGAGCGTTTTCTGGTTCAGGGTGCCGTCCAGACCAAAAGGAATCTCCTCCACTTCGAGCCCCGAGTTCCTGGCGTAGGTCTTCAGCACCTCGCGATACTCCGGGTGCAGGGAGCGCGCCACAAGCGCGCGTCGTCGTCGCGTGATCCTCTCGGCCATCAGCACCGCTTCCGTGGTTGCCGTCGACCCGTCCCACATCGAAGCATTGGCGACTTCCTGCCCTGTGAGCTGGCACATCAGAGTCTGAAACTCAAAGATCGCTTGGAGTGTTCCCTGGGAGATTTCGGCCTGATAGGGCGTGTAGGAGGTGAGAAACTCGCCCCGCTGAATGATCGTGTCGGTAACGACCGAGCGCAGGTGGTTGTAGACACCGGCTCCCAAGAAGCTCGTGTAGCTGACGGAGCTCTCCTTGGCCCGTTCCCTGAAGTACTGGATGATTTCCGCCTCCGAGTAAGGCCCCGGGAGTTTCAGGGCCTCGCGCAGGCGGAAGGGTTCGGGAATACTCGAGAAAAGATCGTCAATTGATTGGACGCCGATCGCAGCGAGCATTTCGTTCCGTTCGGCAGGACTCTTGGGGAGATAGCGCATCAGTGTGAGGATTCCCTCGAAGGATTCGTCGCATACGCTTCATAAGCTGTCGCGTCCATGAGCGCTTCGGTTTCTGTCGGATCTTTCAGGCGCACTTTGACGAGCCAGCCCGTCCCATGTGGATCGGAGTTCACCTTCTCCGGAGCGTTCTTCAGCTCGCCGTTCACCTCGACGACTTCTCCCGATACCGGAGAAAAAATCTCGAAAACGGCCTTTACGGATTCCACGATGCCGAGTGGTTTGCCCGCTTCGAGCGTCCCTCCCGCAGGCGGCAGGTCCAAAAAGACGATATCGCCCAGCCGGCACTGGGCCTCGTGCGTGAGGCCAATGATGCCTAAGTCACCTTTCACGTCGACCCATTCATCGTCTTTCGTGTAGCGATACGTTGGCGGATAGACCATGAGCTCGCTCCTTAACTGGTTCCGGATGGCGCTTCGGTTCGTCTGTCTCTCTTGTAAAACGGCGTCGGCACGACGCGGGCCTCGAAGCGCTGGCCGCGTATTTCGACGTAGATCGTCGTACCCGGCCGGGCCATCGCTGGTGGGACAAGGGCGAGCGCGATGTTCTTGCCCAGGGTCGGTGAGGGCGAACCGCTCGTAATCACTCCGATCCCCTCGCCAGCTTCATTCAAACAGCGATATCCGTCGCGCGCGATGCCTCGATCAATCATCTCAAGGCCCACAAGAGTGCGAGTCAGGCCGGATACCTTTGCACGGTCGAGCGCTTCGCGGCCGATGAAATCTCCCTTTTCCACCTTACAGAACCGGTCGAGGCCTGCTTCCCACACATTAATGCTTTCGCTGATCTCGTGACCGTAGAGAGACAGCCTCGCCTCCAGGCGAAGAGTGTTGCGAGCGCCCAGTCCGCAGGGAATGATTCCGAACTCACGTCCGGCGCTCATCACCATCGCCCAGACGTCCTCGCTCGTCTTCTGTTCGGCTGGAACATATATTTCAAAGCCGTCTTCGCCCGTATACCCGGTGCGCGCGATGAGAATATTTTTCAGGCCGCATAGCCTGCTGTGCGTGAACCAATAGTTCCCAAGCTTGCTCAAATTTGCATAGGTCAGCTTTTGGACCAGATCGACCGCTCGTGGACCCTGAATCGCGAGCTGTGTGTAGGCATCGCTCAGATTGGCGACCGAGCAATCGAAGCCCTGGGTGTTTTCAGTCACCCAGCCGATGTCTTTTTCACGCGTGCCGGCGTTGATGACGAGCAGGAAATCGTCCGGCCCCAGCCGGTGCACGATCACATCGTCCACGAACGATCCTTCCGGATAGAGCATCGCCGAATAGTGCGCCTGGCCGACGGCGAGCCGCGAGGCGTCATTCATGGTGATGTGCTGGACCGCCGCCAGGGCAGCACCGGGAGTTTGTCTCGCGTGAACTCGAATATCGCCCATGTGGCTGACGTCGAACAGGCCCACACTTCCGCGCACCGCCTTATGTTCGGCAACCAAGCCACCGCTCGAGGGGTACTCGACGGGCATATCCCAGCCACCGAAATCCACCATCTTTGCGCCCAAGGCACGATGAATGGCGTTGAGGGGTGTCCGGCACAACGGATTCGGGGCAGGATCGAGCAATGGTCTCCTCGGTTCTGTGAATCAAGGCGTGGATATCTCAAATCATCGGGGATTACCGTGCGCAAACCAGAACCGCTGGTATGTCTAACAATTTCGACGCAAAGCGTCTTTCGAGATCAGAGCCCGGTTGCCGGAAATTAGCGGCTCTCGACTCAATCCAGGCGCACAAATCCCTTTGTTTTGTGCCAATCGGAACTTGACTTGGTTTTGCCACTTGCTACCATCGCTCGAAGGCCCGCGACGGGGGAAGCCAAGCGAGTGCCACGGATGGAACGCAAGTCGTCTTTTTCAAACATCCAGGGAAACGTGAGCCGGGCGGAAGAGCTCGGGGATCTGACTCTGACCGATACGTTTTATTCGCCAGGGCTTCGACTCTACCCGCATGCTCACCAACGAGCGTGTTTCGGCTTTGTGCTGGCGGGAGGATTCTTCGAGCGGTTTCCGGTCGGGAATCTTTCTTGTGGCGGCCGAGCGGTCTTCTTCCGGCCGCCTGAATTGGTTCATGAGGATCGTGTCTCTCGTGCCGGTGCGCGCTGTTTTTATCTGGAGGTGTCCTCTCGATGGCTGGGACACGTTGAAGAATACAGTCCTTTGCCAAACGAACCGATCAGCCTAGAAGCAGGAACCCTCCGGAGGCTGGCGAACTGCCTTTATGAGCAGTGGCAAGACATGGACGATGTAGCTCCCTTGGCGATCGAGGGTCTGGCGAGCGAAATGGCTGCTCAATTCTGCCGCAGCGTGCGCGTCAGGCGGACGCCCAGCCCTCCTCGTTGGTTAAGGCACGTCAACGAAATTCTTCGCTGCCGCTTCAAGGAATCTCTGCGGCTGGGTGAGATTTCTCGCGAGGTAGGAATGCATCCGGTTCACGTGGCTCGCGAGTTCCACAGATACTATGGGACGACCATCGGTCAGTTCAGGCGCCAGTGTCGAATCGACTTCGCTTGCGACAGGCTGGTTCGATCGAGGTTGCCAATCGTCGAGATCGCCTTTGAATCCGGGTTCGCTCAACAACCGCACTTCACGAACGTGTTCAAGCGAATCACGGGGCTAACGCCGTGTCGCTACAGAAAACTCCACACGACCTACAGTACCGTGTAAAGCCTGGCCACCTCCGAAGAAATGTACACTGCCCTGCAACGCGTAGGGACAAAGGTGACTTTAGTGACGGCTGCAGGGATGCGCCACGACCAAGGGGTGGTCGAATCGTCGGAGACGGCGTCTAAGCAAGCGGCTCCCGGTTCTCAGAGTTTCGTTTGAAATTTCTCGCTGCATGCGAAGTCAGATAGAGAGATCGATCCCGGCAAAAAGTTGAAGCCTCGAAATACCTGACATCCCAGCAACATTTCGGCGCTCCCGCTTGCGCTTTACCAAGTCGTGCACGAACCTGCTGTAAGTGTTTGAGAACATCCTGTGGTTCCCGCGAAACATAAGAGTAAAAGCGTAGGTCGCTTGGTACATATGGGCCACCTCGGCAGTATACGTGTATGGGGAGCTTGCGGGGGAGTCCGTCACATATCAAGGATGTCGCTCCTCCTCGGCGGCGTCGGAAACCGGCTCCTGGATAGGCTAATATCGGGCAAAGATGCTGTTTTCACGGAAGACATCATTCAGTACCGGATGTAGGCTTCACGTCGGCTCCGGGGGTGTTCCAGCGCGAGAAAGGACTCCGCCATGGTCCTAGCAGATCGGTTGCGATTTTTGAGGGAGAACCGCCATCTGTCACAGGGAGACATTGAGAGGCGCACAGGCCTGCTGCGGTGCTACATCTCCCGCGTCGAGAACGGTCACACTGTTCCCGCGATCGAGACCCTGGAGAAGCTGGCGCACGCCATGGAGGTGCCGCTCTATAAGATCTTCTACGAGGGACAGGAGCCGCCCAAACCGTTGAATATTCCCAAGCGTGCCGGCACAAACGAAATCGCTTGGGGAAGCTCCGGGAAAGATGCACGTATGCTTGGAAACTTTCGCAGGCTACTGGGTCGAATCAAAGAAGCGGACCGCAGGCTGTTGCTTCACATGGCACAGAAAATGGCACGGCCGGCCCGCGGTCGTAGGACGGCCTAGTCTGCGCGAGAAGTTGGGTTTCCGACGACCGACTTGCCCGGCCGGGATTTCGGCCTCCGAGGAGCAGCTATTGCAATCCGAGGCCCGGACATCGGGTTCTTACTCCTCGGCGTCATTCTTCGGACGCTCGTTTGCGATCACCAAACGCGGAAAGCGTCGTCGAAGGAACAAGGCGATAGTGAACGCTCGTCGCGGACATCGAATCTCCGATCGAGATATGTGATGTTCAACAGCACAGTTCGGATGCAAGTTTTGTCAACCGACTGGAAGTGGTCGCTTCCCAAGGTAGAGCCAGACGACCCGGACCGCTCGGCCGCGACAGAGTGACGCCTCTTGAGCGGCGTGTCGAAGGCTTCTGTAACAGGAGCTCTATTTCTCGATTCGGTCTTCTCATCGACGACTTCGATCGTTGGGATTGGCCGCCCCGCGTCTTCTCAAAGTTTCGATCCGCCGTCGACCGGGATACTCGCTCCCGTGATCCAGCGGGCTGCGTTTGACGCCAGGAATGCGACGACGTCTGCAACATCTTCTGGCCTGCCGATCCGCTTCAATGCTTGCATTCCCAGCACGAATTCTCGGCCCGCTTCGGTCTTTGTGAAGTTGGACATGTCAGTCTCGATGACTCCCGGCGCGACAGCGTTTACGCGTATTCCCTGGGGACCCAGGATGGCAGCCCAGTTTTTGACCAGAGTCTCTAATGCTCCCTTGGTTGAGGCATAGGCAAGGATGGAAGGGTTCTCCAAACCGGGCTTCCCAACCACGGCGTGGGCCCCGAGCGAAGAGATCACGATAATGTTCGAACCTTCACCGAGGACGGGCAAAAGTTGCTGCACCAGGAAAAACGGGCTGCGCACATTCGTTGCAAAGAGATTGTCAAAGTCCTCCACGGTATGATCTTTGATGGTTGCAGCCTTGCTGATTCCGGCGTTGGAAACGAGCACATCCAATCGTTCCCCAACGATCGAGCGAACTTCCCTCGCGAGCCATGCTGCTCCCTCCGCTGTTCCCAAGTCCGCCTGGATCGCTTCCGCGTGTCCCCCCTTGGAGCGGATGCCGGCGACCAACGATTCGGCATCCTCCGCAGAACGGCCGTAGTGAACCAGGACACGCGCCCCAGCCTTGGCGAGCGCTGATGCCGCGGCACGGCCAATTCCGCGTGACGCGCCGGTCACCAGCGCAGTCCTACCTTGCAGCGAAGTCATTGACACGCCTCCTAATTCTCATGAATGAGAGTTCTTCGGTCATTGCTCAGTCCACTCAAAACAGTTGTTACATCCTCCACCTCGCCGGGTCCGCCGATTGGCTTCAGGTCCTGCCATCCCAGAAGCCGCGATTGCATGAAGAAGAGCAGGGGAACGTCGATCGTTGCGCCCCAGCGGCGGCAGGCGAAACGAATGGCGGCGGCCTCAACGAATTGGGTCGGCGCGGTCTGGTGTGTGTCGTCAACCATACGAGATCCTGTCTCGAGACGGCCCGGAATTAGTCCGCGGTCATTCCTCCATCGACCGCCAGCGATGCACCGATAATGTAGGACGCCTTGTCAGAGCCAAGAAATACAATGGCATTTGCGATTTCCTCGGGAGCGCCGATCCGCTTGTTAGGGACTTGTGATTCAAGGAAATTTGCCTTGTTTTCCTGTGTCTGCGCAAAGTGGTTGAACATTCTCGTTTCCACCGGCCCAGGGCCAACGATGTTGACACGAACGCCCGTGTCGGCAAGTTCGAGGGCCGCAGACTTCGTGATGCCTTCCACGGCGTGCTTGCTGCCGACATACGCGGCCGCGCTCGGACCCCCGACTTTGCCGTACGCTGACGAGATGTTAACGATGCTGCCTTTTCCTTGCCGAAGCATTGCCCGAATCTCGTACTTCATGCTCAGAAGCACGCCAAGTACATTTGTGTCGAAGATGGCTCGGTAGTTCTCGGTGTTTGCATCTGCAGT
>Ga0209007_1000282_pt1 | contig 24791 bp, 24 predicted proteins | sample JacPinW_OM1H0_O2_FD_187961 | JGI IMG/M metagenome (GOLD analysis project Ga0209007, IMG submission 187961) | Forest soil microbial communities from Algoma, Ontario, Canada - Jack Pine, Ontario site 1_JW_OM1H0_O2 (SPAdes) (version 2) | ecosystem: Environmental > Terrestrial > Soil > Boreal... | reverse complement strand
GAGGAGCCGAACATGGTGATTATAGGCGTAGATTACCACCCGAGCTTTCAGGCGATTGCATTTTGTGTAGAAGAGACGGGTGAGTGCGGTGAACAGGAACTGACCCACAGTGATGGACAAGCCGAGAAGTTCTACCGGGAGCTGAAGCAGCGAGGAGCGAGCGTGCGGGTAGGAATGGAGGCTACCGGCTATTCACGCTGGTTCGAGCGACTGCTGGCAGAGTTGGGATTCGAGCTGTGGATCGGCGATCCGGCGGAGATTAAGGCCAAGCGAGTGAAGAAGCAGAAGTTCGACCGCGAGGATGCCCGACTGCTCCGCAGGCTGATGCTGGAAAATAACTTTCCGCAGATCTGGATACCAAGCCCGGAGAATCGAGATCTACGGCAGCTGCTGTGGCACCGGCATCGGTTGGTACAGATGCGCACGCGGATCATGAATCAGTTGCAGGCGTTGGCCATGAACGAGGGCTATCGCTGGAAGAAAAAACTGTTCCGCGAACAGGGACGAGCGCTGTTGGAGAAGCTCGCGTTAGCTCCCTGGGCCAGTCGGCGCCGGCAAGAGTTGCTGGAACTGCTGGACCGCCTGAATCCGACGATCGAAGAACTGACGGCAGCGGTCGAGCGGGAAGCCAGAAAGCGGCCCGAGGTTCTGCGGTTGATGACCCATCCTGGCGTGGGCCCGCTCACGGCACTCGCCTATGTGTTGATCATCGGAACTCCGACTCGATTTCAACGGGGCAAGCAGATCGGTACGTATGTGGGGATGATTCCGAGTGAGGCCTCCAGTGGCGGCAAGCAACGACTGGGGCACATCACCCAAAAAGGCAGTTCCTTGTTGCGCTTCTTGCTGGTGGAAGCAGCCCAGGCGGCAGCGCGGGTCCATCCTGACTGGCGACGTCGATACAGCCACCTAGCGATACGGCGGCACAAAAGCATTGCCAAGGTAGCGATGGGACGCAGGCTGGCGATCCGGTTGTACTGGATGTGGCGGAACGGATGTGAGTATTCGCAGTCTTTAGAGTTCGGTTCGTACGCGGGACAGCTCGGTACCGGTAATGGCGTGAAGTAGAGCGCCGTCAAGTTGAATGGGCATCCCGCTCCCTCGCGAGAGGGAGTTTGAACGAGTAATCATGGTCGAAGTCTAGATCGAAGAGATGCGTGGGTCGGACCGAAACCGACCGAAAAGATTACAGACGAGCCGTGGTCATCGACGCCGGGCCAAAGAACCAGGACGACGGAAAACGCTCTTCGGGGTGAACGGAAAACTGCGCTCAGAAAACGATTGACGGAGCCGACATTGTTAGAGATACCGGTTAACCGACTACATAGGAGTTAGCAGGACGGATTTCCGAAATGTGGGAATCGAAATTGTTCGACCATTGCTATTCTTCGCTATGTACGATATCGGGCCCTCCATTGCCTGCGATGGTCTCGATCGTTTTTGTGACCGCGTCTACACGCCGCACGCGATTATTCCTGATGTCACCGACGTACAGATTTCCCTTCGAATCAATCACCAGTCCGGAGGGCCCACTCAAGGCGGCATCGACTGCGGGTCCGTTATCGCCGCTGAAGTCTCTGTCACCGGTCCCGGCGATAATTGAGGGAGTCGCTGAGTGTCCATCGACACGCATTACCACGTTTTCAGCGGTCTCGGTGAACACGACATTTCCTTCTGAATCGATCGTGAGGTCAGTGGGAGAAGGCATTAGTGATATAGGGTTCTTAGCCTCCTCTAAGCACGCCGTCAGGGGCTCAGTGATCACGGTTGTGTCGATTGTCCCAGTGTTGTGGTCCACTCGACGGATTCGGCAGTTCCCTTCGTCGGCGATGAGCAGGTTTCTATTCTTGTCAAATGCGATTGATCCCACCGACGAAAAACCAGCATCGAGCGGATGGTCCATCAATTGCGGTCTCAATCGCACGTGTTTGCTGACAAGACGATGACGCGGGCAGGCACGTTATACTCGCTAACAGGAGCGCGGCAGCTAGAGCGCAACATGATCGCACAAGTGTTCCTCCTGAATCTGACCCGCCAAGGTTTTCGTTACCTGATGTCTTGTTATCAGAAAATATACGTCTTGCGAAGAGTACTAAAGTTCTTATCGGAACTTGCGTCAAACTCCCGATTACGACTAAACAGAAGTTAGCCACTCCCCTTACTGTGCGAAGGAGCAGGAATTTGCAGCGGGGTTACCTGCACCAATAGGATTTTCCAGGTATCCTCTTCAAGGAAGAGCACAACACTCATTCGTTGCATCCAAACGCGTTGCTCGCTGGCGAGAAGGGCATTCTTCCACAGAATATTCGCTACGAACAGTTCACTTGTTTTGAGCAGGGTCGCTTCCACAAAGTAGCTCGCGTTTTTCTTAGCGTAAGGAGCGAAGAGCGCCTCAAATCCCTTCTGAATTTCTTCACGATCCCATTTTTTCCCAGATGCGTCGACGACCTGCGCATTCATTCCGAAAAATGAAACGAGTTCCTCTGAGTTTGGCAAGGTGAGTCTGGCCAGGAAGCTATCGAGTGTTAGTCGTGCAGTCGTCGAGGCGGTACTCCGGTCGTTCCGGCTCTGTGCCTCCGCGAGCCGCTCTTGAATCGACCCCGGCTTGACACCCCGCGCGATCAGGACTTGAGCGGCCAGAGACGTTTCCACTTGTAGGATGCCAATTAATATGTGTTCTGTGTCGACTAGCGGATGGCCAAGTCTCTTGGACGCCTCCGCAGCGAGATTCAACACTTTCTTGCATTCGGCGGTAAGGGCAACCTCCACGGATGTTGGAAAACGTTCGCCTCGCGTGATCCGTTTCTCGATTTCAGAGCGAATTTCTGGCCCTGCATTGGTCTCTCCGGGAAACCACTTTGCCAACGCGCGATCTTCGCGCAGGAGTCCCAGGAGTAGATGCTCCGTTTCAATGTATCGGCTTCCATAGGTACCGGCCTCGAAGCGAGCAAAGAAGACCACCCGGCGCGCTTTCTCTGTGTATCGTTCGAACATGACGATGCGTAGAGAAGAGTTTATGGCTTATTTGCAATAGCGAGCAATGGTATCCGGTAGCAAAAGGAATTTCGCCACTGCATCTAGATGAGGTCCTGATAAACGGGACATGTCGGTACTGGTCTCCGGTAGTCCGACTTTCCAGGACTTGTGGGCGGGACAGCGACGCAAAGGGACAAAGGCGACCTAGTATCGGACGACGATAAATCCGGTTTCTCGGTCAATCCTTCCGCTAGACAACCGATCCGTCCGCCTGTTTGCAATCAGGCTTCAAAAGGGTAGTGTTCTTTTGAATCAATGCTCGTGAGCGATTGTAGCCTTGAAGACGCCTGCAAGGAGACGGGTCGAGCTGGTGTTTCGTTGACCCATTGAGACCGCCGCGGAAATCGGAAGTGAAGCGTTAGTCCGAATAGACCGTTGGCGGACTTACCGAGCATAGAGCCGAGATCAAGGACAGAAGACAGGACGAACCTCGTGAAGAAAATTGGCTTCCTCTCATTCGGCCATTGGACGCCTTCGCCGCAGTCAGAAACGCAGTCGGCGGCTGACGCACTCCTGCAATCCATTGACCTCGCTGTGGAGGCTGAGCGCCTGGGAATGGACGGAGCTTACTTTCGTGTTCATCACTTCGCGCGGCAATTGGCATCACCGTTTCCATTGCTCGCGGCGGTCGGGGCTAAGACGCGAAAGATTGAAATCGGCACCGCAGTGATCGACATGCGGTATGAGAACCCTCATTACATGGCGGAGGACGCTGGCGCTGCGGATCTCATCGCTGGCGGGCGCTTGCAGCTGGGAATCAGCCGCGGTTCCCCCGAGCAAGTGGTCGATGGATGGCGCCATTTCGGATACCAGCCGGTTGAAGGCGAGAACGATGCAGACATCGGCCGGCGCCACGCCCAAGAGTTTCTGGAGCTGCTGCGCGGTAAGGGCTTCGCTAAGCCGAACCCACGTCCGATGTTTCCTAATCCGCCTGGGCTGCTGCGTCTCGAGCCGTACTCGGAAGGATTGCGTGAACGTATCTGGTGGGGCGCAGCTTCCAATGCCACGGCCACCTGGGCCGCAAAGCTCGGAATGAACTTGCAATCCTCGACCCTCAAATTCGACGAGACCGGTGAACCTTTCCACGTCCAACAAGCTGCCCAGATTCGCATCTTTCGCGCAGCCTGGAAGGAAGCTGGCCACACTCGCACTCCGCGTGTTTCCGTAAGCCGCAGTATCTTCGCGTTGATCGACGACCGTGATCGTGCCTATTTCGGGCGAGGAGGTCAGGAAGTGGACAAGATCGGCGTCCTTGAGGAATCCAGACAGGCGATCTTCGGCCGTAGCTATGCTGCCGAGCCGGATGTCCTGATTGAGCAGCTCAGAAAGGACGATGCGATCACGGAAGCCGACACGCTGTTGCTGACCGTTCCAAACCAACTGGGTGTTGCCTACAATGCGCATGCTATGGAGGCGATTCTGACGACTGTTGCCCCGGGGCTCGACTGGCGCTAAATCAGCAAGCTCCTGATTGACGCTCAAACCGTCCATGTGGGTACTGGAACGGACTCCGGTAATCCGACTTAATCAGACTGGAAGAGGATCCATCTGGACAGTTCATGAAGAAGCGCTGTGGCCGGCGCACTGCAGCACCCCGAGGTATCCGCTCCACGGACCCACGGCCTCTCGGTATTGGTGGGCCATTACCCTTGAGATTTGGTGCAGATGAGTTAAGTCATGGGCTGCCCAGGTCGCCAGCAGCTCTGAAAGAGTAACTACTCCGAGGGCAGGATGTCGCCCACGTCGCTTGAGGTCCTCCTGCCGCAGATTCAATGCGCGCAGTTCGTCAAGGTTTTCTGACCGCAAACTAGCAAATTCATCCAATAATTGCCCGAGCGACTTATCCTGACTCTCCCGTACGTGCCCCCGACGATCAAAGGACTCAAACGCCTTAGTCTCGCCAAATTTCAGGACTAGCTTCGCCCGTGGCATCCAATCAGTGCGTTCGCCGTGAATCAGATGGCCGACGACATCGAACGCGCTCCAAGTGTTTTCACCTTCATTTCGGAACGTCCACGTTTCCGGTAGATCACGCAGAAGCGCATTGAGAGCAGCGGGGGTGCGAGTGAGAAGCGATATTGTGTGATGCAAGTTGGGCTCCATCATGCTCCTCAATTCGTAGACAGCGATTTTCGAGAGACCCTGATTCTATCCGCTCTGCTGCGCTAACGGTAAAGTGGGTTCTGGTACCCAAATGTTCAGTAATCCGGCACGATGATCACCAAGAGCAATCGAAAAGATGATCGGCACGATGCGCGGACGCTGGCACGACTGGCGCGCATTGATCCCGAGCCATGGGGGCCGGTTCGGCATCGCAGTGCCAAGGCGCAAATCCACCTGTCGGTGATCCGGGCGCGAGCCGAACTGGTGAGTGCGCGAACGGCCCTGGTGAATGCAGCACGCGGGTTGGTGAAGTCTTTTGGCGAACGACTACCTAAATGTGGCACGGATCAGGTGAACGAGAAGCTGGCCGAGGGAGTGAATGCGGAATTGCGCGTTGTTCTGTCGCCGCTCTTGAGAGAGGTCGAATCGCTGAGCGAGCGCATCCAGGAGTTAGCACGCTGGAACTCCCACAAGCGGACTTGTGTGCCTCCTCGCTGTCCGTGGGCTCAATCTACCTATTTGCGCATGATCCAAGTATAAGCGCGACGCCTTCGGCGTCTCGCATGTTGCATATGCAACATCTGTGTGTTGTAATAGCAACATGGAGGCTGTATGGACGGAATCGTGGAAGTGATCTTCAAGAGGAGAGCAGTCAAAGTCTTTGAGCCAGTCGAAATCTCCGAGGGGATGCGCGAGGAAATCCTCAATGCAGCACGTCATGCTCCCTCCAGCTTCAACCTGCAACCGTACCGGTTCTATTGGGTAAGAACCGCGAAAACAAAGAGGGCCGTGGCAAAACTCTGCCTGGGACAGATGCCTGCCGAAACCGCCTCGGCGCTGGTCGTAGCCATTGCAGACATCGGATCATTGGCCGCAACCTCGCAAAGCCAATTGAAGTGGATGCGCAGCAGGAGTGATTTCAACGAAGCAAGAATTCGCGACTACGAGCCGACTGCAAAGATCGGCCGGATTCTGTTCATGCCCGGGCCACTCGGTGTCTTTGGCGCGGTGAAATGGGGGGTGTTCTAGATGCTGAATCTGTGGAAGGTGATGGGGATGCCGCCCGTGTCGCGCCAGGACTTGTTCAAATGGGCGACCAAGAATGCATCGCTGGCCTGCGAGAATCTGATGATCGCTGCCGAAGCGCTGGGCATCAACACCTGCCCCATGGAAGGCTTTGATGGTCGCAGGCTCTCGAAGTATCTTGGCTCGTCCGCCCGTTATCATGAGATTGTGATGGTGATTGCGATGGGAAAGAAATCGCAGGCCTACGTTGAACCGCCCCAGTGGCGCAGGCCTCTCCATGCGACGGTAGCCATTCTATGAACATCATTCCCCGGAAAGGGGTTCCTGAAGACATCTTGGAAGATTCCGTCTTGTCCCATATCGCCGCATCCTATTTTTCCGTAGGGAAGAGGCTGGAACGAAAAACCCGGTGTTCCGCGACTCGGGGGTTCATCCTCTCAACACTCCGAGGCGGCGCTACTCTCAATCAGAATCAGATCGCCACGCTTCTAGGTTTGGACCGAACTGTTGTGCACCGGGCCATTAAGTCCATGGCTCAGGAAGGGCTTGTTTCGGAGCGAAAGGCAAAATCAGGCCGGGCAATTCACGTCCAGTTAACTCGCAAAGGAGACCAGTATAGGGAGCGGTTGATCAAGGCCCGGGTGGCCGCCGATGAGAATATCCGGCGTCAACTAACTTCGGATGAACGCGGAACACTTGTTCGGCTCCTGAAGTTGGTTGCCGAATTGGAGTTCTAAAACTCGGCTGGCTTCGTCCATTAGAACAGATCGCCGGCAACTCGGAAGTTAGACCCAAAGTCCCGGTAAACGACTAACCAGAATGGGCGACTGCTTAGGCGGCCCGGCCTGTTTTAGGACATATTCCTTCGTAGAATCGATTTCGTGTTGTAGCTCTTCATTTGTCACTTTCTCACGTAGATAGTCCAACAGGAATACTGTAACTTCCGGCGTTTTGTCTTCCGCACAGACGATCCACTGTGGTTCTGAGAACACGATCCGAATTACTTTCAAATAGGCTGTCACGACCTCTGGTTTCGTCAGGTCTTGCGGGCTGACTGTCTTTAACACGCCAACAGACGTACCATCCCCGAGCATTTTAATAGCCGGCCAATCCGGGGACTGTGCATCCACCACCCAGCCGCCGCCGCCTGTCATAACTTTTTTTCCGGGCATAGCCTGCTCCAAAGCCGCACGGACGAAGCTGTTTAGCAGGATGTTTCGGTGAGCCGAGAAGGGCTCACTAGAGATTTGTCCCGGACCGATCGTGGAGAGCTGCGCTTGTGCCAACGGTGTCAGTACCAGGAAAGCGAACGTGCAAATGGAGACTCGCATAGGTGAGCACCTCGGGGAAATCATACTGCTGTCCGGTAATCCGACTCTCCTCAGGAGTTAGCAGCCCCTGGCGGTCGAGTGCGGTCACCGCTATTGGTTCGCCGACTTTCCTAGACTCAGGAGCTTTGCGGCGTCGATGCCACGGAACATCCCCAGAACTTCGTCCGATTCACGAGATTTCTTGGGGCCGAATGTGGTGCCGTCCGCAAAAACCACAAAGTCCAAGGTTATGCTGTAAGTAGCGAGAGTGCCGTCAGGCAGATGCGAAAATTTCCGGGGGCCGGCAACCCAAGTCGCTCCCGGTGCGAGATATTCAGAAGGGTTGCCTTGCGTTTCGAGTTCCTTGGTCGTGACTCGGCGGATGCGATTCTCGGTGGCGGGATCGAGAAACGATTCCGTAAAGACGAACCCTCGGATCGTACGATCGCTCTCGTTGGTTACCTCGACAGCCAGCATGTCCTGGTCACGTTCGTCGTGCCAAATACCCGATTCAAATCTCAGCGGACCAATCGTCCGCGATTCGAGGTCTGCAACCGGAAGGGGCCCGTCTTTCGGCAAAATGGGAGACACGAATCTCTTTAGATCTGTAGTCTTTGCGATGAAGTCCATACCGTCCAGGGTACCGATCAGTTGACTGGATTCCCGCAGTGCTATGGGTCCCCAGATCGAATCGTCCGCAAACTCCAGGACGTCAACCGTCGCGGTAACCGCCAAATGATCCGCAGCGATGTTGCCCAGTTTTAAACAGACGGTGCGCGTCCATCCCGCGCCCCTGTCAATCATCGGTTCGCTCAAATCGCGGATCTCTTGAACCGTTTGTTCCTGAAGAACCTTGCCTGTCACCGAATCGGTAAGATTGAAGCGGACCAGATAACCGCGAAGCGGTTGCGATCCAGCATAATGCAACCGCGTGACTAGACCCTGTCCCGAATCACAGGTCGCGCCGATACCGCTTGAAAATTCCGCCGTTACACTTAGCGGCGGGGACTTAACATGATCATCCTGCGCGGCAGCAGTCTGCATGAACTCGAGTGGTCCTACGATCGCCGCAAAGAGAAACATCGTTAGCCCGAGGCGCATGGTTTGCTCCTCTTGACTGACCTGCGCAGTCAGACCATCACAATCGGTTTCTTCTCCACCATCCAGTGGATCATCGTTAAAGCGAATCTCACTTTTGCAGATGGATGCTGCCGAGTCGTAAAGCGTTGTGCTGGAGACTGCCTCGGCCTGATTAACGCGCAACCGGAGAAGTGGGTTTTGGTACCCAAGTTTCCGGTAATCCAAATAATCGTCGGCTTTTGCCTCATCTGTTGAAATCCGACCGCCTTCCCACGAAGGTAGGCTTCGACCTCTTTCCGGGTCATGCCGGGCTTGATAGTCGCGGAGTACGAGTTGAGGGCCGACTTGTAAGCAACTTCTCGCTTGGCCTGGGCTTGCCTCTTATGTTCGTTGCGGATTGCAGCTGTAGACAGCGCGACGACTATCGCTGCCACGAAAATCGCGCTCCATAGACGCCAGCGTTTCATATCGACTGAATCTTATACAAAGACCTTCAGTTCAGGCCACGGAATCGTGCGCTATCGAGCCAAGTCCTGATCACCGCCCAAACCGGAAAAGTGGTGACCAGTACCCAGATCTCCGGTAATCCGACTAAAATCAGGACTTGAGCCGCGGCAATGCTTCTTCCCGCTGCTATCGGACGTTTTCGATCATGCCGAGGTTCTCTTCCAGGACTTGCTCAGTCTGAAACGCGACGTGGCGACCGTCGGGAGAAACGGCAAACTGGTTGTCCAGACTCGTATCGCTATAATTCAAGTTGTGGAGAATCGGAATCGTCGCGGATGAGCGGGTCAAACCCCGGCCGTCCCAGCCAACCTTCCACAGAGAGCCATTCAAATCCGGCTTGCCTTCGACGAAATAAATTGCACCTCCTGGAGCGCAGGCGAGCGCGGCAACCCATCCGCGAAACACTTGTCGCGCGGGATTTTTGAAGTCATTCAGCCAGACCCCGGCATTGGAATCGCTTTCTTCCTTTGGCTCGACTGCATAAGCCACGGAATGCCCGCTCGACGAGTCGCACGTGGAATATTGCCGCGCCAGCAAGTTCCCGGGAAGCGTGCCGAGCTTCTCAGTCTTGCTGTTTTGCGAATCGAAGGAGTCGACCTCTCCGTTCGGCCCTGCGAGCACCAGGCGTCCATTGGATCCCACTAGGAGATTCAACTGATCCGCGGTGAGGAGAGTCTGCGGCGACCCACCGGACGCCGGAATGCGCCGATACTCCCAATTTTGCGATGCTGCGACTCGTTCCGAAGCGTACACGATGTAACTTCCATCTGCGCTCCATTCGGGGAAAATATTGATCCGTGAATCTTGAACTAACGGCGCTGCATTCGAGCCGTCTGCATCGGCAATCCAAACGCTCTCATTGCCGGCACCTTTCAGGTTCGTAAAAAAGGCCAAACGCTTGCCGTCCGGGGAATATGCTGGGCCCCACTGATTCCGCGCAGGGTCGGTCGTAAGAACCTGCGTATCCGGTTGTCCGGGCTTTGCCTGTAAGTCCAGTTCCGCGATTCCAACCTTCTCGCGGAGAGAGGCGAAGACAATGCGCTTGCCATCGGCGGAAACATCCAGCTCGGCATCGTCTCCTTCGCCGGCCGTGATTTGCTGCAACCCGTTTCCGTCCGCGTCGATTTTCCAGACATTGAGCGTCCCGCCGCGACTTGATGCGAAGTAGATGGATTTGCTGTCGGGCGACCACGCGGGCGAAAGCGCCAGCGCGCCGTCGTGAGTCACAGGTGAGTCTTGCCCGTATCGACATCGACGACTGCGAGTTCGCCGTAAGGCCCGCCGGTGTCGGGTCGCGCGGAAAAAACAATCTGGCGCCCATCCGGCGAAAATCGCGGCTCTAAGCCGGTCAATCCACGCTTGGAGATATCCGCCGCGGCATGGGCGTTCTCGCCGGAAGCGCCCGCGACTGAGATCGTGCCATTCGCCAAATTTCGATAACCCAGAAGCCGCCCATCGGACGACCACGTAGGATCTGTTGCATTCACAATAATCTTCCGGGGCGTCCCGCCGAGCGCCGGAACTTGCCAGATATCCCAGAGGCCCGAATCGTTCACCCGTGCATAGGCGATCGTGGCGCCGTCCGGCGACCACGCCGGGTGGGATTTCAGGTTTGGATCCTTGGTGATTTGCACCAGGCTGCCGCCGCTGATCAACGCGACATAAATGTCGTAATGTCCGCTGTGGTTTGAGACGAATGCCACCGAGCGGCCGTCAGGTGAAAACGATGGTTGCGCCTGCACGCCAGGAAAATCAGTGACGGCGCTAAAGTGCATGGCAGTTTGCGGCACCGGCGCGGGAGCCGCGAGTTTCCAGATCATGACAACTGCGGTGAGAATGGCAGCCATCGCACCGAATAGTGCCCAGGGCAGCGCCCGCCTCCAGAGGGGCGCGGAAACGGGTGAAGCAACGGGCGACGATGGGTCCGGCGCCCCCGAGAGAACTTCATCAATCGAGATGCGGGCGTCGCCGATGTCGCGCAAACGTTGCTTCGGATCTTTCTGCAAGCAGCGCTGCAAGAGAACGCGGACGCGAAGTGGCGTCGCGGCAGGAAGCTGCGACCAATCTGGATCTTTCATGATCACCGCGGCGAGCGTGTCTGTTACTGTCTCGCCGGTGAACGCCATCTTGCCCGTCAACATCTCGTACAACACGCAACCGAATGCCCAGATGTCCGCGCGTCGATCCACCGCTTTAGCTTTCGCTTGCTCCGGCGACATGTAGGCCGCTGTGCCCAACAGGACTCCCGCGAGCGTCGCCATCCGGCTCATCGTCGGAGATGTAGCGATGTCAATTGACGTCGCGTCGCCCTCGATTGCTTTGGCGAGGCCGAAGTCGAGAACTTTGACCGCGTCGTCGTTCTTCACCTTCACGTTCGCAGGCTTCAGATCGCGATGCACGATGCCGCGCTCGTGCGCGTATTCGAGCGCTTCCGTGATCTGCTTCGCGATGCGCAGAGCCTCATCAATAGGCATAGGACCAGAGCGGATGCGGTCGGCTAACGTAGGCCCTTCGACCAGTTCCATGACGAGCGCATGCGTGGCCCCGGAATCTTCGAGTCCGTAGATTGAAGCGATGTTGGTATGATTCAGCGATGCGAGAACCTTCGCCTCGCGTTGGAATCGCGCCATGCGTTCGGCATCGCGCGCGAATGTTTCGGGCAGGACTTTAAGAGCGACATCGCGCCCGAGCTTGGAATCCCGCGCGCGATAAACTTCGCCCATTCCTCCCGCACCAATGGCAGCGAGGATTTCATAGGGACCCAGCTTCGTGCCAATGGAGAGCGCCATTGTGTGAGGGCATTATACAGATTCAGAACCAGAAGGGAGCGATAGCTGCCGCGAAGTCGAGTCAAGTCCTTCCATCTTGATTAACGCAGAAACCGTCCAAGTGAAGTCCTACTTCCCTTGATTTCCGGTAATCCGACCTGTCAGAACTTAGCCGAGGAGCCGTTCGGTGGTAAGAAGAATCTGCCGAGAGAGGTTAATGCGTCGCGGATAACCTGCGCGGGCCGAAATGGAGTATAAGCCTATTTATTCGCTGCCACGTTTTCGAGCGCGGTCATCAATTCTTCCGTGCGAATCGGCTTGGTCAGGTAATCGTCCATGCCGGCAGCGAAACATCGCTCATCGTCGCCCTTCATCGCATGGGCGGTCATCGCAATGATCGGGACGTGCAAGCCAGTTGATCGCTCCTTCTCGCGGATCGCTTGAGTTGCTTCCCAACCATCCATCTCTGGCATCTGGACGTCCATCAATATCGCGTCGAACCCGCCTTTTTCCCAGGCCTCGACCGCCTTTTTGCCGTTTGCCGCAACCGTCACTGTGTGTCCGAATCTTTCGAGCAATCGTAGGGCGACGAGTTGGTTCACAGCATTGTCTTCGGCGAGAAGTACGCGAAGGCGGTTCTGGCTCTCGCGCAGAGTGTGACGCGTGACCAGCGCGGGCTTGGCTTCACTTTTCGCGCGCGTACCCAGCGCCGTCAAGATGGTGTCCATCAACTCGGACTGCCGCACCGGTTTCGTAAGATACGCCGCGACGCCGAGTTCACGGCATCTCTTGGCGTCCCCTCGTTGTCCCGCAGAGCTGAGCATCATCATCGTTGCCGACCGACAGCTCGGGTGCCCTTTGATATATTCGGCGAGGGCAAACCCATCCATTTCGGGCATCTGCGCGTCGAGAAGAATGAGTGGAAAACCCCTTCCGATAGCTTCGGCCTCGGTCAGAGTGGCGATCGCATTGGCCCCGCTATCGGCCGTGGTCGGTTTCATGCGCCAGCCTTCCAGCATCTTTGTGAGTATTTGTCGGTTCGTCGCGTTGTCGTCCACGACCAGCACGCGCATATCGGCTAGGGTAGTTGGGTCTCGCGGCACGATCGTTCTCGTCGCCGACTTCTGCACCTTGAAGTTTGCAGTGAAATGAAAGCGGCTTCCTTTTCCCAACTCGCTCTCCACCCAGATTCTTCCGCCCATGAGTTCGACCAGCCGCGACGAAATCGCCAGGCCCAGTCCAGAGCCGCCGTACTTGCGGGTCATGGATCCGTCGGCTTGCTCAAATGCTTCGAAGATGGTGGCTTGCTTCTCGGGTAGAATTCCAATCCCGGTGTCGGTAACCGTAAAGCGCAGCTCCAGCTCGTCGCCCACGTGGGTCATCGACTGCACGGACAAAACTACTTCGCCCACTTCCGTGAACTTGATGGCATTGCCGACCAGGTTGAGGATGATTTGTCTGACGCGCCCGGGATCTCCGATCAGCGCATCCGGAACATTGGGCTCAATCTCGAATGCAAGCTCCAGGCCTTTCTGGTGCGCGCGAAGACTGAGTGTCTTCATGGTGTCGCCGAGGCAGTCGCCGAGATTAAAATCAATAGCGTCAATTTCTAGCTTTCCGGCCTCGATCTTCGAATAGTCGAGGATGTCGTTGATAAGTGAGAGGAGCGAATCGGCGGACATCTTCGCCAAATTCAAATATTCCCGCTGCTCGGCATCCAACTCCGTATCGAGAACAAGCTCCGTCATGCCCATGATTCCATTCATGGGCGTGCGGATTTCGTGGCTCATGTTCGCCAGGAACTCACTCTTTGCCCGGTTCGCGGCTTCTGCATCGTCCTTGGCACGCTGCAAATCCGCTTCCACCTTTCTCCGAGTCGTGACGTCGATGTTGACGCCAATTATCTTGCTGACGTTTCCCCCTTCGTCAAGAACCACGCCTTCCGCCGCTGAGAGATAGCGTATCGCGCCGTCCCGCCTTTTGATGCGGAAGTCCACGGCGGCTCTGCCCTTTTCATCCATCACTTTTTTCAGGGCGCCTTCGGCTGCCGGCAAGTCTTCGGGGTACACGGCGTTTTTCCACTGCTCGTAGGGCGATTCCTGCTTGAGCGAGAAGCCATAAATCTCAGCCATCGTGTCGTCCCAGCTCATCGAGCTGTTCGCCACGTCCCATTCCCACACGCCCAAAGCCGCAACAGAGGTTGCTAGCGAGAGACGTTCGGTCAACAACTGAAGTTTGGACTCAGACTCTTTGCGCTTGGTAATGTCTTGGGCAATGCCCAAATAACCCGTGATCGTTCCCTGCACGTCGAGAATCTCATTGATGGAAACGCTGGCGATCAGATGCGTGCCGTCTTTTCGAACGTAGGTCCACTCTAGCTCTTCGGTCTCCCCGTGGAATACGTCGTTGCCTCGAACCGGACGACCTAACCGCTCGCTCAGGGTCCGAGCACGAGCCTCAATTTCTGATGCCAAGTGAAAAATCGCCGGAGTCTGTTTACCAACCATCTCAGCAGCGGTATAACCGAGCATCCGTTCGGCACCGGAATTGAAAAGCGTAATCACGCCGTCCGGGTTTGTGGCGACGATCGCATTGAGCTTTGAGGTGTTCAATATCGCGGTGAGTCTGGAATTCATTAGGCGGAGTTCCGCTAGTTCCAGGCTGGCTCGAACCTCCATGTGAGCTTCCGCAGCCCCGTTCTTGTCGTCCATGGGCGTCATTTTAGAATCGCTACATGGCAGGCCAGCAGGTAGTGCCGGACGCCAAAGCCGGTTGTAGAAGCATCCGACACGCTTGCACTCTTGGACAGCATTTCCATGCGATGAAAAGCCTGTCGATTATGTGGCTCGAATCGCGCCGTGATTCGATGCGCAAACGTAGCCAAGGCGTTCTCCTTGAGCCTAGGATAGGGTTAGGCAGGCACCAAGTAAGGGAAGTACCAGTTTGACATAGCACTTCGCGCCAGTCTGTTCAGAACAGCACAGTTAGCGATCCCTGGGGAATGCTCGCGTTTAAGTGATTGCATAACGTAAACGAGCAGCTGTAGAAAAACGGATTAATTCCGATCAGCTCTCACTTAGGTGCCCTTGAGCGCAGGAGGCGCCCTGGGTTTATAATGCGTCGCGCGCGCAGCAGGCCGACGTCTAGCTTCGAAAGGTGCACTTTATGTCGCGAAAAGTTGCGGATGTCTTGTGGGAGATGCTCGCGAATGCGGGCGTCAAACGCTGTTATGGAATTGTGGGAGACGCTCTCAATCCCGTCATCGACGGGCTGCGCCGCAACGGCAAGATCGAGTTCATCCACGTTCGCCACGAAGAGTACGGCGTCTTCGCCGCTGTCGCCGAGGCCTACCTGACCGGCAATCCGGTTGCGGTGTGTGGAACGGCCGGACCCGGCGTCGTCCACTTGTTTAATGGGCTTATGGACGCGCGCAAGGAGGGAGCTCCGGTCATCGCCATTGCCGGCGACGTGGAGTCGAAGCTCATAGACACCGCCGCGCTCGAAGAACTCAACCCCTACAAGTTCTTCGATGCCGCGTCGCTCTATACCGGGCGGCTCGTCAATCCTGAGCAGGCGCGGGCGATCATCAATACCGCGATTCTGACCGCCGTCACGGAAAAGGGCCCCACTGTAATCTCGATTCCGGGTGACGTCGCCTCAGCCAATGCGGCCGACCAATCTTCCGAAATCAAAATCCCCGCCCCGCCGATTTTGCGCCCATCGGACGCGGACCTCGATCAGCTCGCGAAGATGATCGACGATGCGAAGACGGTGGCAATCTTCGGCGGCGATGGCTGTCGGGATGCCCGTGATGAGGTAATCCAACTGGCCGCCAAGTTGAAGGCACCCGTTGGCTACTCGTTCCGGGGCAAGCAATGGTTAGAACACGACAATCCCAATGCGGTTGGCATGACCGGCCTACTCGGTTACGGCGGGGCCTATGGCGCCATCCATGCCGCCGACCTTCTGCTGCTGCTCGGCACCGACTTCCCCTTCTCGGAGTTCCTCCCAGGCGATAGCGTAAAGAAGGTCCAAATCGACAAGAATCCAAAACACATCGGACGCCGGACGGCTGTCGATCTCGGGCTCGTTGGCGACGTTAAGGCAACCGTCGGCGCGTTGCTTAAGAGCTTGCGTACAAAGACCGACACCCGCTTTCTAGAAAAACACATCGCAGATACGAAATCGTTCCACGAGCTTTTACAGCACTACGTAGTGAAAGGGCCGGGGATCAAGCCCATACGTCCGGAATTCCTGGCCGCCACGCTGAGCGAGCTCGCCGCCGACGATGCCATGTTTTTCGTGGACACGGGTACGGCTTGCATCTGGATGGCGAGACACGTCAATGGCAGCAGAAATCGCAGGCTTTTCGGCTCGTTTTCGTGGGCGTCCATGGCCAACGCCGCGCCCAACGCCTTCGGCGCGCAATTGGCATTTCCAGGCCGGCAGACGATCGCGATGTGCGGCGACGGTGGCTTCACCATGCTTGGCCTTGGTGATTTGCTGACGCAGGTGGAACGACGCACTCCCGTGGTTCAGATCATCCTCAACAACGGGTCCCTCGACTTCGTCAATATTGAGCAGCAGGAGGCCGGCTTTATTCCCTTCGGCGTGGAATTTAAGAACCCTGATTTCGCGAAGGTTGCCGAAGCGATGGGCGCGAAGGGCATTCGCATCGAAGAGCCCGGCGACGTTCGGGATGGACTTGCGGCGGCGCTAGCGCACAAGGGTGGCCCCGTTGTCGTCGATGCGGTGGTCGATCCTTTCGCGCTATCGCTTCCATCGCACGTTCCTTTCCACACGGCGACGGGCTACACACTGAGCCTTGCGAAACAGGTATTGAGCGGAAAGATGGACACGGTCATCAAGACGATCGAAAGGAATGTGAGACTTATCTGAGGGAACGCCCGCGGCTGCGTTCTCGTTTGTTATTTGCCGGGCGAGCGGCTCGACATTGGTCAACAAGAGTTGATTGTGCAGCGTTAACGCTTGCTCGGATTTTCTGCCCTTCGTTTTCCCACCAGCTCTTCTGCGCCCCGCTTATGCCGGTTCGAAGATGTGCCGGAGATTGCGTGTCCGCCCGCAACACCTGGAAGAACGCCTTGCACGATGCCCTGTTCTGGCCGAGTGTCGGGCTCGAAAGAACAAGCGCCAAAAGTACTGGAAAAAACGTACGCTTCATCGCAGTCTCCCCACTGGTTCGCTTCACGATTCAAGAGCGCCGATCCGCCCTTGAATTCCGCGGGCGCAAGCACCGAACATACAAAAAAATTGTTTCGCCGCTCCATTCAATAAATGGATTGCGCCCATTGAATTCAGTCCGTTATGTGCATACAAAACTCGTAGGATTTCCTGACCGCTTCTTTATGTCTCTCCAAGGGCTTCGTTATACCGTTTGCATGCCTGCTCGCGAAATCACCAGGCTCATCCGGAGGCAAGAATGTCGACACCAGGACGTGTCCCGCGTACGCAGTCGCTGGGAAATATTGCACCGATGATCGCGCCGAGGATTCTGTTGGTGGGTGCTGACGGGCAGGTTCGCCGTGCCTTGCGGGTCACCCTCGCAAGCGCGGGATATGCGATTGACGAAGCGCGCACCGGGGAGGAGGCTCTGGAAAAGCTTCAAACGAAACCCGCCGGTCACGTCGATCTGATCGTGCTGGATTTCGAGCTGTCGGGCATCGGCGGCCAGGAGACCTGCCGCCGGATCCGAAAACTCATTGATGTCCCAATTCTGGTCATGAGCGTCTTTCGCGATCCAAAGGACAAATTGGAAGCTTCCCACGCCGGCGCTAACGACTACCTCGTGAAGCCCTTCGGCATTCAGGATCTTCTATCGCGCATGCAAAAGCTCAGCCGAAAAATGGGCGCTCTCGAATTCATGCCTGCGGTTTGACGCGCAGATCCCAGGAAAAGGTACTCCCGCCAGACGGCGGCGCGTCCTCTCAGACCTACGTTCCGCGCTGCTTCGTGAGATCCGGTCAAACCGGTATGATCGATGTCTCATGACCGGACTCAGCGACCAGTTCGGAGCGATCGATATCTACTTATTCGATCAGCTTCTCCGCGGGCGCATTACGACCGGGATGCGCGTCCTGGACGCAGGCTGCGGCTCCGGCCGTAACCTTGTTTATCTCCTCAGGCAAGGGTTGGAAGTGTTTGGAGCGGATTCGGATCCGCACGCCCTAAAGGCCACGGGTCACCTCGCCCTATCCATCGCGCCAACACTCCCTGCGGACAACTTCCGGCTGGAAGCTGTCGAAGCGATGTCCTTTCCGGACGGATTCGCCCATGTCGTGATCAGCAGCGCCGTCCTCCACTTCGCTCAGAGCGACGATCAATTCCACGCCATGCTACGAGGCTCGTGGAGAGTTTTGAAACCGGGCGGTCTTCTCTTTTGCCGCCTCGCGTCTTCGATTGGAATTGAAAACCAAATCCAGCGCATCCTAGGACGCCGCTTCCAGTTGCCCGACGGCTCCGAGCGTTACCTCGTCGACGAAGCGCTTCTGATGAAGCTCACCGAGCAACTCGGCGGACAGCTGGCCGACCCATTGAAGACGACCGTGGTGCAGAACCAACGCTCCATGACCACCTGGATCGTCCGGAAAAACCGCTAACGCGGAACCTCGCGAATTCGATCGCAATCGCGGCTGTCCGAAACAAACCACGCTAGCTCGTTGACTTCAACACGCAGCCACGTATATAACCCCGCCGACGATCAAAACGCTGCGGTTTGATCATCCCGGCGCCCCGTTAAGAGGCTGCCCCAGGGAGGACCCTTGAGAGTGAAAAGTCTTGCATCGGGCGCGATCGCGCTGGCACTGGTCTGTAGCGGCCTGTCCGTCACGTCGACTACGCGCGGCCAGGATCTGAACGCCGTGCCCCCCAAGTGCGACCGCGCCTGCCTGGTCGAGTTCATGAACAAATATCTCGCCGCGCTGGTCGGCCGCGATCCAAGCCGGGTTCCCTGGGCCGACAAAGTGGAGTTCACCGAAAATAACGCCCGCATGATGATCGGCGACGGCTCCTGGGCGGTGGTGACCGGCAAGGAGGACAACAACCTGATCGTGGCCGACCCTCTCGCGGGGCAGGTCGGCTACTTTGGCACCGTGGAGTTGAACAGCCTGCCCACCTGGTTTGCCGCGCGCCTCAAGGTAGCAGGCGGCAAGGTCACCGAGCTGGAAACCGTCTGGCGGCCCCGGCCTGCGGTGGTGAATGCCGCCGCTCCGGGAGGCGGCGACCCCAAGGATCTGAAACACGATCCCGCGATGTACGAGTCGCTAGCGCCGGCGGAACGAGTGCCTCGCCCTAAGATGATCGATCTGGCCAACGGCTACTTCGCCACGCTGCAGCTGAACGACGGAACTCTCTACACCGAATTCGATCCCACCTGTTCGCGGATCGACAATGGCACGAAGACCGCGAGCAATCCGGATTCCCCTCAGGCCAGCTTTCGCTTGAACTGCGGCGACCAGTTCAAGACCGGCATGTACGCCGCCAACGACGCCGTGCGCGAGCGGGATTTTTTCCTAATCGACGAAGAGAAAGGCATCGTCATGGCTCGCGCTTTTCTCGACCACAACGCGGTCGTGCAGACGATCAATCTCACGGACGGCACGCAGATTCACGCCGGCTTCCGGACGCCGAACAGCTTCGTCATGCTGGAGATGTTCAAGTTCAGGAACGGCAAGCTGTATCGCGCGGAGGTCGTGCACGCCGACACCAACTATCACGCCAGTTCGCCCTGGACGGCAACCTCGCGCCGTGAATAACTGCGATCGCCAGTCGGCCAACCGGCCCTATCCGGTTACCGCTAATCAGGCACGGCCGACAAGGCGGACCCCACGTGGCAATGGCCGGAAAACTGGGCCTTAGCTTCTGATGAGTGCTGCAAGCTCAAAGGGTCGGTGCAAAACGAGACCGGTCGAATCTGAATTGAAATGGTGAATACGAGTGGTCAGGGCGTTATACTGCGCGCACTCGATGGCCTACTAGATCGCCATAGGTAAGCGCTGCGAAGCGGGCAGGAGGACGCGGACATGGGCCTGCAGATTTCGATGCGAAAATCCGAGAACGTCACGATCCTCGACCTGCGGGGCCGGATCGTGATCGGTGAGAGCAACGATTCGTTCGCGGCTCAGCTGCTCAAACTCGCTGAGAACAAGCCGTGCGACGTTCTCGTCAACCTCACCCATGTCACCCAGGCCGACAGTTCGGGCATCAGCACCTTGGTAAAATTGTTCGTAACGCTAAGGCGTGACGGCGGCAACCTGAAAATTCTTAATCCGGTCGGGATGGTCCGTGAGGTCTTGGTTGTAACAAGCTTGATTAACTGCCTCCCGACCTACTCCGATGAGGAATCAGCCATCGCAAGTTTCCGCAGCAGCGCCGCTCACGCCTGACCCCACCGGCGGAGTTAGAAAGGTCCGCAATTTCACCGTTAGCGAAGCCATTTTCACCACGGCTTAGGATTCGGCCGTTGCCGCCACGCCGAAAAACGATACGTCACGTGCTCGGCATCGAAGACCGAAATGAAGTTATAATCCCCGGCGCCCGATGACGTTAGCTCCGAAGACCAAACTTGGCCCGTACGAAATTCTGTCGCCGCTCGGCGCGGGCGGAATGGGCGAAGTCTATCGCGCGCATGATACGCGCCTGGGCCGCGACGTCGCGGTCAAGGTGCTGCCCGAATCCTTCGCGCGCGATGCCGAGCGCCTCCGCCGTTTCGAACAGGAAGCTCGCGCCGTCGCAGCCCTGAATCATCCCAACATCGTGGCCGTCCACGACATCGGGTCGCAGGACGGAATCGAATACATCGTCAGCGAGCTGCTCGACGGACGCACGCTGCGCGAGCAACTCGAAGAGGGAGCTCTGCCGTATCGTAAAACCATCGAAATCGCGCGATCGGTATCCGATGGCCTTGCCGCCGCCCACAGCCGCGGCATCGTGCATCGCGACCTGAAGCCCGAAAACATTTTCTGCACCCGAGACGGGCGCGTGAAAATTCTCGACTTCGGCCTTGCCAAGCAGATCCCGCCGCACGCCGCCACGGCCGGCGGCACGATGGCCACGGTCACGATCTCGGACGTCCACACGCAGCCGGGCACGGTGATGGGAACCGTGGGTTACATGTCTCCCGAACAGGTTCGCGGCGCGGAAACGGATCACCGCTCCGACATTTTTTCGCTCGGCGCGATCCTTTACGAAATGCTTTCCGGCCGCCGCGCGTTCAAGCGCGACACTTCGGCGGAAACCATGACCGCGATCCTGAAGGAAGATCCGCCCGAGCTCGTGGCAACAAATCCAACCATTTCGCCTGGCATCGATCGCATCGTACACCGCTGCCTGGAAAAGGAACCGATCCGCCGTTTTCAATCCGCTGCGGATTTGGGCTTCGCACTCGAGGCACTGTCCGGCACCAGCAGCGCGACCGCGGCCAACGCGGTGCTGCCCGTTCAGCGAACCGCGCCGCGGCGCCTCCTCGTCGTTGCTGCACTGCTGCTCACGGCGATCGTCGCTGGATGGTTCGCGCGCGGCGCGGCTATTCCGCCAAGCCCCCATCCCGTGTTTCACGAAATGACTTTCCGCCGCGGCACGATTTTCGCCGGCCGCATCGCACCCGACGGCAAAACCATCGTCTACGGCGCCGCCTTCGAAGGCAATCCCGAGGACATCTATGCCGTGAGCAATGATTTCCCGGAATCGCGCCCGCTCGATTTGCAGCAGGCGGCCCTGCTGTCGGTGAGCTCCACCGGGGTGCTCGCGATCCTCACGGACACGATTCCTCTGGACCACTACGAATTCAAGGGCACGCTATCGACCGTGCCGATGAGTGGCGGCGCCCCGCGCGAAATCCTGCGGGATGTCACCGCCGCCGACTGGAGTCCCGACGGTCAATCTCTCGCCGTAGTTCACCAGACCGGTGGGCGATATATTCTGGAATATCCCCTGGGCAAGGTGCTGGTGGAGACCACCGGGGCGATCACGCAACCGCGCGTCTCGCGGGACGGCAAAATGGTCGCGTTCCTGAACCATCCCTACCTGGGCGACGACCGCGGCGGCGTTATGGTCGTCGATCAGACCGGAAAAACCAAGTCGCTCTCCGACGGCTGGGGCGCCGAGCAAGGCGTCGCATGGTCTCCCAACGGAGACGCAGTCCTGTTTTCGGCTGCCGACGCAAACTCCCAATTTCGCATCCGTGCCGTCACCCTTTCGGGAAAGATCCGCGACGTGCTCGCCGGCCCCGGCGACATTCGCCTGTTCGACGTGAACCCGGCCGGCGGCCTGCTGGTCTCCCGCAGCGAAATCCGCTACGTCGTTTCCGCGTCGATCGAGGGCGCTGCAATGCGCGATCTTTCCTGGCTCCAGTCCTCTTTCCAGCCCAGCCTTTCTGTCGATGGCAAGCGAATCTTATTCGGCGAAGGCAGCGGGCCGGTGAGCGAATACTACGCGGTATGCCTGCGAGGCACCGACGGCTCGCCGGTAGTACGTCTCGGCGACGGATTGCCCTACAGTATTTCGCCGGACGGGGCCTGGGCCTGGGCGCTGCTTCAGAAAAATCCGCCGGTCGTAGAATTGCTGCCCACGGGCCCCGGCCAGGTGCAGTTACCGCCCAGCGCGAATATCGAAACGTACCTTGCCATGGGCTGGATGCCGGATTCGCAGCGCTTCATCTTCGCAGGCCACGAGCCCGGTCATGGTTCCCGCTTCTACATCCAGGACACTCACAGCCACGCGGCGCGCCCGCTGACGTCGGAGGGCTATCGCGCCGATACGCAGGTCGCCATTTCGCCGGACGGCAAGAGATTCGCCGCGCGCGAAATGAGCAGCCGCTCCTGGAAGACGTGCGAGGTCGACACCGGTGCATGCGTCCCTCTACCCGGTGCGACGGAAGAAGATTACATTTTGCAGTGGAGCTCCGACGGAAAATACGTCTACGCCGCGCGCGGTGATGCCAGTCCCGATTTTTGGCGCATCGACATCCATACGGGACAGGCGCAGCTGTGGAAACACATCAGTCTCGCAGATAGCGTCGGCGCGAACAGGCACGTGCTCAGTTCCGTCACGCCCGACGGAAAATCCTACGCAATCGGCTACACCCGCTACCTCGATCAGCTTTACTTGGCCGAGGGAGTCCGCTGACGGCTCTCTGTCGATCGCGTCGCGCCGTCTATTTCGAGTCGCCGGCGCGGCTGGCCGCGTTCGCGGCTTGCTGCTTGCACTGATCCTGCATCAAGCCCGGCAATTGGGCGCAGTGATTGAATGCGTCCGCGGCCTCTTTCCACTTCCCGGTATTTTCCAGGTCCGCGCCCAGCACGAATAAATCCGTGGGATCCGGCTTCGCGACGTCGGCCGTCGAGGCCTCGAGCTCCTTGGCGGAGTTCTCGTAATCCTCACGGCGGAAATAGATCAGCCCGAGCCCGCTATGCGCTACGCCCGCCTCGCCGGTCTTGAAGTCAGCGAATTGCTGATCCGTCACCCCTTCCGGTTTCGGCAATTTGCCAAGTACGTCAAGCGCGTGCTTCTCGTAGCTCTCGGCTTTGTCGAGCCTCTTGTCCGCTTCGGGATCCTTCGAATCGTACGCGCGGGGAATCACCCACCCGCTCAGCGCCAGCAAGTGCACGTCATCGGGGAAAATAGAAATTCCCTTCTCCGAGGTTGAGTAGAAACCCCCAAGATCTTTCTTCGCGTAGTATGTCTGCGCCAGCTCTTCGTAAACCGCCTGCGAGTAACGGTCCGCAGCATATTTCGCCAGAAACGCGTCGCCGAGTTTGATCTTCTTGTCCAGCTGATCCGCATCGACCTTGTGAAACGCCTGGTATGCGGCATCTTCCTTGGGATTTCCCAATGTCTGCGTCAGGTATTTTTCCGTAATGCTGTTGTTGGCCTGAACTCCGTTCATGGTCGACAGCGAGTTGCTGATCGGCCCGGTCGAGCTGCCCTGCGCGCGAGAAGCTGCCGGGCACAAAAAAGCGGCCGCAAGAATCGCCGCCGCAAGATACTGCTTTCCCCTGGAAATTTGCATTTCCCACCTCTCCTAGTTCAAGCTCTCACCCCCGTTTTCGTCGATCCACTTCCGTTGCCGGCATCATATACCAGATCGTTTATATGGTTCGAGTGGGGGATGATTCGGGCCATACGGGTCCCGGTGGTCTGCGCGGTGGCCACGCAGATCCGGGCGGCTGCTGCCTTCGAGCACGTTTCGCGCGCAATGTTCGCTCGCAAGGCCAGGTTTTTGTCGCCTTTACTTTTTCCGATCGCACGGCACGTGTTTCAGGAAAGCACCATCTGCCAGCGCGAGCCGGGGTAGTATTCCGCCCTGCGCCTAAGGCAGGGTGAAGGCTACGAACGCGTTGCCGGAGGCGGCTATCAAGTATTGTTTGCCGGCTACTTCGTAGGTTACGAAGTTCGAGCCGGATTCGCTGCCGCCTACTGTGAAATCCCACAGCCGCTTGCCGGTGCTGGCGTCGAGGGCGAAGAAATTACCTTCGTCGCTTCCGCTGAAGACGAGGCCGCCGGCTGTGGCGAGCGTGGAGACTTCGGTGGGGGCGAGAATTTTGTACTCCCATTTGCGCTTGCCGGTGGCAGCGTCGAGCGCGCGGATGGCGCCGTAGGCGTCGTCGCCGCCGAGCGTGACGCGGCCGCCGCCGCCGAAACCCGGGAAATCGACCTTGTCTTTGCCGGCGACGGTGTAGGCGCTGATTTCGCGGGACGACACGTAAAACATTTTCGTGAGTGGCGAGTACGACGGGCTGTTCCAGTTTGTGCCGCCGTGGCCGTCGGGAAACAGCAGAGTGCCCTCGCGCGTCGGTTCGGTATTCTCATTCATAATGGGGCGGCCGTTTTCGTCAAGGCCCTTCGCCCAGGTCTCGGTGACGAAGGGCGTGCCGGCCACGAACGCTCCGGTGATTCGATCGAGCACGTAATAAAAACCGTTGCGATTGGCGAGCGCGAGAAGCTT
>Ga0209007_1000281_pt1 | contig 24820 bp, 24 predicted proteins | sample JacPinW_OM1H0_O2_FD_187961 | JGI IMG/M metagenome (GOLD analysis project Ga0209007, IMG submission 187961) | Forest soil microbial communities from Algoma, Ontario, Canada - Jack Pine, Ontario site 1_JW_OM1H0_O2 (SPAdes) (version 2) | ecosystem: Environmental > Terrestrial > Soil > Boreal... | reverse complement strand
TACGGCAAGCAGGCTGCGGATGCCGGGTCCGCCACCGACGATGACCTGCTGATCATGGCTCAGCTCTATTACCAGCAAAAGGACTGCAAGAATTCAGCCGTTTGGGGCGACAAGGCCATCGCGGCTTTCAAAAAGGCCGGCCAACCGCCCAAGGAAGTGCTCTACCAGCTCAAATTGCAATGCGCCAGCGACGCCAACGACACCGCCGGCATGAAGGCCGGGCTATACGATTTGATTCGGCTCACCAACAAGACTTCGTACTGGAATAATTTGATTCGCCTGGAGCGCCAGGACGAGCGCGAAGATCGCAACACCTTGATGCTCTACCGCATCATGTTCGACACGAACTCCATGAATGCGGATACCGACTATATTGAAATGGCGCAATTGCTGGGCGATGCGGGTCTGCCGGGCGAGGCCTACGCCGTTTTGGACAAGGCGATGAGTTCAGGCGTCGTCAAAGATGACCATAAGGAACGGACGACGCGCCTGTTGACCGCACTGAAGACGCGCGCCGATGCCGACAAGAAGAGTTTGCCTCAGCTCGATGCCGAGGCCCAGAAGAGTCCAGCGGGACAACTCGATGCGAAGCTCGGCGAAGTCTATTTTGGCGCCGGCGATTATCAAAACGCGGCGACCGCCATCAGTCGCGGCATCGGCAAGGGGCAGATCAAGCAGCTGGACGAGGCCTATGTCTATCTCGGCCGCGCGCAAGCGGCGCTCAAAAATTACCCCGAGGCGAAGAAGGCGTTTGAAAAGCTCAAGACGGTTCCGAACATCAGCCCGCGGGTGCTCAAGATGTGGGATCTGTATTCGGAAAAGCTTGGCTCTTAACGATCAGAGGAAGCAACTATGACCATCAAAGCCGGGGATAAAATGCCCGAGGGCGCGTTCACGCGCATGACCAAGGATGGCCCGCAGAAGATGACGACCGAGCAGCTGTTCGGGGGCAAGACTGTGGTGTTGTTCTCCGTACCGGGCGCGTTCACACCCACTTGCGATGCCAAGCACCTGCCGGGCTTCGTGGAGCTGGCTGATCAAATCAAGGCCAAGGGCGTCGACACCATCGCCTGTACCGCGGTAAACGATGTGTTCGTCATGAACGCCTGGGGCAAGCATGGCAATGTCGGCGAGAAGATCTTGATGCTCGCCGATGGCAATGGCGCCTACGTCAAGGCGCTGGGATTGGAAATGGACGGCAGCAAGTTCGGCATGGGAATGCGCGGCCAGCGCTTCGCCGTTATCGTCAAAAATGGCGTCGCGACTCACGTTAATGTCGAGGCGCCAGGGGAATTCAAGGTCTCCGCGGCCGATTACGTTCTAAAGCAACTCTAGTGGGTCGGTGCGGTGATTTTGACCGGTTAGAGCGCTCGTCAGGGAAGGTGTGAAGAATCTAGGCCCGAAGGCGGCAGGGCCTAGATTCTTCACACCCTCCCTGACAAGAGTTCGAGCCGGTCAATATCACCACGCCGGAACCCCCGTCAGCGGCCACACGCAACTCGTCCTCGAGCACTGTGAGATTGAACGTCCTGCATGCATGCGCGCCGTCGTTCAAGCTCACAGTGTCGAGGCCCCGCTTTCAGCTGGTTCCCAGCAGCTTCTCGAACTCAGGGACGGCTTGAAATAGATCCGCGACCAATCCGATGTCCGCCACCTCGAAGATGGGCGCTTCGCCGTCCTTGTTGATCGCCACGATGGTGCGCGCGTCCTTGATTCCGGTCAGATGCTGAATCGCGCCGGAGATTCCGATCGCTATGTACATCTCCGGAGCAATGATCTTGCCGGTCTGGCCGACCTGCATTTCGTTCGGCGCGTACCCTGCATCGACCGCAGCGCGCGATGCGCCCACGGCAGCGCCGAGTTTGTCGGCCAAACTGAACAACAACTTGAAATTCTCCGCGCTGCCGAGCGCTCGGCCGCCCGATACCACCCGCGCCGCGGTCTGCAGGTCCGGCCGGTCGGTCGAGCCCGATTTGGCCCCGACATAGCGTGTGTGCGAGGGCAACGACACGTTCAGAGTCTTTGACTCCACGGCGGCGCTGCCGCCGGACGGTGCGGCTTGAAACGAGGCGACGCGCACCGTGGCAATGAGCTTGCGCGCAGGGTCCGCTTCCACCGTCACGATCGCATTACCGGCATAGACAGGGCGACGAAAACGATAGGCGCTTTCGACTGCCATCAAGTCGCTGACCTGCGGAACCCCGAGCAGCGCGGCCAGCCGCGGCATCAAATCCTTGCCGAAACTGGTGGAGGGGCCAAATATGTGCGAGTAGTCGGCGGCCAGCGCCGCGAGTTGCGGCGCGAACAGCGCGGCGAGGGGATGCAGATTCTCGGGCCGGTCCACGCGCAGCACCGCTTTGACACCGGCCAGCGCGGCGGCCTGGGCCGCGACGGCGGCGGTGTCGGCGCCCAACAGGACGATGCTGATGTCGGCGTCCGCGATCCCCTTGGCGCAGGTCACGCATTTCGCGGTGGCGGGATTCAAGCCTTTTCCGTCGTGTTCACCGACGATGAGTATCTTGTGCATTAGATCAAACCCTTTTTCTTGAGAGCATCGATGAGTTCGGGGACATCCTTGACCATGACGCCTTTTTGACGCTGTGCCGGCGGCTCGGTTTTTATGCTCTTGAGCAATATTGCCGCGCTGACGCCGAGGGCATCGAGCGAGGTGACATCCAGGGGTTTTTTCTTGGCTTTCATGATGTCCGGCAGTTTTACGTAGCGCGGCTCGTTCAGGCGCAGGTCCACCGTGATCACCGCGGGCAAGTCGACCTCGATGGTCTCCAATCCCGCATCGACCTCGCGCGTGACCGTGGCTTTGGCTGCTGCGATTTCGATCTTCGACGCATACGTTGCTTGGGGCCGCTCCCAAATCGCCGCCAGCATCTGACCGGTCTGGTTGGCGTCATCATCGATCGCCTGCTTGCCAAGCAAGATCAAATCCGGATTTTCTTTTTTTGCCAGAGCCAGAAACACGCTTGCGGCGGTCAAGGGCTCCACGGCAACATCCGATTGAACCAGAATCGCGCGGTCGGCACCCATGGCCAGTGCAGTGCGCAGCTGTTGCTGCGCGTCGGCGACGCCGATGCTGACGGCCACGACTTCGATGTTTGCGCCGCGCTCCTTGATACGCAGCGCCTCCTCGAGCGCAATCTCGTCAAACGGATTGATGCTCATTTTGACCCCGTCGAGCATGACGCCGCTGCCATCCGGCTTGACGCGAATCCGTACGTTGTAGTCAACGACGCGTTTGATACACACCATGATCTTCTGCACGAAAGCTCCTTAAACCGTGGCTCGGCGCACCGTCTGTGCGTCGGCCTTAGCTTGTTGTTCCGAAAATACCGTGCTGATTTTAGCCGCGCACTGGCGCAACTTAGGCAAAAATCGTTCGATTCCGGCCCTCAAGGACAATGCGGGCGCAATGAAACGCACCGTCAAGACGGCCAAGGTGCGGTCATTCAGAGGCACGGGCACGCCAATGGAGTATTCATCGACGAGGCGCCGGGTGTGCGTCGCCGTCGCATGGCCTTGCGATTTGATTTCGGCCAGCGCGCGCAGCAACTCGGCGCGATCGCGCGCCGGCTTGTCTTCTTCCTTGTTGGAGCGCGCCAGAATCTCGATGAGCGCGTCGCGCTGCGCGGCAGGACAGTTCGCCAGGTATGCGCGGCCGGTCGCGGTGTTCAGAAGCGGCAATTGGAAGCCGGCCGAATAGCGCTCGATCGCCAGCGGCGTGCTGTGATCGGTGGCCTCGCGCAGCATCATTTTCGTGCCACACAGGGTTGCGATGCTGACGGGCCAGACGATCTCGGCGCACAGGCTATGAATCAGGGGCTTGGCAATTTGGTTGACCCATGCCTCATCATCGAATCCGTCGCTCAAGCCGCGCACGAGAATCGTCAGCCGATAGCGCTCGTCAGCGCTGTCTCGATAGGCGAAACCGGAATTGCACAATGTTTCCAAGATTCGATAGACGGTAGTGCGGGGCAGGCGGATGTCATGAGCCACTTCCGAAACCGTTGCACCGTCTCGCAAGTTAAGAACAGTCAGTGCATCAAGGCCGCGTATCAACGCGCGGATGGGTCGAGTGGAATCCATGAAGCCTCGAGAATGGGTGAACTCAGTAGTCTAAGGAGCCATACTTCCCTTGTCCACCTCGCGGTCAGTCAGTAGACTGGAGCGCAGATGACGCGCTATTTCTTCACGCGGCTTGCAGGCGCTGTTCCCACGCTGTTCATTATCATCACGATTACTTTTTTTCTAATGCGAGCAGCTCCCGGCGGCCCCTTCGATCAAGAACAGGCGCTGGCGCCGGAAATCAAGGCAAATCTGCAGCGTGCCTACGGCTTGGATCAACCGGTGTGGACTCAGTACGGACGCTATCTGAAGTCGCTCCTGCATGGAGATTTCGGACCCTCGTTCAAGTATAAAGATTTTACGGTCACCGAACTGATCGGCCAGGGTTTTCCCGTCACATTGCAACTCGGCGTCATGGCAATCGCGCTGGCCTTGTTGTTGGGCGTTCCCTTAGGAACGTTTGCCGCGCTCCATCACAACTCGGCCGCCGATACCGCCACGATGTCTCTCGTCGTGACGGGTATCGCGATTCCCTCATTTGTGGTTCTACCCTTCCTCGGTCTGCTATTCGGCGTGTATCTTCATTGGTTGCCGGTCGCGGGCTGGGAGAGCGGCTCGCTGCGCCATCTTGCGCTCCCCGTTATCGCCCTGGCGTTACCGCCCTTGGCCTATATCGCGCGCCTGACACGCGGCAGCATGCTGGAAATTCTGCGCAGCCATTACATTCGAACCGCTTTCGCCAAGGGACTACCTCTTCACAGCGTGATTATTCGCCATGCGCTGAAGCCCGCGCTCGCTCCCGTCGCGAGTTACCTCGTTCCCGCCGTAGCGTCGATTCTGACTGGATCTTTGGTGGTCGAGTCCATCGCGGGGCTGCCCGGCATAGGACGATATCTGGTGCAAGGGGCGATCAACCGCGACTACACGCTCGTGCTCGGCATGGTGATCATTTACTCGGCGTTACTCATCGTCATGGGACTGCTTGTCGATCTTCTCTACGCGTGGCTCGACCCACGCGTGAGGCTATAGGAAAATGAGCGTATTGCTCGACGACGCGATTCGACGCCTACGAGCCAGTCCCGCTGCCATATTTGCATTGTTCATCATCGTCGCCGTCGTGATGATCGCGTTGCTCGGTCCCTGGCTCAACCCCAACAGCACCCAGACGCTCGATTGGCTGCATGTGGCTGCCGCGCCCACATTTCAGAGCGCGCATTGGTTCGGCACCGACCGCTTGGGCCGGGATCTGTATGTCCGCACCCTCGCCGGCGCGCGGGTCAGCATCGCCATCGGATTGGTGGCGAGCACGATCAGCATCCTGGTCGGCGTCAGCTACGGCGCCATCGCCGGATACATCGGCGGCCGCACCGATCACTTGATGATGCGCATCATCGAAATCCTGAGCGGTCTGCCGTTGATCTTTTTCGTGATTTTTCTAACCGTTATTTTCGGCCGCAGCGAATCCTTGTTGTTCATCTCGATCGGCGCCGTGGGGTGGCTGACCATGGCGCGAATTGTGCGCGGTCAGACATTGAGTATTCGTCAGCAAGAATTCATCGCGGCGGCGGTGGCTGGAGGCGCCGGCACGGGCCGCATCATCGCAAAACACGTGATCCCCAACGTTATCGGGCCGGTGATCGTGTATGCCACGCTGACCGTGCCGCAGATTATTTTGTTTGAGAGCTTTTTGAGTTTCCTGGGGTTGGGTATTCAAGAACCCGGTGCGAGCCTAGGATCGCTGATCGCCGAGGGCGTGGGGGAAATGGAAGCTGCCCCCTGGATGCTATTGGTGCCTGGCGGCTTCCTGGCGGTATTGCTGCTTTGTCTGAACATCTTTGGCGATGGTCTGCGCGACGCGCTCGACGTCAAGGAAGCTTGAAGTGGTTGCGACTTTGAGCGTCGATAATCTGAATATCCGCTTTGCGCATCGGACCGGGATGCTCGAGGCGGTTGCCGGCGCGTCGCTGCGCATTGAGCCGCAGGAATGCGTCGGCATTGTCGGCGAATCCGGATCGGGAAAGACCCAGTTGTTCCTGGCCGCCATGGGGCTGCTCGCGGGCGTTGCCCAGGTCAGCGGCAGCATCCGCTTCGCGGGCAACGAGCTACTGGGTGCAAAGGCCGCGGCTCTGAATCGGGTCCGCGGCTCAAAGCTCACCATGGTTTTTCAAGATCCGATGACTTCGTTGACGCCGCATTTGAGGATTGGCACGCAACTGGCCGAGGTCCTGGTTTCTCACGCAGGGCAGTCGTGGAAAGAGGCGCGCGGCGCCGCAGAGAGCATGCTTGAACACGTGCGAATCCCGGATCCAAAGCGCCGGCTGCAGCAGTACCCGTATGAATTGTCGGGCGGAATGCGTCAGCGGGTCATGCTGGCGATGAGTCTGTTGTGCAAGCCTGACCTTTTGATCGCGGACGAGCCGACCACCGCGCTCGATGTGACCCTGCAGGCACAGATCATGGAGCTGCTGCGTGCCGCGCGCGGCGAAACCGGCATGGCCCTCGCGCTCATCAGTCACGATCTGGGCGTGATTGCGGGCCTCGCCGATCGGATTCTCGTGATGTATGCGGGCAGGATCGTCGAAAATGCGTCGGCCGCGGAACTGTTGCTTCGGCCGCGCCACCCTTATACCGCCGAGTTGCTCAAGTGCGTACCGAGCTTGTCCGGGCCGCGTTTGGCGCGTATGCCCACTCTGGCGGGACAGCCTCCACAGCCCGGCGAAGCGCTTCAAGCCTGCCCCTTCGCACCGCGCTGCTCGCGCGCCGCGGACCGTTGCCGCGTTGAACGCCCGGCACTGGCCGGCAGCTCGATGAGCCAAGTGGCTTGTCACTTTCCGCTGCCATGAACGCGCCACTGCTGCAGGTGCGGAATTTGCGTGTCGAATTCGGCCAGCAGCTGGCGGTACGGGATGTGAATTTCGACTTATTCGCCGGGGAGACCGTGGGCCTCGTCGGCGAATCGGGCGCCGGAAAATCAACGTTGGCGCGAGCCCTGTTACGCTTGTTGCAACCGGCGCAGGGGAGCGTAGAGCTGGCAGGCGTTGATTTGCTCAAGTGCCCGCCGGCGGTGATGCGAGCGCAGCGCCGCCACTTGCAAATCATCTTTCAAGATCCGCTTGCGAGTCTGAATCCGCGCATGACCGTTGGGGATGCGATTGCCGAACCGCTGCTGATATTCGAGCCCGAATTGACCGCGGCCGCGCGGCGGGGAAAAGTTGCGGCGATGCTGGAGCGCGTGAGCCTCACAGCCGACATGGCGAGCCGCTACCCGCATGAATTCAGCGGCGGTCAGTGCCAGCGAATCGGCATCGCCCGCGCCGCGGTGCTGCGCCCGAATCTCTTGGTTTGCGATGAGGCAGTCAGTTCTCTGGATGTGTCCATCCAAGGGCAGATCATCAATCTGCTGCTGGATTTGCAGCAGGAGATGGGCATGGCAATACTGTTCATCAGCCACAACCTGGCGGTGGTCAGGCACCTCAGCCATCGCGTGCTGGTCATGTACTTGGGAAAGTTGGTCGAAGTCGCCTCATCCGAGGCGCTGTTCGCCGCGCCGGTGCATCCGTATACGCGCGCCTTGCTGGCCGCCGTGCCGCGGATCCCGCCGGTTGAAGGCGCGCCCGCGCCCCTTGCAGAAACCTCCCTGTCAGCGGATTCCATCGCTCACGGATGCGCTTTTCGCGACCGCTGTCCCTATGCGTTGCCGCTGTGCGCGTCCACCGATCCGCCCCTCTCCGAAATTGCCGCCGGGCGCTGGGTGGCCTGTCATCGTTCGCACGAGACGCTGAATCCGCTATCCTAGGGCGGATGACTCAAAGAAAGCCTGTGCGGCCGAGTGATGGACTCGCTAATGTGCGCTACGAGATTCGCGGCAAGCTGGCGCGGCGCGCCTTGGCGCTCGAGCGCATGGGCTACGACATCGTATCGTTGAACATCGGCAATCCGTTCGCTTTCGGCTTCCGCACACCCGAAACGATGCGCTTGGCCATGATTGAGAATCTTCGCAACAGCGAAGGCTATGTCCACGAGAAGGGCATCTTCCCTGCGCGCGAAGCGGTGGTGATGCAGCAGCAGGAGCGCGGTGTACGCGGCGTTACCGCCGAAGAGGTGTTCATCGGCAACGGCGTCAGCGAACTGATTGATCTGACATTGCGTGCATTGCTCAATCCCGGCGATGAGGTTTTAGTGCCGAGTCCCGACTATCCTTTGTGGACCGCCGCGGTCAATTTAAATACCGGCCGTGCGGTGCATTATCCCTGTCATGCCGCGCAGAGTTTCATTCCGGATCCGGAGGAAATCGAGTCGCTGATCACCAAGCGCACCCGAGCCATCGTCGTCGTGAATCCGAACAACCCGACGGGCGCCGTGTATCCGCGGGAGACCTTGACGGCGATTGCGCAGCTGGCCGAGAAACACAGACTGGTGGTGTTGTGCGACGAAATCTATGACCACATTCTTTACGATGATGCCGAATTCGTCCCGATGGCGACCTTGGTGCATAACACTCTGTGCTGCACGATGAGTGGTCTGTCCAAGGTCTATCGCGCGTGCGGCTATCGGGTGGGTTGGGCAGCGTTTTCCGGCGATATCGAGAGCGCGAGCGAGTACCTGAGCGGCCTGGAACTGCTCTCGTCGCTCAGGCTTTGCAGCAATGTTCCCGCGCAGTGGGCGGTGCAAACCGCGCTCGGCGGCTATCAGAGCATCCACGAGCTGACGTGTCCGGGCGGCCGATTGTACGAATCGCGTCAGGCCATTCTCGACGCGGTGGCGCGCAGCAAGTATTTGAAATTGGCGCGGCCGATGGGTGCTTTATACGCCTTCGTGGAAGTTCATAGCGACGCATTGCCGAACTTCGACGATCAAGCCTTCGCGCTCGAGCTGCTGGAAAAGAAGCACGTGCTGGTCGCGCCGGGCGTGAGCTTTAATGTGCCCTATCGCAATGCCTTTCGGATCACCAACCTGCCCGAACCTCACGTGCTCGCGACGGTGTTCTCGCGCATCGATGAACTTCTCGACGCCCAGGCGGCGGAAGGACCGGCGCTGAAGGTCGTCTCTCCCGCCGTCAAGGTCCAGCAGCACTGAGCGTGGAGCGTGTTTCTCCCGCCTTGCTGGCGGCCGTCGCGGCCGGACGGATCGTTCTCGCGCCGAATACGGAATTGGCCAACGCGTTGTTCGACGCCGTCCAGCGCGTTCACCGCGATGCCGGCCACGCGGTCTGGCCAACTCCCCGAGTGCATGACTACTCAAGCTGGTTGCGCGAGCGGCATGTGGAGCGGCAACTTAGCGAAGCCGTCGCGCCCCGCCTGCTCAGTGAGGTGGAAGAGCGCGAGCTCTGGCGCATGGTCATCGACACGGCGCAGATCGGCAGGGACTTTCTTGATCCTGCGGGTGCGGCGCGCGCGGCACGACGCGCACGGCGAACGCTATTCGAGTACGCCATTCCCATCGAAGCTCTCGATGCTGCGCATTCCGAGGAATGCGCAGCGTTTTTGGAATGGAACCGCGCATTCGAGCGGCGCTGCAGCGCCTTAGGTTGCATCAGCGCGGATAGTTTGCTGCAGGGCCAAGGCTCGCCCGGTGACCCAGGTTCGCCGGGTGTTTCCATCGATTGGATCGAGAGCCCCCAATGGCGGCCTGCGGCCCGCCGCTGGCTGGAGCAGCACGGGCGCGCACTGCCGCCGCAGCCTCAGGTTCAGGTCGAGTTATCCATCGTCAAGGCGCCGTCGCCCGCGACGGAACTTGCCGCCATCGCGGATTGGGCGCGAGTCAAATTGGCAGAGGACGGATTTCGCGCATGGATCTGCGTCCCGGACTTGAATCGTCGTCGTGCGGAGGTGGTGGACGCCTTCGATGCGGCATTGGCGCCGCAACGATTCGCGCTGCGCGGCGACTTGAGGGAAGCGCCCTATGCCGTGGCGGGAGGCACGCCGCTCGCGGACTACGCGCCTGTGCGCGCGGCCTTGGAATTGCTGGCCGCAAGTGTGGGCAGCGTTTCGTTCGTACAATTCAGCGCGCTGCTGCGCGCGCCAGAATTACAGGATACCGACTCTGAGGCCGGCAGCGCGGCCAGGTTGGACGTCGCGCTGCGCCGCCGTGCATCGAACGATGCAGATTTTATGGGCTGGCTGGATTTGGCCGATCGTGTGGCGCGAGCCGAGCAAATGCCTCCGGCGGCGGCTGTGCAGCGACTGCGTGCGGCCCATCAAGTGTTGTCGCAATTGCAAGGCGCGCGACTCTTCAGCGAGTGGGTGGCCGTTTGGATGGGCGCGCTGCAGCTCGGCCCTTGGGCGTTTAGCCGGCGCTGGTCGAGCATCGAGTATCAAGCCGCCGAGCGATTCCGAGAGGTGCTCGCCGGGTTAGGTTTGGGCGATGCCATCTTTGGGACGCATTCGCGCGATTCAGCGCAAAGAATCCTGGCTCGCGCGGCGCGCGAGACCGCGTTTCAAGTACAGACCGGTGTGCCGGCCATCTGGGTGAGCGGCCAACTCCTTGACCCCTGGCTTGATTATGCGGGGCTCTGGGTGAGCGGTTGCAATGATGAACAATGGCCGCAGCCGGTGGCGCCCGTGGCTTTGCTGCCCGTCACGGTGCAGCGCCGATACGGCGTCATCCCGGCGAGCGCGGAATCGCAGCTGGCGCTGGCAATCGACCTGCAGAGCCGCTGGCAGAAGCGCGCGAATCAGTGCGTGTTCAGCCTTTCCGATTCCGGCGCGGGCACCGTCGAGGGCAGTTCAAGCATGCCCAGTCCGTTGCTGCCGAAGATCGCACCGGTTGACTTGACCGCAACGCCGCAGCCTCACTGGCGGAAGATGCAGGAGAGGGCGCCTGGATTGGAGTCAGTCTGGGACGAGCAGGCCCCGCCGTACGCGGGGACCGAGCGCACGCGAGGCGTTGCCACCTTAAGAGCCCAGTCGCGCTGCGCATTTCGAGGATTTGCGGAGACGCGGCTCGATGCCCACCCTCTGGAGCAGCCGGTCCCGGGATTCAACGAACGCGAACGGGGCGAGCTTGTGCACCATGCCCTGCAGCATGTGTGGACCGCGCTGGGCGACTCGAATGCGCTGCAGGCAGTAGGCGCCGAGGCTGAGCAAGGTCTGATCGATGAAGCCGCTGCCCGCGCAATCGAGTCCGTATGCCAGCGGCGCGATCCGGGGCGACGCTGGCGTCTGCGTGAAGCGGTCCGGCTGCGAAATCTGCTGACGACATGGCTGCAGATTGAACGGATGCGTGCACCCTTCATCATCGAAGCGCTCGAAGGACGCGATCAAATCGCTCGTTTTGGCGGACTCGAATTCCGGGTGCGCATTGATCGCATCGATCGATTGGCGGATGGCGCGCGCGTCTTGATCGACTACAAAACCGGGGCTGCCGCGCGCGATTGGCGCGGCGATCGGCCCGACAATCCGCAGTTGCCGGTTTATGCGCTGCTGTCTCCGCCGGCCTTGGTCGCGGTCGCCTACGCCAAGGTGAACGCCGCGGAATGCGGCTTTGTGGCCGAGTCCGAGCGGGGCGGTATTTTCCCGAGAGTACGCCAGAGCGACTTGGAAGGGATGGCGGCGTTCGCTGAACTCACACAGGTTTGGTCGCGGCGCATCGAGCGCATCGCCGGCGAGTTCGCCGCCGGCCACGCGGAGGTGGCGCCGACCATCAAAGCATGCCAGAGCTGCAAGCTACAGGGCCTGTGCCGCGTGCCCGCGGCGCTTGAAGAGGCGGACGAGTTCCATGAGTGAGGCCGCGAGAATCGCCGCCGATACCCCCGCCCGCGAGCGCGCGATCACCTCGGAGGGCTCTGTGTTGGTCCAAGCGCCGGCCGGCTCCGGCAAGACGACACTGCTCGCGCAACGATATTTGCGTCTGCTGGCATCCGTCGATTCGCCCGAGCGCATTTTGGCGCTGACCTTTACGCGCCGTGCCGCTCAAGAAATGCGGCAACGAGTGCTCGGTGCCTTGAGCGCCGCGCAGCTTGCCGAATGTCCGCAGGGAATGAATCGGCTGACCTGGAGCCTGGCTGCGGCGGCCAAGAAGCGCATGGACTCGCTGAATTGCGACCTGCAATCGCAGCCCTCGCGATTGCGTATTGAGACCATCGATGCATTCAATTCCTGGCTCGCCAATCAATTGCCGATTGCGGCGGGTGCCGGGGCGGGCTTAAGCATCCAGACCGATGCCGCGCCCAGCTACCAGGAGGCGGCACGCCGCGCCTTGGCGCACCAAGGCGGCGATCAGTTCGGGCTGGCCGTAGATCGGGTGCTCGAACTCGACGATCAGCGCTGGCGCAAGCTGGTGAAGCTCATCGCCGCGATGCTGCCGAGCCGCGACCGCTGGTTACCGTTGCTCGCCGGGCGCCTGCAGGCCGCGAGCGCGATCGACGAGGTGCAGCTGGCCAGCGTGCGCCGGCATTTGGATGAGGATTTGCGGCTGCTGGTCACTCGGCTGTTGCTGCGCGCGCACGAAGTCTTGGGAAAAGAAAATACGGCCGAGCTGTCCTCGCTCATGCACGGCGCTGCGCAGCGCCTCGAAGATCCGACGCGCCTCGCAGGGTGGCGTCAAGATGCGAGCCCCTTGCGCGATATTCCTGAGGATGCCGCGCGTTGGCGCTGCATGGCTGCGCTGCTGTTAAGAGCGGACGGGCGCGCATTGCGTAAGAGGTTCACTAAAACAGAGGGTTTTCCCCCCGGCAGCGCCGACAAAACAGCCATGCTGAATCTCATCGAGAGCTTCGCCGCAGACCCGCGGATTTTGGATGCCTTGATCGAGTTGCGCACGCTGCCGGATGCGTACTACAGCGACGCTGCCTGGGGGCGTGTCCGCGAAGTGGCGCAGGTGCTGGTGTTGGCGGCGGCTGAACTGGATGGAGTGTTTCGCGAGCAAGGGGCCGTTGATTTTTCCGCGGTATCGATCGCGGGGTTGCGCGCGCTCGGCAGCGTGGATGCACCAACGGATTTGAGCTTGCGTCTCGATTACCGGCTGCAACACATTCTCGTCGACGAATTTCAGGATACATCCAGCTCGCAGTTGGCACTGGTGCAGCTTCTGACCGGCGGATGGCAACAAGGCGACGGCCGCAGCGTGTTTTGCGTGGGCGACCCGATGCAGTCCATCTACGGTTTTCGCCAGGCGGAGGTTAGGGCATTCCTCGAACTCGCGGAGGAGGGCATCGGCGAGTTGCGCTTCGAAGTGCAGCGTCTGCGCAGCAATTTTCGGTCCGCGCCGCCGCTGGTGGACTGGACCAATCGCTGCTTTGCGCGGCTCATGCCGCAGGTCGATGATCGTAACCGCGGCGCCATTGCCTACCGTGCCAGCGAGGCCGCGGTGCTGATGTCGGATGGCGCAGAATGCGGCGTCCAGTGTCAGGGATTTGCGAGCCGCAGCGCCGAATCAAATGCGATCGCCGCGATGATTGCCGGCGCAGTGAAGCGGCATCCCGATTGGCGCATCGCCGTCTTGGTGCGCGCCAGAACTCATGCACGCGGAATTGCGGCGAGTTTGCGCGCGCTGAACATCGACTTTCGGGCGGTCGATATCGAGCCGCTGCAGGATCGCGCCGCGGTTCGCGACATCATGATGCTCACTCGCGCGTTGCTCCACTGGGGCGATCGCATCGCCTGGTTCGCCGTGTTGCGCGCTCCCTGGGCCGGGCTGACCCTGGCCGATTTGCTCACGATCTCGGGCGCCGGTTCGCTGGTGTGGGATGCGATTCGAGACGACGCGCTGCTGGCCGAGCTCAGCGAGGATGGCCGCGCTCGCTGTGCGCGCCTGCGCCTCACGCTCGAGGCCGCATTCGAGGTCCGCAATGAGACCGGAGTGGCACGCTGGATCGAAAGAACCTGGCTGGGTTTAGGCGGCCCCAGCTGCATGACGAGCGGGCAGGATCTGCAACTGGCGAGCGCCGCGTTCGTTCGCATACGCACGCTCGAGGAGCGCGGCATGCCGGACCCGGCGGATCTGCCGGAAATCTTTGCCGACCTGTTCGCCGATCACGGCAGCGCGAGCACCGTGGAAATCATGACCATTCACAAGGCCAAAGGTCTGGAATTCGACCTGGTCGTGCTACCGGCGCTCGATCGTGCCGTGCCCCCCGATCGAAACCAACTGTTGTTGTCGCACCAATTCGCCCGCACGGGTCGCGACGGCATGGTGATGGCGGCCCGTCCGCCGGTGGGCACCGAGGCCGACCTGCTATTCGAGTTCTTGCGCTGCCAGCGGCGCGACGCAGCCGTGCTCGAAGCGCAGCGCCTGCTATACGTCGCCTGCACCCGCGCGAAATGCCAATTGCGTCTGACCGCCGTCATCGATGAAGTTGAAAATGCGGATGACCTCGACGAGTCGGCGCCGCGCAGAGAGTTCCGGCCGCGTGCCGGAAGTTTGCTGCGCGCGCTCTGGCCGGTGCTCGCCGGCGAATTCGAGCTGGCGACACCGCTGCTCAAGCAAGACGAGGCCGACGACGACGCGCCTCGCGGCGGTCCGCTCAAGCGCCTGCCATTGGAATCGGCGCAGGACCCCCATTTTGCGCCGCTGGCGGGCGCGGCGATTGTCGTTCCGGTCGCGAGGGACGAGACGCCGATATTCGACTGGGCCGGCGAGACCGCGCGACGAGTCGGCAGCCTGGTGCATGCCGAACTGCAGAAGATGGACCTCGCAAGCCTGGATGAGGCGGCGATCCGTGCGCGCGAGGACCATTTCCGCCGATGGCTAACGCTGCACGGGGTGCCCGAGGATCGATTGCAGCAGGCGACCGCGCGCGTCGTGGAGGCACTCCTCGGCGTGCATCGCGATCCGCGCGGACGTTGGATTCTGAAGCGCTGGCTTCGCGAGGACCTGCGCGAACACGCGTTGTCCGGGTACGGGGAGGGGGAATTCTCGCGAGTCGTTCTCGACCGCAGCTTCATCGACGAGGCTGGCGTCCGGTGGGTGATCGATTACAAAACCAGCCAGCACTTGGGCGGCGGTCTCGAGCTGTTTCTCGACCGCGAGGTCGAGAGATACCGCGGCCAGCTCGAGCGCTATGGACGCCTGGCGCGGCGCTTAGGACCGCAACCGGTTCGTTTGGGATTGTACTTTCCCCTGATGCGAGCCTGGCGTGAATGGACCCCCGACGAGGCAGTTGACTAGAGGGACTACTGGTTATATAAACAGTATCCCAAAAAACAACCTGGAGGGATCAGTCATGATTGGATACGTCACTCTCGGCACCAACGACTTGAAGCGCGCCGCAGCCTTTTACGACGCACTACTGGGCGAAATTGGCGCCAAACGCATGATGGAAAGCGATGATTTTGTAGCCTGGTCGGTGAAGCCGGATCTGCCTGGCCTCGGGGTCACCAAGCCGTATGATAAGAACGCTGCCTCAGTCGGCAATGGCGTCATGGTGGCACTCGTGGTCGACAGCGAGGATAAGGTCAAGGCGTTGCACAGCAAGGCTTTGCAATTGGGAGGCAAGGATGAGGGCGCCCCGGGCAAGCGCTCGGAGAACTTTTATGCCGGTTACTTTCGAGACTTGGACGGCAACAAGCTGAACGTATTTGTTGGCGGCTAGGTTAGGTCTGCTCGAGTGATTTTGATCGGTTGCAGCGCTCGTCGGAGAGGGTAAGAAGAATCTAGGCCCCAAAAGCAAAGGGCCTAGATTCTTCTTGCCCTCCCTGACGGGAGCTCGAGCCGATCAATCTCACCACCACTAGAACGTGAATTCGAGCTCCACCGGAAATCGTCCGGCGGCATCCCGCGGGCGAAGTTGCGATAAGTTGTTCAATTGACCGCGAAGGGCCGGGGAGGCCTCGGCGCGCTCCTTGAGCGTCCCGGACAACATGCCGGTGCGCGTCGCAGGGGAAAATCGAATCTGCGCCTGAGCCTCCACCGGGCCACCCTTGTCGTTGAGCGTCGCGCTGATGCTTCCATCAGGGTCGATGCTTTGTGGCCCGAGTTGCAGCTCGTAGCTGCCCAGATCCGATCCGCCGGCGATACCCGCCGATGACATATTGGCCACGTCAATCTTTCCCTCCGCCGCTTCAAGCTTGGCGAAAGTACCCTTGATCGCGGTGAACGCAAGCGAAGCGGTGCCGTTCCAGCCTGAAGCGAATCCCAGGGTCTGAAGGTTGTCGATAGGACCGCCGCCCCTGATGTCGTGCGCGGCGAAACGGCCGGGGCCGATTTCCGCCGTGCCGTCGATGAGAAAGCCGACCTTCACCCAGTGAATATCCGCAACGATCTCGAGCCGCAACAAGGAAAGCGGATGCAGCCGCCATTCAATCGCACCGGCATCGCGCGCGTTGATGCTGATCTTTCCCGCAGCGCCATGCAAAAGGTTGCCGGAAAAGTCCTCAGCGTGAACTTGGGCCGGCATGAAGCGCGCGGCGAGGGAGGCCGGCAGCGCGAAGATCAAGACGGCTGACAGTACGATCAGACCGATCAGACCGACGAGGATGAGCGGCCAGCGTCTAGCCGGCGGCGTGCGCTTAATGTCGCGGCTGGGTGAACGAGATGCTGGCATTGACCAGACCCGGGGCGGGCGTGTGATCCACGGTGATCGATTCGATGGCAAGACCGAAGCGCCGGTCCAAGGTATCCAGCCAAGTCACCATCGTGTCGAAAGACGCGGATTCCAGCTGCACGCGAACGCCCCCGGTCGCGTTGGGCTGCGTCCCCCGCAGCGCACTGCCCAGCCCGACCTCGCGTCCGATTCGATCGACCACCACGACCGGCGCATCATTGGTGGGCTCCGGAACCTCGCCGGCGCGTGCGCGGATCTCGGGCGCATTCGCGCGCATCCAGGCCAAATCCTCACGTCGGGTTGCGTTTCCCTGGATTGCGCTGGAGACGGCGGATTGCAATGGCATGAGAATGCCGAGTATCAGGATGATCAATCCTAAGGCGACGGCACCCACCGCAACCACGCGCTGCTCACGCTGCTGCAGGCCCGCATACCATGCTTTTAATTTGTTCATCGCTGCGCAGCCGCGCGCTGATCGCGAATGTGAAGATGCGCCTCGACGCCGGTGGCCACGGGATTCGACGATTGAATTTCGGCGGCAAGTCCCACTTTGCCCACGTCCTGCGTCAATTGCGACAGCGCCGCGAGACTTGGTGAGTTTACCGTCAGATCCAACGCGTTCTCCCGGTAGCTCAACGCACTGATGGTGGTTTTCGGCGCCGCCGCCAAGGCGCCGCTCAATGATTGCAGGGTGCGCAGAAAGTATTGCGGACTGGCGCCGGATTTGCGGATTTGCTCGAGTTTGGACTGCATTTGCCGGCGTGGATCACCTGATGCATTGCCCGTCATGGCTGAGGAGAAGACCTGTGAGATCTCACTGTCGAGTGCTGCCGACTCATGCTTGGCTTGACGAATTTGCAGCGCCTGCGCGGCGACATGGACCACGAGAAGTGCGGCGGCGAGGGCGGCCGGAAGCCGCCATCGGTGCCAGCGCGCGCCGTAGTCGGCGGTGCGCGAATACTCGCCCTGCAGCAGATTGATGGCGTCGGCACTTTTCATCCCGCGAGCCAACCAAGGCAGCGGACCATCGCTGAGCAATTGAACCTTGAGCGAGGCGAATTCTTCCAGCAACTCTTCAAAATCCCCTTGCACCCGGGCCCAGTCTTCGCGCGTCACGTAGAGAATCGCGCTTTCCTTCGGCTTGGGCTCCTCGCTTGCCAGCATTGGGTCGCTGATGACGCCCGCCACCACGAGCGCCTCCTTCACCGGCGCGAGTTCCACGGCGAAGGGAATGGCGCCGGGGCGACGCACAGCCAGGCGATCGTTCTCCAGCCACAAAACGGTCTGGCCGGGATTCTCCGGCATCGCCAGGATGTCGGGATAGATCGCCTGGGGATCGAATCCGGCCGCGCTCAAATCGGCGATCCAGCCTTGCATCACCGAGCGCGATACCACGGCCACGGGTGTGTTGCCGTTGCTGCGACGCTGGCCGATCGCGAAGCTCAACTGATCCACGTCTTCGGTCAGGTGTTCTTCGAGTGCAAAGGGCACCGCCCGCACCAGCTTGGGTCCGCCGCCGGGAGGGAGTGCCGGCTCGGCCAATAGAATCTGAGCTGCCGGCGCCAGCACCACGACCCTTCCCGAGCGCCACACCGCCGCCGCAAGGCTCAAGGATCCTCGCTGGCGGGACGGCGTGGGTGCGCCGGCGTCATCCAGTATCAGCCACTCGGTCTCGTCTTGGCCCGGCGGGGGGAGGCGTAGTAACAACGATTGCGGCATGGCTCTTAGGGCGTCCCAAATGATCGCAGCAGCGGGGTGACCTTGGCGGTGCCGCGAAACAAAAGACTGTACAAGGTGAACTCCGTAGTGCCAAGCGCCACGCGCGTAGTGAGCTGAAAGTATTGACTTTGCGTGCCGAGGGGAGTGCCGAGGTTCAACATCGCGGTCGGTCCGCCAAAACTTGTGGCCACATTGGTGAAAGTCTGTACGTCGGGAAAGCAGCCGGTCTTACGGCCATTCGTCAGCTCCCCGGGACTGTTGGACCACTCGCCGGTCAGGCCTTCCACCAGACTCTCGAGCACCAGCGCAGGAGCTGTGCAGAGATTGATCTTGGTATTGGCGCTGGGCAGGGCGGTGACATAGGGCGCGATCTTGCGATAGCGGTCGGCGCCGAAGCCTGGGAGGTTCATGAGCTCGCTGGGCGACATCATGGGCCAATTGCCGGTGCGGTAGGGCGGTGTTTGCGAGGTATAGACTGTGTCCTCCGCGCCGTCGGGATTGCCCACGATGTCGTCTTGATCGAGCCAATCGCGCGCCAATCCGGCCCACTTCGGTTCCACGCCGACCGAGGCCAAGAGACGCTGAAATTGCTGCAGCGGCAGGGGATCTTCGGTGACGCCGTCCGCTCCCAAGCGGGCGAGGCTGTTCAAGTTGAAGCGCCCCTGCATATCTTCCAGTGAGCCTTGCATCGTACCGATGGGCTCGCCCTCCGGATTGTTATCCGGGGTGATGGGCAACGGCTGTGTCACCTGCGCCCAAGGACCCGCCAACGTCGTGTATTGGGGACTGGTCTGCGCATCCTGCATGAGCACATCCGCGGCCAGCGCTTCGGCGCCCAGGCCGAAATGCAATGCCTGCTCCGCCGCCATCATGCTGGTGGTACGCCGCAATTCGAGAAAGCCATCGAAACTCAACTTGGTTGCCAATACGGTCGCGAGCGCGACCAGGATGAGTGCAATCATCAACGCGACGCCGCGCTGCCGCTGCCGGCCGCCCTTGAAGGACTTCATCCCGAAACCTCAACGAGGCGGCGTATCGCGCCCCAATCCTTGAATTGGACGATGATTTCCACCGCGATGGGCCGCGACTGCCAGTCTGCCGTCGAGCCGTTTTGAATGGTCGTGCTTTCGGGCCATTGGTTTTGCCACGCTTGATTGCTATCCAGATAACGCAGCTGCACACCCTGCACGCCGGTCAACAGGTCCTGCACCACCGGTTTATTCCCCTGCACGGTGTCCAAATTGACCTGATAGCTGCGCTTGAGCACATCGCCCACCAGGGCGTAGGAAACCCGCTGCAGGGTGCTGCGTTGCTGGCCGGCGGTGTTCGACCATCCGGCGCGAGTCAAGTCGACCATCGAGACCGTGTTGGGATCGGTCGTCGATCCAAAGGCTGAGCTCGAGCTCGATCCGGAATTGAAAGACATGCCGGGGCTTGGAGTGGCGCCTGAGTTGAAGCTCATGCTGGAGTTCGAACCCAAGCTGCCGCTGGAATTCGCACCCAGGCTTGCCGAGGTTGCGGTCACGCTCCCCGCGCCCGGCGTGCCGCGCAACGCGGGAAGTCTGCTTTGCCCCAGGATATCCCGTACGGGTCGGGGTACCATCTGCGCAAAATCGGCCACCATGATGCGCATGCCGAATTCAATCTCGCGGGATCGTTTCAGAGAATCCTCGGTGCGCTCCGCCGAGATTCGCGCCGCGCGGTAGGTCGAATACCCCAGTCCCGCCATGATCGCCAAAATCAGCAGTGCCACCAAGATCTCGACCAGGGTGAAACCCGCTGCGCCGTGGCGCAATTTTAGGAACCGTGAGCTCATGGGTTCGGCGAGGTGGGCGGAGTGGGTGCGGGCGAGGGCACGATTGGTGTGCCGCCGGGCGACGTCGGGGCACCCGGCACCGACGGGACGGTGCCAGGCTGCAGGGGATTGGGCGTACCCGCGGCGGTGCCCGTCACGACGCCTGCCGTCCAATCGACGACGGTCGATCCCGGTGTCGAGATCGAACTTCCGAGGAAGCCGACGGCCTGCGCCAACGGGTTTCCCTTGGCTTTGGCATCGCCGAGATACACGCGGACAACCACGCGTTTCATGCTGGCCATGCTGGTGTCGAAATAGCGCGTGTCGTAGTGCCATTTGCGGTTGCCGAAATCAAGCTCTCCCGTATCCGTGTTTTGCCCAAATTTTGTGACGTTGAGGCGCACCTCCGTCAGGCGATTGAGCGCGATCCACTGTGCCAAAGACTTGTCGCGCAGAAAGCCGCTGGTGCGCGCCGTGCCATTCACCGCCACCATCAGCGCAGTCAGGCCCAGCGCCACGACCACGAGGGCCACGAGCACCTCGACCAGCGTAAAGCCGCGATTTCGCCGCGAATGGGTCAAGTGCGTTTTTCCACTTTGTTCGAGCCTTCGCGTGAAACTTTGCCGAGCGAGTCCCCATCGACCGCTGTTTTGGCTTGCGTGGCGTCGCGCTGCAAGATGAGGCGAAATGGCGTGCCTTCGCCGCTCGCGGCGATCGCAATTTGCGGATTGGGCGGCGCGCCGTTGGACAGGTTCGTATCGATAGGTTTGATGACCACGGTTTGCGAGTCGAGCTGCAACTGGAAGCTGATGCCCTTGGGCAAATCGCGATGCCGAAATTCGCTTTCCTGGTCGAGCTTCATCCACATATCGCGGCGCGTGTCGTAGACGACGAACCCATAGGCGGCCGGTTCGATCATTAAACCGAAATCGCGGCCCTCAAGGAGCGCGCGCTCATGCAGCAGTCCGACCAACCCCTCGATGCGGCGGCTTTCCTCGTCGAGTTGGCCATCCCGTCCGGTTGAAGTGACGGAGAGCACCGTGAGCGAAATGACCACGGTGATGATCAACATCACGATCAAGATTTCTACGAGAGTAAAGCCCTTGCTGCGCATGGCTCGTCAACGCCTTAAGCGAGAGCCTTAATACAGGTCCCAGGCTTATTTCTGGTCGAGCGAATAACTGGCAATGTCTGCGTCCGGACCTTCGCCGCCGGGCTTGCCGTCGCGCCCGTACGAAATGATGTCGTATTCCCGTCCATCAGCCCCAGGGCTCGCGTATAGATAGGGATTACCCCAGGGATCCTTCGGGACCTGCTTCAGGTATCCATTGGCAGGGTAGTTGGTGATGGTCGGATCGACCGGCTGTTTGACCAGGGCCTGCAGTCCTTGTTCGGTCGTCGGGTATTTAAAATTATCGAGACGGTACAAATCCAACGCCGTGCCGATCGAGCGGATATCAGTCTTTGCCGCCGTTATGCGTGCCGTATCGACCTTGCCCAAGATATTTGGCACCACGAGTGCGCCGAGCACTGCCAGAATGACCACGACGACCATGATCTCAATTAAGGTAAAACCGCTTTGGCGATGACGCATAGTGACCTCGAAAATTCCTCGGATAATAGCAAAATAGAGAACGCCGATGCCCCGTAAGGCCGCAAACCGCTTCGCGCCAATCGTCGCGGCACTACAGTGGGATCGCGGCCGGTGGATTTGGTTGCTTCTTATTTTGGTGCTGCTGGGCGGCGTGTTGGGTCTTGGCGACAGTATCAGCGCATTGTTTCGATATGATCGCAGCGCTATTGCGGCGGGAGGCTGGTGGCGGTTGCTTACCGCCCACATCGTGCACCTCGATGCACACCACCTGATCCTCAATGAACTGGGTTTGGTGTTGGTGTGGGCATTGTTTGCCCAGGATTACGCCGCGGAGGAGTGGTGCGCGATCGTCTTGAGCGGTGCGTTGGCGATCAGCTCCGGACTCTGGTGGTTGAGCCCCCACGTCAGCTGGTATGTCGGCGCTTCCGGCGTACTGCACACGGTCATGGCTGCGGGTACGGCCCATCACCTCGCCACGCGGGCCTGGGATCGGTGGATATTGCTTTTGGGGTTGTGCGCAAAATTGGCGTGGGAGCAATGGGGCGGACATCCGACACCCTTGGTCGTGGTTGACGCGCACTTATATGGGGCGGCCTGTGGATTTGCGGTAGGCGGCGCACTGTCGTGGCGGACCGCTATAATTCACCGGCGGTCAGCTTAAGGACAGAAAAAAACATGTCGCTCGCCTTCGTATTCCCCGGCCAGGCCTCCCAGTCCATCGGCATGATGAGCGCCTTGGCGCAGGTTTCCCCAGTCATCGCGGCTACTTTTGCCGAGGCAAGCGGCGTGCTGGGATACGATCTCTGGCAGCGATGTCAGGAAGGTCCGGCGGAGTTGCTGAATTCCACAGAGTGTACTCAGCCTGCCATGTTGACCGCGGGCATTGCCACCTATCGGTTGTGGCGCGAACGGGGCGGGGCTAAACCTGCAATGATGGCCGGCCACAGTCTCGGGGAGTGGAGCGCACTGGTGGCGGCGGACTATTTGGATTTCAAGAGCGCGGTAGACCTGGTGAAGTACCGGGGCGAGCTCATGCAGGCAGCGGTGCCGAGCGGCCAAGGCGGCATTGCGGCTATATTGGGACTTGAGGATGCGGATGTTGAGGCGGCGTGTCAGGAAGCCTCGCAGGGCGAAATTGTCGAGGCGGTTAATTTCAACGCACCGGGCCAGGTGGTCATTGCGGGTCTCGCGACGGCGGTGGCGCGGGCGATCGAGATCGCCACGGCCAAGGGCGCGCGTCGCGCCATGGCGCTGCCCATGAGCGTTCCTGCCCATAGCTCGCTCATGAAACCGGCCGCCGAAAAGTTGCGGATCAGGCTGGAAGGCACGCCCGTGGCGGAGCGTTCCGAGATCAAGGTCTACGGCGTGGATTGCAAAATCCACGCGAACGCGAATGAAATTCGCGCCGGGTTGGTGAAACAGCTGCCGACGCCGGTGTATTGGGCGGCCACCGTGCGCACCATGATTTCCGCCGGCGCGACGCAAATTATTGAGTGCGGGCCGGGTAAAGTGTTGACGGCACTGAATCGGCGCATAGACAAAAATCGGGATCTTAAAATGCTGGCGCTCGAAGATCCGCAGGCTTTCGATGAGGCGCTGGCGGCGGTGGCATAACCTATGTTGAACGGAGAGATTGCCTTGGTGAGCGGCGCTTCGCGCGGCATCGGCGCGGCCATCGCGGAGCGCCTAGGCCGGGAGGGCGCGCGGGTAATCGGCACGGCGACCACCGCGGAAGGGGCCGCCCGCATCACCGAGAACTTGAGCGAGCGCGGCGGCCGGGGCGCCGTGCTCGACGTGACCAGCCAGGAGTCGATCGATGCGTTGATCTCGGACATCGAGGGCAAGGAGGGCGCGATCGGCATTCTTTGCAACAATGCCGGAATCACCCGCGACGGCCTGTTGCTGCGAATGAAGCAGGACGATTGGGATGCGGTCATGCAAACCAATCTGGCCTCGGTTTTCCGGCTCTCCAAAGCGGTGCTGCGCGGGATGATGAAGGCCCGCAAGGGCCGCATAGTCAGCATTACTTCGGTGGTCGGCCTGACCGGCAATCCCGGCCAGGCCAACTATGCCGCGTCCAAGGCCGGCATCCTCGGTTTCACCAAGTCTCTGGCCCGGGAGGTCGGCTCGCGCGGGATTACGGTCAACGCCATCGCCCCCGGTTTCATCGACACCGACATGACGCGCGCCCTGAACGAGGCGCAGCATGAGGCATTGAATGCCCAGATTCCCTTGGGAAGACTGGGCCAGCCGGCGGATATTGCCGGCGCGGTGGCGTTTTTATGCTCCGCCGATGGAGCCTATATAACCGGCGAGACGCTGCACGTGAACGGCGGCATGTACATGCCGTGAGGGCATTTGGGCCCTCAGTTCCTGAGTTTTGTCAAGGCAGGCGAGGAGTGCCCAATATCAAATATGCCGCCATGGTAGCCGTTGTCGCCGCGTTCACATAAAATACGCGCCCGGTCGATGCCACTGGTCGCGGGGGTTGAAAAATCCGCATGAATAGCAATTCCGAGAGGACACCATAACGATGAGTACTGTTGAGCAGCAGGTTAAAAAGATCGTGGCCGAGCAGTTGGGCGTGAAAGAAGAAGAAGTGACCAATGATGCCTCGTTCGTCGACGACTTGGGGGCCGACTCGCTGGACACGGTGGAACTGGTGATGGCGCTCGAGGAAGAATTCGAGACGGAAATTCCAGATGAAGACGCCGAAAAGATCACCACCGTGCAGCAGGCAATCGACTACATCAATTCGCATAAGGGCAAGGCCTGAAGCCCTGTCGATCCCGCACCGCGTCTCCCTGCTCTAGGGGTTGGTCGTGAGCAAACGGCGCGTCGTCATTACGGGTCTTGGAATCGTCTCGCCGGTCGGCAATGACGTTGCGACTGCTTGGGCCAATATCCTGGCCGGTCGCAGCGGCATCGCACCGATAGAAAGGTTTGACACCACCAATTTTTCGACGCACTTCGGCGGCGAAATTCGCAAGTTGGATTTGGAACCCTACATGTCGCCGAAGGATGCGCGCCGCATGGACGCCTTCATGCAGTACGGCGTGGTGGCGGGCATACAGGCGATGCGCGATTCCGGATTTCAAGTCACCGAAGCCAATACGCAGCGCGTCGGGATCATGATGGGATCGGGCATGGGAGG
>Ga0209007_1000279_pt1 | contig 25225 bp, 29 predicted proteins | sample JacPinW_OM1H0_O2_FD_187961 | JGI IMG/M metagenome (GOLD analysis project Ga0209007, IMG submission 187961) | Forest soil microbial communities from Algoma, Ontario, Canada - Jack Pine, Ontario site 1_JW_OM1H0_O2 (SPAdes) (version 2) | ecosystem: Environmental > Terrestrial > Soil > Boreal... | reverse complement strand
ATTCCTGCGCGGTCTGATCGGCATCGAGATCGAGATACGTGAAGGGATGGCCGTCGCGCACTAGAAACTCCCTGGCCGCAAGGGTTGCGGCGGAATAGCGCGAACCGAGAACCACCACATTTCCGTGCCCATGCTCCTTCAACGAAAGGCGGCGAGCCAGGAAGGCCTTCATGAAAACGTCGCTCAGTTCGGCATCTCTTCCGATGATGGTGCGTAAATCCCGGGCTTTGAGTTCGAGCAACATGCCGCTTTCCGTGGCCTGGCACCGATAGATGGATTTCCTGCCGGAGATCATCAGCAGTTCGCCGGAGAACTGGCCAATGCTGTAGGAGGTAACGACCTGTTCTTGTCCGCCCGCCACCGCGACGATCTTTATGCCGCCTGAGATCACGACGAAAACCGGAGGCGTGTCATCGCCGGGCTGATAGAGGATCTCTCCGGCCGTCACTTCTCGCGACACGGCGAACGCGCGAATTCGCTCCACCTGCGCCGCGGTCAGGATCGGGGCGTAAGAGATATCGACATTCCTCGGCCTTCGCTGGTTTGTATCAATCGTTGTCATAGGTTCTAACGATTTCCGAGTCTCACTCCGAGAGCGGCCACTGATGGACTGATGGGAGGATGCAGGATTCTCGAAATCTTGAGAACATCAGAAACTGCAGGACAGACCTGCATTCTTCTGCAGGTTGAGCGACCTAATCAAAACATCGTGTTGTTATTGGCCGAGGTCTCAGGAATGGGTTGGATTACGTCCCAGTGCTCGACGACCTTACCGTTTTCAAGCCGAAAGATGTCTACCACAGCTTCGCCACGCTCCCCAGGGGAACGCACCCAATTGCTATACATGATGACGAAGTCTCCATCCGCAAGAACGCGCTTCAAGTGCATATGGGCACGCGGATAATTATCGCGAATCCAAAAGATGAATTTGCTCATCCCGTCGAATCCATCTTCAATCATCGGATCGTGTTGGCGATAATACTTGCCTCCGTGCTCTGCAACTGCCGTAGCGGGATCGAATTCATTGAGAGCTTTCTCGAAAAAAGCGAGTGCGATCTTCTTGTTCTCTTCAGACATTCGACCTCTTTTCGCTGAGTCGTATAGCGACATGCAAAGGGTGAGGGCTTGAGCACAGAACGTTCATCCCGCTCATTTACTCTGAGTTGGAGGAGGGGGAATCGGAAGGGCGATATCCGTTGCCATCTTCCAACCGTCGGGTGTTCTGATCCAATCAACAATCATCAGGAAGGGCTTGGGAACTGGGGTCTGTCCAGCATAGGCGACCGTGATATGCACTGGCGCATAGGTTTCGGCTACATCTTTGGTAAGACCGACCGTCTTGACACGTGCATAATCGGGATCAATGCGAAATGGCCCCTCCGAGATGTCGTGAATGTGTTGAACCACGACTTCGTATCCCCAGAAACCCGCCCAATTGCCCTCAGCAGCCGTCGCGGTCTTGGCCACGAAAAGAGCCGATGGCGAATTCCAGACTATTTCTCTTACCGTGTTGAGGTTCTTTACGTCTTCCGCGTCGATGAGCCGCTTATAGAGGGCCTGTACTTCACGCAACGTCTTGGGATTCAGTAGTTCGACGTAAGGTGCTGCTGTCCGACCGCAAGTCTTTGCTGAAGCGGAGGACGAATCTTGGGCGGCCAACGGCGCGAGAGCGCTTACAAATACGAATGCCGCGGTGAACAGTGTGGCTTTTGAGGTCATAAAGGTGCTTGCGTCGTGAAATCGATAGTCGGGAAAGAGTCTCCGCAACAGCCTGGATTATTTCTTTTCCTCGCTCCATTGGCGAAATGGCAACACGAGATAAAGGTCGGTCCCGTGGGGAAGATGTGCAACATAGGGCATCCCAGTGGATCCGTCATGACTGAGCGGTCGCAATTCGTCTTGATACTGGTGAGGACTGACGATCATGATGTGTGGGCCGACATGAAACTCATCGCTGGCGGGATCGCTTTTCTTGCCTGCAATGTTCGGGACCCACGCGCCCACGTACATGTAGGCGATTCCAATTGTTTCGATATGAGGATCGTTCCCAGCCAGACTATCTTTGACCCACTGCATGAAAACCGGGTCAAAACAACCGGGCTCGTCATGTGCATAACCGGGAAAGGCAGGCAAGCAACTCCATTCGTTGGTTCCTTTGCGTAAAACGCGGTACTCGCCGCCAGCTTTGGCCGGCCAGTCCAGAAGCGTCGCATCTTTTGTGATAAAGGACGGTCCCGCTCGTAGAGCATCAGCAATCTTGTCGGCGTCGCTTGACGGACGCGACTGCGGCGCGCCTTGCGCTGCGGCAATAAACGTGATCGATAGAAAAACGAAGGTCATCGTAAAGACGGACCTGACTGAATAAACACGGGTGTTCATGCTGATATCTCCTTTGCCCCGAAGTGGGTCTTGCAGTCTTCAAGAAATCCGTCGAAGCTTCTGAGTGGCCAGATAGCTTCGAATTCGAGAACTTCACGCATAGGAAGGCTGCCCAGGATCATACGGTCCAGAGTTTCTGCGGATTTGGTTTCGACAATGGCGATCACTCGTCTTTGCCCCGCAACCTTGTACATGTGGAGAATCTTGAAGCCGTCTTTCGCTGCCTTACTTTCTTCGATCTCCAGATCCCACACTTCGTCGAATGTCATTCGGCCTTCAATGTTCCAACGCATTTGCATGTAAAAGATCATTTGGATGAATCCTTCCGTTACGCAGGCTTGAAAATTTGACTGGCCGGCTTCCGTTTGTCTGCGTGAGAATCGTAGAGGAGTTGCGATTGTCGCGAAACCACAAGAACTGCAGGATGAGCCTGCATTTTTCTTCAGGTTTTCTGAGCTTTTCTGAAGATGGGGAAGGCTGGTTAGCGAAACTACCTGTGGGGAACCCTTTAGGTAGGTGAAACGGTCAACCGATGTCAGCACGCCAGTTTGTTCCAGGAACATTGCGTCTGATCTTCATCAAGAGAGTTCGCCACGGCGAATGTCCGTTCAAGAAGACTCTATCCCCTGGAATCCTCAATTCGACTCTCGTTCCCGAATCTTTTGAACTAGAAATAGTAAGTGTGCCGCAGCATTGCCTGGCGCGTTCCCGCATACCTTGCAGCCCGAAGTGGTCATTTTTCCCGTGGGAGGCGACTTCCGGGTCAATTCCTCTTCCGTTATCGCGCACGCTGAAAACTAGGTTATCGCCGTAAGACAACTGCACTTCGATGCGCTCGGCGCTGGAGTGCTGGCATGCATTACGAATGGCTTCGTGTCCTATTCTGTAGATCTCATCGCGAACGATTGGGCGCATCTCACGTGCGGGTCCCTCGACAATAAACGCAATGTTCGTGACACCTCGGTTGGCACAATCGTCCGCCGCTCGACGAAAGGCTTCGGCTAGATCGTTTCCTGAGGCAGTTGCTTTGCGTAACGAATTGAGCGAAGTTCGAAGTTCGAGCAAGGCTTGTGCGAGCGCGCCGGAGAGTCGGCCCATTACTTCGCGAGGACGCCCCGAGACAGCGGGAGGATCAAGCAAGTCGTCCACGATCATCTTGCTGCCCTGAATAGTTTGCAAAAGAGTGTCGTGGAGTTCCCTCGCCAACCGAGTTCGTTCGGCCAGTCGTTCCTCAAAGCTCCTGCTAATGGCAGCATGGATCTGATACGTGCGCAGCCGATAGAAGGCCCAGAAAATAGAAATCCCCGTCAGAATACAGGCGACTCGGAACCATGCTGTTTGATAGACGGCTGGCAAGACGCTGAAATCGAGCGTTGCGCCTTTGTCGTTCCAGACGCCGTCGTTATTGCATGCGATCACATGAAATCGATATTTACCGGGACGAAGGTCGCTATAAAAGGCCTGACGCCGCGTTCCAGCATCTTGCCAGTCCTCGTCCCGTCCTTCCAATTTGTAGCGAAAGCGCATCTTCTGCGGAATGGCAAAACTTAGCGAGGTATAGTCGATTTCGAGATCGCGAGTATGAGGCGGAAGGCGAATGCCTTGTTGGGGCAAATGGTTTTGCCTATCGACAATTATCTCTTCGATGTGGACCCGCGGCGGGATGAGATTGCGAGCGAGATGGGCTGTGTCGATCATCTGCAAAATGCTGTCATTCGCGAACCACAAGCGTCCATCGGGAGACATGGAAGAAATTGGGCGGAAAGAAGGGAGTGCTGATTGTGCACCGTCAAGGATGTCGAGTGTTTTAACTTGCACTGGGGATTGTGGATGCTCCGACCATTGCTGAAGTTCGGAATCGGTGATTGCGACAAGGCCGCACTTGGAGTAAAGCCAAAGCGAATGTACCTTATCTCTTACTACCGAGAATATTTCATTGCAGGGAAGACCGTTCTTGGTTGTTAAAAACGTTAGCTCACCATTTTGCCATCGCATCACGCCATTCTTTTGCGTGGCTGCCCAAAGCGAACCGTCGTGATCCACCAATAGATCGGTAAGAGTGCCAGTGTCCGGAGTGGGAACACTTTCGAAATGTCCTTTTCGATATCGCTGCAGGCCGCCTTTTCGATGGCCCATCCAAACACCACCATTGGGATCGGCGGCGAGTGAGAAGATGTATCGCACCGACGGGAATTCCTCTTCGATCCGAAATTCTCGAATCCGGAGCAAGGCCGTGTTTTTTCCGACGACGTAGGCCCAAATATTGTGATCGGTGTCTTCGGTTATCGCGGTGACCGGCCCGATCTCGTCCCCGCCCGATCTCCGGATCAAGCGAAACTGCTCGTGCTCGTATACTGCCAACCCGGCATCGACACCAACCCATAGTCTGCCCGCGTGATCTTCGAACAAAGACGTGACATCGCGCCCGGGTAGTCCCTCCTGCGAGGTGATTCTCGACACAATATTCTTTCGGATGAAATCCAGAGCTCCCTCATTTCCAACCCAGACGGTGCCGTCCCGTGCCGAGAGCACCGAAGAAACAGAATCGGTTGTTAACCCTTCAGTTGCCGAGAAGCTCGCAATCGCAACATCGCGAAAGCGATCGATTCCTTTTGATGTGGCGACCCAGATATTGCCTTCGATGTCCTCATAAATATTCGAGATGACATCGCTGGATAGACCATCCGTGCTTTGGAAATGTTCCGCTTTGCCATCGAAGACGCGATAGATACCCTGGTTGATAGTTCCGACCCACAAGGCATTGCTGCGGTCGATAAGAAGCGAATTGATTGCGACGGTGGCTCCGTCTAGTCCTGGCACTTTATAGGTTCTCCAGACTCCATCTACAAATTCTCTGAGGCCAAAGTTCTTACCGGCACGCGTAAGGCCAGCCCAGACTGCACCGCCCTTCGTGGCAGTCGCCCCTACCCCACTCAGTCCCTCCGTCGGTTTTAGCTCCTTCTGTAAGTAGGTACGCGATGAAGCCGGCGTCCAACGACAAATTGCTTCCGAGCTCCCGACCCACAGACTGCCGTCGTTTGCCAGTGCGTTTCCGTATTTGCAGGACAAGCCGTCCGCTACGCCATAGCAGCGAAGCGCATCGCCAGCGACTTTGCAAATCGGCCCGACCGGCGGCTCCATCCTTGTACGGGCGATCCAGATAGCGCCCGATTTGTCTTCCAGGATGGCGTTGACTCGTCCAACCGTGGCCGGATAGTTGGTGAGATCGCCATCCTTCCATCGAGACAGTCCGTGACCGCTGCCGATCCACAAGCTTCCATCCCTTGCACCCAAAAGAGAGTAGATGTCCGAACTGAGCAAGGCCTTTGGTTCAGGCGCAATCCACGGGACAAACCGAACGCCGTCGAAGCGAACAAGACCTGCTAGTGTTCCGATCCATAAATATCCGTCCGCAGTTTGTGTAATCGCATTCGGCGCACCGGCAAAATCTCCGTCCTGTATACGCCAGGCGGTATGAGCGTACTGGGAGAGACGCTTATTCGGATCAAGTGCGGCTAGGGGACTGACTGCAAATAAAAACCAAAGAATGCCGTCCCGGATTTTGCGCGGAATATGCATCGCGAATTAAATTTCGAGCAAGCTGCGTCGTAAGGCAATGATTACGGCGTGGGTTCTGTCATTTGCCCCTAACTTGTCGACCAGATTCTTAATATGAAAATTCACCGTTGTCTCCGAAATCGCAAGTTCGTACGCGATTTGTTTGTTCCGATGACCGTCACGAATCAATCGCAAGACTTCAAGTTCCCGAGGCGTTAGGTCGTTGTCCAACAAATGCGCTGCAAGGCGGGATGAAACTTCGGGTGGAATGGGCCGCCGCCCGGATTTAACAGCGCGGATCGCGGCCAGCATTTCGCCCTTGGGCATGCTCTTCAGGATGTAACTAGCAGCTCCGGCGCGTAACGCACGATCGATCTCGGCGTTCCCGTCCGAACTGGTCAACATGATGACAAGCGCAGTTGGAAATTCTTTCCGAATCGCAATGAGGGTATCGGTACCGTTCATTCCGGGAAGTCGAATGTCCATCAGTGTGATATCAGGCTGATGAATGCGGAATTCCGAGATGGCCTCTTCAGCATTTACAGCCTGCGCGACAAGAACCATGTCCGACTGAGAGCCAATGATAGTGGCGAGTCCCTCGCGGACAAGTGGATGATCTTCAACACTAAGAATGCGAATTGGATTGCCGGAAGGCATAGCCATCACTTCACGTAAGGATTGTTATCGTTCGCCAACCATCCACTCGCGAATATATCGAGAACAATGGACAATCTTCGCTCCGCCCGTTTTACACGCGACGAGGAATCGAACCACTTCCACGTCGACGATTGTCACTTCTTTTAAGTCCAAAACTATCTGCGGTCCGCCGGTCGAAAGCTGCGTCCTCAATTCTTCAAGGTGCTCCGAATCAAAACGGCCAATGAGGAAAATCGTGGTCTTTCCTCCCTGAGAAATTCTTTCGATTTTCAATGTCAGCTGATCCGATCAAGGTGTTGGCGGATGATGTCTGTGCAGGCAGCCTGCCATTCGAATTCACTGATTTGGCAGGATTTAGAAGTCCGGGAATTACCGAGGGTTCAGGAATTTCTGAGTTATCAGGAAAGGGGGGGAAGGAGAGGCCAAGATTATTGTTTAGATTACTTGTCGCCCTGTAGGTGGGCCTGCGAATCGGCGTTTGTCGATTCCCAGCCTCGCGATCTTCGATTCGAGAGTTTGGTGTGGAATTCCCAGCTTTGCAGCGGCCCCGGACGGTCCTGAAACTCGACCATGACACGCCTCCAATGCTGCTTCAATTACTTTTCTTTCGCGACTGGCAAACTCTCTTTGATCTTCGGCGAGCACGCCGGAGCGCAGAAGGACGCTATTGCCGGTTCGGTCCGATTTACTTCGCAACCACGATTCATCAATAGAGAATGTATCTTCCTCGCATAGAATCACGGCGCGTTCAATCACGTTCTGAAGTTCACGGACGTTGCCTGGCCAGTCGTATCCTTGAAACAGATCCAGTGTTTTCTTTTTTACGCGGCTGATTTTCTTCCCGATCCTTTTCGCGTAGCGTTCTACCAAATACTCCACTAGCAAAGGAATATCGCTCTTGCGCTCCCGCAAAGACGGCACGCGTAGTGGGAATACGTTAAGGCGGTAGAAGAGATCTTGGCGGAAAGTTCCCGACGCGACCGCCGCTTCCAAGTCACGATTTGTTGCAGCGACCACGCGAACATCAACAAAGATTGGCTTGCTGCTTCCCGCTCGTTCAAATTCCCGCTCCTGCAATACGCGCAAGAGCGCAATTTGCGTCTCCGCAGGGAGATCCCCGATCTCGTCCAGAAAAATCGTTCCGCCATCGGCCGACTCGAACCGACCCAGGCGACGCTGAATGGCGCCGGTGAAGGCACCCTTCTCATGACCGAAAAGCTCGGATGCAATTAGAGAAGGCGGGATTGCGGCACAATTAACGCGAATGAATGGCCTTGACGACCGGTTCGATCGCTTGTGAATAGCAGCGGCAATCAATTCCTTTCCCGTTCCTGTCTCACCCAGAATCAGGACAGTGGAGTCTGTGGGCGCCACCTTGCTAACCTGAGAGATCACTCTGCGTAGCGGTTCCGAAGATCCCACGATCTCCTCAAACATCAAAGAGTGGTCGATCTCTTCGCGGAGAGCAAGATTTTCTTCGCGGAGCCTCTCCTCGTCGCGTTTGCGCTTATCGATGTCCGTTCCGGCGGCGCACCAACGAACGACGTGGCCGTGATCATCGACGAGCGGGCTGTAGCGAATTAGAAACCATCGGTATTGGCCGTCTTTCCCTCGAACGCGGATTTCGTTTTCCCAAGGAAGGCCGCGTGAAAATCCGAGTCGGCGCGTTTCGCGTAACCTTTCCATGTCTTCCGGATGAAAAACCTGCGGTCGAAAATCGGGCCCCATTAAGTCCTCTGCTGACAGCCCGGTGTAATCGATTACCGTCCGATTGGCATACTCGACGCTACCGTCGGATCCTAGAACAACAATCGTCTGAGGGATCGCATCGACCGTTTGTTGCAGTTGTCGCTCTGATTTCTTAACTTCCTCGAAGGCCTTTATGAGTTCCAGCTGGGACCGCTCGCGCTCGATGGCGATTCCAGCAATGCTGCTGGCATGTTGAATCACTTCAATGTCAGACGGTTCCGGGTATCGTACTTCGCGGTAATACATTCCAAACGTCCCCAACACTCGGGAATCGTGGGACATGATTGGACTCGACCAAGCCGCACGCAAACCTGCCGCTGCCGCCGCATCCCTGAACTTCGCCCAGTTCGGGTCAGAAAGAATGTCAGAGGCGAAGACCGGTTGCCGCAGGAACGCCGCTCTTCCGCATGATCCGACGTTCGGGCCGATGACCATTCCGTCAGTCGCCGCTCGGTATGCCTCGGGTAAATTCGGGGCTGCTGCGTATCGCAAGTGAAAGCCTTCCTCTTCTAACAGGAAAATTGAACACAACGTGCCCGGACTTTGCCCTTCAATAAGGCGAGCAATAGTAGTCAGAACTTCGCCCAGCGGGGCACCGGCGAGGATCAGCTTTAGAGAATCGAGGATGCTCTCGCGCGAAAGAGTCTGCGAAAGGCTCGATGAGCTCTGAGATGCCTGCCCCGATGTGTTTGTGAGCAGTCTGGAATCGGCCATAAGCAGACGTCACTGCGGCGAATGCACAAAGTATCGCATATCGGCCAAGACCGCCGGTGAAACCAGCTGGAATGCGGGATCAGGTGCGAGGCGGTGAAGCTTGCGGTTCTCGTGCTCCTCGAGAAACTGTGTCCGACAGAACGTGCCGGAAGACCCACGCCATGAACGTTTCACTTAGAGATATGCCGGAATTCGCCCCCAAGAAACGCGCTTGCGTAATCGAAATCCGCACTTCAATTCTGGGGACGTTAAGGGGACATACCAGAAGCTATCCGGTATCGAGAACCGAATACCAGGACGGCCGAAATCAAAACACTGAAAGCTCGCTATGGCAGTCGCAGGGAGACCGACAACCTAACAGGAACTTCAACCCAGCAAAGGGGCAACACATGTCTGCGCGCTATTCTTGATGGTAATCGCGTTATCGCCGCCAAGCCGATACCGCAGGTATCTCCCGTGACGACACAGGAAAGCAGATCCCAGTTCGGCGACGTTGTCCAACTCCACGAATATCACTCCCACTACAGGAAGCTTCGGACACTTTGGCATGAACTCGACCACATGACCTCACGACGCGTGTTAGAGCGGTTGAAGATGGCGTGTTAAGTGTCGCGTGAGTGTATTGCAGCTGCTAACTGGAATTTTCAGACCGGGAAGCGAAGGAGTCAGGCGGCGATTTGGTCCAGCAGTTCCCGCGCTTTTCCGATTAGTACTGCCATGGCATCCGATTTGGAGATGACGGCGGATGCCCCCGAGGTCAGAGCCTCCTTCTCGACAACCGGATTACTATGAGCCGTGAAAATAATCACCGGCACGGCGGGGCGGAGCAATTGTGCTTTTTCGATGGCCTCCTGGCCGTTTTCGGCCTCGCCGCAGACTTCAAAGTCTCCTTCGCGCTCAGGAGTTCGCAAACGGCTTTACGAATTGCCGGACTGTCATCGACGACGAGCACTGACCGCACGGGCACGCGCACCTCCACAACATATTGGCCAGATGCTGACGTCAGATGCCGAACGACCGACGGGTGTTGACTACAGTATGTTGGGTATCGAACAGTTCCAGCAACTTGTGGTACTAAATAAGTGCCACCGTCGCGTAGACTCTGCTCTTACCCCTATGTCCGGCCACTCGCGTCGCCTGGAAGACCGCATCCGGGAGCTGTGTGCAACAATCGTCGCCTCAAAAGACCAAGACGAGCTGGCTCTAATCCTTCCTGAGCTCAAGACGGCCATTCATCAGGCGATAGAGCGCGTCAGAATAAACGCGGTTGCAGTGCTGGGCAGCAGCCGTGCCTTACCAAATGAGAGGCGCAAAATCCCCCGAAATGTTCCGAGGAAACCGGCTGTGGAGCTTCTGAGAGGGAGCGGGGATAGAGTGTTTCCTGTATATGAATTGGCCCGCTTTGACAGCGTCATTCACTTCGAATTTCCGCATGTTTTTTCTGGAACTGGCTGCAAAACTTTAGCGGTGACTCCTAGTAGCGGTTCTTCGATTCCTTGGAGAATCAGTTGAGCGTTAGTGGACGATGGGTTAAGTGACGAGAAGGGCGTTTATCGGGATCAATTGAAGAGTGCTTTTAGTGCTTCCAGGAAGAATAGGACACCAAACACGCGAAGTATTGTTATGTTCCACACTGCTTTCTGCAAACCTTGCGTCGCAACGAAAGAACCCAGATGACGCCACATAAAAAGCTGCTACGGGCAGTGTGGGTAAAGCTGCATGACGGTTGTAGAACGCAAACGGTACTAAGGACGCCGCCTACACATAATGCCAGGACGATGTTTGTCTTAGTTTTCTTGAACATTGGTTTCTCCTGAAGAGCGGAGTGCCAGTCATGGGGCATCCGTTAGCACTCCAGTCGCGCCATCGACGCAGAACTTACATGTCGTCCTGAATTGATCTCAACTTCTCTGTGAGTTCCTGAACCTGAAGGCGCCTGTCGCGTGCCACAATGAGGCCGATCATCATCATGGTGATCAGAGCGGCCACGGCCGCTCCTGTCCGAATCAAGTGCACTTGCGTAGAAACGGCGACTGCGTTCGGTGATGTTCCGAAGCCGGTCAGTCTTGCAATGATGAAGCCAGCCACCGCGCCGCAGGGGGCTCCAGCATAGAGACATCGTGCGATGCGCAGATCCTTTTTTGCCCGCGCGATCATGAATCTCAATAGGCGAACCGTATCAAAGGTGATCGCCTCTGCGCGGTTACAGCGAGCGCGCCGGTGCCAGACGACGCCGAGTACCAGACCAAGAATCCAGATCACACTTAGCGCACCGTGCGTCATGGAACGTTCCGTGATTGCATCGAAGATAAGCAGGAAACCTGTCCCGCACAGGATCGTAAATACGATCCGGTAGAGTCGCTGATGCCGCCGGTTCAGGTGCTGTAAATCCTGCAAGAGAGAGGACGTGTCGGACTTTGGGGCTGTTTGCCAAAGGGCGGCTAACGGATCTTGTGGGGGTAGAGACGTCATAAAAGATCTCCGAGGCTGAGCCTGATAGCGGATTTTGCACGATGTAGCCGCACAGAGACATTGCTTTCGCTTATGCCCAGTGCCACGGCGATGTCTTTGACTGGCATGTCTTCGAGATAGAGGCTTGTAACGGCTTTAAGATTTCCCGGAAGGTTCCGTACTGCCTCAATGAGACGGGCAAGGCGTATGGCATGGGTCGCGGCCTCGTCGGGAGCGGGGGCGAGGTCAGGCAAGGTGTCACTCAGCGGCTGGGTCTGCCGCACGAGAGCGCGCCGGACATGGGTGACACAGATGTTTTGTGTAATGCGGGCAATGTAGCTCTTCAGCATCGTGTGGTCTTTCAAGCGAGGCAAAGCTTGCCAAACGGCGATCCAAATATCCTGTACAAGATCATCGATCCTGTCGGGATGGCGTTCATACACCGTCGCGAGCTCGGAAACTCGCGCAATATGATGGTGGGAAGCGGGTGCCTGCGACCGTCGCCGCGATTGCTGACGCCGTGCAATGGGCTGAGGAGATTATGAGGGAGATTGACGGCAAATGGCCGGATGCTAAGGCCGAGCGACGCGGGGCTTAAGGCGCATCCGAGATGAGGTCGAAATGCACATCACTGTTGATTTGAACGAGGCTGATTTGTTAGCCCGGATGCGAAACTTTGAAGACCACATGGTCGAGCGGAAAACCATCAAGGACGAAAGCGATTGGAAGAGGGCCGCAGTGTCGTTTGCCAACTCCGTTCCTGTCGGGCTACCCGCCGTGCTCTACATCGGGGTTCGAGACAACGGCGAGATTGAAACGCCACAACGGGACTTGGAAGAAGTAGCGAAAAAATTTAACAAGCGCATGGAGAAGGTCTATCCGCGCATTGCCTATGTTCCGAAGGTCATCAGCAGCGACGGACGCCAAGCGCTGGCTATTGTCATTCCGGGGAGCGAGTCACGACCCCACTTCGCTGGTCTGGCGTATGTCCGACGAGGGCCTGAAAGCGCGGACGCATCCGAGGAGCAGTTCGCGGGGTTGATTGCACAACGTAACAGTAAGGCCGCTTTCCTTCTACGATGGAGGGGAAAGAAGGTCACCGTGCTTTCGCGGATAGGAGACGACGAGCTTGCTTGGCCTAACGACACCAGCCTCGTTGACTGTAATCAGTTTTACGTCAGCCTCCAGCGTTATCCCCATGAGCCTCCGTTATCCTTTCCACTCAGCCGGGTCGAAATCAACTTCGACAACATGAGACAAAGAGCGCAACTCGAAGTCACTGATTTCATCCGAAATCCGTGGAAGGTCGGAATCGAGCGAGAAGTTCATCAGGTTTTGAGCCAACTGATGACACAGGACGGTCAACGGCTCCTGAACCATCTACTGAAAATCGGCAAAGTCGAAGCTCTCAGACAGTGGCTCCCAGAAATTTCAATTGAGACGCAGAACGAACAGATGCAGATAGCGGTCAAGCATGGTCTTGTTCATCGAGAACAGGACGCCAAAAGATTGCATACTTTCTACCTCGTGAATCCAGATTACGGCGCTGCTCTTAAGAAACTTTTGCCTCAGCTTCTTAGCTAGAAAGACGGCGGGAAGCCAACTGCTCAATCCAGTTCATCAGGTCAGACTTCCGAATGCGCTTCGCTTTGGCGTGAATTGAAAATGCAGGGAACGGAATGTCATGCCGCTCCTGCGACCGACGCCGCGTCAATTCGTAGACCTGACGTGGCTTCATCTTGAGTATCGCAGCGGCTTCTTCCATCGTCAGAACTTCGTCGTGTGAGACGTTATCCATCGGCGACCTCGTGCCGCGAGAATATCACGCACCCAGTAGAATATGCAGTGAAGGTCAGGCGAAAGCCGCCTTCCTGTGGAGGTGTGGAATGGCCGACGAGCAGGGCACCAAGCCGATTCTTAAGTGGCAGCGATTTCTTCGGGAGAACCTGTCATCCCTCATAAGCCCAATGCCGACGGGCGGGAAATCAACGTTGACCGAGTACATCGAAGAGAACAGCAAGTTGCTGTCTGCGGCTGGTCTGTTTCTCGGCTTATCCGTCTTTGCCAACAATCTGGCCGACAAGGAAATGGGTCGGCTGCTGTCGTTCCTACTCTTCACCCTGGGCGTCTTGGTCTTCTTTGAACTGATGCGAAACTTCAGAGGGTTCAATTGGTGCGGACGAATTGCGATGTTTCGTGATGTGCTGACGCTCTCGATGTTCGCCTTCGTCTACGTTTACGTGAAGATGTACTACCCCTTCCTGCTTGTGTACCTCTACATGGCAGCAGGAATGATTGGGCTGTTGATAGCCTATGTGATCGTTCAGGCTGCAATTCGATGGGTCTTCAGGAGATCATGGTTCCGGGGTTTTAACCAACGAGCGAGAGAGGAGTTCATTCCAACGTTCGGCGGGATGTCACTGATCGCCCTCTGTGGTTTTGCTCTCTCGCACCTTCATCACCTAGGTCACTGATTTTCAGGCGTGACTCGGGCGAAGTCTTACCAACGTTGGCGGACGACAGCGACACTCGCACCGGGCCTAGCGGCTTCAAGACAATCCTGACCCCCGCCCCTGAGGGTGGCGATCCGCATCGCCATCGGAATCTATGAGCGCGCGAATGCCAGGAGCGGGCCGATGTCATGATCGTCGGCCGCCTGCAGTGCGGCGATATAGCGCTGGCGCACGGTCCCGGCATCCTGCAGATTGGCGCTTCCCCACGAAAACCGCTCACCCCCGAGCCTCATCACCAGAAGATCCGCCATGAGGCGGGCGTGGCGGCCGTTGCCGTTCGCGAAGGAATGAATCAGCACCAGCCGGTGATGGAAGCGCACCGCGATCTCGTCGGGCGGATATGTCCTGTACTCGACCCACGCCCTGCTGTCGTCAAGCAATTGGCGCAGTGCCACGGGAATCTCATGGAACACAATCCCGAGATTGCGTTCGCTCATCCTAAACTTGCCCGCCCACCGCCATACGTCGCCGAACATCCGCCGGTGCAGTTCCTTTACGAATTTCTCGCTCAGCGGATCACGACGGCGGTTGAGCGCCCAGTCCTGCGCGCGAGCGATGTTCTCCTGCTCGGCTTCGTTCAGCTCGCGCCGATACGCGATATGCGCGGGGATCAGCTCGCGCCTTTCCTCCGGCGTGAGCGGTGTGGCATCGTCCGGCTGCTCGAAAAGGTCGTTCACGCTTAATCCCAGAACAGCCGTGGATTCGTCTCGCGCACGATTTCATCGAGGCGCGCTTCGGCGTCCTTGGCCATCACCTTCTGGTCCTCCAGCAACATCGAGTGCTCGACCGGACCCCGCCGCCGCCGCGCGAACGCGCGCGCGCGGTCGCGGAGCGTCGTTTCCAGCGGTTTGTTGGGCAGGAGCGCATACACAAGCGTGCAGTCGAGCGCCTCGGCTACGCGGCGTAATGTCGCCAGCTCGATGGTGCCCTTTGCTTCCGACTGTTCGAGCGACACCAGTGAAGGCTGCCTGATCCCCAGCCGCTTCGCGAGCTGCGCCGTTGACATTCCGAGCGCCTCTCGGAGAGCCTTGATCCAACCGCGGACGGGCGGAGTATAGCGCTTCGCCGGCCCTAGCTCCCGGAAGCGTTCATCGAGTTGCGAGCGGGACTGGGCAGCGAGTCTGGCTTTGTTCATAGGTCACAGCCTATTGTCAGTTGTTATTTCAATAGATCATAGCCTATCATAAATAGAAATGTCAATAGGCTGTAGGCTATCAAAGTAACGCAGTCTAAAAAGACGGGAGGAACCGTAAAACTCTTCTCGCTTGGAACAATCACACCACGCGGAGTTAATCTCCGGCTCCGGCCCGCGCGCCGACCGACTCTACAACTCCCGTGCTTTCGCTGAGAGCCGGTAGCACATGCAGATATGTGGATTGCGGGAATCTGCGCGCATAGTTCAAGAGCTTGAGCCGGTCAACGCTACTGAAATCAAGCTCGTCGAGAGCGGGCGCAGTTCCGTTTTGAATACTGAGATAAATCCAGTCGAGAATTGCCTTTTCTGGCTCTGCTATCAGATAGCCGCCGTACCGAGTCGTTTTTCGCACGAACCCCCAATAGAGACGTGGAGAAATACTGCGGTAGCTGATCGTGATCGTTCTTGCCTTGAATTCTTTGGGCCGTTCTGTGGTCACGCAAGTCAGTGTGCGAGGAGACTGCGTACTAATTCCGTATTCGCGAAGGCCAGACTCAAGCGAGACATAGGCATTCTCACGCAAAACATTCACCAGATCCCGAGTGGAACCATCCAGCGCAAGCCAGTTGTAGTAGATCTTATTGCTGACATGCTCCACCAGTTCTCTCCGCTCCTGGCGCGCGAGCGCCTGCGTTACAGCAGCAGGAATGATGCCGTACTTATGTGCCAGTTCATCCGTGCGAAGGATGGAGCTGGTTTGCGCTTCTTTGCGAATCGCGGTTACCCAATCCATATTCGTCTTCCTCCTTTCCTACGGCTACAGCCAGCGCCGGTACAAATCGCAAAGCGCCTCTCGGAGAATACCGAATTGTCCTTTCGCCAGCGACTCGAATACTTCTGAGGGCAACAATGCTCGCAGCTCGCTACAACGCTTCTCGTCAACCTGGGCAATCTTCGCGGCGATTTCTGCAGCATCAATCTGGTCGGCCATCAGGGTGTCTTCTAAATGATTCTCTAGTTGCTCGTTGAGAACAACGCCAGACTGTCTCAAGCCATAAATGTCGAAGGCATCCCGTGTTTTCATGACCTTCCGCAACAGAAAACACTCTGCCTTCTGGAGCAAGAGGAACTCGCGCGAAGCGGCCTTCACTTTAGCGATGCTGCCTTCATCAATTTCAACGTCGTGCTCCTCTACCCCACTCTCTAGCACTGACCCAAACCGAGTGATGTCCACCTTGAACAAAAGGCTGTCGTCTCGGTGCTTTACCAGAATCTTGTCGCCAGACACCTCGATGTGAAGCGGGCCTAAAGTCAGGGCATCCGCCGCCGAGGCCAGTCCGGTCGCAAGCGAGGCACGAAGATCCTCTGATGTTGGCAGCTTGTCCACTCTCGGCTGCAAGTCCAAATCTGCGGAGTGACGCACACTGTCGTGAAAAAGCAGCAGCGTCGCGCCGCCGAACAACAAGAATGAATCAGGAAAATCCCGAAAGAGCACCCCAGCGGCAACCCGCATCATCATGATGACTTCGGCCTGCTCGCCGGTGAATCCCCTCTCTCTGTACGCAGCGATCTGGGCCGCCAAGTTCATGTTCATAATATAGCATATATGCTAATAAATGGTAATATAATAGTTGGCTGACGGCTCCTCCCTTCTTTGAGACGGAACAGTGTTGCATAACGTCATTAGAGAGCAGGGACATAGTGCTATACCTCGCTGGAGTCAATGAACATACGGCTTTGCGCATTGTTGGAAACAAGCGATGGAGAGTATCACATTTGCTGTGGACAGTTCAGTTCTTTTCGACCATGGAGTTTACTTCTTAGCAACTTAAAGCTACGTTCGCGATCTCTTAGCGCGAGGATGGACCTAATGCGCAACCGTGCAAACTTCGCACTTACGGACTCTATTTTACAAGTCTCGGAGTATCGCACAGGGGCAAGATTCCGAGCGAAAATCTTCTAACTTCCGGTTGGCCGACCATCCGGGAGTTTGCCAAATACTAGCCGTGCGAAACCGGAGAATCGCCTCTGCAAGCGGAGCGATCTCCTAAGTGTTGCCGACAAGTCTGGTGAACTTCTTCCTGGCGGATTCGTTTTTGGGATCTCTCCGGATCGCGTCCGCGTAAGAGTGCTGCGCCTGTTGCCGATCGTTCATAGCGAGGTAATAGTCGCCAAGCTCTTCATGAACCTTCGTTGCGTCAGGGCGGCAGTGCACAGCCCAATCAAGATAACGCTTGGCGCGGTCCCATTCCCGACGCCCCATGTCCTCCTGAGCTGCGTCAAGAAAACCACTCAGTTTGAAGACCTTCAATTTGATCGATGTATCGTAGTCAGCGTTCGCTGCATCGAGTTCACCGCGCAGCCTGTGAGCGTCTGCTCGGACAACGTAGAAGCCATTCTGACCCAGTGCGATTCCACCTTCGCTTAGCTGAAGCGCCTTCTTCATGTCCCCTCCGCCAATCCACGGGGTGTTCATATATGTGTATGCGAGATAGTAACGAGCTGACACGTTACGCGGATCGAGCTCGAAAGTCCGCTGGTATGCATCACGCGTCCATCGTTGCCATTTCCATTGCTCGACCATTCCTGAGGCTCGCCGCAAATGGGCGAAGTTGACCATCGCCTGTTGGAACGCGTTCAGCGATTGCTTTGGCTGAAGAGCGACGGCTCTGGCCGCTGCGAGATCAGCTGCATCGAGCGAGCCACGCTGCCATGCTAGTTGGGCCAGTAGGTTCAATTCGCCGTCGGAGACGTCCTTCGCTGTAGCCCGCAGTTGCAGATCCGCTTCCACTCCGGCTGATTGTGACGCTTCGAGTCTAGCGATGTAGGGCGCCAGCGAGGGCCAGGTTGCAACATATACGGAACGCTCGATGCCTGTGGGCTGATCCATGTAAATGATGTCGGATAATCGTAGATTCTGCGCAGCATCCGGTTCTCCGAGCGCGCGCATCGCGAAAAAGCAAAGCAGCGCGAATTTGACTCTTTTCATCGAAGTGCCCCATTGTGCTCGCCCTCCCGGTGAATGCACGAGCAAGACGCGTTGTCGGTTTGACGAGATCGTCGTAGAGGATACGCACTAGGCGAGCAAGATGTTCCAACGTCCAAAATCAAGCGCACCGTTCTCTGGCTGGATTCTGATACCCGTTCCTGCATGACGGCCAAAGGTGAAGTAATCCCAATGTAAAGGGTTGCCGACCAGGACTAAGCCGCTGGCGCGGCGGACGCTACTGCGTGGTGAACCACGAAAGTTCAGGAACAGACTCAAGGCTGAACTTCATGGGAATCCGTGAATAGCCCGTCTTGTTTTTCGTTAACTGCCCATCCCGGACGTCGGCCCTCGTGGACTCGACGAATCTGTTTGCGCACTGCGGGAAGCTGCAGGTGTGTGCGTTCGATCATCCACGGAGCAAACTTCACTATCTGCTTCGCGGGAAGAATCTTCTGTGCAATAAGTCTGCGGACAACCATCTCACTGACACCGAGCGCAGCAGCTCCTTGTTGCATGGTGATCCACAGCCGCTGATGTGGTGGTGGACAGGCAGGAAAGTCGTTTGTATGGCGGACATGTTGCACGCGCTTCTCCGTCCAAGTGTTGCTGTTGCCTGTGCGATAGCCCAGCCGGTTCAGGATAGAAACAATCGACGCGTCTTCACAGACTAAAGCGAGCTCACGAATCAACTCGGTCACTTCCTGGGAGTTGATGTGGTTGTGATAGCCGGTCCGGTTCTTGGGCACGGTGAGCTCGGTGTGTGAACCCCCAGCCCAGTGCAGCTTGAGACGCACGGAAGGAGGATCGTCCGTTGTGTCCGCGATTACTTCCTGCAGGACGGTGCGCAGAATGCGTTTCTTCAGGGTGACCGGTGAACGAGGATGGTCCCAGAGCTGTTCCAGGTCATCGCCCAGCGCTAGCAGTTGTTGGCGTTGGTCGGCTGTGAGTTGTGGGACCAGAGCGCTGACCTCCTCCAAACGTCGCTCCATCTCGGTGACGTGGGTCAAGGCGTTGTTCCATCGCTTTTCCAGTTCGGCAGCAACCAGACGGTTCTCCGGTTCCGTCGCCTGATACTGCCGTTCGATGCGGCTGGCCTCATAGCGCGCCTTCTGAAGGGCGACCTCCAGTGAACGCCGCTTTTCATCAGTCTGGTTCTGAGTATGATCCAGAGCGTCGAGCGCGGCCTGCACGCCCAGTGGGCGCAGCGCTTCGAGGACTTCGATGGCTACTAGCTGGTCCACGCGTGTGCCTGCGAAGGTAAGGCAACTGCGAACTATCTGCTGACCTCGATCTCCAGCGCACCAATAACGCGGCAACAAGCCATGCTGTTTACTGCGAGCGTAAGCAACCTGGAGCGCGCGTCCACACCGACCGCAGCACAATAATCCTGCCAGCAATGCGGGGCCGTTTCTCACTGCGCCATTCGTACTCCCCATGCGTGCATTCCAACCGGCGTTGGCGCGGATCTGTTGCTGGTTGCGCATAAACTCTTCCCACGTAATATACCCTTCGTGGTGATTCGGAATGGTAACTTCCCACTGCTCCAGCGGCCGCGCGTGGCCGCGTGTCTTGCGTGCGCGGCCATCCACGATGGAAGTGCGCGTATGGTTTCTTCCCCAGACGAAGACACCGGCGTAGGTTGGGTTTTTCAGAAGTCCGAAAATACGGGGATAGATCGGTTCGATCCAGATCACCTCGCGGTGACCGGACTCGCGCGAGAGTGCAGGGATCAGCAGTTTCTCGTCGCGATACCAAAGCAGAACTTGGCGCACACTGCCCAACGCGCGAAACTTGCGGAAGATGCCCGTGATGGCTTCCTGAATCTGACGATCCGGGGTCTTCTCCATGCCTTCGTCTTCGGTGCGGGCATAACCGACGGGAACCTGGGTTAGCACCAGGCCGCGGCCCACTTTCTGTCGGCGCGCCTCCATCGCGCGCTGTCGAAGCAAGCTGATCTCGAACTCGCTCATGGTGCCCTTGAGGCCAAGCAGAAGCCGGTCGTTTAGCAGGCTGGGATCATAGATGCCGTCATGATCGATGACCAGTGTGCCGGCCATGGCGCAGAGGTCGATCAAGTGGTGCCAGTCGCGGTTGTTCCTAGCCAAACGAGAGGCTTCGAACGCCAACACCGCACCCACTTTCCCTGAGCATACTGCGGCCAGCAGCCGGCCGAAGCCCGGCCGCTCGACGGAGCCAGTTCCGGAGCGGCCCTGGTCTTCATCGATGACAACCACACGCTGGAAGCCGAGCGCCAGCGCCCGTTCCCGCAAATCATACTGTCGTCGCTTTCCTTCCAGGCGTGTGCGCACCTGCTGCATCGTCGATTGCCGGATATAGACGCAGGCCTCACGCTCAATGTGACTCGGTTGGATCTTCTCGCTCATCGCTCTCCTCCTCGACGCTGTTTGGGTTTGTGTTCACGGCTGCCAGCAACAAGTGACTTAGTAACTCGCAGCAACGCTGTTGCGTGGTCTGCGGCAACTCCTGTGTGTGGGGAATCTCCCAGAGCAGAACTCCCTGGCGTGGTGGGCTCATCAATCGCACCTCCTGGTGAAGATGCTTCTGAGGCTACCGTGCTTGTCTGTGCTGGAGTCCACTGCTGCGCATCGACCAGTTCGCGCAGCGTAAAGAGGGCGGTGATTGACAGGGTGGGACGTTCCACAATCTCCATCCCATGGCAGCGATCCTCATCCAGCATCCACTCTGGGATCAGAATCTGCATTCCACTGGACAGCGCCACCTGTACTTGGTGCAGTCCGAAGGAGGAACACTTCCGCATCCTCGTCACCATCGCGCCGTAATGCGGATGATGAGCATAGTGGATCGTGGCGGTGCTCAAAACATGGGTAGTGTGTGAGTGCTTTGCAGAAGCCAGACGCGACTAACGTTGCCGGACTTCGGACATGGAACTCGCTTGGCCGCTTCGTTAAACGGGGAGAAAAAGGCATTTTCATTCTTGCTCCGATGGTCGGTAACAAACGTAAGAAGAATGAGAATGAGAATGCGGAACAGACTACGGATGCCAAGGAGACTCAGCCTACGCTTTACGGTTTCCGGGGCGTGTATGTGTTCGACATCACGCAGACCGAAGGCAAAGAACTTCCCACGCTCACCGAAGTACAGGGCGAAGTGAGCGGCTACCGGGAACGCCTCGTAAAGTTTGTCGAAGGCCAAGGCGTCACGCTCAACTACTCCGAAAACATCGCACCCGCCAAGGGCTTGTCGTATGGCGGGAAGATCACACTGCTTTCCGGGATGCAGTCGGCCGAGGAGTTCTCCACACTAACGCACGAGATCGCGCACGAGATGTTGCACCGGGGCGACCGTCGCACGCTGACCACCAAGCAAGTCCGCGAGACCGAGGCCGAAGCCGTGGCCTTCGTCGTCTGCCAAGCGGTCGGGCTTGAGACCGGAACCGCATCCACCGACTACATCCAGCTTTGGCATGGAGACGCCAATCTCCTGCGCGAGAGCTTGGAAGCTGTCCAACAAACCGCTGCTGTGATTCTCGGGGGCATTGTCCCCGAGCCAGCGGCGGTTGCCGCTTAACCAACACAAAACCCTCACTCAAGAACAACGGTGCAGGTCGTCATGCCCGCGCTGTGACGGCCACACCCCAACCACTACCAAGGAACAAAAACAATGAAAAGGAGAATTATCATGCACGACGCGCAGAACACTGCAATCAGCAACGAATATCGCAGCGTTCCCATCAGCATCTTGGTGGAGTCCGCTACCAACCCGCGCAAGCGATTCGATGAAAAGAACCTCGAAGAACTCGCGGCCAGCATGAAAGCGCAGGGGATTCTGGCCCCTCTTTTGGTGCGCGAACTGGAGGAAAACAAGTACGAAGTTGTCGCCGGGGCACGTCGCCTCAGAGCGGCGAAACTGGCGGAACTCGAAAACCTTCCCGTGCGCGTAGTCAGACTGACCGACGCCGAGGCTATCGAAGCGCAGTGCGTTGAGAACCTGCAACGCGAGGACATCCACCCGCTTGAGGAAGCTCTGGGTTTCAAGTCACTTTTGGAACTCGGAGAGCCTGCATACGCCATCGCCACCATCGCCTCACGCGCTGGCAAGAGCGAGGCGTATGTCTACGGTCGCATTAGACTCGCTGACCTCATACCACCCGTGGCCGAGGCATTTCTGAAAGACCAGATCACCATCGGCCACGCTTTGCTGATCGCCAAGCTCCCGGCTTCGCAACAGCAGGAGGCGTTCTCGGCTGCTTTTCGGGGCTTGTGGACAAGCGAGGGTAACAGCCAAGTCCTGATTCCCGTGCGGGAGCTGGCGTTATGCGGTGCATCGCATAAGGCCAATAATGCGGCGTGCGTCTTTATGCAGAGTGCCGCAGCGTAGCAGGGGATGAACTTCTTTAGGGACAGCATGCTGGGCTGATCGTTAGAGAGTGACAGCTTCGCATAATCTGCAATAGTCTGAACTTGACTTGACTGACTGAGCCGATTGAATTGCTCTCGACCTGCGCGACAACCAGCTAGCAGGAACCCAACTTCCGCATTGCCGGCACAAACCGGCCGGAACTGCGGTCGCCGACTTCCTCGAAGCCCGTTTGAACGAAGCCTTAGGGGCAGACGCTTTCGCGTGCTCGGTGTCGGCAGTGTGCCGGTGAGCGGATAAGGTTGGATCATGTTGGGTCATGAGGAGACACCAATGACCCACCTTCGCAAAATGATGCTCGAAGAACTCGTGCGTCGTAATTACGCTCGGACTACTATCGACTGCTATATCCAGACGATCGAGGATGTTGCGTCACTTTCACCGCCCTCCGGATCAGCTCACCCGGTTTCCCATTCGTGAGCTAGCTAACTATAAGGACGTGGATTTTTCTAAGACGACGGCGGATTGCTCACTTTACGGCCCGGTGATCCAGTTCGACGGCATGGCTTCACATGTGAGTCGGTGCTCGTCGGAAACCCGATGCGTCCTCAACGGAGCCATTGACATATCTTACGAATACGCGCCTAATCCACGCTAGGTCATTACGACAGGCGGAATGAGGACACGATGAGTTTATTTGGGACACAGCATCTGCAGCCCTTGGCCGGAAGATTCCGGTACTGGCCGAGCCTTCTATTGGTCCTTCTGCTCGTGTTTGGATGGAAGTCTGCCTTGGCACAATCCTCGGCAGGCTCTCTCAGATGCGGAGCCCCAAGTGGAAGTGGCACTACCAGCAGCACTCCGGCCACCACAAAGAAAAATTCCAAAGTCGATCAATTCAACGCCATCCAGCAACAGGAAGTTAAGAACCAGCAAGCAATCCAGAGCGCCGGAGACAGCATCCTGAACGGTCTGAAGGGTTCCGGCAAGAGTGACCTCAAGCCGGATGACCCCGCGGATGACGACTCTGATGATTCGGCTTCGACGGTACCTATGGAAGCTTCGCCGTCGGAAGCAACCTCAGGCACCGGCGCCCTATCGGGGGCGGCACCGCCGTCGTCGAATTCAGCCGCCGCCGTTAACTCACTTTTGGATGATCCATCCGAAGCGGGCACGACCTCGAATTCAGCGGCTGCTGTCAACTCACTTTTAGACAATAACAGCAACGCGGCCGCGACACCGAATTCAGCGGTTGCTGTCAACTCGCTTTTGGAGGACCAAACTGCCCCAGCGGCGGCGACACCCACAATACAGAGTGCAGCACCCAACCCTGCCTTCGCAGCCATGATTCCTCAAAATCCAAGCTTCGCGACAGCCATGCAGAGTAGCGCTGATACCGCCCCCACGCCTGCAGTGCTGCAGACGGTGCAGCAGGAGGCAGATGTTGCCAATCCGTCCTCTTCCGTCACAGATAAGTTGCAGGACCTGTTCTCTACGGCGACTTCGGACGTGGCGTCTGTGAAGGCCACACTGGTTACGTTGATGGATACTCCCACAGCACAGATATTGGACGGGTGCATCTGCACGACTGCGCCAGCTATAGTGGCGACGGACACACCGGAACAGATGGCGGCAAAAGTGCATGATCAAGCGATTGTGGGATTTGGCTATTTTACGCAAAGCGCCTTTCCAAAGGCGCTCTACAACTACATGTCCAGCAACATAAATCAATTCATGACACAGCTCGGCTTTGCGGCCCCCCAACCGGACAGCGGAGACCAGCAGTAAGCAGACATGATAATAAAAGGACGCCGTTTTCTGAGGTTCATCCCAGACCTACTACTAGCATCGATGGTCGCACTCTTTGTTCCCGCCCTGCGAGCGCAAACAACTCCACCGGTCAGCCGCCAGGCGTTGTCTCCGCCGACAGCGCCTTGTGGAAAAGATATTGATTCGATCACCTGTGCCCACCGGCTCTTCGTGTCAACCTCCAAGAACTTTCTGCTCCACCGGGACAAGCGAACCGCTACTGCAGGCTATCTTAAGGTTGCTCAACTCGACCCCAAGTATGCTCCGGCATGGTTCAATCTTGGCGTTCTAGCGGAAGGAAGTCAGAAGTGGATTGAGGCGAGGCGCTATTTCGAGAAATATTTGGAGATTTCTCCCAACGGACCTGAATCAAAGCGAGCCACCGAGGAAATCGGGACTCTGGCGCCTTACGCGGCCGGGAAGGTCTCTCGAACGCAAGCCAAACGGGCCGAGTATGAGGCATCGATTCAACGAGCTCGCATCTTGATGTCCGCAAAGCTCTATCGTGAGGCCATCTCGGAATCGGGCCACGCACAATCTCTGGATAACTCGAGATGGGAGGCATACGCAATAGTTGGCCTCTGCATGAAAAAGCAAAACAAGCCAGATGCAGCAAAGGATTTTGAAAAGTTGGCCGAAGATCGCATCCCAAGTGAAAAACGCGATCAACTGAGGCAGGCGTTCGGGAACAACTAGCCTGTCGCGCGTTTGACCGCTACGATTAACGGCCAAACATTCAGGGAGGTAGTACTGTGAAGAATTGGTTCCTTCGGACCCTCTTTGCGGTGGCGTTAACTGCCTCTGCGTCGCCGACGGTACTATTGGCGCAGACCGCAGATTACAACAAAGTGATCGCCCAGGCGAAGGCCGACTTGGCTGCAGGTCGCAATGCGGAAGCGCTGGCTGGGAGCCAGAAAGCGATCCAGATAGACA
>Ga0209007_1000278_pt1 | contig 25347 bp, 20 predicted proteins | sample JacPinW_OM1H0_O2_FD_187961 | JGI IMG/M metagenome (GOLD analysis project Ga0209007, IMG submission 187961) | Forest soil microbial communities from Algoma, Ontario, Canada - Jack Pine, Ontario site 1_JW_OM1H0_O2 (SPAdes) (version 2) | ecosystem: Environmental > Terrestrial > Soil > Boreal... | reverse complement strand
CCGCTCTTTCGCGAGCCACTGCTGAAGACGCCGTTCCATGAGCGTGCGCGGCGTCTGAGCCAGATCGACAGCTTCATTCCCTGGGCCGGCTACACCACCGTCGACGTGTTCACGGCCGTCGAGCAGGAATATTTCTCGATCCGCAACGCCACCTCCGTGTACGACCTGACGCCGATGGTCAAGTACCGGGTCGCGGGTGCGGATGCGCTGCGCTTCCTCAACCGGCTGGTGACACGCGATCTGCGCAAGCTCCGCCCCGGGCGCGTGGCTTACGTCGTGTGGTGCAACGACCAGGGCCATCTGATCGACGACGGCACGGTGTTCTGCCTCGGCGAAGGGGAATACCGCCTGTGCACCGCCGAGCGCCAGCTCGACTGGCTGCTCGACTCGAGCCTCGGCTTCGATGTCAGTGTCGCGGAGGTGACCGAGGAGGTGGCGGCGCTTGCCGTGCAGGGACCGACCTCGTGCGCGGTGCTGAAGGCGATGGGACTCGCCGGCGTCGAGCAGCTCAAACCCTTCGAGCTCGGCACGTTCGTGCTGCAGGGGACCGCAGCTGCACCGCTGATGGTGTCGCGGACCGGTTTTACCGGGGATCTCGGCTACGAGCTGTGGATGCGACCGGGAAATGCGGAAGCGGTCTGGGACGCGCTCATGGAGGCCGGCCGCACGCGCGGCATTCGCGCGATCGGCTCGCGCGCGCTCAACATCGCGCGCATCGAGGCGGGCTTCCTGCTGCCGAACCTGGACTTCGTGCCCGCCGAGCGCGCACTGCACCTCGGCACCGAGCGCTCGCCGCTCGAGCTCGGGCTCGCGTGGCTGGTTGACTTTGGCAAGGGACACTTTACCGGACGGCGCGCGCTCCTCGCGCAGCAGCGTCGCGGCCTACGGCGCTGTCTGGCCGGGGTCGAGATCGAGGGCGAGAAGCCCGCGCACAACGCGCTGCTTTATGATGAGCGCGGTGGGCGCCGCCAGGTGGGCAGCGTTACCTCCGCGGTCTGGTCGCCCACCGCCAAGCGTAACCTGGCGCTCGCCATGCTCGATGCGCCGCACTTCGCGCCCGGCCGTGAGGTGTGGGCCGAGATCTACCTGAATCGCGAGCTGGTATGGGAGCGGCGCATGGCGCGCGCCCGAGTGGTCGAGCGGCCGTTCTACGCGCCCGAGCGGCGCCGGCTCACGCCGCCCGCGGACTTCTGACGCCACGGTACGATGCAGGGGGAGGGGACCGGATGATCGCCACGCAGTCGAAGCCGAACGCCGACCGGCCCTGGCTCGATTCCGCCGCCAGGCCGCAGATCGTGATCGACCACGTGAGCCGCAGCTTTGGGGCCTTCACCGCCGTCGACGACGTGGATCTGAGAATCTTCCGCGGCGAGATGTTCGCGCTGGTCGGCGCCTCGGGCTGCGGCAAGACGACGCTCCTGCGCATGCTCGCCGGTTTCGCCGAGCCGAGCGGCGGCCGCATCAGCATCGACGGCGTCGACATGAGCGGCGTGCCACCGCACGAGCGCCCGGTCAACATGATGTTCCAGTCGTACGCGCTGTTTCCGCACATGACGGTCGAGCGCAACGTCGGCTACGGCATCAGCCGCATGAAGCTCGATCCCGCAACCCGCAAGCGTCGCATCCAGGAGGCGCTCGAGATGGTGCAGCTCGGGGCGGTGGCGCAGCGCAAGCCGCACCAGCTCTCCGGCGGCCAGCGTCAGCGCGTGGCGCTGGCGCGGGCGCTCATCCGCCGGCCGAAGGTGCTGCTGCTCGATGAGCCGCTGTCGGCGCTCGATAAGAAGCTGCGCGAGCAGACGCAGTTCGAGCTGATGGATGTGCAATACAAAGTCGGCATCACCTTCATCGTGGTGACGCACGACCAGGACGAGGCCATGGCGCTCGCCAGCCGCATCGCGGTCATGGACCGCGGCCGGGTGGTGCAGGTCGGCACGCCGTCGCAGATTTACGAGTTTCCGGCCAGCCGCTTCGTGGCGGATTTCGTCGGCACGGCCAACCTGTTCGAGGGCACGGTGCGCGCCTGCGAGGCCGGGCTGATCACGGTGCAGTGCGCCGAGACCGGCTGCGATCTGCTGGTCGACCATGCCGGCAGCTTCAGCCCGGGGCAGCGCATCTGGGTGGCGCTGCGGCCGGAGAAGATCCGCATCGGCAAGGAGCCGGTGACGGCCGGCCGCGTGAATCAGCTGCGCGGCACCGTCTGGGAGCTGGGCTACCTCGGCAATCGCTCGACCTATCGGATCAAGACCAGCAGTGGCAAGCTGATCACGGCGTTCTCGCAGAACGAGCGGCGCACCGCCGAGCCCGCCATAGACTGGAGCGACGAGGTGTTCATGAGCTGGAGCGCGGAGGCGGCGGTCTTGCTGGAATCGTAGACTTACGGGACAACGGGGGAGGAACGGCAGATGAAGAATTCAACGCACGCCGTGTGGGTCTCGGCGTCACTGTTCTTGGGGGCGTTACTGTCGGGTGCGGATGCGCCGGTGCTGGCGGACCAGCAGGCGGCGGCGCCCGCCACCGGCACGAGTGAGCAGACCGTGGTCGGACTGCAGGAGGTCGTGGTTACGGCAACCCGCCACGAGGAATCCCTGAGCAAAGTGCCGATCAGCGTAACGGCGCTCACCGGCGAGGACATGGACGCACGGGGTCTGAAGGACTTTCAGGACATCGTGCGCTTCACCCCCGGGGTCAGCATCGATACCTCCGGAACCAACAACATCTCGATTCGCGGCATCTCCTCGTCGGCCGGCGCCGGAACCACCGGCATCTACCTCGACGACACGCCGATTCAAATGCGCGACGTGGGCTTTAACCCGGACGACACGCTGCCGAAGACTTTCGATCTGGCACGAGTCGAGGTACTGCGCGGGCCGCAGGGGACGCTGTTCGGCTCCGGCTCCGAGGGCGGCACGGTGCGCTACATCCTCACCGAGCCGAGCCTGACGCAGTCCAGCACCTACGGCCGCGCCGAGGCGTCCTATACCGAATACGGCCAGCCGAGCTATGAGATCGGCTTGGCGCACGGGGCGCCGATCATCGACGGCACGCTCGGCTTCCGGGCGAGTGCCTGGTACCGCGCCGACGGCGGCTGGATCAACCAGGTGAACGACACGACCGGAGCGGTGACGGATCCCAACTCGAACTACCGCGGTACCGCCATGTTCCGTCTGGCGTTCATCTGGGCGCCGGTCACCTCGTTCACGGTCGAGCCGAGCATGGTCTATCAGGACTCCAAGCAGGGCAACGAATCGACCTACTGGCCGTCTTACTCCAACCCGTCAGGCGGGGAGTTCAACACCGCCACTCCGGAGCTGATGCCGGTGGACGACCAATGGTACCTGCCGGCGCTGAAGCTGCAGTGGGATCTCGGCAAGAGCGAGATCATCGCCGACACCTCCTATTATCATCGCAAGGAGCTCACGGCCTATCAGGGCACGGTCTATGACCTCGGCTTCTTCCAGCTGCTCGGCTGGCCGAACAATCCGCTGACCGGCGGACTCGGCTGCGAAGCATCCGGCCCGCCCACCAGCTGCCCGTGGTACCCGCTGCTCGACGGTAACGGCATTCACCTGCCGTCGGCCTTCCAGGACTTCCAGACGCCGAACCAGATGACCAATACGCAGCAGAGCTACGTGCAGGAGCTGCGCTGGCAGTCGAACGACCCGACGTCGCACTGGACCTGGACGGTCGGCGCGTTCTGGCAGGAAGCGAAGGAGGGCAGCATCGAGGAGCTCAAGGACCCCAACAATCAGATCAATCCGTTCTTCAACTATCTCTACGGCGACTCGGCTACCGATATCTTTGGCTCGTACTACTCCTGCCCGACGGCGAGCGCCTACCCGTACATCCCGGCCTGCGACATCTACTACCTGAACAACCAGACCATCGACAAGCAGATCGCCGGATACGGCGAGATCAGCTACGCCTTCACCGATCAGTGGAAGCTCACTCTGGGCGAGCGGGTCGCGCACACGACGTTCAATATCTCCAGCTACTCGGACGGGCTGGAGAACTATGGCCCGATCAATGGCCCGACCGCGTACCTGGTGCCGCGCACGGGATCGAGCAGCGAGACGCCCAACACGCCCAAGGCCAATCTCGGCTACCAGATGGACCAGAACAATCTGTTCTACGCGACCTATGCCAAGGGTTTCCGCGTGGGTGGCGGCAACCCGCCGCTGCCGAGCTACTGCACCACGCCCGACGGCGGCGATCTCTTTGCGGAGACGGGCCTGAAGCAGGCGCCGCTCACCTACGGGTCAGACTCGACGCAGAACTACGAGATCGGCTCGAAGAATCTCATCGGCGGCGACTTGCGTCTCGCCACCAGCCTCTATTACATCAAGTGGAACAACATCCAGCAGAGCATCTACGTCGCCGGCAGCTGCGGGCTGCAGTTCATCGACAACGTCGGTACCGCGGTCTCCAAGGGCTTCGACTTCCAGGCCGACTGGGCTCCCGATCCGTTCCTGTTCGATATGGCCGTGGGTTATACGTCGGCGCGCTTCAGCACGAACTCGCCGATCCAGAATGCGCAGGGGCAGCCGCTGGTGGTGACCGGGGACGCCATCTCCGGTCAGGCGGCGATCAATGGGGCGCCGGGAACCAATCCCCCCTGGGACGTCGCGGTGGGTGCGGAGTACCACTTCCACCCGTGGCAGCATGAGGCGTTCGTGCGGGTCGACTGGACCTATCAGAGCAGCAACCCCTGGCTGGCGGCCATTCAGGATCCGCGGACCTCGCAGTACGTCACCGGCCAGCAGCCGGCGGTCTATTCGCTCCCCTCGACCACCTTCACCACGTTGCGGGCCGGCACGACCCTGGGCGACTGGCAGGTCTCGCTCTTCATGGACAACGTGTTTGATTCACACACGATCATCAACTACCAGATGAGCCAGTTCGACAGCTACCTTTACCAGCTCGCCGGCCGCGCACCCACCGTGGAGCAGAACCAGTACACGTACCGTCCGCGCACGATCGGGCTCACGGCGGTCTGGCGCATCGGGCACTGACTGGCAGCGGCCGCACGGTGAATGCTACCGTGACGGCCACATGGCAGCAGGCGACACACCGGCGCACCGCGCCGCCGCGGCGGCCGGGCCGGAGGCACGCGCCGAGCGGCTGAATACCCGCGCGGCCGGGGTCGTCGGGCTGGCGGTGCTCTGCAGCCGCGTGCTCGGCCTGATTCGCGAGCAGGTGTTTGCGGCGCTGTTCGGCGGCGGCCGCGTCATGGACGCGTTCACCATCGCGTTCCGCATCCCCAACCTGCTGCGCGACCTGTTCGCCGAGGGTGCCCTGTCGACGGCCTTCGTCACCGTCTTCAGCAAGACTGTGGTTTTGCAGGACGACGCCGCGGCCTGGCGCCTCGCCAACAAGGTGGCGACGCTCGCGGCGGTTGTCCTGAGCGCCATCACGCTGCTCGGCATCGCGTTCGCCCCGCAGCTGGTCGAGCTGCTCGCGCCGGGCTTCGCAGGCGACAAGGCCGCCCTCACCGTGACGCTGACGCGCGTCATGTTCCCGTTCATCCTGCTGGTGTCGCTCGCGGCGCTGGTGATGGGCATGCTGAACGCGAAGAACGTGTTCGGGGTGCCCGCAATGGCCTCGAGCTTCTTCAACCTGGGCTCAATCATCGGCGGCCTGCTGCTCGGGCTTTGGCTCGATCCGCACTTCGGACCGCGCGCGATCCTGGGACTCGCCGTCGGGACGCTGCTCGGCGGCGCGCTGCAGCTCGCAGTGCAGCTGCCGGCGCTGCGCCGTCAGGGTTATCGCTACCATGTCGACTTCCGCTGGCGCGACCCCGGCGTCGGCGCGATCCTGAGGCTCATGGGGCCGTCGGTGATCGCCGCCAGCAGCACCCAGGTCAACGTGCTGGTGAACTCGGTGTTCGCCTCGCAGCTCGGCGACGGCCCGACCTACTGGCTGAACATCGCCTTCCGGCTGATGCAACTGCCGCTCGGCGTGTTCGGCGTGGCGCTCGGCACGGTGGCGCTGCCGCTGCTCTCGCGCATGGCTGCGGGCAACAACATGCAGGCGTTCAGGAGCGAGCTGGCGCGCGGCATGCGGCTCGCGTTCCTCATGACGATTCCGGCGAGCGTCGGGCTGATGGTGCTCGCCGCGCCGATCATGTCGGTGCTCTACCAGCACGGCCGTTTCGACGCGCACGCCACCGCGCAGGCCGCGGCCGCGCTGCGCTTCTACGCCATCGGGCTGTGCGCCTATGCGGCGCTCAAGGTGCTGGTGAACGCTTTCTATGCGCTCGAGCGGCGCAAGACGCCGATGGTGGTGAGTTTCATTGCGGTGGGCGTCAACCTGTTGCTCAACTGGATCTTCACCGTGCGGCTCGGCTGGGGCCACCGCGGGCTGGCGTTCTCGACCTCATGCGTTGCCACCAGCAACTTCCTGATCCTCTATCTGTTGATGCGTGCGCATCTGGGCAGGCTCGAGTCGCGCGCCATGGGGGCGCTGCTGGCGAAGCTGGCGCTCTCCTGCGTAGTGCTGCTCGGCGTCGCCTGGGCCGGCGGCCACTGGCTGCTGGCGGACTGGGCGGTGCAGGCCTTCTGGCCGAAGCTCCTGAGCCTCGTGGCTGTCATCGCCTGCGCGGCTGGCGCGTTCTTCCTCTGTGCCAGCGCGCTTGGCATCGGGGAGCTGCAGGACATCACGCGCAGCGTGACACGCAGCGTGCACCGGAAACTTCGGCGCCCCGCGCGGGACTAAAGCTGCTGTGCACGTGCGTCCGCGCCGGCCGGCAGGCTTCGGCCCGGTCTCACAGTGTGTTACACGCGCCACGAGGTGCGGTTATTCAGGAGTGATTCAGCCAAAGGACCGGATGATGCACCCCATGAAAAAGTCTGCGCGTCTTCTCGCCCCCGTGTTGCTGGTTGGGTTCTGCGCTCCGGCGCTCGCCCAGGTGTATGCCGTGCAGCCGCTGCCGCTGCAATGGTTCGTCGACGGCGGCCCGAGCTTCCCGCTCGGCACCACCGCCGACTATTTCAACACCGGCTGGACCGTCGGCGGCGGATTCGCGGTGCGCCAGGATCCGGCGCAACCGTTCTATCTGCGGACCGAGCTCGACTACAGCCGCTTCGGCGCGAGCAGCGAGCTGATCTCCGCGGGCCAGGCGGCCGGCCCGACGCAGATCAACGGCGGCTACGGTGAGACCTTCGACTGGCAGGTGAACGGCGTGTTCGAGCAGCCGTTCAACGCCTGGTCGCACTTCTACGCGACCGGCGGCATCGGTCTTGCCTATCGGCGCATCGAGCTCACCCAGAGCGGGCCGACTCCGTGCAACCAGTTCCTCGGCGTGTGCGGGCCCGGTTTCTCGGGCAGCACCACCAGCGGGGTGGCGAGCTACGATACGACGCGCTTCGCCTGGAACGTCGGCGCCGGGTTCGATTTCCCGCTGCCCGGCGGGCAGTCGTGGTTCGTCGAGGCGCGTTACGAGAGCATCGAGACCCCGGGAGCGACCCAGTTCCTGCCGATCCGCGTCGGCATCCGTTTCTGATCGCCAAGCGCCGGGCACGGCGCGACCCAACGCTTCCGAGGAGCTGGCTTGCGAGTCGCGAACCTCGCCAGCTATGCTTCCTCTCTTATGCCTACGCTGGTTGAATGTGTACCCAATTTCTCCGAGGGCCGCGATAAAGCCAAGGTGGACGCCATTGTTGCGGCCATGAGGCTGGACGGCGTGTACCTGCTCGATCGCGAGATGGACGCCGACCATAACCGCTGCGTGATCACGCTGGTGGGGGAGCGCGAGCCGATTCAGGAAGCGGCGATTCGCGGCGTGGGCAAGGCCGCCGAGCTGATCGATCTGAACGCTCACCAGGGCGCGCATCCGCGCATGGGTGCGACCGACGTGGTGCCCTTCATTCCGATTGAGGGCGCGAGCATCGAGGATTGTGTCGCCATGGCGCGCCACGTCGGCGCCGAGATCTGGAAGCGCTATCAGATTCCGGTGTATCTCTACGAGGCCGCCGCAACGACTCCCGAGCGGCAGAACCTGGAAACGATTCGCCGCGGGCAGTTCGAAGGCATCCGTGCCGACATCGCGACAAATCCTGCCAGGAAGCCCGACTTCGGCGACACAAGAGTGCATCCGACGGCGGGGGTCATGGCGGTCGGCGCGAGAAAATCTCTGATTGCCTTCAACGTGTTCCTCAGCACGGCGGATGTCGAGATTGCGAAAAAGATTGCCAAGGCAATTCGCGCCTCGAGCGGCGGGTTGCGTTTTGTAAAGGGCGCGGGATTTCTGGTGCGCGGCGTAGCCCAGGTGTCCATGAACCTCACCGATTTCGAGCAGACGCCCATCCATCGGGTGTTCGAGATGGTAAAGCGCGAAGCGGCGCGCTACGGCGTGGCACCGGTGAGCAGCGAAATCGTCGGATTGATCCCGAAGAAAGCGCTGGAGGCGGCGGCCGAATGGTTTCTGCAGGTCGAGAACTTTGATTCGTCGTTGATCCTGGAAAACCGCTTGAGTGCGGTGATGGGCGGCAAAGCGACGGTCGGCGGGTTGCGCGCCGGAATCGAGCCGTTTGTCGAGCAGCTTGCCGCGCCGACGGCCGCTCCCGGGGGCGGCAGCGCCTCGGCCGCCAGTGCCGCCATGGCCGCGGCACTGGCCACGATGGTGGCTTGCATGTCCCGTGGGAAGAAGGCGTACCTTCAATACGGGCCTGAGCTCAGTGACGCGATCGCGCGCCTGGGCCAATTGCGCGAGGAGATGCAGGCTGCCATCGATGCCGACGCCGAATCGTTCAACGTCGTGATGAAGGCTTACCGGGCAGCGAAAGAGTCGGCCGATGGCGCCGCTATGATCGATACCGCGCTGAAGCAGGCCACCAGCGTGCCGTTGGCGGTCGCCGAAAGTGCTCACGAAATCGCCTCGATTGTCGCGAAACTGCGGCCCATTACCAATCCAAACATGAAGTCCGATCTGACGACGGCTGCGGCGCTGGCGCAGGCCGCCATCGCAGGTGCATCGGCAAATGTCGAGATCAATCTGGAGTCGATCAAGGACGCCGCCTTTGCAGCGGATGTCCGTAAACGTGCCGCAGTGCTACGACAGTAGCTTCGGGCTCGCAGCCGCGCATCTTCCCGCGCGCATCCGCAGGTGAGGATATGGCACTCAAAATCATGATACTCGGGGCCAACGGCTTCATCGGCAGCGCCCTCACCGATGCCATCCTGCGCGGCCGCGACTGGGAGGTCTACGGCATGGACCTCGCCGACAACAAGCTGTCGGATCTCCCCAAGCACGATCGCTTTCACTTCGTGGAAGGCGATATCACCATCAACAGGGAATGGGTCGAGTACCACGTGAAGAAATGCGACGTGGTGATGCCGCTGGTGGCGATTGCCAACCCGGCGCAGTACGTCACTCATCCGCTGAAGGTGTTCGAGCTCGACTTCGAGGCGAACCTCGAGGTGGTGCGCCAGTGCGTCAAGTACGGCAAGCGCCTGGTGTTCCCTTCGACCTCGGAGGTCTACGGCATGTCGCCGGACGCGGTGCTGGATGAGGAGACGAGCCCGCTGGTGTACGGTCCGATCAACAAGCAACGCTGGATCTACGCCTGCTCGAAACAGATGCTCGACCGGGTCATCTACGCCTACGGCGTGCGCGACCAGCTCGACTACACGCTGTTCCGGCCGTTCAACTTCATCGGCCCGAAGCTCGACAACCCCGAGGAGCCGAAGGAGGGGAGCTCGCGCGTGTTCACGCAGTTCCTGTCCAACGTGCTGTACCGGCGGCCGATCAAGCTGGTCGACGGCGGCAGCCAGAAGCGCTCCTTCACCTACATCGACGATGCGATCGAGTGCCTGCTGACCATCCTCGAGAATCAGGGGGCGCGCGCCACCCGGCGCATTTTCAACATCGGCAACCCGGCCAACTGCATATCGATCCGCGACCTGGCGCAGCGCACCATCCGTATCGCCCAGGAATTTCCGGTGCTGGCCGCGAACGCCCGCGCCACCGAGATTGTCGACGTCACCGCGGGCGAGTACTACGGCAAGTACTACCAGGACATCCAGGTGCGGGTGCCGAACATCGAGGCCGCGAAACGCGACCTCGGCTGGCAGCCAAGCACCGACATGGACACCGCCATCCGGCGCACCATCGACTACTACGTCAACCAGGAAGGCTTCGGCGGCCGCGCGGCCTCACGGGTCAGCATCTGAGGCGGCGCGCGCCGGTCACGCATGACAATCGAGGCGGGGCAGGAGCGGCGCACGCGCGCGTACGCCTGGCTGCCGTGGCTCGCGCTGGCGCTCGCCTGGTTCGCCACCGCGCAGGTGCGGCCGCTGTTCGATCCGGACGAGGGCCGCTACGCGGAGATCCCGCGCGAGATGCTGCTGAGCGGCGACTGGGTGACGCCGCGCCTCGACGGGCTGAAGTACTTCGAGAAGCCGCCGCTGCAGTACTGGGCCACCGCCACCATCTACCGCGTGGTGGGTGTGCACGAGTGGAGCTCGCGGCTGTGGACGGTGGGACTCGCGTTCGCGTGTCTCGGGGCGGTGTACGGCTGGACGCGCCGGCTCCACGGGCGGGATGCGGCGCGCAGCGCGCTGGTCGCGCTCGCGGTGAGCCCGTTTTTCCTGGTCGTTGGGCACCTCGACCTGCTCGATCCGGGCTTCACGTTGTGGCTGACCGCGGCGGTGCTGGCCTTCACGCTGGCGCAGAGCGCGCCGCAGCACTCGGACGCCGAGCGCCGCTGGATGATGGCGGCCTGGGGGGCGGGGGCGCTCGCCATCCTCACCAAGGGCATCGTGGTCGGGGTGCTCACCCTCGGCGCACTCATTATTTACAGCCTGCTCGAGCGGGACGCCCGGCCGTGGCGGCGGCTGCATCCGGGGGCCGGGCTGCCGCTGTTTCTGGTGCTGGCCGCGCCGTGGTTCGCGGTCGTGTCGCTGCGCAATCCGGGGTTCGCGCAGTTCTTCTTCGTGCACGAGCATTTCACGCGCTTTCTCACCACGGTACACCAGCGCGTCGAGCCCTGGTGGTACTTCCTGCCGCTGCTGCTCGCCGGCACGCTGCCGTGGATCGTGCCGCTCGCGCGCGCGCTGCGGCCCGCCTGGACGGGGGCGGGCATTGCGTCCGGGCCGCCCGATCAGCGCCCGGCGAGCGCCTTCAAGCCGTGCAAGTTCCTGCTGATCTACGCACTCTTCACCCTGGTGTTCTTCTCCTTTTCGGACTCGAAGCTCGCGCCCTACATTCTGCCGATGTTCCCGGTGCTGGCGGCCGTCACCGGCGCGCAGGCCGCGGGCGATGCGCGCTTCACGCAGCGCGCGGCCTGGATCGGCGCGGTGCTGGTGGCGTTCGTCGGGCTCGGCCTGTTGGTTTACAGTGCGCTGCACAACAGTTATGTGCCGCATGAGGCTTCGGTCTGGGTGCTCGCCGGCACGGTCGCGGCCGCCGGCGGGCTCGCAGCTCTCCTGCCCGGACTGCGCGCGCACGCGCGCGGCGCGGCCGGCGTGACCGCGGTGAGCGCGATCCTCGCCTGGCAGTGCCTGCTGTGCGCGTACGGCGTCATCCCGCCGTCGCACTCGGCGCGCGACCTGGTGGCGGCGGTGCGTCCCTACGTGGGTCCGCAGACCCGCCTGTACAGCATCGGCCAGTACCGCGAGACCGTCTCGCCGTACCTCGGGCGGACGCTCACGCTGGTGGCATACGAGGGCGAGCTGCAGTTCGGACTGAACGCCGAGCCGGGCAGGCAGACGGCGACACCGCAGCAGTTTGCCGCCGCCTGGGACGCGAGCCGCGATGCCGTGGCATTCTTCGATCCCGGCATGTGGGATGACTGGCGGCGGCGGGGCCTGCCCGGCCGCGTCGTGGCCGCCGACAGCTATACGGTCGCTGTGAGTCGTTGGTAGTGAGTTCTTTGTGAAGCTTACGGAATTCGCCATTCTGGGCACCGGCGTGCTGCTCAACGCCCTGGCACAGCTCGGCCTCAAGGCCGCGACCCGTGTCAGCGGGCCGTTGATCGCCACCGACAGCGGCGTGCTCGAGCGCGCAGCGAAGCTGCTGGTGGTGCCCTCGCTGTGGTACGCGTTGTGCGCCTACGGCCTGAGTGTCATCGTCTGGCTGGTCGGCCTGTCGCGAGTGCCGGTGAGCCAGGCGTATCCGCTCTTGTCTCTGGGCTACGTGATCAACATCGGGCTCGCCTGGTGGCTGCTCGGGGAGATCCCCAACGTACAGCGCGTGGCGGGCATCGCGGTCATCGTGATCGGAGTGGTACTGGTGGCACGCTCATGAGCGGTGTTGAGACCTCCGGCGCGGCGTGGCTGCCTTTCACGCGCCCGGCTATCGACGAGCAGACGATCGCCGCGGTCGCGGACGTACTGCGCTCCGGGTGGCTTGCGAGCGGGCCGAAGGTGGCGCAGTTCGAGGCGGCACTGTCGGAGTATCTGGGCGGCCGCCCGGTGCGCTCGCAGACCTCGGCCACCGCCGGGATGGAAATGGCGTTGCTCGCCTGCGGCATAGGCAGTGGCGACGAGGTCATCACGCCGGCGCTGTCGTTCGTCGCTACCGCCAACGTCATCGTGCGCGTCGGCGCGCGGCCGGTGTTCGTCGACGTCGGGCTCGACTCGCGCAATATCGATCTCGGGCAGGTGGAGGCGGCGATCACCCCGCGCACGCGCGCCATCCTGCCGGTGCACTTCGCGGGCCGCGCGGTCGACATGGAGCGGCTGTACGCCCTCGCGGCGCGCCACCGGCTGCGCGTCATCGAGGACGCGGCGCATGCGATCGGTTCGACGTGGGCGGGCAAGCGCATCGGCAGCTTCGGCGACCTGGTGTGCTTCAGTTTCCATCCCAACAAGAACATCACCACCATCGAGGGCGGCGCGATCTCGGGCGGCTCGGCGGACGAGCTGACGGCGATCGAGCTGCATCGCTGGCACGGGCAGGTGAGGCGCGGCCCGGACGACTTCGACACGCTGCTCGCCGGCGGCAAGTGCAACCTGTCGGACGTCGCCGCCGCGGTCGGTCTCGGGCAGCTCAGGCGCCTGGAGGAATTCAACGCCCGGCGGCGCGCGCTCGTGGCGCGCTATTTCGCGCTGTGGGGCGAGGATCCGCCGCTGCGACTGCCGCAGCGCGGTGATGCGGGCCACAGCTGGCATGTCTTTACGCCGTTGCTGCCGCTCGAGCGGTTGGCGCTCACGCGTCGTGAGTTCATCGAGGCGATGCAGGCGCGCGGCATCGGCGTCGGTGTGCACTACCCGGCGATCCACCTGTTCAGTGCTTACCGCGCGCTCGGCTACCGCGAGGGACAGTTCCCGAACGCCGAGCGCATCGGGCGCGAGACCGTGACGCTGCCGTTGTTTCCGGCGATGGCGCCCGAGGACGTGGAGCGGGTGGTGGCAGCCGCGACCGCGATCCTGCGCGGAGCGCGCACATGAGCGCCCGGAACGGCACGCCCGACATCTCGGTCGTCATCCCCGTCTACAACGAAGAGGAGGGACTGCCGCTCCTGTTCGAGCGGCTGTACGCGGCGCTCGATGCGCTCGGTCGCTCCTACGAGGTGGTGTTCGTCGATGACGGCAGCCGCGACTCTTCGGTGGTGGAGCTGCGCGGGCAGTTCGAGCGGCGGCCGGATGTCACGCGGGTGGTGGTGCTGGCGCGCAACGCCGGACAGCACATGGCGATCCTGGCGGCGTTCGCGCACACGCGCGGCACATACGTGATCACCCTCGATGCCGACCTGCAGAACCCGCCGGAGGAGATCGGCAAGCTGGTTGCCGCCATGGACCAGGGCGCCGACTACGTAGGCAGCATCCGCGTGCGCCGCCGCGACGTGCTGTGGCGCAAGGCTGCGTCCCGCCTCATGAACCGGCTGCGCGAGCGCACCACCTCGATCCGCATCAGCGACCAGGGCTGCATGCTGCGCGGCTACCACCGCAGCGTCGTCGATGCGCTCAACCGCTGCAACGAGGCGAGCACCTACGTGCCGGCGCTGGCCTACACCTTCGCGCGCCACCCGGTGGAGGTCGAGGTGGAGCACGCCGAGCGCACGGTCGGGGTGTCGAAGTACTCGCTCCTGCGCCTCATCCGGCTCAACTTCGACCTGATGACCGGCTTTTCGGTGGTGCCGCTGCAGTTCTTCTCCATGAGCGGCATCGTCATCGCGCTGCTGTCGCTGGTGTTCGTGGTCTACCTCGCCATCCGCCGCCTGGTGATGGGTCCCGAGGCCGAGGGCGTGTTTACGCTGTTCGGCATCGCCTTCTTCCTGATCGGCGTCGCGCTCATCGGGCTGGGTGTGGTCGGCGAGTACGTCGGACGCATCTACGAGCAGGTGCGTCAGCGCCCGCGCTACACGATCGCCACAGTTCTGGGCGAGGAGCCGCAGCCCAAAGGCAGCGGCGCGGCGCTCGGCCTGCCTGAGCGCGCGCGGGAGACGCTGGAGTGAGCGGCCCGACGGCCGTGGTGTTCGCCTATCACGATGTCGGAGTCCGCTGCCTCAAGGCGCTGCTCTCCGGCGGTGTCGGGATTCCGCTGGTCGTCACGGTGGCGGACGATCCGGGCGAGACCCGCTGGTTCGCGAGCGTGGCGGCGACCGCGGCCGATTACGGACTGCCGGTCGTGGCGCCGGCCGATGGCGCGGGCGCGCAGCTCGAGCAGCGGGTCGCGGCGCTGCGGCCCGACTTCATCTTCTCCTTTTATTACCGCTCGCTGCTAAGGGAGCCGCTGCTGCGCGCCGCGCGGCGCGGGGCGCTCAACATGCACGGCTCGCTGCTGCCGAAGTATCGCGGTCGCGCTTCGGTCAACTGGGCGATCTTGAGCGGCGAGCCCGAGAGCGGCGCCACGCTCCACTACATGGTGGCGCAGGCCGACGCCGGCGACATCGTCGATCAGATGAGCGTGCCTATCCTCGAAGACGACGACGCGCGCGCCGTGTTCGCCAAGGTCACGGTTGCCGCGGAGACCGTTCTGGCGCGTTCGCTTCCGGGGCTCATCGCGGGCACGGCACCGCGCCGTGCGCAGCAGCTCGAGCCCGGACAGTACTTCGGCCGCCGGCGTCCCGAGGACGGGCGCATCGACTGGAGCTGGTCGGCGCGGCGCATCCATGACCTGGTGCGGGCGGTGGCGCCGCCATACCCTGGGGCATTCGCGCAAGTCGGCGCGGAGCGCTGGGAGATCCATCGCACGCGGCTCAGCGAGCGGCCGGCACCGGCCGCGGGACCGTCGGCGCCGTGCCTGTTCGGCGCCGGCGGGGAACTGTATGTCGCCTGCGGCGGCGGCGGCGTTCTCAGGTTGCTCGAGGCCACCAACAGCCGCGGTCGCGTCAATTCCGCACGGCTGGCAGGGGCGCTCGAGCAGCAGCCCGCACCGCTCGGCTGACGCGCCGCGCGCTCCCAAGGCCCATGTCGCTGGTTGCTCTCAAGATCGACGTCGATACCTATCGCGGCACGCGCGAGGGGGTACCGCGGCTCGCGGATCTGCTGGAGAGAATCGGCGCTCGGGCGACCTTCCTCTTCAGTCTCGGTCCGGATCACACCGGACGCGCCATCCGGCGCGTGTTCCGCCGCGGCTTCATCGGCAAGGTGCAGCGCACTTCGGTGCTGCAGCACTACGGCCTGACGACGCTGCTTTACGGAGTGCTGCTCCCGGGGCCGCGCATCGGCCGCCGCTGCCGCGAGCTCATGCGGGGCATCGCACGCCGCGGCTTCGAGGTGGGCGTGCATACCTGGGACCACGTGCGCTGGCAGGATGGCGTGGCCGCGGCGGGCGAGCCGTGGACGCGCCGCGAGCTCGAGCGCGCCTGCCGCGAGTTCGCCGACATCTTCGGCGAGCGGCCGCGCGTTCACGGCGCGGCTGGCTGGCAGATGAATCAATACGTCCCCGCCCTCGAGCGCGAGCTCGGCATCCGCTACGCATCCGACACGCGCGGCACCGCGCCTTTTCGTCCGGTGTTCGGCCGGGTCGCAGCCCACGTGCCGCAGCTGCCGACGACCTTGCCGACCTTCGACGAGCTGATCGGCCGCAGCGATCTGCAAGGCACCGATCCCGTCGATCACCTGCTGGCCCTCTCGACCGGCACCGCGGAGCGCGACCAGGTGTTCACGCTGCACGCCGAGCTCGAGGGCGGGGCATACCTGCAGGCGTTCGAGCGGCTGCTGCTCGAGTGGCGCGCGCGCGGCATCCGGCTCACGGATCTGGGCACCTATGCGGGGCTGCTCCACTTCGCCAGCCTGCCGCACTGCGAGGTGGTGGCCGGCAGCGTCGCGGGGCGAGCGGGCACGCTCGCACTGCAGTCGCAGTGGCAGCCGGGTTGACGGGGCGTCTCCACGAACCCCAACATTCAGCTCGCGTGATCCCTGCCACCATGACCGCGATCGAGATCCGCGAGCCCGGGCCCCCGCAGGTGCTCCGGCCCGCGCAGCGCCCGGTGCCGCAACCCGCGCCGGGCGAGGTGTTGATTCGCGTCGCCGCCGCCGGCATCAACCGCCCGGACATCCTGCAGCGCAAGGGTCAATACGCGCCGCCGCCGGGCGTCACCGACATTCCGGGACTGGAGGTCGCGGGCACGGTTGTGGCGGCGGGCGCCGGCGTGCGCGAACCGGCGGTCGGGAGCGAGGTGTGCGCGCTGCTGGCCGGCGGCGGCTACGCCGAGTACGCCGTGGCACCCGCGCCGCAGTGCCTGCCGCTGCCGCCGCGGGTGACCGTGGAGGAGGCGGCCGCACTCCCGGAGACCTTCTTCACGGTGTGGCTCAACGTGTTCGAGCGCTCGCGGCTGCGCGCCGGAGAAACGCTGCTGGTGCATGGCGGCTCGAGCGGCATCGGCACCAGCGCGATTCTGCTCGGCAAGGCGTTCGGAGCAACCGTGATCGTGACGGCCGGGAGCGCCCAGAAGTGCGCGGCCTGCCGCGAGCTGGGCGCCGATCACGCCATCAACTACCACGAAGGGGACTTCGTCGAGGCGACGCTGCGCGCGACCGACGGGCGCGGTGCGGATGTCATCCTCGACATGGTCGGGGGCGCTTACGTGGCGCGCGACGTCGCGGCTGCGGCGACCGAGGGGCGCATCGCGCTGATTGCGGTGCAGGGCGGCACCAAGGCCGAGCTCGATCTGCGGCCGCTCCTGACCAAGCGCCTGATGCTCGGCGGCTCGACGCTGCGTCCGCAGTCGGTCGAGAAGAAGGGGCGGCTGGCAGCAGCATTGCGCGAGCAGGTGTGGCCGCTGTTCGCCACGAAAAAACTCAAGCCCCCAATCCACGCGCGCTTCCCGCTCGCCGATGCAGCGGCGGCGCACAGACTGATGGAGTCGGGCGTCCACATCGGCAAGATCATACTGATCGCCTGAGCGGCGGATCACGACGGCCGCGGCGCCGCGCGACTGGTAAAAAGTCGCCAGAGCGTCGGTGAATTGACGTAATCTGCTGCGGCAGACTCGCACAAGAAGTCGCCGGGGCGCCTCCACATGAGCCTTTCGCCGTACGGTCTCGTCCAGCTGCCGTGGTGGGGCTACGTGCTCGTGACTTTCCTTACCATCGAGACGATGTTTCTCGGGGTGACGCTCTACCTGCACCGCGACCAGTCCCACGGCGGACTGATCCTGCACCCGGCGCTGCGGCACGTCTTCAGGTTCTGGTTGTGGTTCAGCTCGGGCGTTGTCACCCGGCAATGGGTCGCGGTGCATCGCTGCCACCATGCGCATGCCGACCAGCCCGGCGACCCTCACAGCCCGCTCATCTTCGGGCTCCGGCGCGTGGTGTTCGAGGGCTACGAGCTCTATGCGCAGTCGGCAAGCGACCCGGAACTGCTGCGCACCTACGGCCGCGGGACTCCGGATGACTGGCTGGAACGCCACCTCTACAGCCGATATTCACACACCGGCATCCTGCTGTTCGTCATCGCGCACCTGGTGCTGTTCGGCGTGCCGGGGATCATCATGATCGCGGTGCATCTCGCGGCGCAGCCGTTCTTCGCCGGTGGGGTGATCAACGGCCTCGGTCACGCCGTCGGCTACCGCAGCTTCGAGATGCCTTCGACGGCCACCAACCTCGTGCCCTGGGCGCTGCTGCTCGGCGGCGAGGAGCTGCACAACAACCATCACGCGTTTCCGCGCTCGGCCCGCTTTGCGGTGCAGCGCTGGGAGCTCGACGTCGGCTGGCTGTGGATCCGGCTGTTCAGCGCGCTCCGGCTCGCCAAGGTGCGCTGGGTGGCCCCGCGCCTGCGTCTGGAGCGCCGGCGCCGCGAGCTGGATGCCGACAGCGTGCAGGCGCTGTTCGTCAACCGCATGCACGTGCTGCGTGCCTACGCGCGGCGGGTGGTGCTGCCGGTGTGCCGTGATCTGGCGCGGCGCGAGCCGCACGGGGCGCTACCGGCGAGTGCGCCCACGCTCCTCATCCGCCATCCGACGCTGCTCGCCGAGGAGGCGCGCAACCGGCTGCACGAGCTGCTGGCTCGCTACGAAGTGCTGCGGCGCGTGATCGAGTACCGCGAGAGCCTGCAGCAGCTGTGGAACGGCAGCGGTGCGAGCCCGCCGCGTGCGCTGGCGCAGCTGCGCGACTGGTGCCGGGGCGCCGAGTCGAGCGGCATCGGCGCGCTGTGCGAGTTCGCGCGGCTGCTGCCCGCCTACTCGCGCGGCTGAGTCTACTGGCGGGCAGGGCCTGCGGCCCCGCCCGCAGGCCAGGCCGAACGGCGTTGTCGCCCCCGCGGCCGAAAGGCGCGGCTTTCGGCCGCTTACCAACGTGCCTATCTTACGGGGAGGCTGCGCGAGCGCGTCACGATGCGCATGGCGAAGCTCGAGTGCACGCGTGCCACGCTCGGCAGGCGTGTCAGCTGCTGATGCACGCGCTCGAAGTCGGCCATGTCCGCCACCACCAGGCGCAGCAGATAGTCGTGCTCGCCGGTCATGAGATAACACTCCATCACCTCCGGCACCTTGCGCACGGCGCTCTCGAAGGCCTCGAGCCCCGGCTGGCTCTGGCGGTCGAGGGTGATGCTGACGAACACGTTCACCGGGAAGCCCGCCTCGTGCTGATCGATGAGCGCGGTGTATCCCTCGATGATTCCCGACTCCTCGAGCGCGCGCACACGGCGCAGGCACGCGGATTCCGACAGGCTCACCTTGCTTGCCAGCAGCGTGTTGGTGATGCGGGCGTCGTGCTGCAGCAGGCGCAGGATGGCGCGATCGTAGCGGTCCAGGTCCATAGGCGCATGAATCCTGCGCAAACCAAGCTCTGAACGGCAGATTCTGCCATAAATGGCCCGGGCGCGACAGCCATTACGCAAGCTGTCGTCGCGCGGCTGCTCCTAATCTTGCGGCTCGGGCGGCAGGCATGAAGGGGGCAGCTATGCGCATCGGCGTTCCGAAGGAAATCAAGGTGCAGGAATACCGCGTGGGACTCGTCCCGGCGGGCGTGCGCGAGCTGGTCGCGGCCGGCCACGAGGTGCTCATCGAGACGGGCGCGGGTAGCGGCATCGGCGTCGACGACGCGCAGTTCCACGTGGCCGGGGCGGCGATCGCCGCGCGGGCCACGGAGGTGTTCGAGCGCGCCGACATGGTGGTCAAGGTAAAGGAGCCGCAGCCCGCCGAATGCGAGATGCTGCGGCCGGGGCAGGTGCTGTTCACCTACCTGCACCTCGCCGCCGATCCGGTGCAGGCGAAAGGGCTGATGAAGTCCGGAGCGACGGCCATCGCCTACGAGACCGTCACCGCGCCCAACGGCACGCTGCCGCTCCTCACCCCGATGAGCGAGGTCGCGGGCCGGATGTCCATCCAGGTCGGGGCGGCGAGCCTGCAGAAGGCGAACGGCGGCTTCGGCGTGCTGCTCGGGGGCGTGCCGGGCGTCCCGCCGGCGAAGGTGGTGATCATCGGCGGCGGAGTCTCCGGCACCCACGCGGCCGAGATGGCCGTCGGCATGCGCGCCGACGTCACAGTGATCGACCGCTCGATCGACCGGCTGCGCGAGCTGTCGGCGCTGTTTGGTCCGGCGCTGCATACCGCTTACTCGACCACCGAGACCATCGAGTGCCTGGTGAAAGATGCCGACCTCGTGGTGGGTGCGGTGCTGGTGGTCGGGGCCGCTGCCCCGAAGCTCGTCACCCGCGCCATGGTCAGGACCATGAAGCCCGGCGCGGTGCTGGTCGACATCGCGATCGACCAGGGCGGGTGCTTCGAGACCAGCCGGCCCACCACCCATGCGGACCCGACTTTCGTCGTCGACGGGGTGATTCACTACTGCGTAGCCAACATGCCGGGCGCAGTGCCGAGAACCTCCACTTTCGCGCTCACCAACGCGACGCTCCCTTACGTGCGCGCGCTGGCCGACCTCGGCTGGCAGGCAGCGTTCAGGCGCGATCCCGGGCTCGCGGCCGGCCTCAACGTCCATGCGGGCGAGATCGCCCATGAGGTGGTCGCCCGGGCGCTCGGGCTCAAAGCGCGCCCGGCGCTCGACCGTTAAGGTCTCCCGAACGAGGGTGGCCGGCCACCCATCTGTGACGTTAGGCTTACGCCCCGGTCGCTATACTTCCGGTCCGTACATACATTGGAGGAACGCCTAATGAAAGCCGCGCTGGCCGTCGCGCTGGGCCTGGTCGCAGGTTCCGCGCTCGCCGCCCCCGTCACCTACAAGGTCGATCCGTCCCATACCTATCCGAGCTTCTCAGCGGATCACTTCGGCGGCCTGTCCGTCTGGCGCGGCAAGTTCGACCGCTCCTCGGGAACCATCGTGCTCGACAAGGCCGCCTCCGCCGGCACGGTCGAGATCACCGTCGACACCTCCTCGATCGACTTCGGGATGCCCAAGCTCAATGAGCACGCCAAGTCCGCCGAGATGTTCGACGTGCAGAAATATCCGACCGCCACCTACAAGGGCACGCTCGCCGACTTCAAGAACGGCGCGCCGACCGAGGTGCACGGCCAGCTGACGCTGCACGGGGTCTCGCGGCCGCTCAATCTCACGATCAACCAGTTCACCTGCCGCGAAATGCCTGCGGCCATGGGCGGCAAGGAGCGCTGCGGCGCGGACGCCTCCGCGAGCTTCAACCGCAGTGACTTCGGCATCAACTACGGCGACAAGTACGGCTTCAATATGCAGGTGAAGCTGCAGATCCAGGTGGAGGCGGCACCGGCGCCGCCCTCGACCTGAGCGGCTTGCCGCCGAGCATCGCCGCGACCTGGCTCGCAATGGCGAGCGATGCCGTGAGGCCCGGCGATTCGATGCCGAACAGCTGCACGCAGCCGGGCACGCCGTGCTGGCGCTCGCCGTCGATGCGGAAGTCCGCCGCCGGCTCTCCTGGCCCGGAGAGCTTGGCGCGGATTCCCGCGTAGCCGGGCGCGAGCGCGCCCTCGGGCAGGGCCGGCCAGTAGCGGCGCACCGCGCCGTAGAAAGCCGCTGCGCGCTGCGGGTCGACGTCGAGCTCGCGGCGCTCCACCCACTGCACATCGGGACCGAAGCGCGCTCGTCCCGCGAGGTCGAGCGTCAGGTGCACGCCGGCACCGCCCGGCTCGGGCAGCGGATACACCAGCCGCGCAAACGGCGCGGGCCCCATGAGCGTGAAGTAGCTGCCCTTGGCGAAGTGCTCCGTCGGGATGCACCGTGGCGGGAAGCCGCGCATCAGGCGGGCAACGCCCGGGGCATCGAGCCCGGCGCAGTTGACGAGGGCGCGGGCGTGAAGGCTCGCCGCCTCGCCGTTCACCGCCACCTCGAATCCGTCCTGCCGCAGCGCCACGCCGCTCACGCGGCAGCGGCAGGCGAGAATCGCGCCGGCGCTGTGCGCCTCGGCGAGCAGCGCGAGCATCAGGCCGTGGGAGTCGACGATGCCGGTGAGGGGCGAGTGGAGCGCCGCGGTGCAGGCGAGCTGCGGCTCGAGGGCGCGCGCGGCGGCGCCGCTCAGGCTCTCGAGCGTGACGCCGTTGGCGAGCGCGCCCGCGCGCAGCTGCGCGAGCTCGGCGAGCTGCGCCTCCGAGGTTGCGACCAGCAGCTTGCCGCAGCGTCGATGCTCGATGCCGCGCTCGGCGCAGAAGCCGTACAGCAGCTCCCGGCCGGCGACGCACAGCCGCGCCTTGAGCGAGCCGCGAGCGTAGTAGATGCCGGCGTGGATCACCTCGCTGTTGCGCGAGCTGGCGCCGGTGCCGAAATGCTCGGCCTCCTCGAGCACCAGCACCTCGCGCCCCGCGAGCGCAAGCGCCCGCGCGACCGCCAGACCGACCACGCCGGCGCCGATGACGATGACGTCGGTGTCGTCCATGTGCGCGCGAATTGTAGCGGGGCCGGGCGGTGCGCGGCGCGGGCCGCGGCCGCCGTACAATGCAACGGGTGAGCGCCGTCAGTTATCGAACCGCAGGCAACGTTGCCGTCCTGACGATCGACAATCCCCCGGTCAACGCCTTGAGTCTGGCGGTGCGTGCCGGGCTCGAGGAGGGGCTGGTGCGCGCCGCGGCGGACCCGGCGGTTGCGGCGCTGGTGGTGTGCGGGGCCAACGCCACCTTTCCTGCCGGCGCCGACATCAACGAGGTCGCCTCGGGGCTGGCGCTCAAGGCGCCGATGCTCGCCGACCTGCAGGCACGCATCGAGGGCGCGGCCAAGCCCATCGTCGCGGCGCTCGAGGGCAGCACCCTCGGCGGCGGATTCGAGGTCGCACTCACCTGTCACTGGCGGGTCGCGGCGCCGAGCGCGAAAGTGGGACTGCCGGAAGTGAAGCTCGGCCTGATCCCCGGCGCCGGCGGCACCGTGCGCTTCACGCGACTCGCCGGGCCGGAAGCTGCGCTCGAGACGATCACTTCCGGAGCGCAGATCCCGGCGACCCGCGCGCTCGAGCTCGGACTCGTCGATGCGCTCGCCGATGATCCCGTGAGCGCGGCCGTCGAGCTCGGCCGGCAGGCGGCGGCTGAGCGCCGCCCGCTGCGGCTCGCGAGCGCGCTCGGGGAGCGCATCCGCGACGTGCCGCCGTCGCTGTTCGAGGAGTTTCGCCGCAAGCTCGCCGGCCGCGCGCGCGGTCAGCTCGCGCCCTGGAAGATCATCGACAGCATCGAGGCCGCGTGCACCCAGCCCACCGAAGCGGCACTGCGCATCGAGCGCGAGGGCTTCGTGGCGTGTCGCGACAGCCCGCAGCGCAAGGCGCTGACGCATGTGTTTTTCGCCGAGCGCGAGGCGCGGCGCATCCCCGGCGTGGTACCCGAAGTGAAGCCGGTGCCGATCCGCACTGCCGCGGTGATCGGCGCCGGGACCATGGGCAGCGGTATCGCGATGAGTTTCGCCAACGCCGCCCTCCCAGTGCAGCTCCTCGACGCGTCGGCGGAAGCGCTCGAGCGCGGCCTCGCCCTGGTGCGAGGCAACTACGCCGCCTCGGTAGCGCGCGGCAGCCTGACGCGCGAGCGTGCCGACGCGGCACTCGCCCTCATCCGCCCGGCCAGCGACTACGCGGCGCTCGCCGGCGCCGACATCGTCATCGAGGCGGTGTTCGAGGACCTCAAGCTCAAGCAGGAGGTATTCCGGCAGCTCGACCGGACGGCCGCACCCGGCGCCATCCTCGCCACCAACACCTCGAGCCTCGACATCGACGCGATCGCTTCGGTCACCTCGCGGCCGGAGCAGGTGGTGGGCACGCACTTCTTCAGTCCGGCGAACATCATGAAGCTGCTCGAGAACGTGCGCGGCAGCCGCAGCTCACCGCAGACGCTGGCGACCGTCATGGCGCTCGGTCACACTCTCGGCAAGGTCGCGGTGCTCGCCGGCAACTGTGACGGCTTCATCGGCAACCGCATGCTGATGTTCTACGGCGCCGAGGCGGAGTTCCTGCTGGAGGAGGGCGCGACGCCCGAGCAGATCGACCGCGTCATGGAGGACTTCGGCTTCGCGATGGGGCCGCTCGCAGTGCGCGATCTCGCCGGCAACGACGTGGGGCTCCTCATCCGCAAGGGGCGCAGGCTCCCGGCGGACGAGCGCTGGTCACCGATCCTCGAGCGCCTGGTGGCGCGCGGCCGGCTCGGTCAGAAGGCCGGCAAGGGGTTCTACCGCTATGAGGGCCGCAAGCGCATCCCCGACCCCGAGGTGCTGACTCTCATCGAGGAGGTGTCGCGCGAGCTGGGTCGCGAGCGGCGCATGATCCCGGCCGAGGAGATTCTCGATCGCCTGCTGCACCCGCTGGTGAACGAGGGCGCGCGCATCCTCGAGGAGGGCATCGCGCTGCGGCCTGGAGACATCGACGTCGTGTACGTGAACGGCTACGGCTTCCCCGCTTACAAGGGAGGGCCCATGTACTGGGCCGAGCAGTCGGGACTCGCCCGCGTGGTCGACACGATGCGGCGGCTGGCGCCGACTCACGGGGCGCGCTGGCGGCCGGCGCCGCTCCTCGAGCGCCTCGCGGCGACCGGCGGCGGCTGGGATGCTCGTGACCGATGATGAGTGGCGCGTCGACCGCGCTCGGGTGGCTGTTCGGTGCCTGGCTTGCCGCGGTGGCGGCGCCGCCCACGTCCGCGGCGCAGACGCTGCTGCGTGCCGATGAGCTTCGGGCCTATGCGGCCGCCATGGGCGGCCGCAAGGCCGATGCGCTCGCGGCGGTGCAACGCGCACGCGACGCGGCTGCTGCCCCGGTCGCAGAGGGCGACTCGGGCTGGGATCTCACGCCGCAGTACGCCGCGCTGGTGCGCTTCGGCCTCTGGGACGAGATGCTCGCCGCGCTGCCTCCGGATCCGCGGCGCCTCGGGCTGACGGCGGGCTATCTCTACGCACGGGGTGTCGCGCTGGCAGCGCGCGGCCGGCTGCCCGAGGCCGAGGCCACGCTGACGCAACTGCGGGCGCTCGCCGCACAGGCGCCGCCCGGCATTGCGGCGGGCGCCAATACGCTGGATGCGGTGGTTGAGGTGGCCGCAGCCATCGTGGCGGCGCGCATCGCCGCTTCGGCTTACCGCAGCGGCGATGCGATCGCGCTGCTTCGCCAGGCGGTGGCAGCAGACGATCGGCTCGCCGCCGACCAGCCGGCCGACTGGTTCTTCCCGCCACGGGACCTCCTCGGTGCGCAGCTGCTCGAGGCGGGGCAGGCCGCCGAGGCGGAGTCGGTCTATCGCGAGGATCTGCGGCGTCAGCCCGGCAGCGGCTGGGCGCTCTATGGCCTGGCCCAGGCGCTGCAGGCACAGGGCCGAAGCCAAGCGGCCGCCGCCGTGCGGCGGCAATTCGCGCAGGCCTGGAAACACGCGGACGTGCGGCTGGTCGCTTCGGCCTTCTGGTTCGCAGGCCCCGACACGACGAGCTGCGAGTGTCAGCGCGAGCCGCTGGTCGAAGCGCCCGCCGGGCGGTGATTCGAAGGCGCGGCCGCCTAGTCACCATGGAACGACCGGCTCCCGATTCGCAGCTCGCGGATTACGCTGTGAATCGGGAAGACCCGCGGCGCAGAGCCGCATACGAATGGGAGCC
>Ga0209007_1000276_pt1 | contig 25471 bp, 23 predicted proteins | sample JacPinW_OM1H0_O2_FD_187961 | JGI IMG/M metagenome (GOLD analysis project Ga0209007, IMG submission 187961) | Forest soil microbial communities from Algoma, Ontario, Canada - Jack Pine, Ontario site 1_JW_OM1H0_O2 (SPAdes) (version 2) | ecosystem: Environmental > Terrestrial > Soil > Boreal... | reverse complement strand
CAGCCGTTTGGTTTCGCCCGAAAAGCAGAAAATCAGTTGAGGAGATTGTGTGGCCGCGATAGGGAAGATTCAAATCACATCTCGCAAAGACGTGTCGCTGCGGGCGAACGGACCGCGCTCGCCTAGCAACCGTTGCGAGCGCCCTCGGGCGACGAAGGTCGGCGCGATCCACTCGGAACGCATGCCACAGGGGCGCCGCGGCAAATAACCGCTACCTGCCCGGAACCCAAATGTCGCGCGCGTGCGAGATTTCGGCATTGCGCTGCTCGGTTGACACGCGGAAGCCTCGCAGCTCACCGCCCTTCTTTGTGCTGCGCGTCGTGGTGAAGGTCAGGAAATACTGATTGTGGAGCACCATGTCCAGCTGATCCAGAAACGGCTTGAACGCAATCGGAGTGTCGAGCCCCTGGAAGAACGATTCGCCGCCGGTTTCATCCGTCATCTGCGCGAGATTGGACTGCCCGTAATTCGAGCGGAACAGATTGCGGGCTTCGCGGTCGGAACCGCGTGCGTAAAGTGTATGGATCATGATGCTGGCTTTCTGGGCTTTCTCGATGGTGAGCGTTACGTCCGGGCTGTTCGGATCACCGCGAAAACGATCGATGCCGTCCGCAATCACCAGGATTTCGCGGCGCGCGTTGGTCGAATGCCATTTCTTCATCACGTCCATCAGCGCCAGATAGATGCTGGTGGAGGCCCCGGGAAAACCGGTCGTGATGCGGACCTTGGCGGCTACAGCGTCGTGGTCGGTGCTGAAGGGCGCGACAGCCTGGGTGATGCCATTAGTCGCATAAAACAGCCCGACGCTGGTCTCCTTCGATTGCGCCTGGATGAATTTGCGGATGTCGTCAAGCTGGTTGCCGATGTTTGAAAGCTCGTCGATCACAATGGCAAGCTCGAGCGGCGATTTCTCGCCTTGCGCCGGGTCCCATCCAACGATGTCTTCGCGGCGATTTCCGGTGCGGACCACGATGTCGTCCTTACTCAGCGCGGGCGGCGGCGTGAAATTGGGGCCGAGGACCGTCACGACAGTGGTGACGGGCACGTTCGACGCGCCTGCCTGCGGCGCGGCGGCGGCCTCGGTGCGCGCAGTGAACAGCGAGAGGAACGCGACGAACAGGATTCCGAGTGTTTTCAGGTAGTTGGACATGTTCGACCTCTAGTCCTTCGATGCGTTCCGGGGCCCAAAGGATATTCCCCAACCTCTAGCGGCAGCAATTGATTATCCGAGACGCGGGAGGTAAGCTGCGCGTGGCATTTTGGCGACTCACGTGACAGGGGGAGTGAAATGAAATTGTCAGGGCAGGTTTTGTGCGTGGCTTTGCTGCTCGTGAGCGTAGGTTGTGCGCGAATCGTCTCAGCCGCTCAGCAGGACGAGGATCGCGCCGCAATCGCGAAAGCCATCCAGAACTACATGGACTCCTGGAACACCCATGACGTTCACGCCGTGGCCATGTTGTACGCGGTTGACTGTGATTTCGTCAATAATTTCGGCGATGTGACGCACGGCCGTGACGGCATGGAGAAAACCTTCGGGCCGTTCATGACCGGCCCGTATAGCGCGACCGTTCAGACCGGCACGGTGCGCAGCGTACGATTTCTGAAGCCCGACGTAGCGGCGGTGGACGTCGACTGGCAGATGACCGGCGCGAAAAATCCGGACGGCAGCCCGCGTCCAACACGGAAAGGGATTCACAGCCTGATCATGACGCGGCAATCCGACGGCGCTTGGCTCATTACCATCATGCACGTCCACGAGTTCACCAACACGCCGCGCATCGCGCCAGGGGCAGCCCCGGCGACTCCGCCACCAGCGAAATAACCTCCCGACGGAAATCGGGGCGAAGCCCTACTGCGTAATCGTTACCTGCGTGGCGGTGTAGCAGACATCTGACCAGTACGCTTCGACGGTAACCTGCGCGCCGGTCTTCAGCGCGCCGCGGTCGATGTGCAGGTCAGAAGGCACCATCACCCAAACCGCGGGGCTTGCTGCAGGCTTGATATCCAGCGTGCCGCCGCCAAACGACTGCACGAGGCCCGAAATCTGCACCGTAGCGGCGCCGCCGGATTGAGCACCGGCCGGGAGACACAACACAGGGATCAGTGCCGCAACCCGGATCAAAACAAACATCATTCGCCGCATAAAACCCTCCCTTGCATCAGGAATTAACGCTCACGTCCGCGGTAGCCAAGAATCGGGGCGGCTTGCGGCCCCGCGCCGCCTGCTCGAACGCATACGCGATTTTGATCAACCTCGGCTCGCTCCAAGCGCGCCCGAAAAATGAAATCCCCACCGGCAGTCCGCGCACAAATCCCATCGGCACGTTGATGTTCGGATATCCGGCCACCGCTGCCAGCGACGAACTCCCACCGGTGTCATGGTCGCCATCGATCAGATCGATCAACCACGTTGGCCCGGCCGTCGGCGCCACCAACGCGTCCAGCCGGTACTTGGCCATCACGCCATCAATTCCCTGCTCGCGCGTCAGCAGGTGGTTTTTCGCCACCGCGTCCAGATACGCCTTGTCCGTCAGCGGCCCCTTTTTCTCCGCTTTTACAAAAAGGTCCTGGCCGAAGTACCCTAGCTCCCTGTCGGCATATGTCTCATTGAACGCAATCAATTCCTTGAGCGACCGCACAGGTACCCTCGGTCCCGCTCCCGCAAGATAAGCGTTCAGATCGTGCTTGAATTCGTAGAGCATCGCGTCCGTCTCGGAATCGTCGAATTTCCCAAGCGAAGCGATTTCGACGGGATCGATCATCACCGCGCCCTCTTGCCTCATCGCGTCATACGCGTTGGCCAGCGCCGCTGCGACGCTTTCGTCGAAATCGTACGCCTTGCGAACGACTCCGATGCGCGCGCCTTTTAATCCGCCGCGATCCAGGAATTTCGTGTAGTCCGCCGCCGCCCTGCGACCAGACACTTTCGTGGCGGGATCGTCGGCGTCCACGCCCGTCAAACCGCCCAGCAGCATCGCCGCATCGGTGACGCTGCGCGCCATCGGACCAGCCGTATCCTGGCTGTGCGAAATCGGAATGATCCCCGCGCGGCTGATCAGGCCCACGGTCGGCTTGATCCCCACAATTCCATTCGCCGACGAAGGGCACACGATCGATCCGTCCGTTTCCGATCCCACCGCGGCCGCACACAGGCTCGCAGCCACCGCCGCGCCCGAGCCCGAGCTCGATCCGCAAGGGCTGCGATCGTGGGCGTAAGGATTGTGGGTCTGCCCCCCGCGCCCGCTCCACCCGCTCGAAGAATGCGACGACCGGAAATTCGCCCATTCGCTCAGGTTCGTCTTGCCCAGCAACAGCGCCCCCGATTCGCGCAGCCGCCGCGCCGCGGTCGAATCCTTCGGCGGCGTGAAACCCAGAAGCGCCAGTGAGCCTGCCGTCGTCGTCATTCGATCGGCGGTGCCGATGTTGTCCTTGATCAGGATGGGGATTCCATGAAGCGGACCACGCGGTCCTTTGGATTTCCGCTCCTCGTCCAGAGAGTCGGCGAGAGTGAGCGCCTCCGGATTCAGCTCGATCACGGAATTCAGCTCTGGGCCGCTGGTGTCAATCTCCCCGATTCGCGAGAGGTATTTCTCGGCCAGAGATCGTGAGGTGTATTTCCCCGATTGCAAGCCTGCCGAAAGATCGGCCAGCGAAACTTCATCGAGTTCGAACGGTTTGACTTCCGGCGCGTCAGCCTGCGCGCCTGCCCCGGCCGCAAAGGCGGGCACGGCGAAGGCTGCCGCGCCTGCGGTCAATCCCGACTTGAGGAAACGCCTGCGGCCCACTTTACTGGAATGGGAGTCATCGAATCGCATGGTTGGCCGATTGTACCAACGTCAGCCAACGGAGGCATGGGGAAACCACCGGCCGCGGACCGCGATAAAACAGACGCCGACAATCGAAGCTGCGGCATTTCCAGCGTCATGAGCGCAACCCACTACGCGTGTCAGATTTCTCAGCTCGCCCTGGAACTGGATCGTTACCTAACGAAGGTCTTCCAGTTTTGGGCGGCCCGGGTGGACTTGAACCACCAACCTCGCACTGATCGGTATTGCGGTCGTCGGTCTCCTACGTCGAGGTAGCGGATCTTTGAAGAAGACGTGCACCGATTTTTCTCGATTCAGAGGATGGCGGGGACTAAGCCTACGGGAGGGGAAGTGATGATTGGTGGGCCTGGGTGGACTTGAACCACCGACCTCGCCCTTATCAGGGGCGCGCTCTAGCCACCTGAGCTACAGGCCCAGTACTGAGGAATAACTCAAATCGCGCGAAACGGGTTCAAAACTGCGTTTACGCGTAGGCAGTCGTACCCCCAAAGTCCACCTCTCGCATCCACACCAAACGGCACGACACCGAATATTTTAGCATCCGCAAGCAAATGAGCATAGTGCGCAGTCACGACAGCCGCGTTGCGTAATACAATGTCTTCAGGGAATTTTCCGAGCATCGGTGTTTCATCCGGATACTGAATGAGCGAGATAGCGATCATCGGAGCGGGGCCCTACGGGCTGTCGATCGCCGCTCACCTCCGCGCCGCAGGACTGGATTTCCGCATCTTCGGCAGGCCGATGCAGACCTGGATCGAGCATATGCCGCAAGGCATGCGCCTGAAATCGGAAGGTTTCGCTTCATCGCTCTACGACTCCGAATCGTCGTTCACGCTCGCGGAATTCTGCCGCCAGAAAAATCTCGCCTACGCCGATCTCGGGCTCCCGGTCCCGCTCGAAACTTTCAGCGAGTACGGACTTGAGTTCCAGCGAAGATTTGTGCCGCAACTCGAAAATAAAGTCGTCGTCTCCGTGCAGCGACAAGCCGGCGAATTCACAATTCGCTTGGCCGATGGTGAGACACTGTCCACGAAGAAGATCGTGATGGCGGTCGGACTCGGCCACTTCGCTTGGGTTCCGCCGCTTCTGGCCGCCCTTCCCGAAGAATTCGTCACGCACAGCTCGCGCCATCGCACCCTCGATCGTTTCAGGGGCCGCGAAGTCGTCGTAGTGGGCGCGGGAGCTTCGGCGCTGGATATCGCCGCGCTGCTCGACCGGGACGGAATCCCGGTGCAGGTCGTGGCACGCAGAAACTCGATCCATTTTCCCAGCCCGCCGCCCGCCAAGCGTTCGTTGTTGCAGAAGCTTCGAAAGCCGGTCAGCGGCCTCGGCCCGGGCTGGCATCTGTTTCTCTGCACTCATTTTCCGCTGCTTTTCCGCCGGATGCCTGACAAATTCCGCCTCGAAAAAGTGCGCAACGTGCTCGGGCCCGCGCCGGGCTGGTTCGTCACGGAGCAGGTGGCCGGAAAGATGCCATTTCATCTGGGCGCCACGATCGACAATGCCGAAACCCGCAATGGACGCGTAAAGCTGGAACTGACCAATCGTACGGGAGCCCGCCAGACGATCGAGGCCGATCACGTGATCGCGGGCACCGGCTACCGCGTCGATCTGGGACGCCTCAGCTTCCTCGATCCCGATCTGCGCGCCGGGATCGGGGAACTCGAGCACACGCCCATCCTGTCGGCAACGTTCGAATCCTCAGTGCCCGGCCTTTACTTCGTGGGCTCGGCCGCGGCAAATACGTTCGGACCGCTCATGCGATTCGCGTACGGCGCGCGATTCGCGGCCCGCCGCCTCACCGGCCATCTGGCAGCTTCAGTTTCTCGCAACCCCCTGCCTCGGACCTCCGCAGGCCCCGCGAATGCGGTCGATCGCGATAAGAATCCCAGCAAGCGAAACGAGATTGGCGCCGATGCCTGAAGATCGCAAATCGATCGACCGGCGATCCGGTGCGTCAACGACCCTGCTAACGGACACGAGCCGGTTCGATCCGATCGAGTCGTTGGAAGCCGCGATCGGGGCGGCCAAGCCCGCCTCCGGGTGCCGAAGCGGTGAATTTTTGCGGGCGTTGTAAACCTGGCGTCAGAGTTTGTTCAGTCCGTCGAGCGCCGCCACCTTATAAGCCTCCGCCAGCGTCGGATAGTTGAAGACAGTATCGCGGAAATATTCGATGGTTCCCCCGTAGGCCAGCACGGCCTGTCCGATGTGTACGATCTCCGTGGCACGCTGTCCCAGAATGTGCACTCCCAGCAATTTCCGCGTATGCCGGTCGAACAAAAGCTTCAGCATGCCGGTTTCGTCGCCCAGCATCATGCTCTTCGCCAGCTCGTTGAATTTCGAGATGCCCACCTCGTAGGGAACTTTCGCCGCCGTCAACTTTTCTTCCGTCTGCCCTACGGTGGAAATTTCCGGAATGGTGTAAATACCATACGGAAAAAGCTCCGGCATGTGCTCGGACGGCGCGCCGAACATCCGGCAACTCGCCAGCCGCCCCTGCTCCATCGACGTGCTCGCCAGCGCCGGAAAACCGATGATGTCCCCGGCGGCGTAAATGTGAGGCACCTCGGTTTGGTAGTTCGCGTTGACCTTCACCTTGCCCCGTGAATCGGCCGCCAGGCCCGCGGCCTCCAGTTGCAGAACGTCGCCGTTGGCCTGCCGGCCCACGGCGTAGAGAAGCATATCCGCGCGGATTTTCTTTCCACTCTCGAGCTCAGCAAACACCATGTCACGCGTCTCGTCGATTCCGACGCGCGTCACTTTTTCGCCCAGCCTGAAAGTGGTCCCCATCTGCCGCAAATGGTAGGAGAGCGCGTCCACGATTTCGCGATCCACGAAATCCAGAATCGTTGGCCGCTGGTCGATCAGCGTCACCTCCACGCCGACGGCAGCCATGAACGACGCATATTCCAGGCCCACCACGCCCGCCCCAACCACGATCATCTCCCGCGGCAAGCTGCCCAGACAGGTGAATTCGTCGGTGTCGATGATGCGTTTGCCGTCGAACGGAATCTCCGTATTGCGCGCCGGGCGCGTCCCGCATGCGATCAGGACATTCTCGCCTCGCAGCGTGATCTTGTCGCTTTCGCCGATCACTTCGACCGTATGCGGGTCGGCGAACTGCCCCATCCCTTGATAGATCGAGACGCCGTTGCGGCGAAGCTGCGCGCGGATCACGTCCGTTTCGCGTGAGACGATGCTGGTGACCCGCGATGCCAGGTCCTGAACCGAGAAATCGCCTTTTCCGCGATAGCTGTTGCCGTAAAAAGTTCGCACCGCAATTCCGGTCAGCTGAAAGATCGCCTCGCGCACGCTTTTGCTCGGAATCGTGCCCGTGTGCACGCAAACCCCGCCCAACATCATCGTCCGGTCGATCACCGCCGCGCGCTTGCGCAGCTTCGCGGCGCAGATCGCGGCTTTTTGCCCGGCCGGACCGCTGCCGATTACAATCAAATCGAACGATTGATCATTCATGCGAAGAAGGCCGCTCTCTCATCTATGGAATTACGGCGATTGCCGGCACACATTTTCCGCTGTGAATATTACAGCAATATGTAGGCGCCTCCGCATCGAGCGAAGGGTTGCGCCGGATCCAGCATACCGATCGTCCGGTCATAGGGGTCGTCCGGGGACCCGTCACGCAGCCACGATCAGGTCGATTTCCACGAGGACGTCCCGCGGCAGCCGTGCCGCTTCCACAGTGGAACGCGCCGGCGGATTCTGGGCGAAGTAGCGGCCATACACTGTATTCATTTCGGGAAAATTGTTCATGTCCTTTAGATAGACGGTGGCTTTCACTGCGCGATCGAGCGACGAGCCCGCCGCTTCCAGTATGGCCTTCAGATTTTCCATCACCCGCGCGGTCTGCTGCGCCACGCCTCCTTCCACAATCTGGCTCGTGGCCGGATCGAACGCGATCTGCCCCGCCGTGAAAATAAATCCTCCGGCTTTTACGGCCTGTGAATACGGCCCGATCGCTTTCGGCGCCTTGTCGGTCGAGATAATTTCCTTCACCTTACCTCCTCGAAAACTCCAATGGCGTTTCGTGCAGCTCGGCGCTCTCGCCCACGGCATTACCCTGATAGCGCAGCCGAAAGTCCTCGGGAATGCCTTTCCCGTTGAGCCACAGGCGGAACATCGGCGCGAAATCGCGGCTGCACGACCGCTCCAGCGCGGAGCGCAGGTCCGCATAGCCCGCCTCGCGCCCGCGTTCCGTAGCGAGCATATTCGCCAGGCCCAGGTGCATCGGCCCTTCGCCGCACACATCCTCTAGAGCGATGAAGAAAAGCGGCGCCTTGGCCAAAGCGATGCGCCGCGGGCCTGCGGCGTCCGTTATCGTGATCGCGCTCAGCGGAGTTTCCGCCGCGGCCTTCAGCGCGTCGTCGTAGCGGCGCAGATATTCGGTCACCCGCCTGCGGCGTGCCTCCCGGCCGTTGCGCGCTTCATCGATCACCACGGTCGCATATTCCGGCAGTCCCTCGCCCATCCCCACCGCCGCAGCATCGCTCAAATACATCGATTCGCCGAACCATTCCTGCGCCAGCGCGTGGGAGACGATGCGAAAGAAATCGTCGCTGCCGGGACCGAGAGCAAGCGCCGCGGGATTCACGATCGTCCCTGCGGGAAACGCCACGGCAGCGGGCTCGACTTCACCGGTCAACCGTCCGCGCAATTCGGGTGATTCCACGATGTGCGGCGCGCGGATGTCTTTGTCCAGCGGACCGAAGTCCTTCACAAGCGCGTCCCATACAGCGCCCAGCTGTTGCGCGCCCACGGCCGGATCCTCCTTCAGCGGCTGGAGCGTCAAGAAAACCGGACCCGCGAGTTTGCGCTGCGCCGGCCACGCCGCATATTTCCCCGCCACGACGTACGCGCCCAAGGTCGACGTCGTCAAATCGAATCGGTCCTCGATTTCATCCCCGGTTTTCTTTTGTCCCTTCGGGATGCCGCCAGCCAGCAGTACGAAATCCGCCGGCGCGCGCACGGTGAATGTAACGACTTTGGGGGGCACGGGAGTGGGAGCCAGCACGCGCTTCGGCGGCTGAAGCTCCGGGAACCATCCGCGCGACGACAGGTGGAAATTATCGTCGCCGATCGTGACACGCGAGCCGTAATTCTGCGGCGAGCGAAATGTGTACTCGATCGACAGCTGCTGCGCGTGGCCCCGCGGCCACGCCGGATCGAGCGGAATTCGGATCGCGTCGGCCTGCGCCGGCTGTTCGGCCGGAGGGAGCTCCGTCGGAGTCGCGTCGTGCCCATCGACTAGCACGCGGAGGTTCCCCCGGCCGTAGGCTTGCTCGGCCGGCAGGATCACGTCCACGAACGCCAGTTCCGCGGTGCCGGAATTCTGAAGCGTGTAAACCGAGCGCACCTCGAGCGCCGCAGGCGGGCCGGGAACGAAGCGCACCTCGCGCGATTCTTTGACGATTCGATATCCCGGGGCGAGCGGCACACCGCACGCAGAGGCGCAAAACGTGAGCAGCGCTACGACAGCAGCGGCGAGCAGGCGCGGAGCGTGGCGATTCAAGGTAGGAAGATTCTACCCAGCCGTGGAGATCCGCGAAAGGCGGAAATCGAAGCGCCGCGGAAACCAGAGCGCGGGGAAAAATGACGCTCTACGATCCGCCGGCGGGCAGCGGCGCGAAGTGGCTGATGATTTGCGCGTCGGTCGCGCCGTGGCGGCGAAACGCCAGAATCGCCGAGGCCTGCGAATCGGGCACTCCGCGCCGCGCGAGCTCCAGCAACGTCAACTCGCGAACGCCCGCATTTTTTAGGTTGGCCAGCGACGCGCCGGCAAGCACGGGCTGGTTCGCCGCGCGGTGCCGGGCCACTTCGAGCAGAATCGCGTCGGAAAGGCCGGCCAGGCGCATGGCTTCGAGTTCGCCGGAACTGAGGCCGAGCTGATCCATTTTCGCCAGCTCGATGATCGTCTGATCGCTCACCTGGGCGCGCACAAGCCCTGCGATGTCGTCCCCTGCATCGAACGCCTGACGGCGGCTGCGATACACGTTCATCACCGCAAGGCAGCTCGCGTCCGAAAAGCCACTTGCGCGCGCGGTAGAAAGCTGCGCGACCTCCGGCGCGGTGATCTTCAGCGCCTTCAACTGCGAGATCGTGTCATAGGTCATCCCGGCACCGTCGAGCGGCTTCGTATCAAGCGGCTGGATCGACTTGCAGCCAGCGGCGCCAAGCGTGATCGCAAGTGCGGCACACGCGAAAAGCGCGCCCCAGCCATGCGAATGGCGCCTCGCCCGCTGCGTTGACTCCGCCAGCCGACCCGGAATCGCAAATTTTCCCATGATTCGTATGATTCGATTGTACGCGGGTCAGCGAGCTGGGGAGCGCGGTGTCGCGGAACGATTACCGGTAAAGGCGAGGCGAACCCGCCGGCTAGACGTTGTAGACGCGCTCGATATCGAAGACGCCGGCGATGCGCTTGATCGCGCCGATGATGCCTTCGAGCTGCTTACGGTCGCGGACGTCGAGCGCCACTTCGATGCGCGCGCGCGTATTATCGTCGCCGCCGCTTTCAAAGCTGCGAATATTCGCGCCCGTTCCGCTGATGATGTTCGAGATACCGGCGATCATACCGGGCCGATCCTCGGTGATGATGCGCAAGCGGACCGGAAATTCAGCCTGGGTCGACTCCGCCCATTCGACGGCGATGCGCCGATCGGCTTCGTAGAGGAGATTTTCAACGTTGGGGCAGTTCTTGCTGTGGACGGCGATGCCGCGGCCGCGCGTGACGTAGCCGATGATGTCGTCGCCGAGAATCGGGTTACAACACTTCGAGCGGTAGACCATCAAATCGTCCTGACCCCGTACGACGATGGCCGCGTCGTCCATGCCGAGCATGCGCTTCACCGTCGAGGTAAGCTTCGGCTGCTGCTCCTCCTGCGAGGGCACCGGCCCGAGCGGCTTTCCGCTAACTTTCGCGATCACCTGCCTGGCCGACCATTTGCCATAGCCGAGATCAGCGTAGAGATCTTCGACGCGCCCGGCGCCGTATTCGGCAGCAACGCGCAGCCAGTCTTCGTCGGCGATTTTTTTCAGGCTCACGCCAGCCTGACGCGCTTCCTTTTCCAGCAGCTTGCGGCCGACGTCCGTGGCTTCCTCGCGCTCGTGAAGGTGAATCCACTGGCGAATCTTGCTGCGGGCGCGCGACGTGTGGATGAACGATAGCCAGTCGCGTGAGGGGGCATGACCCTTCTGGGTGACGATTTCGACCACGTCGCCATTGGCCAGCGCGTGGCGCAGAGGAACCATTTCGCCGTTCACTTTTGCGCCCGAACACTGGTGGCCGACTTCGGTGTGGACGGCGTACGCGAAATCGATGGGAGTTGCCCCGCGCGGCAGGACTACGACGCGGCCTTTCGGAGTGAACGTGTAAACCTCTTCGGGATACAGATCGACCCGCAGGGTGGAAAGAAATTCGCTCGGCTCCTGCATTTCCTGCACCCACTCGATCAAGTGGCGCATCCAGACGATGCGCTGATCGTCAGCGGAGGACGCGACTTCGGAGCCCCCTTTGTACTTCCAGTGCGCGGCAACGCCCTGTTCGGCGATGCGGTGCATTTCCTGCGTGCGAATCTGCACTTCGAACGGTTGGCCGGAATGAATCACGGCCGTGTGCAGCGACTGGTAGAGGTTTGGCCGCGGCATCGCGATGTAGTCCTTGAACCGCCCGGGAACCGGCCGCCAAATCTGGTGGATCACGCCGAGCGCCGCGTAACAATTCTTCACCGTGTCGGTGATTACGCGCACGGCGAGCAAATCGTAGATCTGGTCGAGATTGCGCTGCTGTTTCTGGATTTTCATGTGCACGGAGTAGAGCCGCTTGATGCGCGCCTGCACTTCGGCTGGAATTCCGTTTTCGACCATCTTTTCGCGAATGGTGTGCTGCACTTCGGCGAGGAACTTGTCGAAAGTGTTCTGTTTGTTGGCGACCTTTTTCTGAAGCTCGAGGAATGCGTCGGTTTCCAGATAGCGGAAGGCGAGGTCCTCGAGCTCGCCGCGAATCAAGCCCATGCCGAGCCGGTTGGCGACCGGCGCGTAGATATCGAGCGTCTCCCGCGCGATGCGCAACTGGCGCTCTGACGATAGATACTCGAGCGTGCGCATGTTGTGCAGTCGGTCGGCAAGCTTCACCATCACCACGCGAACGTCGTTGACCATGGCGAGAAGCATTTTGCGGACGTTTTCCGCCTGGCGATCCTCGGGAGCCAACAAATCGAGCTTGCTGATTTTCGTGACGCCTTCGACCAGCCGCGCGACGTCGGCGCCGAACAGCTCCGTGATTTTTTCGATGGGCTGCTTGGTGTCTTCGACGACGTCGTGAAGAAGGGCGGAGGCGATCGAGGTGGCGTCGAGCTTCATGTCCGCGAGAAGGTGCGCGACTTCGACCGGATGCGAGAGGTAGGGTTCGCCGGACAGGCGTGTCTGCGATTTGTGCTGTTCGGCGGCGAAATCGTACGCACGGCGGAGAAGATCGAGATCGTCGCCGGGGCGGTTCTTGCGGACCTTGTCCAGCAGCTCAGAAAAACGCACATCAACAGTGCGGCGCGCCGCGATGCTGAGGGTCGATTTGCCAGCCGGCTCCATTTCTGAGCCTATTGTAAGCCCGCGCGCACCGCGCACGCGAGCAGTTGTGCCCGCGCGATCGATGCGCAAAGGGGCTATCCGAACCCAGGGAAAAACCGCTCTGCCGAGGTTCGTGCGACTCGGGTATGGGTGTCACTGTGGGGGGGCCGCTTCATTTGTTTTCAATGACGTTAGCGCGAAATTGCTTTCGAGGGCGTGTCGGTTTGTCTGTGGCTGCTGAGCGCCTCCGGCGCCTGGGAACGACCGTGACCGATACTCGCCGGGAATCATGGGAGATGCGCCGCGGGCTTGGGTTTTTGTATGATGGGCGGCAACCGGACGGCCGGGGGTGAAAATCCAGAACGGGGGAATGAAATGAAGAAAGCGGCTGGACTTTTGTTGTGCGGCATCGCGATTGTATTGCTTACGGCTGCGGCGGCGACACGATCGGCCGAGAACAGCTACGGCGAGGACCGGGCGCAGATCGAGGATTTGCAGGCGCGCTACATGTTCGCGCTGGATTTTCGGGATGCGGACACCTACGCGTCGACGTTCACCGAGGATGGCGTGCTGGATTACGGTCCGGTGGTGAAAGGGCGCGACGCGATCCGGAAAATGATTCAGGGCATGGCGAAAAGCGACGCGGATCGGGCAGCGAAAGACACGTCGGGACTGCGCCCCGCGGCCGGGCGCCACAATATTTCGAACATCGTGATCAAGATTGACGGCGACAAGGGGACCGGGCGCGCCTACTGGTTTCATTATTCGAACAACAATGCGAATCGCACGGCGCAGCTTGACTCGTTCGGCAATTACGAAGACGAGTTGGTGAAAGTGAACGGCAAGTGGCTTTTCAGCAAGCGGAAGATTTACAACGAGCAGGTAAAGGACTGGGTTTACAAAGGGCCGAATCCGGCTTGGTAGACAGGCAGGGAGACAATTGATCAGCGCCAGGATTGCCTCGAGACATGCTTCCGGCAAATGGGGTCGCGCCGAATTCGCGATTCCAGGAGGAGGGGGCGCTGATGGCTAATGAGGAAATATTGCGATAGCTTCCGGCCGCCGCGCAGGAAACCAATGAAAGTTCAGTGCGGCTCGCCGGTCCAAGGCTGCTAAACAACCGCGCAGCAACTTTTAGGACTGCGCAGGGTTTCATATCGGAAGGCGATTTCGGCGGATATTCGCCGGCTACTGTTTGGGTCCCCGGCGGCGCGGTGCAAAATTGACAGCCGTCACGCGCAAACCTGGCATCGGAATTTCGATCTTGCCGCTTGATTCGTGGGTTTGAAAGTCGACGCTTCCACCAGAAGAGGAAAACGGCGGGCTTTTGGCCCGCCGTCAGCGGCTTTGCGGCTGCGTAGCCCGATGGGAGCTACGAAGTCGGCGAAATATTCGCTTTCTTCTGCTTGATGGCCTTTACCTTGTCGACGAGATCGTCGGCCTGCTTCAAATCCTCGTCGCGGGCGGAGGCGGATGTTTCCGTATCGGCCTTCTGGCGATAGAGCAGGTTGAGGTAGGCCATGGCGTCGTCGTAGTCGGGACGCTTCTGGACGGCGGTTTGAAGGTTCTGGATGCCCTCGTCGACGGTCATGCCGTATTTATCGGCGAACTGCGTGGCCAGAGCCGGCGGCATGGGATCGCTTTCCTTTACCGGTTTCTTCGAGGTCTTGTTGTAGTTGTCGCGCATGTCCTTATTGGCGCGATAGGCGAGCGACCAATCGATCACGCCGACCCAGTAATACGGCTCAGGATCGTCGGGTTTCAGCGCAATGTGCTTTTCGTGGTAGGACTTCGATTCCTGGAGCTTCTGCTCGTCAAAGGGCGTACCGCCCATGTTGTAGAGGATCGAACCGATACCGTCGATGGCCGAGACGTTGTCGGGCTGGCTGTCGAGAATGTTTTTGAACTCTGCGACAGCCTGTTCGCCGTTCTTGACGTTCTCTGGCGAAGGCGCGCCGGGAATGTATTGCGTGGCGTAGGCCGTGGCGAGGTAGAGCTGGGCATTGGTGAGCGAGGGATCGTATTCCTTGGCGGCCTGGAAGTCCGCGATGGCCTCGTCAAACTGCGCGTTCTTGTACGCGTTCACACCCTTGTTGAGCTTGTCACGGGCGCGAAGCTTGTCGCATCCGGCTCCGGCAGCAACCGAGGCCGCGAGGACGGCCACAATGAGTACGTGGGGCTTGCGCTGCATCCCTGCTCTCCTTCAATCCGGGCTGCGCCCGCTGCGGCAAACCGCAGGGGCCGAAAGATTCGTGAAATTTACGGCTTAGAGCTTCGGGCTACTGACCCGCTTCAATCTTCGCGGTGATCAGGCCGACGTGATCGATGCCCGAGCCGCGCATGATGTCGATGGCTCGCGCGACCTGAGCGAATTCAACGTCGTCATCACCCTTGACGAACGCGATCTTGTCGGCGCGTTCCTTGAAAATATCGAACAGACGCGGACCAAGGTCGTTCCAGTTACTGTCGTCCTGATTGATCTTCAGCTTCCCGCCGGGCATGACCTGCACGACGATGGTGCGATTGTCGGGCTCGGTCTGTTTCTGGTTCGGCGGAGGAGGCTGCGGAACGATGGTCGCCAGACCGGTCGGGGTGCGCGGCGTGATCACCATGAAGATGATGATCAGCACCAGAAGCACGTCGATCAGCGGGACAATATTCGGTTCCGAAACCGGCCCGCTCTGACCTCCACCAACTGACATTCCCATGGCAAGACTCCTTAATTTTCAGCTGCTGCCGACGCGACTACTGGCCGGGAGGAGGTGGCGGCGCGTTTTTGCCCTGCGGCTTCTCGGTCAGGAGGCCGAGATTTTCCACACCGGCAGAGCGGATTTCGTCAACGGCCTTCACCACGTCGCCATATTTCGCACGAGCGTCGGAGCGAACATACACCGTCTTATCGAGACGGTTTGAAAGCTGGTCTTTCACTTCGCCGGTGATTTCGTTGAGTTCGATTTCCCGGCTGCCGAGAAAGAGGTGGCCATCGCGGGTGACGGCGACGATGATCGCGTCGTCGCGGTCGGCGTTGGGCATCTTTTCCGCGTTTTCGGCCTTGGCCATATTCACGGGAAGCCCTTTTTGCAGCATGGGCGTGATCACCATGAAGATGATTAGCAAGACCAGCATGATATCCGCCATCGGGATGACGTTCGGTGCTGCCATCACCGGCGGCGCTTTAGGCTTGTAGGCCATGGCTTACTTCTTTCCGCCCCGGCGAGTGATGAAGTAGTTGATCAACTCCATAGAAGAGTTGTCCATCTCGACGTCGAAGGCTTCCACGCGGTTCGTGAAGTAGTTGAAAGTCCACACGGCGGGCACGGCGACGAGCAAGCCGAGAGCGGTGGTGACGAGCGCTTCAGCGATACCGCCGGCGACGGCCGAAAGACCGGTGACCTTCTGGTTGGAGATGCCTTTGAACGCGTTGATGATGCCCATGACGGTGCCGAAGAGGCCGACGAACGGGGCCGTGGAGCCGATGGTGGCGAGACCGGACAGGCCGCGCTTCATTTCCGCGTGCACGATGGCCACGGAGCGCTCCAGACCGCGCTTGGCAGCCTCGATCACTTCTTCATCGCTGACCTGCGAGGAAGCCGCCTGGAATTCCGAGAGTCCGGTGGCGACAACCTTGGCGATGTGGCTCTTCTTGTTGCGCTCGGCGATGGAGATGGCTTCGTCGAGCTTGTTGTCCTTGAGCGCGCCGGCGACCTGCTGAACGAACACGCGGGACTGCTTCCGGGCGGCGCTGTACATCAGAGCGCGGTCAATCATGATGCCCACCGACCACGCCGACATAATAAAGAGAATTCCGACAACCGTCTTTGCCGGGTAGCCCATGTTGTGCCACATGGTGATCAGATCCCAGCCGACCTCCTGCTCCTGCAACATCGCCAACAGTGCATAGGCAAACATAACGTTCGATCCTCCTCCGTCACCTCAAGTCGATCGCGGCAGGATAATCTGCCGGTCGGAATTCCCCTCCCCAGCGAACCGGACCCGCGAGCGGGACCCGATCTTTCTAGCCACCGCCCAGCGAAAACACAACGTCAATCGTGGTATCCACTTCGACAGGCTCGCCGTTGAGCATGGTGGGTTGATACTTCCATTCATGCACGGCATCCATAGCAGCACGCATCAGCAAGGCCGGCCCGGACACATACTGCAGTTCCTGGATCGAGCCATCCTTGGAGATGATGGCGTGCAGGCGCACCGTTCCGGAAACGTGAGCCGTCTTGGCGATGGCCGGATAGGTTGGCAAAACCTGATGCATCAACTTCGCCGCGGCCACTTGGCCGCCTACTTTGATGCGGGTTTGGGTCGGTTTGGGTGGCGGAGGCGGCGCAGTATTCATAATTCCGCCGCCGAGTGCATCGCCGGTACCACCGGCGACACCGAAGCCGTTGCCGGTCGCGCCGACATCGGGCGCCTCGTCCTTGATCATCTCGACCTTCTTCGGGATAACGGTGGGCGCAGTCATCGTCTGCGGCTGCACGATGCGCGGCCGCACCACCTTTACGGGCGCAGCGGGAGGAGGAGGAGGCGGCGGCGGCGCGGGAGCCACCAGAAAAGTGTTCAGCATGCCCTTGGGCAATGCTTCGGTATAGATCAGCGGGATCAGAATCATGACGCCCACAATGATGAGCTGCACGCCGAACGAAGTGAGAACGGTCCAGCGCTTGTGAGTCCCTTCCTGTTGTCCCGAGACGACCAGTTGATTGAACATAACCTAGCTCCTTGCAACTGCCGGCCCGCGTTTACCGGCTGCAGATCCGGCGCGGACGGTTGCTGCCTGACCACCGTGATATTTGTTCCAGAGCACCACGATGGGCGCTGCAATGCCAAAACTGGAGTACGTTCCTACCACAACTCCGACTACCATAGCAAAAGAGAACGCGCGAAGAACTTCACCACCCAGCAGGTAAAGCACGAGCACCGTAAGGAACGTCAATCCGCTGGTGAGGATGGTCCGCGAAAGAGTCTGATTGATCGATTTGTTCACGATTTCCGCGAGGGGCTCGCGCCTCATGAGCCGCAGATTCTCGCGCACGCGATCGAAAATGACAATCGTATCGTTCATCGAATAGCCGACAAGAGTGAGCAATGCCGCAATCACCGTCAGCGAAATTTCGTAGTGAAACAGGGAAAAGAAACCCAGCGTGATCAGCACGTCGTGGAAGACGGCGATGACAGCCGCGGCCCCGTACACCCACTCAAAGCGGAACGCAATATACACCAACATGCCGCCCAGGGCATAGATCGTTGCCCAGAAAGCCTGATGGCGGAGCTGGGCCCCGACCTTGGGTCCGACGATCTCCGCGTCGCGGATCGCGAACGTGCCGAGAGAATAATTATTCGAAAGCGTCGAGAGGACGGCGGGCGTGGCGCCGGACACGTTCTTCAGCTCGTCGAAACTTGTGATGATTCCGCCGTGATCGGTGTCGCGCGCGGAGGTCAGCGCATTGGCCAGTTGCGTGTATTTGTCTCCCGCGCCGGTCGCGAGCGAGAGGGGATCTTTTTGCGTGAGGTCGGCGGCAAGAGCGCCGGGGGTGATTGAATTAAAATCGGGCTTGCCGGGGTTCGTCGCGCCGAACGTCTTGCTCAGAACGTCGAGAATTTTCTGTTTCCCGGCGTCGAGCGAATCGTCACCCTGGGCCTGTTCGAGTCCGATCATCACGTCGTTCTGCGAACCGATCGATTGGGTGTCACTGATTCCCTGGATCGTGCTGTTCGGCAAGCCGGCCTGTTCCAGGCCCTTGCGAATTTCATCGATGGGCGGCTTGCCAGCGAAACGCACGTACACCAGCGTGCCGCCGCGGAAATCGATGCCGTACATTACCGAGGGATTTTTCGAGACGCGGGTGAAGATAGAGATCCAGCCGACGACCAGCAGAAGGGCGGAAAGGGCGACGAAATACTTCGCCTTTCCCATCCAGTCGACATTGACACCGTGGAAGAATTCCATGGCTAGTCCCGCCCCATTGCTTTGACACCATCCCGACGGACTTTGTGCCCGCCAGCGCCGTCGATCCAGCCCATCCTAGTACTCCATCGAACCTTCTATATACTTAGACGATCCTGCCTGTCCATGCGGGACAGATGGAAATCGAAGATCGCCCGCGACACATAGATCGAAGTAAAGACGTTAGCGAGCAAGCCGATCACCAACGTAATCGCAAAGCCTCGTACGGGGGTGCCCGACCCGAAAACGAATAGAAACACGGCAGATACGATCGTCGTCACGTGCGTGTCAATAATTGTCAAGAACGCACGATCGAACCCCGTATCCACCGCAGGGGCAGGCACTTTCCCATTGCGCAGTTCCTCTCGGATGCGCTCAAACACGAGAACGTTGGAATCGACGCCCATGCCAATGGTCAAAATCACGCCCGCGATGCCAGGAAGCGTCAGGACGGCTCCGGCTACGGCCATGAACGCCACGAGAATGATGAGGTTCATGATCAGGGCTACTACCGCATTGACACCGCTGAGCCGGTAATAGAACACCAGAAAAATCATCACGACGATGATGCTGCCGATCGAAGCGCGAACGCCTTCGCGAATCGAGTCCGCGCCCAGCGAAGGACCCACCTCGCGCTCCTCAAGATATTTGATCGAAGCCGGCAGCGCGCCGGCCCGCAGGACGTGCGCCAGGTCCTGGGCCGTTTCCTGGCTGAAGTTGCCTTCGATTACGCCGCTATCCTCGATCCGGCTGTTGATGACCGGGGCGGTGTAAACCTTATTGTCGAGCACGATCGCCATGGGATGGCCGACGTTGGCTTCGGTGAAGGGTCCGAATCGCGCGGCCGCGGAATTCGTGAGATGAAAAGCCACGTCGTACTGCCCGGGATTCTTGGTGCTGGGCTCGGGCGTAGGATCGACGAGATCCTCGCCGGTAACGATGGGGTTGCGCGCGACGATGTAATACGCCTGCTGATTCTGATCCGCCGTGGAGCTGTCTAATCGGCCGGGCAAGATCATCGAGCCGACCGGGAGCACGCCGCCATTGGCCGCGAGCGCGGCGGCCTCGGAAGGATACGGTTGCGGGCTGGTGACGAGAGTCAATTCCAACTGGCCGCTGGCTTGAATCACGGCCTTGGCGCGCGTGGGATCGCCTTCGCCCGGAAGCTGAACCAAAATCTCGTCATCGCCGTGGCCGGTGAAGGCGATCGTCGGCTCTTTCAATCCGATTTCGTTGATGCGCCGCTGGATCACTTCGAGCGATTGATCCATCGCGGATTTGCGGATGTCCTCTACGACGCTCGGCTTCATGGTGAGCAGGTAGCCGTTCACTTCGCCCGCCGCCGAAGTCATCGTCCAATCGGGATATTGGTTGTTGACGAGATCGCGGAAGGTGCTGGACGCTGCCGGATCGATGCCGCGTAGGAGAACGTGCGTGTCGTCGACGCGGCTAATTTCGGTGAAGCCGATGTTCTTGGTGTGAAGATCTTTGTTCAGTCCATCCACAGCGGAATCGCAGCGGTGGCCGATGGCTTCCTGGAGCTGCACCTGAAGAACCAGGTGGCTGCCGCCCTTGAGGTCCAGACCGAGCTGAATGTTGTCGGACAGGTTGTTTTTCAACTGCTGGCCCGACGTGGGGAACTGGGGCCGGCCGATGATGACGTAGATACAGACGAGCAGAACAGCCGCGATAAACGCAAACTTCCACTTGAGCTGGGAACTCATGCCGGGCGCTAGCTCTCCTTGCTTTCGAGCTGGAGTCCAGCGATGGCGCTACGCGAGACTTTGATTTTCACTTGCTCGGCGACGCGAAGCTGGACCGCGTCATCCTCCAGGCCGACGATCGTGCCGTAAATCCCGCCGTTGGTGATCACCTTGTCGCCGTTCTTCAAATTCTTCAGCATCTCATTGACTTTTTTCTGGCGCTTCTGCGCGGGCATGATCATCAGGAAATAAAAAACCACCATGATGAGGATCAGCGGGAGAAACAGCGTGAGCCCGCCCGACGGCGACTGGGCCTGCGCGAGCAAACTCAGGTCCGCCGGAACCACCGTACTGAGATTGAAAATCATTTCGCCTTTTCCACCCTGGTGGGCAATCCCGCCTCGGCCGGCAGGCCACGAATTTCAGATTCCGAAGATGCTTCCCCGCCCTCGCCGCGCCCAGCGCCCTCTTGTATTTGCCTACTGGAGGCGTGCCTGAAGGTCAGAGCGGAAACTTTCCAGCGTCCCAAACTCAATAGCCTTACGAATTTGGCGCATGATGTCAAGGTAAAAGTAGAGATTGTGGTGGGTGTTCAGGATGATGGAGAGAAATTCTCCCGTGGCGTAAAGGTGACGCAGGTATGCGCGAGAGTATCGCCGGCACACGGCGCATGCGCAGGTCTCGTCGATCGGCCGCCGATCCGTTGCGTATTGCGCGTTGCGAATCAACAGGCGGCCTTGCGAAGTGTAGAGGCAGCCATGGCGCGCGCTGCGCGTCGGCAGCACGCAATCCATCATGTCGACGCCGAGCGCCACGTAGTCGGGAATCTGTTCCGGCTTGCCCACGCCCATCAAATAGCGCGGGCGATCGGCCGGCAGCCGCGCAGTGGCGGCCTCGGTCATCGCGCATGTGACCGCATGCGTTTCTCCGACGGCCAGCCCGCCGATCGCATAACCGGGGAAATCCAGATCGACCAACGCGTCCGCGTTTGCGCGGCGAAGCGCGGCCTGCGTGCCGCCCTGCACAATTCCGAACAGCATTTGTTTCGTCCGATCGCCGTGCCGCGCAAAATAGTCGCGGGATCGGCGCGCCCAATCGAGCGTGCGGGCGGCGGCTTCTCGCGCGCGTGATTCTTCCGACGGAGTCTCGATGCATTCGTCGAGAACCATCATGATGTCGGAGCCAAGCGCGATCTGAATCTCGGCGGATTTCTCCGGTGAAAGAAAATGCTCGGAGCCGTCGAGGTGCGAGCGAAAAGTGACGCCTTGGTCCGCCACCCTGCGCAGACTGCTGAGGCTGAACACCTGAAAGCCGCCGGAATCGGTGAGGATCGGCCGGGGCCAGGACATGAAATTGTGCAGGCCGCCCAGGCCGCGAATCAGTTGGTGGCCCGGCCGCAGGTAAAGATGGTAGGTATTGCCGAGAATGATCTGCGCGTCGAGCTCTTCGAGATCCCGCTGCGTCTGGCCCTTTACCGTCGCCCCCGTGCCGACGGGCATGAACGCCGGTGTTTCGATCACCCCGTGGGGAGTGGTCAACCGGCCTCGACGCGCGCCGGTGGGATCGGTGGCAAGAACCTCGAAATGAAAACGCATCCGGCGAAGTGTATCAGGAGAAAGCAGCCGTCAAGCCGCCCTTGGCGAGCACATAGACGAGCCAGATCGCGACCACCCACAGGAGCGCACCGCCGAATTTCAGCTTTTTCGGAGAGACGGCGCTGAAGCCCAAGGCCAACAGGCAGAGAACCCAGATCGAAAAGATGTCGAGGGAATGGCACATCGCCACCAGCCATTTGGCCGTGCCTGTAGGAAGGAATGCGCCGACGTCGGCTGCCAGGGGATTATTGAGGTCCACGTCCGCCGGGTCTTTCAGCAGGACCACCACGATCGCCAGCAATCCACTCAGGAAAAACGGAAACCAAGCGTGAGCCGTAATCCCAAGTGAGGTTTTGAAATTCACCTTGATGCCCGCGCCCACGCTGAAAACACCCCAGTAAACTAATGCAATGATGAGCACGAGAAGAAAATCCGCGAGGACCACCTCGGGGTAGGCAAAAATCGGCGCGTATTTCAGCTGCACGGCCAGCGCTTGTTGCTGCTGCTGTTGGGAAAGCTGCTGAAAGCGCGATGAGCTGTCGAGCTGGCGTTGCATATAGGCGCGCCATGCGTCGGGCCGAGAGCCAAACGCGGCGACCACTCCCAGCGTGCAAAGGCACAGCAAGACGGTTGGCGCCAACCAGGTCGGACGGCGAGCGATGGATGCGAACGTCTCCTTGGGACTGAAAATCACGCCGACGATGCGGCTGAAAGGGTTAACGCGTTGGGGTGTTTCCGGGGCTTCGGGCGCTTGCTGCATAGTGGCGCTGGCCATGGGACGCCTCCGCTGGGTGGATTGCGGGCGATTCTACAGTGGACTACGTGCGGGAGCGGAAAATATTACGGCGGCTGACAAAGAATCGGGCTAGCGCGTGAGCACGCGGGTGATCGTGGGAGATACAAGCTCGTAGCGAACGTTGCGCCAGCGCATGCGGCGCGAGAGCAACGAGCTGACGAAATTCCAGGCGAAAAGAAATGGCACGACCGGGGCCAGCGCCGTCCAAACCCAGCTCCATTGCCCGAGTTGCGCCTTCCATTCCGGCAGCATTTCCGTCACCGCGATGGTGCGCAACACGCCCTTGATCACCGCCAGAAACGGCACGACGAAGGCGACCAGCGCCAGATTCATCCACGGATCGCCGCCGGCCATCTGCAGGACGATTACAATCGCGGCGAAAAGCATAGTGATCACGTAGCCCAGGTGCGCGGCCATGCCCATGCCCCAACGCTTCGGCGCGTAGACGCGGGTGATCAGAATCTGGCGGTTCGTGAATTCGACGAGGCTCGTACCGGTCCACGGATGCAAGGTGGCAGCCAGACATTCGGGGCAAAAGACGATCGGCTTGCCCGCGGCCTCCAACGCGTGGGTAAGAGCAAAATCATCGCTGATGGCGCCTTGCCATGCGTCCAGCACTCCGACGTCATTGAACGTGCTGCGGCGAATCGCCGTTCCACCGCCCCAGCAGAAGTTTTCGCGCGGGCGCCCCAGCATGGTGGCCACCGAGGCGTTCCATGCCGAGGCCATGGCGCTGGCGAAACCTCCGGAGCCGATCGCGCGACTGGGAATGATCCAGCGATAGGCGGTGGTCGCGCCGATGCGCGGATCTTGGAGAGGCGCGATTAGTTTTGTGAGCCAGCCTTTCGGCACGCGCACGTCGGAATCGGTGAAGACGATGACTTCCAAATTTTCGGTGAGGCCTTCGACCGCGCGGCGGAGATTGTGAACTTTTTCTCCGCAATTTTCCGGTGGCCCCGCGATCACGATATGCACGGGCCGCGTGCTGGCGGCCTTCACGCGCTCTACGATTTTCAGCGCGGGATCGAGGCTGGTGGCGAGGGTGAAAAAAATCTCGTAATTCGCGTACTCAAACCGCGTGAGGGACATCAGATTGTCTTCGAGGCCGGGTTCGGCGCCCTTGCAAGGGCAAATCAGCGCGGCCATCGGCGAATAAAATCCGGCATGCGTCGACAAGCGCCCCCGGACCGCGCGGAGCCATTCGTATCCGTCCCAGAGCGAATAGATCCCCAGCGCGATCTGCACAACGACTAAGAGATAGAAGAAGTAGAGCACCGACGTCAGAATACTAGAAGGCCGCTCCGAGAGGGGTTTGCGCTGGCGTTGACTTGCCAGAACAGCACGGGTACACTCCGCCTGCGTTCAACGATCCGCAGTCATTCTGTCCCCGGCACTATCCCAGCTGACGTACCACAGGAGGGTCGATGTCCACATCCGCATCGGTTGCGATCAACGAGGCAAAACTTCACGAATTCGTTATGAAAGCCGTGGGCGAAATGGGTGCGGCGATGAATGCGGCGCTCATCATCGTCGGAGACAAACTCGGTCTCTACAAGGCCATGGCCGGCGCGGGGCCCCTGACGTCGGCCGAGCTCGCGCAGAAAACGAAAACAGCCGAACGCTACGTTCGCGAATGGCTCTCGGCACAGGCGGCGGGCGGATTTGTCACCTATAACGCCGCCACCGGAAAATTCACGCTACCCAACGAGCAGGCCATGGCGCTCGCCGACGAGCAAAGCCCTGTGTTTCTGCCTGGATTTTTTCAGATGGTAGGCGCGTGCTTCGTCGATGAGCCTAAGATTTCGGAGGCATTTCGCACCGGGAAGGGATTTGGCTGGCACGAACACGACCACGCGCTCTTCACCGGCTGCGAGCGCTTCTTCCGGCCGAATTATCGGGCTCACCTGACGACCGAATGGATTCCGGCGCTCGGGGACACGAAGGCCAAACTCGAACAGGGCGTGAAAGTGGCGGACGTGGGCTGTGGGCTCGGCACCTCCACGATCTTGATGGCGCAGGCGTTTCCGAAATCGACGTTTGTGGGCTTTGACTATCATCCACGGTCGATCGAGCTGGCAACCGAGGCGGCTGCGAGAGCCGGCGTGGGCGACCGCGTAAAGTTTGAAGTCGCCGCGGCCAAGGATTTCCCAGGCACGGGATATCACTTCGTGACGTTCTTTGATTGCCTGCACGATATGGGTGATCCCGAAGGCGCGGCGAAACACGTGTTGGGCACGCTCCATCGGAATGGTGCCTGGATGATCGTCGAGCCTTTCGCCAACGACAAGCTCGAAGACAATTTGAATCCGATCGGGCGCGTGTATTACGGAGCGTCCACGTTTCTTTGTACGCCGGCGTCGCTGTCGCAGGAAGTGGCGTTGGGGCTCGGTGCGCAGGCGGGCGAAGGGCGGCTGACGAACGTGCTGAAGTCGGCGGGATTCACGCGGGTGCGGCGGGCGGCCCAGACGCCGTTCAACATCATCCTCGAAGCTCGGCCGTAGAATGGATCCTCCGTCTTGATTGCTAGGCAGCCACGTTCTGAAGGCCGCCGCTACATAAACGCCTCTTCAATTGGAGCGGCGCCGAGAAAAGACTTTTCGCAGCACACGTTCCGCCGCCGCATCGATTTCCAGCTGAAACTTTCCGGCGGCGCGGCGGGCCTGACCTCGCTCGAGGCGTCCGCCGCCAAGAGCGACGTCGCGATCGTGCAGACCCAGACCGGCAGCACCGCCAACGGCATCTACCCGATCGATACCGGGTCTCAGGAGACACCGTTCACCGAGCAGATGTTCCAGGATCTGATGTGGCGGCCGCTGCTGTGGTACGGCGGCCAGACGGGCAACGAATTCGGCCTCTACAACGCGCTCAGCGTCGGCGACGCGCCGGTGTGGAGCGACAACGACACGGTAGTGACCGTCACGCTGAAGCCGTACAAGTGGTCGGACGGGCAGGCGGTCACCGCCAGGGACGTCGTCTTCTACATGAACATGATCAAGGCCGACAAGAACAACTGG
>Ga0209007_1000275_pt1 | contig 25512 bp, 19 predicted proteins | sample JacPinW_OM1H0_O2_FD_187961 | JGI IMG/M metagenome (GOLD analysis project Ga0209007, IMG submission 187961) | Forest soil microbial communities from Algoma, Ontario, Canada - Jack Pine, Ontario site 1_JW_OM1H0_O2 (SPAdes) (version 2) | ecosystem: Environmental > Terrestrial > Soil > Boreal... | reverse complement strand
CGCGCGCCACCGAGCCGATGTTTCCCGGGTGGCTGGGATCGATGAGTACTATGCGAACCAGGTTGGTCATAGGTGATATTCTAGCGCCCCAATATGCAACCCCTGCTCAATATCGCAATGCGCGCCGCGCGGCGCGCCGGCGATCTAATCGTTAAAAGCCTGTCGCGCCTCGATTCGCTCAAGATCGACACCAAAGGCCGCAATGATTTCGTCACGGATATCGACCGCAAGGCCGAAGCGGACATCATCGCGACCATTCGCCGCAGTTATCCGCAGCACGCGGTGCTCGCCGAAGAGTCGGGCCGCAGCGGCGAGAATGAATTCGTGTGGATCATCGATCCGCTCGATGGCACCACCAATTTTCTGCATGGCTTCCCCACCTTCGCGGTCTCAATTGCGTTGGAACAAAAGGGCCGCCTACAGCACGCCGTGGTGTACGACCCGATGCGCCAGGAGTTCTTTACCGCCTCGCGCGGCGACGGCGCGCAACTGGAAGGCAAGAAGATCCGCGTCAGCGGTCAGCGCACCTTGGAGGGCGCGCTGATCGGCACCGGATTCCCCTTTCGCGCGGGCGCCTCCTATGTCGATGAGTACCTGGCCATGCTCAAGGTGGTGATGTCGAGTGCCGCGGGCATTCGCCGGCCCGGCGCGGCGTCGTTGGACCTGGCTTACGTGGCGGCGGGAAGAATCGACGGCTTCTGGGAATTCGGGCTATCGCCCTGGGATACGGCGGCCGGGACCTTGCTCATCCAAGAAGCCGGCGGCCGCGTCGGCACCGCCACGGGCGCGGAGTATTCCCTGGGCGAGAATATTGTCGCGGGCAACCCGAAGGTCTATCAGGCGCTGCTCGAGGTCATCGGACCCCTGACGCCGGCATCACTTCGGGTCTAAAGGCTCGACATAGTCCGGGTGCAAGGTACTGCGTCTGCGGCCATAGACGGCATAGAACACCAAACCCAGCGCCGCCCAGCCGAAGAACACCATCTTGGCGAAGAACGACAGCAGCAAAAACAACGCCAGACAGCCGATCAACGCCAGAGGTCCCACGAGCCAGATGGCCGGCGTTCGAAACGGCCTCTTCCGGTCCTTGGCCGTGCGCCGCAAGATCATCACGCCCAAGGCCACCGAGAAAAATGCGGCCAAGGTGCCGCCGTTGGATGTGTCGGCGAGATTGCCGACCGGGAAAAACGCGGCGGCGCACATCACCACCGTGCCGGTGATCAGGGTCACCACGTGAGGCGTATGGAATCGCGGATGAATCTTGGTCAAAACGTCCGGCAGCAAGCGATCGCGCGCCATGCTGAAGAAGACGCGCGTCTGACCGAACATCATCATCAGAATCACCGACGGCAACGCGAGGAAGGCCGCCAAACCGATCAGCCGTGACGTCTTGGACCAGCCTATTTCCCGCAGCACATGCGCCAGCGGTTCGTCGCTGCAGACCAGCGTGGAGAGCTTGGCCTGATCCACGCAGGCTTGCATCATCGCGGGACCGCCGGGGTCAATCCCATGACCCGCCGCGTCCATCACGGGCTGCGCGCCGATGGAGCCGATGGCGCCGCTTGCGACCAAAAGATAGAAAATCGTGCAAATGACCAAACTGCCGATGAGACCGATCGGCATGTTGCGTTGGGGATTTCTCGTCTCTTCCGCGGCAGTCGACACCGCGTCGAAGCCGACATAGGCAAAGAATATCGAAGCCGCGGCGCCGCCGATGCCGAGCCAGCCTAAGGGTGCGAACGGTGTGAAATTTTCCATCTTGATGACGGGCAGCGCCAGTGCGCAGAACAGCACCAAGGCCGCAACCTTGATGCAAACCAGTACTGCATTCACGGTCGCGCTCTCGCGCGTTCCGAGCGCGAGCAGCGTGGTGACGAGCGCCGCGATGAACATGGCGGGCACATTGATGAACCCGCCCGCGAAGTAGCCCTTGGCCAGATACAACGGGATGTGAATGTCGAAGCTATGCGATATCAGCGGCACGAAGTAATTCGACCACCCCACCGACACGGCGCTCGCCGCGATGGTGTATTCGAGAATGAGCGCCCAGCCGACGATCCAGGCGATCAGCTCGCCCAAGACCGCATAGGAGTAGGTGTAGGCAGAACCGGATACGGGCACCATCGCCGCCAGCTCGGCATAACACAATGCGGTGACCGCGCAGACGAAACCGGCGATGACGAAGGAGGCCATCATTCCCGGGCCGGCCTTTTGCGCCGCCTCGGCCGTCAAGACGAAAATGCCGGTGCCGATGATGGCGCCGACCCCCAGCATCGTGAGCTGGAAGGCCCCGAGCGATCTCGTCAGGGATCGTTTTTCGGCACTGGCCAAAATAGCGTCAAGCGGTTTGATGCGCCAATTCATGTCATCTCCCGTTTTTGAATACTGCGCGGACTTTAGCGGCTTTCATGTCGTGCTAGCAAACTATTGCTTGGTGCGCCCGCGCAATCTTATGTTTATCCATTCCACGGCCACCGCGAAGGCCATCGCAAAATACAAGTACCCTTGCGGGATATCGAGCTCCAGCGAGTCGGCGATCAGCGCGGCGCCGACCAGTACTAAAAACGCCAGTGCGAGCACCTTGATCGTGGGATAGCGCTCGATGAAGCGGCTCACGGCAGAGGAAACCACCATCATCACCAGCACCGAGATGACGATCGCGGCCACCATGACTTCGATGTGCTTCGCCAACCCCACCGCGGTGAATACCGAATCGAGCGAAAACACGATATCGATGATGCCGATTTGAATGATGATCATCAGAAAGCTGTTCATCACGCCGGGCTTGCGTGCGCGCACCTTACCCTTGAGCATGTCGCGAAATTCCATGAGAGTCTTCACGATCAGGAACAGGCCGCCGGCGAATAGAATCAGGTCGCGGCCGGAGACATCCGTGCCGAACGCGCGAAATAAGGGATTTCGCAGCGTCGCCAGCCAGGTAATGGAGAAGAGCAGTGCGATGCGCGTGAACATCGCGAATCCGAGGCCAAGGATGCGCGCGCTGCCGCGTTGAATCTTCGGCAGCCGTTCGACCAGTACGGACAGAAAAATGATGTTATCGATGCCGAGGACGATTTCCAGCACCACCAGCGTCAGAAATGACAGCCAAACTTGCGGATCGGCGAGCAGATCCATCAGGTTCACGAGGAATGTTCGGACAAGCTCCTAGGGCAGGCCGTCGATTTCTTCCGGTTTGGTCGCCTTGCGCTCGAGCAAATCATCCACCCGCAATCCCAAGTCGAGCGACAACGCGGCGGAAATGTAGATCGAAGAATACGTGCCGGCGATGATGCCGATGACCAAGGCGGCCGAAAATCCTCGCAAGGTTTCGCCACCGAATATCAGCAGCGCCACGACCACCAGCAAGGTCACCAGCTTGGTCATCAAGGTTCGCGACAGGGTTTGATTGATCGATTCATCGATGACCTGCGCGATCGACAGCTTGCGCGAGCTGCGGGCGCGCTCGCGAATTCGGTCGAACACGATCACGGTGTCATTCAGCGAATAGCCGATCACCGCCAGAACCGCGGAAATGGCGGTCAGGTCGAAGGTCATCTGCGTCAGGGCGAAAAATCCCACGACGCAGATTGGATCGTGCAATACGGCAAAAATTGCGCCCAACGCGAGCTTCGGGGTGAAACGAAACAGGACATAAATCAGGATCAGCGCGAGCGTCGCGGCCATGGCCACGCCGCCCTTGACGAATAACTCCTGCCCCACTTGCGGACCGACGACTTCGGTTCGCTGCAGCTTCACGCCGGCGTCGATCTTGCCGAAAATCTCCGTAATATGGGCTCCGATCTGGTCGCCCTTCGCGTTCGGATCCGGCGGCAGACGCACCAGGATGTCGCGTGAACTGCCGAACGCCTGCACCTGGGCCGCCGCGACCCCGGCGGCGGCCAGCGCCGAGCGCAGCGCCTCGATATTCGGCGCTTGCGGGAAATTCGTCTCAACCACCACACCACCGGTGAAATCGACGCCCAAATTCAAGCCCCGGATCAAGACCAAGGCCAGCGATGCGACGATTAAAAAGACCGACAACCCGTACCACACCTTGCGGGTGTGCATGAACGGGAAGCGCGTGACCTTGTGAAAAAATTCCATGGCTATCCTTTAGATCGACAGGCGGTCGAGCTTGCGCTTGCCGCCGTAAATGATCTGCACCAAGGCATGGCTGCCCATCACCGCGGTGAAAACCGAGGTGAAAATTCCGAGCACCAGCACCACGGCAAAGCCGCGGATCGCGCCCGCGCCGAAGGACCACAGCACGACGCCCGCGATCAAGGCGGTCACGTTGGAGTCGCCGATGGCTGACCAGGCGCGCTCGAAGCCGGCCGCAATGGCGGCGCGTGGCGTGACGCCATTGCGCAGCTCTTCACGGATGCGCTCATAGATCAGGATGTTGGCGTCCACCGCCATGCCGACGGTCAGCACCACCGCGGCGATGCCGGGCAAGGTCAGCGCCGCGCCGAACCAGGACAGCAACGCGGTCAGCAATATCACGTTGGCGGCGAGGGTCGCGTCGGCGACCAAACCGAATACCTTGTAGTACACCGCCATGAAGATGAAAGCGGCCGCCATGCCGAACACCATCGCCTTGATGCCCTTGTCGATGTTGTCCTGGCCGAGGCTCGGTCCGATCGCGCGCTCTTCCACCGGGGTGAGCGGCGCCGCCAGTCCGCCGGCGCGCAGCAGCAATGCGAGTTCGCGCCCTTCGATCGGATTGACGCCGGTGATGGAGAAATTATTGCTGAACACGCCGCGGATGGTCGCGCGGTTGATGACTTCTTCGGTGGTACGGTCGACTTCCACGCCCTGCGCATTCTTTTCGCGCGAACGATCGATGAATACGACGGCCATCAAGTGGCCGAGATTCTCCTGGGTGTTCTTCAGCATCTTCGCCGCGCCGCGGCTGTCCAAGCCGACCGACACGGCCGGCCCGTCCTGTGAATTCGGCTGAAATGTCGCGTCGGTCAGCTGATCGCCCGTGACCACGACGTCGCGTTTCAGCAGCACGGGCTGCTTATCGCGGGTGTAGTACAGCTTTGAGCCCAACGGTACGCGGCCGGTGGCGGCCGCTTCGAGCGGATTGTTGCTCTCATCGACCATGCGAAATTCCAAGGTCGCCGTTTTGCCGAGGATCTTTTTGACCTCGGCGGAGTTTTGCAGTCCCGGCAGCTGGATGGCGATGCGATCGACGCCCTCCTGCGCGACCTGCGGCTCAGACACGGCGAGTTCCGGGCTGTTGAGACGATTGCGCAGGATGACGATGTTTTGCTGCACGGCATAATTCTGCCGCTCCTTGATCTCCTGCGGCGTCAGCTGCAATTCCAGCGCGGGTGACCCGTTCACCGTCACGTCCGTGAAATTCAAGTTGCGGCTGTCGGCGAGGATCGCGGCCTTGCCCTTGGCGAAAGTATCCGCATCGCGAAACAGGACGCGCACGCGATTGGCGGGATAGTCGACCGCGACGTCTTGGTACGCCACTTTGGCATTGCGTAACGCCGCACGAAAGTCCTGCTCGTGACGATCGAGCAGCTGTTTCACCGCGCCCTGCACATCGACTTGATAAACCAGGTACACCCCGCCGCGAAGGTCCAGACCCAGCTTGACCGGGCTCAACCCCATGGCGTGCATCCACGCGGGGACACGTGAAGCCTGCGAGAGCGCGATGGTGAATTGATTGGGACGCGCTTCCGCGATGAGATCTCGCGCCTTTAATTGATCCGTGGTGCTGCCGAAGCGCAGCGTCAACCGTCCCTGCTCCAAAAACACCCCCGAGGGGATGACGCCCTTGTCCTTGAGCAATTGATCCACGGCTTTACTGTCGGCGTCGGTGACCGCCGCGCGATCGGCCGCCAGCTGCAGCGCGCTCTCCTCGCCAAAGATATTGGGCAGCGCCAGGAAAATCCCGAGGAGCATCACGATCGCGACCAGCACGATCTTCCAGCGCGGATAGCCGATCATGCGCTCTTGACCGTGCCTTTCGGCAGCACCTTGGCCACCTGAAACTTCTGCAGCTTGACGTTCACGCCATCGGCGATTTCCACGCTCAAGAACTGATCGCCCACCTCGGTCACTTTTCCGAGAATTCCGCCGGCGGTCGCAATTTCATCGCCCACGGCCACCTTGGAGAGCATTTCCTGTTGCTCCTTGGCGCGCTTGCTCTGCGGCCGGATGAGCAGGAAATAGAACACCACCAGGAGCAGCGCCGGCAATGCCAGGGTGCTGATCAGGCTGGGACTGCCGGGAGCGCCGCCGGCGGCCTGCGCGTATGCTGAATTAATGAGGAAATCCATAGTGTTATACTCTTTTCGAGGGGCGGACGCCGCCGCACAAAGCGGCGTAGTATACAGCAGGCACGCGCAAACTTAACCCAAAGGCTCATGCCTTGAGGGAGTAAAAACCACGCGCGTATTCGTCGAATGCGCCCGCCGCGATCGCGGCGCGAATTTCCCGCATCAAACGCTGATAGAAAAACAGGTTGTGGACGGTGTTGAGGTGCGAGCCGAGAATCTCGCCGCACTTGTCCAAATGCCGCAAATAACTGCGACTGTAGTTGAGGCAGGTATAGCAGCCGCATCCCTCTTCGATCGGCGCAGTGTCTTGGGTGTGCGCCGCATTTCGGATGTTGATGACCCCCTGCCGGGTGAACAAATGCGCATTGCGCGCATGCCGGGTCGGCATCACGCAATCGAACATGTCGATGCCTCGGCGCACCGCTTCGATGATGTCCTCCGGCCGCCCCACGCCCATGAGGTACCGCGGTTTGCCGTTCGGCATCTGCGGGAGCAGTGCATCCAGAACCTGGTCGCGTTCTGCTTCGGACTCCCCCACCGCCAGACCGCCGACCGCGAGGCCGCCAAATCCGATCTGCTCCAGGGCCGCAAGCGATTCGAGCCGCAACGCCGGATAAATACCGCCTTGCACGATGCCGAACAGCGTTCCCGGCGGCTCGCTGGCGTAGTACGCGCGAAATCCGCGCAGCGCCCAGCGCATGGACAGTTCCATGGAGATGCGCGCCTCAGCTTCCGTCGCCGGGTAGGGTGTGCACTCATCGAAACTCATGGCCACATCGGAACCCAACGCGCGCTGAATGCGCATGGACTCTTCCGGGGATAGAAATACGGCGGCGCCATCGACAGGCGATCGAAAATGCGCGCCCTCCTCGGTGATCTTGCGCATCTCCGCCAAGCTCCAGACTTGAAATCCGCCGGAATCGGTGAGGATGGGGCGGCGCCAGTGCATGAAGCGGTGCAGTCCTTCGTGGGCCTGAATCACCTCGAGCCCCGGCCTCAAGAACAAGTGAAAGGTGTTGCCGAGCACGATTTCCGCGCCAATCGCTTCGAGATCTTCCGGCGTCATCGCCTTCACGGTCCCATAGGTCCCGACCGGCATGAATGCCGGCGTCTCGACCGTGCCGCGCGCGAATGTCAGGCGGCCGCGCCGCGCCGCGCCGTCCTGTGCAAGCAAATCGAACTGCATCGCTTTCACGCGGCGTTGCTCGCTGTGCGCGAAGGGGTGAGAAACATCGCGTCACCGTAGCTGAAAAACCGGTAGCGCGCGCGCACGGCGTGCGCGTAGGCGGCCAGTAATGCTTCGCGCCCGACAAAGGCCGAACACAGCATCAACAGGGTCGACTCGGGCAGGTGGAAATTGGTGATCATGGCGTCGACCGCGCGAAAGGTGTACCCGGGCTTGATGAATATGCGCGTGCTGCCCTGGTAGGGCGCTATTCGAGCCGCGCCTGGTGCGACGCCGGCCGCCGTTTCCAAGCTTCTGACCACGGTTGTGCCGACCGCAATCACCCGGCCGCCCGCGGCTCGCGCGGCATCGATCGCCGCACAGGTGCGCGAGGGTACCTCCAAGTATTCGGTGTGCATTTGGTGTTGATCGATGTCCTCGCTGCGCATCGGCGCGAACGTACCCGCGCCCACGTGCAGGGTCACGAACGCTTCCCCAACCCCGCGGTTGCGCAGGGCCGCAAAAATAGCCTCATCGAAATGCAGTCCCGCCGTCGGCGCCGCCACGGCACCGAGCGCGCGCGCATAGACGGTCTGATAGCGTTCTCGGTCCGATTGCTCCGCGTTGCGCTCAATATAAGGCGGCAGCGGGATCTGCCCATGCGCTTGAAAAAACGCGAGCACATCGCAGGAGAACTTCAGCAGAAACAACTCATCCTGCCTGCCGAGCATGAGTGCGCTTTGATCGGCTGCGAGTTGCACGGTGGCGCCCTCTCTTAGGCCCTTGCTGGCGCGAACATGAACCAGGGCGGTATCGGCCGACAGCGCGCGTTCCAGCAGTAATTCGACCCGGCCGCCGCTCTGCTTCACGCCGAAGGCCCGCGCAGGAATGACCCGGGTGTCGTTGAAAACCAGGAGATCGCGGGAATCGAGCAAGGCGGGAAAGTCGCGAAACTGCCGGTCCGCGAACGCGCCGGTCAGACCGTCAAGGGTCAGTAAACGGCTGCCGGACCGGACTTCGGCGGGCCTTTGCGCAATGAGTTCCTTGGGCAGGTCGAAGTGAAAGTCCGTGCGCAGCATGGGTCTTAAGGATTCTACCAAGAGCGGCAATCGCATATACTGCGCCGCCTGGCATGCCCGAATGGCGGAACTGGTAGACGCGCCGGACTCAAAATCCGGTGGTGGTGACACCGTGTGGGTTCGATTCCCTCTTCGGGCACCAGACTTTTTTAGAGTGTAAATCTTGAATTTCTGCAGCAATTGCGGCTCACCCGTCGAATCCAAGATCCCCGCCGGGGATCACTTGCCGCGCTTTGTGTGCACCAGCTGCGAGATGGTGCATTACAAAAATCCGCTGCTGGTGCTGGGCTGCGTGCCCGAGTGGCAGAACAAAATCTTGTTGTGCCGCCGCGCCATCGAGCCGCGTCTCGGATTTTGGACGGTGCCGGCGGGATTCATGGAGAACGGCGAAACCATGCAGCAAGCCGCGGCGCGCGAGTGTCAGGAAGAGGCGCTCGCGGAAGTGGAGGTGGGCTCCCTGCTGGCGGTCGTCAATGTGACGCGGGCCAATCAAGTGCACGTGATGTTTAGGGCGAAACTGCTTGAACCGAAATTCGCGGCAGGGTTAGAGAGCCTGGAGGTCGCCCTGTACGAAGAAGCACAGATCCCCTGGAGCGAGTTGGCCTTTGCCAGCGGCGAATATGCGCTGCGGCAATACTTCGCCGACCGCAGCGCGGGACGCGAAGATCATCATTTCACCGAATTGAAGAGCCGATCGAGCCCGTGAACGGGCCGGCCGGCACGGGCGGTGCCGCCAGCGGATTTCGCGGCTGTGGCAGAATAGGATTTTTAATTAACCGTGTAAGAGAAGGGTAAGTCATGGCGTTCGTGGTCACGGAAAGCTGCATTAAGTGCAAATACATGGACTGTGTCGAGGTTTGTCCTGTCGACTGTTTTCACGAGGGCCCGAACTTTCTGGTCATCGATCCCGACGAGTGCATCGATTGCACCTTGTGCGAACCCGAGTGCCCGGTCGAGGCCATCTACTCCGAGGAAGAAATCCCGACGGGTCAGGAAAACTTCAAGCAGCTCAACGCCGAACTCGCCAAGAAATGGCCCGTCATCAGCGAGAAGAAGGATGCACCGGCGGATGCCAAGCAGTGGGAAGGCGTGCAGGACAAGGTCAAGCTGCTGGAGCGCTGAAGTCTGGAATCGGCCATTAGAATCGGTGGATGGGCGTGATGAGATGCCAATGGATGGCGAGCCACGAAAAGTACACATCCCAATAATCGATCAAGCCGGAGTTCGCCGTGAAATCGCCATTCTTTACTCTCGCCATGACGGCGCTTTTGATCGGCGGATCGGCGGCTCACGCGGATTCCGCGCTGATCTCCGGCATTCAGACCGCCGACATGGACAAGACGGTGCGTCCGCAGGACGATCTTTTCCAGTACGCCAATGGCACGTGGCTCCGCGATGTGCCGATCCCGCCGGATCGTGCCTCCTATGGTGTTGATTCCATGATGACCGAACACTCGCTGCTTCAGCAGCGCGATTTGATCGAAGCGGCGCAGACTTCCACCGATCCCGAAGCGCGCAAAGTCAGCGACCTCTACTCGAGCTACATGAACGAGGCGCAAGTTGAGCGGCTCGGAACCAGACCGCTTCACGCTGAACTGCAGCTCGCAGAAGGCATCAAGCGTGCGAGCGACATCGGCGCATTGATGGGCCATCTCGATCGCATCGGCATTGCCTCGCCGCTCTCTACCTTCGTGCGGCCGGACTCCAGGCACTCCGCGCAATACGCGTTTTGGATCATGCAAAGCGGCTTGGGATTGCCCGACCGCGACTATTATTTGAGCGACGACGCGCGCCTGGTCGGATTTCGCACCAAGTACCGCGAGCACGTCGAGAAGATGCTGCACTTATTGGGCGACGCCGCCCCGGGGAAAGAGGCCGAGACAATCCTCGCCCTTGAGACGGCGATAGCTAAGCTGCAATGGACGCGGGTGGCGAATCGCGACCCGCAGAAAACCTACAACCCGAAAAGCCTGGCGCAGCTTGCAAAAGATGCGCCGGCGATCGACTGGAATGACTACTTCACCGAAGCCGGCCTCACGAGCGCCTTGCCGACGCTGGTGGTCCGCCAGCCCGATTACTTGCAAGGCTTGTCGGCGCTGATTGAATCCACACCCGTGGCAACGTGGAGATCTTACTTTCGCTTTCGAGTCCTCTCGAGCCGCGCACCGTATCTGACGCGCGCCTTTGTCGAGGAAGACTTCGCCTTCAACCAGGGTGTTCTGCAAGGCACGCAACAGGCTCCGGATCGCTGGAAGCGCGGCACACGGCTGGTCGACCGGCTGCTCGGCGAAGCCTCGGGAAAACTGTACGTTGCGATGTACTTCCCGCCGGCGGCCAAGGCGCGCATCGATGAACTGGTGCGCAATCTGCTCAAGGCCTACGCGGTGAGTATCGATCAACTACCGTGGATGAGCGCTGCCACGAAAGTGGAAGCGCAGGCCAAGCTGCGCAAGATCAATGTGAAAATCGGCTACCCGGATCACTGGCGCGATTACAGTGCGCTTAAAATATTGCCCAATGATCTGCTTGGCAATATCAGGCGCGCGCAGGAGTTCGAAAGGAACCGCAAGCTGGCCCAGCTGGGCGGTCCGGTCGATCGCACCGAATGGAGCATGAGCGCGCCGACCGTCAACGCTTATTACAACCCGTCGGTGAATGAGATCGTCTTTCCGGCGGGCCAATTGCAGCCGCCGGCATTTGATCCCGCCGCGGATGACGCCTTTAACTATGGATCGGCGGGTGCACTCATCGGACACGAAATCAGCCACGGCTTTGACGACCAGGGCAGCCAATACGACAGCGACGGCAATCTACGCGACTGGTGGACGCCCGAGGATCACGCCAAATTCAAGGCTAAAACCGAGTTACTGATCAAGGAGTATGACGCCTTCGAGCCGGTGCCCGGCTTCCATGTCAATGGTGCACTCACCCTGGGCGAAAACATTGCCGACATCGCCGGTATCGAAATTGCGTATAAGGCCTACATAGCGTCGCTCAACGGCCGCGAGCCGCCGATCATCGATGGCATGACGGCCGATCAACGCTTCTACATTGGCTTCGCGCAAAGCTGGTTGGGCAAGCAGCGCGACGAGAGCGCGATTGCACAAGTTAAGTCCGATCCGCATTCGCCCGAAAAATACCGGACCAACGGCGTGGTCGTGCATATGCCGAGTTTTTACAGCGCGTTTTCGGTGGTATCGGGGGATAAAATGTATCGACAACCGGAGCTACGCATAACGCTCTGGTAGTCCGGGCTGATGCGTACCTGCTAAGGCTGCGGCGCTGGCGCTGGCGTTTGCGCGCTCTCTTGAGTCTCACGCATCGTTGTCGCCATCTGCTCGTCGTACTTGTGCGACAGCGCCGCAACGGTTTCGCCCGAACGCTCGATTGCCTGTCTTGCCAGACCGCGCTCACCTAATTCATCCCACCGGGACATGAACGCGTTACCGCGCGCAACGCCGTCGCAACTCCATTGTTGCTTCGGATCCGACGGCGTCATCTGATCTAAGGCCTGCCTCGATGCCTTCAATTCCTGCGTCATTTTGTCCAGCCGTTCCGCGGGCCAACCGATGCGTGCGCCAAGCCCTTTGCCCGCGCTCAAGTCGAGCAGCGTCCCGCCCTTAGCCACCATCAGTTCGGCCAAGCCGTCGCATTGCCGGCGAACCGCAGCATCGCCTTGCGCTTCTCGTGAACAATATTGAAACAGCGGCTGATAAGGCATCGGCATCGCCGCTTCCACGCCGACGACTTCCGTGGTCAGAATCCACCGCTCGGTCGCCGTCACATCCTCCGGCATCGCTGCTTTCGCGAATGAAAATAAGGACCAGTTGTATGACTCGTATTGATGTGCCTGCGCCGCTTGCGCAAATGCGGCCGCTTCGGCGCTGCCGTCGCCTTCCCGGCGGGCTTTGGCGGCCAGTTGCAGCCAGGGGACGGCATTGTCCGCGTCAGCGTGCGCCCAGTCACCGATCGACAGTTGGGGGCAAGCTCCGGGCGAGGAAAAATCCTCGACGCCTTTGATGCACTTGGTGTATGCCAGGGCGAAAATGGCCGCGTCCTTCGTCGCTAGCGCCAATTGCACCAATTCGTCGCGTGCGGCCTCCGGATCTTTCTGCGGCGAATCCCGATCGAAGATGCCTTCCAAGTAAAGCCCGGTGGCACGCGCACGATAGTCATCGCTGTTACGCAGCGCGGCAAGCCAGCGAAGCCGCGAATTCTTCGTCAACGCATTGAGATACCTGCCGGCGGCGCCCAGGTCATTGGCTTCGAGCTTGACTCTGCCGACACCGCACACTTCGATCTCGTCAGAATAATCGCCCTTGCGTGCGGCCTCCACTGCGGCGCGTGAAATGCCCTCAGGGGACATTGGGGCCGGCGGGGTCGGCGTCACTGCGGCGACGGGTCTAGATGCCGGTGCGGCGGGCCGCTGCCGAAGCCACCAACCGCAGCCGAGAAGCGCGGCGATGACCAGCGCGGAAATCCATTTCCAGCGGCGGCGCATGGGACTTCAGCGCCGCATCATCGCTTCAGCGCTTCGCCACCTGAGACTCTTTGAGCTGATCCAGGAGTTCGCGCGGCTCCATGTAGCCGTTGATATAATCGCCGCTCTCCGTGATGATCGCCGGCGTGCCGCGAACGCCGATGTTTTCGCCGAGTTCATATTCGCGCTTCACCGGGGTCGGCGCGCAGACTTTGTTCATGTCGAGCGTGGCGCCGGCCTTCGCCCGGGTCAGCGCTTCGTTGCGGTTGGCTGAGCACCAAACTACCTCGGCTTTCTTCCAGCTCTCCGTCCCCGGACCGGTTCGCGGAAAAAACATATATCGAACGCGGATTCCCAGGCGATTGATCTCCGCGATTTGGCTGTGCAGTTTCCGGCAATACGCGCAATCGACGTCGGTAAACACGGTAATGGTGTATTTCGGATTCGGCGGCGAGAAGATCAACATTTCGGATTCGGGCACGGAATTGATCAATGCGATGCGCGCATGCGTACGCAGCGCCTCGGTCAAGTTATCGCGCGACTTCATGTCGTAGAGATTGCCGTCGATGAAATACTTGCCGTCCGCGGTCAGGTAGCTGATCTCGGCGCCCTGCATGAATTCGTAAATACCGGGGATCGGCGAGGGCCTCAAGTCGTCGAGCTTGGATCCGGCCGGCAGCAGCTTGAGCAATGCCGCGCGCGGGTCGGCGGGTGCGGGTGCGGCAGCGACCGGCTGTTCGACTGCGGCTGCGCGCACGTTCGACGCGGCGGCGCAAAACAGCAAAATTAGAACAGCAGCAGATCGCAGCATGCTAAGACTCCACGGACTTGTCTGATAAGACCCCCCAAGAGCGAGGAGGTTCAGCCAAATTCTACCAGAGCAAGGCCTCGGGCTTAAGATCAGCCGCGCGGATGATGCTGGGAGTGCAGGTCCTTGAGCCGTTCGCGGGCGACGTGCGTGTAGATTTGGGTGGTTGACAGATCGCTGTGACCCAGCAGCATCTGAACCACGCGCAGATCCGCGCCGTGATTCAACAGATGCGTTGCAAAGGCATGGCGCAAGGTATGCGGCGATAATTCCTTCTCGACGCCGGCTTTTTTGGAATAGCGCTTGATGATGTGCCAAAACGCCTGGCGTGTCATGCGATCGCCGCGGCGCGTGGGAAACAAATAGTCCGTCTGGCGTTCCAATAGAATTTCAACGCGCGGGCCCTGCATGAATTGCTGCAGCCACTTCACGGCCTCCTCGCCCAGCGGGATCAAGCGCTCGCGATTGCCTTTGCCGACAACGCGCATCACGCCTTGATTCAAATTGACTTGATTGTGCTTGAGGCTCACGAGTTCGGAGACTCGCAGACCCGTGGCGTAGAGCACTTCGAGCATGGTGCGATCGCGATGTCCCAACGGGTCCGACACCGTGGGCGCTTCGAGCAGCGAATCCACCTCGGCCTCGGTCAGGGATTTCGGCAGCGAGCGGCCGATTTTCGGCATCGCAATCTGCGCGGTCGGATCGAGCGAAATCAATCCCTCGCGCATCATGAAGCGGAAGAAGCGGCGGAAACTCGATAACTGCCGGGCCGTCGATCGGGGCCGGGAACCGCCCTCGACCCGGGCGGCAATGAAACCCAACAATTCAATGCGCGTCGCTTTGAGCAGCGCGCTATCGCGCTCCTCCAGCCAACGGGCCAAGGCCGTCAGGTCGGCGCGGTAAGCCGCCAACGTATTGGCTGAGAGGCCGCGTTCCATCCACACGGCATCGAGGAAGCGTTGCAGGGCCGGATCCGCCGCCTCGCGCACAGCGGGTACCGCTGCGCCCGAGGTGCGTGTATAAACCGTCCGTTTAAGAGCCGTCGCCATAGTTGCTCGCGAAGGTTACGCACGAAATAGTGCTGTCCGCGCTATCAGTCATCAGTATGCGAGGGGTGCTGGGGTGTCGGCGTGACCAGAATCACAGTACGGTTAAGTATTAACATAAGGAGAACCAGATCACAGAAGTGAAGCAATCAAAGGCGTCCGCAAGCTTGAATTTGCCCTACGTTGCGTACTGTCTGGTGTCCTTCACGATCCTGGGATTGGCCGTGTTGGCGATCAACCTGTTTCTTCCCAGCCTGCGCCGACGCCGCCTGGTGGCCGGGACGGTCGGGCGCATCTTTCTTTGGCTCACCGGCATTCCCTTTACGGTGCAGGGCCTCGAGCGGTTGCCGAAGACGCCCTGCGTGGTGGTCGCGAATCACGCCAGCTATATCGATGCCATCGCCATCGTCGCGGCATTGCCGCCCGAGTTTGCCTTTGTCATTAAGAAGGAGATGATGCGCGCGCCCCTCGCTGGTCTTTTGCTGCGCCGCCTGGGCTCACAGTTCGTCGAACGATTCGACCGCCACAAGGGCGCAACGGACGCGCGGCGCGTGTTGAAGCTGGCAGCCACGGGTCAATCCCTGATGTTTTTTCCCGAGGGGACTTTCGACGAAACCCGCCAAATCGGCAAATTTCTGGGCGGCGCATTCACGATCGCGGCGCGGGCCGAGATGCCCGTGGCCGCTGTCGCCATTCACGGCACCCGCGCCGTCATGCCTCCCGGCGGCGTGGCCATCCATCGGCTGCCCATTCGGGTCGAGGTCCTGGCCGTGCTGCCGGCCGACGAGGCGCGGATCAGGAGCCGCGAGCTCATTGCCCAAGCCGTCGGGGACCCGCTGGCGCCTTGAAGAAGCCTTGGGCGGCTATAATATCGAGTTAGCACCATTACGGACCCCACACCATGAAATCCGATCCTGTCGTTATTTTGAGCGCCCGGCGAACGCCGGTGGGCGCCTTTCAAGGCGCTTTTGCCACGGTCAGCGCACCACAACTCGGCGCGGTCGCCATCAAGGCCGCCGTGGCGGACGCGGGCGTGAAGGCATCGGAAGTGGATGAGGTGATCCTGGGTTGCGTCCTGTCGGCCGGCATTGGCCAGGCCCCTGCCCGTCAGGCAGCCTTGGCCGCCGGGCTACCCACGAGCACGCCCAGCACGACCGTGAACAAAATGTGCGGCTCAGCGATGCGTGCCGTCATGCAGGGGGCAGATCAAATTCTTGCGGGCAATGCCCAAGTCGTCGTCGCCGGCGGCATCGAATCCATGACCAATGCACCGTATCTGCTTCCCAAAGCACGCGCGGGCTATCGCATGGGTAATCAGGAAGTGCTGGACCACATGTTCTTCGATGGCTTGCAAAGTCCCTGGGATGGACAGCTGATGGGATGCTTCGCGGAGGCGACCTCCGAAAAATATGCATTTTCCCGGCAAGCCCAGGATGAGTTCGCCGCCGAATCGGTGCGGCGTGCGCTCGCTGCCGTCAACCAGGGCGATTTCAAAGCCGAGATTGCCCCGGTAACGGCGAAAACTCGCAAGGGTGAGGTGGTCGTGGATAAGGACGAGACACCCTTCACTCTCGATGTCGCCAAGATTCCCACGCTCAAGCCCGCCTTCAAAAAGGACGGCACCGTGACGGCGGCGAGTTCCTCATCCATCTCCGACGGCGCCGCGGCCGTGGTATTGGCGCGAGAATCGTTTGCCGCGGCCAACAACTTAAAGCCCTTGGCCCGGATTCTGGGGTACGCCAGTTTTGCGCGCGAGCCGGAATGGTTCACCTTGGCCCCCGTCGGCGCGATTAAGAAATTGCTCGCACAGTTGAATTGGCAGGCGAAGGATGTCGACCTGTACGAAATCAACGAAGCTTTTGCCGCCGTGCCCATGGCAGCGATGAAAGATCTGTCCCTGGAGCACGCCAAGGTGAACATCAACGGCGGCGCGTGCGCCCTCGGACACCCGATTGGCGCGACCGGAGCGCGCATTCTGACGACGTTGCTCTATGCGTTGAAGGCGCGCGGCAAAAAGCGCGGCATCGCCAGCCTGTGCATCGGCGGCGGTGAAGCGACCGCAATCGCCGTTGAGCTCGTGTGACCAGCGGCTCGCCGAAGGGCTCGCCGAACGGCTTGCCGGTCACGACCGCGGTTTCCGGCGGCGTTGCGCAGGTCGCGCTCAATCGTCCCGACAAACGCAATGCGCTCGACAGAGTGACCTTGAGCGCGTTGGGCGAGGCCCTGGCGCGGTGCGCCGCCGATACCAACGTGCGGATGGTGCAGCTGACGGGTACCGGAAATGTATTTTGCGCGGGCGCGGATCTTACGGAGATGCAGGCGCAAGCACATGCCTCCGAAGAAGAGAACTTGGCGCACGCACGGACCCTGGCGAAAGTCTTGAGCGCTTTGGATTCATTTCCGAAGCCCACGTTGGCGCGGGTCAATGGGGATGGCTACGGCGGTGCGCTCGGATTGATTGCGGCTTGCGATATTGTCGTCGTCGTAGAAAGCGCGAAATTCGCCTTTACCGAAGTGCGCTTAGGGATAATCCCCGCCGTCGTTTCCCCGTTTGTGCTCGCCAAGATCGGTGAAAGCGCGGCCTTGCGCTACTTTCTGACTGCCGAAACGATGAGCGCGGCGACCCTGAAGCAAATAGGATTGGCGCACGAAACGGTGCCCGCCGATGAACTCGATGCAACCTGTGGCGGCATCATCGACGCCATTTTAAAAGGCGCGCCGGGCGCGCAAGCGGCGGCGAAGGCCCTCATCCGTGACGCTCAGTTGGCGCCAAGCCAACGCGGCGTGGCTGCGATGGATATGGCAACGCGCCTTGCTCGCTTAAGGGTACAAGCGGAGGCTCAGGAAGGATTCGCGGCATTCTTTGCGAAACGCAAAGCCGCGTGGCGGCCCGACTGACCGCCAAAAAAGGGGTGGGCGTCCTTGCCCGTGCCATGCCCAAATCCCTTGGCCATCCTGGAAGACGGCGTCCGTGGCCTGTCAACATGGTAGTCCCCACTCTGTAAGGCGACAGTCGAGGGCAAATACCCTCATGGCACTGTCCGCCTGGCGAACGAATCCCCGGATTAAGGGAGTTTGTGATCTACTAAGCCGTCGATTTTCAGTCGCTTATATCGGTTTTAGGTGTCAGTTTGATGAGCGAAAGCCGCGATGTCATGGAGTACCAGGTCGCCATTGTGGGGGCCGGCCCTGCGGGATTGGCCTGCGCGATCAGGCTAAAGCAACTCCAGCCTGAGTTAAGTGTCTGCGTGCTGGAGAAGGCTGCGAGTCTGGGAGCGCATTCCTTGTCGGGCGCTGTTTTGGAGCCTGGCCCGCTCGATGAATTGCTGCCGTCCTGGCGCGACAATCCGCCCGACATCTGCGTCCCGGCCACGCGCGATGATTTTTTGTTCATGACGCGCCATAAGCGCTATCGCTCGCCGATTACGCCGCCACAAATGAACAACCACGGCAATCTGATCGTTTCGCTGGGCCAACTCGTGGCGATTCTGGGGGCCGAGGCCGAAAAACTGGGGGTCGATGTGTTCCCGGGTTTTGCGGCGGCGGAGGCGCTGTTCGATACCGCCGGCGCCGTCAAGGGCGTCCGCATCGGCGACATGGGGGTCGAAAAGAACGGCGAGCACGGCCCCAATTTTGCTTTGGGTCCGGAAATTCACGCGAAGATCACCATGCTGTGCGAGGGTTGCCGCGGCAGCACCTCCAAGCAGCTGATCGCCCGTTACCAACTCGACGCCGGAAAATCGCCTCAGACCTATGGCCTGGGCTTCAAGGAATTGTGGCAGTTGCCCGCAGGACGAGTGCAGCCCGGCCTCATTCAGCACACCGCCGGATGGCCGCTCGACAACAGCATCTATGGCGGGAGCTTTCTCTATCACCTGAATAAAGATCGCGTCTACGTAGGCTTCGTGGTGGGCCTGGACTACGCGGACCCACGCTTCAAGCCATTCGAGGCATTCCAGCAATGGAAAAATCACCCCGACATCAAGTCCCTGCTGAAGGGCGGCGAGATCATCGCCGGTGGCGCGCGCACCATCATTGAAGGCGGATATCAGTCCATGCCGACGCTGGAAATGCCCGGCGCCATGCTGGTGGGAGATGCCGGCGGCACGCTCAACATGCCGAAGATCAAGGGCATCCACCAGGCGATTCGCTCCGGGGTAACCGCGGCCGCGCATTTTGTCGAAACCGGCACGAGCGCCGGTTACGACAAGCGTTGGCGCGACTCCGCCGGCGGCCGTGAGCTATACAAGGTGCGCAATATCCGGCCGGGGTTCCGGCGCGGACTTCTGCTCGGAACCGTGAACTTTGGTTTTGAAACCATCACCATGGGGAAAGCGCCGTGGACCTTGGCGAATCACGCCGACGACACAGCACTCAAACGTCTGGATGAATACGTCTCGCCCGATCGCGGCTGGAGTGATCGAGAGCTGCCGCCGCGCGATCGCGTGGCCTCGGTATTTTTTGCCGCGACCACGCATGATGAAAATCAACCCGTACACCTGCACGTGGCCGACACCAATTTGTGCGCGACCCGGTGTATCACGGATTACGGCAATCCCTGTACCAATTTCTGCCCTGCCAACGTGTACGAAATGATTGCGGACGGTAAAGGCGGCCAAAAACTGCAGATCAACGCGTCGAATTGCGTTCACTGCAAGGCCTGCGACATCAAAGAACCCTATGCGGGACAAATTACTTGGGTCACGCCGGAAGGCGGTTCCGGCCCGAACTATCAGAGCCTCTAAAAAAGCATCGATTGTCTAAAGAACGTCAGTCGATTACAGCGCGCCTCCGGGAAGAGACCGAGGCCCAAAGACTCGAGGTGGATCCAAGTCAGCAGGATGCCGCCGCGCGCCTCGATGATTTGAGCGCCCGCCTCGTGGAGCAATCGCAATCCATCAGCCACAAACTGCGCGCGCAGCTGCGGCGCCTGTCGGTGCAGCCGGTCGAGACGCCATTGCGGGGTTTGTACCTGTGGGGCGGCGTCGGCCGGGGCAAGACCATGCTGATGGACTGGTTCTACGACTCGCTTCCGCCGCAGCTCGGCGAGCGCACGCACTTCTATCGCTTCATGCGGCAGATCCATGCGGAACTGCGCAAGATCAAGAGCCGCGCCGATCCGCTCGACACGGTTGCCGAGCGCTTGGCGGCGCGCGTGCTCGTGCTGTGCCTGGATGAATTCTTTGTCGCGGACATTGCCGATGCCATGATCCTGGCCGGGCTCCTCGACGGTCTGTTCCGCCGCGGCGTTACCCTGGTCGCCACCTCGAATAGCGCGCCGCAGGACTTATATCTGGACGGCCTGCAACGGCAGCGATTTCTCCCCGCCATCGATCTGATCGAAAGCCACGTCGATGTGCTGCACTTGGACGGCGGCGTCGACTACCGATTGCGGCAACTGGAACAGGCGCCCACCTACCTGGATTCGAAGTCGCCGGACACCGCGGCGCAGCTCAAGCAGCGCTTCGCGGCGCTTGCCGGCGGCGACCCGGGCGGCCCCACGACTTTGACGGTGGAGAATCGTCACATTAAAGCGCAGGCCACGGGGCCTGGCATGGTGTGGTTCGAGTTCAAGGACATCTGCGAAGGGCCGCGTAGTCAAAATGACTACATCGAGCTCGCGCGTCTGTATCACACCGTGTTCATTTCGAATGTTCCCGAGTTCGCGCGCGGCAACGACAACGCCGCGCGGCGCTTCATCATGCTGATCGACGAGTTCTACGACCGCAACGTGAATGTTGTAGTATCGGCCGCCGCCCCTCCCGGGTCGCTGTATCACGGCGAGCGCTTGCAATTGGAATTTTTACGCGCGGCAAGCCGGCTCACCGAAATGCAGACGCAGCAATATCTCGCGGGCCAACACCGTCCCTGAAATCGTCGCGGACTGGCATAATTCGCGCCTGACACGCGTTGAACGGCGCCTAAGGATCCGGATATGTATCAAGTTTCCTCAGAACAACATCGCAGTATCATCTCCGCGATTTTACGCAGCCCGGTGCGTCCGCCAAAATCCATGCACGGCGTGGACTGGCGGCGGTTTCTGCAGACTTACTTTGCCAACGTCGACACCAAGGATCTCGGCGATCGCGATCCGAAGGATCTTGCCGGCGCAGCCCTCTCGCACCTCCTGTTCGCGAAACAGCGGGGAAGAGCCGCGCTCGTGCGGGTATTCAATCCCACATTGCGCGAGCATGGCTTCGTCTCGCCGCACACCATTATCGATGTCGTAAACGACGACATGCCGTTCCTGGTGGATTCCATCAGTCTCGCGTTGACCGAACGCGCGCTCACGCTGCATTTCCTGGCGCATCCGATTTTCGAGGTCACGCGCGATCGGGCCGGCAATTTGAGCGCGCTGCAAGAGCGGACGGAACCGGTCGAAGGCGCGAAACAGCGGCTGGAGTCGTTCCAGCACGTCGAGGTCGATCGAATCGTCGATCCGGCGGTGCTGAAATCCTTGGCAGCGCAGATAGAGCGCAGCATGCGCGACGTGCGCGTGGCGTGCGCGGATTGGGGCCGCATGCGGGCCGCCTGCCGAAACGCTGCGACGGATTTGGCCTCGATGGGCGCGCGCGTCGATGCGACCGAACTCAACGAGACGTGCGCACTGCTCGAGTGGATGGAAAACCGGCATTTCACATTTCTCGGGTTTCGCGAATATCGGCTGAAAGGCGGCAAGGGCCGCGAGCGGCTGGAGGCGGTCGAGTCCAGCGGGCTCGGCATCTTGCGGCCGGGCCACAAAAAACCGGAGAGCACGACGCGAGTGTTGCACAGCGATATCAGGAGACAAAGCCGCTCGCGCAATTTGAGCTTGGTTACGAAAGCCAATTCTCTGTCAACGGTGCATCGGGCCGGCTATCTGGACTATGTCGGCATCAAGCAATTCGACGCCCGGGGGCGCTTGCTCGGCGAGCGGCGCTTTCTGGGCCTTTGGACCTCGGCCGCGTACAACGCCAATCCGCGCGAGATTCCCTTATTGCGCCAGAAAATCACCCAGGTCGCCGAACACTTTTCGTTGGCGCCTGACAGCCACGATGGCAAGGCGCTGCAGCACGTTCTGGAATCGTTTCCCCGCGATGAACTATTTCAAGCAAGCGTTTCTGAACTCAACCGCATCGTGACGGGGATATTCGGCTTGCAGGAACGGCCCCGAGTGCGCGTGTTGTTGCGCCGCGATCTATTTCACCGCTTTTATTCGTGTCTGGTGTTCGTGCCGCGCGAAAAATACAACACTCAAGTTCGTCAGCGAATCGAACGCGTGATACGCGACGCGTTTTCCGCGTTCAGCATGGAATCGCAGGTGCAAATCGCGGAATCGAATCTTGCCCGCATCCATATTGTCGCTCGAACCGCTCCAACCGAAAGCGCTCACGTCGACGCGGAAGTGTTGGAGCGCCGCGTCGCTGCGGCCGTGCGCTCATGGCAGGATGCCTTCAAGACCGCATTGTTGGCGCGTTTCGATGAGGCGTATGCCCTGCAGCTGTTCGACAAGTATGCGCAGGCATTTCCTGCGGCGTACACGGAAGACTTTCCCGGCGAGGCCGCAGCCCTGGATGTGTCCTTTCTCGAAGCGATGGACAAGGAACCGACGCGCCTGCACTTGGATATCTACCGGCCGGATACTAAGCGCAAAGAGAAATTCTTCCTGAAGATCTTCCGCGGTCAGGATGCGATTCCGATTTCGGATTTGTTGCCGATGCTGGAAAACATGGGCCTGAAGGTCATCGCAGAGCGGCCGTATGAATTGGAATTCTCCGCAGGGCGGCGCGCCTGGATTCAGGATTTAGAGCTCATAATGCAGAGCCCGCCCGCGGTCGCATTCGATGCGCTGGACCGCGAGATCAAGAATGCCTTCACCGCCGTATGGACCGGCCGCATGGACAACGACAGTTTTAACCAGCTGACGCTGTCGGCTGGAATTCCGTGGCGCATGGTCACGGTGCTGCGGGCCTATTGCCGCTATTTGTTGCAAACCGGCCTGCCCTTCAGCCAGGGTTACATTGCTCAAGTGCTGGGAAACAATGCGTCGATTTCCAGGCTGCTGTCCGAACTGTTCACGGCGCGGCTCGATCCGCAGCTGTCGACGGCGGTGCGCTCCCGCACCCTCGGGCGGCTGGGCCGCGACATTCTCTCCGCACTCGAGGAAGTCACGCGTTCGGACGAGGATCGCATCCTGCGGGCCCTGTGGAATGCGCTCTCTGCCACGGTCCGGACCAACGCCTACCAACCCTACCCTTCCGGTCAGCTCAAGGAATATTTGTCCTTCAAGATCGAGAGCCAGCAGCTGCGTGAATTGCCGCTGCCGAAGCCGCTGTTCGAAGTATTTGTTTTCTCGCCGCGCATGGAAGGCGTGCATCTGCGCATGGGCTACGTGGCGCGCGGCGGCATTCGTTGGTCGGATCGGCGCGAGGATTTCCGCACCGAAATACTGGGGTTGATGAAGGCGCAGCAAGTCAAGAACACCGTCATCGTCCCGGTCGGCGCCAAGGGCGGCTTCGTCGTGAAGCGCCTACCGGCTGAGCGCGAGGCGCAGCAGGCCGAAGTGATCGCCTGCTATCAGACGCTGATTCGCGGACTGCTCGATGTTACCGACAATATTGTCGACGAAAAGATCGTGCCTCCGCGCATGGTCGTTCGCCACGACAGGGACGACGCATATCTGGTGGTCGCCGCCGACAAGGGCACCGCCACGTTTTCCGACATCGCCAACGCCATCTCGCAGGAATACTCTTTTTGGCTCGGCGATGCATTTGCGTCCGGCGGTTCGGCCGGCTACGACCACAAAAAGATGGCGATCACCGCGCGCGGCGCTTGGGAATGCGTCAAGCGTCACTTTCGCGAGATGGGCAGGGACATCCAGGCGCAAAACTTCTCGGTCTGCGGAATTGGCGACATGGCCGGCGACGTGTTCGGCAACGGCATGCTGCGATCGCCGCACATACGTTTGATCGCCGCGTTCAATCACCAACACATCTTCATCGATCCTTCGCCCGATGCGGCAACCTCCTTCGCCGAGCGCGAGCGCATGTTCAATTTGCCGCGCTCTTCCTGGGAGGACTATTCGCGCAAGGCGATCTCCAAGGGCGGCGGCGTCTATTCGAGATCCGCCAAGACCCTGTCGCTGTCGCGTGAGGCGCAGACCTTGCTGGAACTTCCGGCGCAGGTGACGCCGAACGATGTGATAAAAGCGATTTTGAAAGCGCATGTCGATCTGTTGTGGAACGGCGGCATCGGCACCTACGTCAAGGCGAGCAGCGAAAGCCACAGCGATGTCGGCGACCGCAGCAACGATGCCGTGCGCATCGATGCAAAGGAATTGAATTGCAAGGTGATCGGCGAGGGGGGGAACCTGGGCGTGTCGCAGCTCGGACGCATCGAGTATGCGCGGCGCGGCGGCCGTCTCAATACCGATTTCATCGACAATTCGGCCGGCGTGAATACTTCGGATGTCGAAGTCAATTTGAAAATTCTCCTCAATGGCGCTGTGCGCGCCCGCGAAATTACACAGGCGGGGCGCAATCGATTGCTTGCGCAGATGACGGACGAGGTGGCCGGGCTGGTGCTGCGCAATAACTACTTGCAAAGCCAAGCAATCAGCATGGGCGAATTTCAGACTCGCCAGCTTTTGGCTGAGAACGCCTACGTTGTCCGCGCCCTCGAGCGCTCCGGCGATTTGAACCGCAGCCTGGAATTCTTGCCGAGCGACGAAGACATCGCCGAGCGACGCCAGGCGGGCGAAGGACTGACGCGTCCGGAACTCGCCATCATTTTGAGTTACGGGAAAATCTGGCTCTACGGGGCACTCATTCATTCCGATGTGCCCGAGGATCCCTATTTATCCACGGAGCTCAATCGGTATTTTCCGACGCCGGTGCAGAAGCGTTTTGCGCAGCGAATCAAGCGGCATCGATTGCGCCGCGAGATCATCGCGACCGCGATCACCAACAGCTTGATCAATCGCATGGGGCCGGTGTTTCCGGTCCGCGCGCAGGACGATACGGGTGCGGATCCGGCGGCCATCGCACGCGCTTACAGCATTGCGCGCGAGGTGTTTGCGGTGCGCAATATCTGGGCGCAAATCGAGGGTTTGGATAATAAAATAGCCGCGTCCGTTCAGTACACGGCAATGATTCAAACGACGCGCCTGCTGCGGCACATGAGTTACTGGCTGCTGGAGAACCGGCGCAACGATCTGGATATCAAACGCGCCGTCTCGCGCTATGCCGGCAAGGTGAGCGAGCTGTTCCATGAGCTGGGCGAGGTGCTCGGCATTACTCAAAAAGCGCGCATGAGCGCGCTGCGGTCGCAATTGGTCGAGCAACGCGTGCCGGAACAACTTGCGGCGCGCATCGCATCGCTCGAGGAGCTGCACAGCGCGTTGGACCTGGTGGAAGTCTCGAGAGCCGCGCGGGTCAGGATCGGCTATGCGGCCCGGGCTTATTTCGACCTGGGCGAGCGCATCGGACTGACCTGGATCAAAGAACAAATCGAATCGTTGCCTGCGGACGGGCACTGGCAGGGGGTCGCGCGCGGCACGCTGCGCGAGAACTTATATGCGTTGCAAGGCAGGATCACGCTGGCGGTGCTGAAATCCACTGGCCGGGAACCCGCCGCCCGGGTGGATCAATGGCTTTC
>Ga0209007_1000274_pt1 | contig 25546 bp, 19 predicted proteins | sample JacPinW_OM1H0_O2_FD_187961 | JGI IMG/M metagenome (GOLD analysis project Ga0209007, IMG submission 187961) | Forest soil microbial communities from Algoma, Ontario, Canada - Jack Pine, Ontario site 1_JW_OM1H0_O2 (SPAdes) (version 2) | ecosystem: Environmental > Terrestrial > Soil > Boreal... | reverse complement strand
AGCCGCTGGGCGCGCCACGCCGGAGGCAATCCGCTCGCGAGCGCCAGAATCAACGCCATCGCCAACCCGACGGCGACGACTTTGATCGGCAGCGCGGAGCCGCCGATCCCGAGCGCAGCGGTGACCGGAAAAACGGCGGCGGCGGCGGCCAGTCCCAGAGAGGCGGCCAACACACAGAGCAGTACCGACTCGATCAGCACCAGCACCGTCACGGCGCGGTCCGAGAAGCCGACGGTCTTTAAAATGGCCAGTTCCGGCGTGCGCTCGCGCACCGACTGCATCATGGTATTGCCCGTGAGGAACAGCAGCGTGAAAAGCACGGCGGCCACAATGGCATTGGCCATCAGGCTCACGTCGCCCAGTTGTCTGAGCTGTCCTTGCACATACGCCTTCTCGTCCTGAGTCACGGTCTCGTAGGCGGAGTTGACGAAGAGCGCATCCACGGCGGCGCAGATTTGGGCCGATCGGGTTGGGTCGTCGACCGCCACCACGAAAGCCCACGCGGTCCCGCGCTCCAGCAGCCGAGCTTCGTCGAAGTAGGCGTAGTTCACGAGGATGCGGTTCGCCTCCGCCTGCGTGGAGGGGACATCGTAAATTCCGACGATTTCGAAATCCCAGTCGGCGCTGCCATCGCGCCTCATCACGGAGGTGCGCAGCGGTATGCGGTCGCCGATCTTCCAGCGAAACGCTCGCATGAGCGGTGCTGCGACGATGGCGCCCGCACGGTTGCGGCTCATCGCCGCAAGCTGCTCCGGGGCGATCTGCCATTCAGGATACAGATCGAACCATGCCTTCACGTCCGTGGCGAAGCCGACCAGCGTATTGCTCTTTTCCTGATAAAAGCCGGTAAAACCGGCGATGTACGTCGACTGCTTAATCCCGGGGACCGCGTCGATCTGATGCAAGTACGCGTTGGGCAAGGGCTGAACCTGACTCACGCGACTCACGACATACAAGCGATTGGCATTGGATCCTGTGCCAAAGGCGCTCATCCAGGCATTTATGCCTTGCAGCAGACCGAACAGCAGGAAGGCAATCACGATGGACAGCACCGTAAAAATGGTGCGCGCCTTCTTGCGCCACAAGCTGCTCCACAGCAAGGGGAGGAACTTCATGCCGCCAAACTCGATTCAGCCTGCAGCAGACGACCCTTATCGAGGTGCAACTGTCGCGTCGCACGCTCCGCCGCTTTGGGATCGTGGGTGACCATGATGATGGTCTTGTGCTGTTCGCGATTCACGATCTGCAGCAAATCGAGGATCTGCTCAGCCATTTCCCGATCCAGATCGCCCGTGGGTTCATCGCATACGAGCAGAGTTGGATCTGCCACCAGCGCCCGGGCAATGGCGACGCGCTGCTGCTGGCCGCCCGAGAGTTCCGCGGGCTTATGCGTGGCCCGGTCCGCGAGACCGACCAGTTCCAGCGCCGCTTTGACATTGGCACCGCGCTGCGTCTTGGAAAGATTTGTCATCAGCAGCGGCAGCTCCACGTTTTGCTGGGCTGTCAGCAAGGGCATCAGGTTGTAGAACTGGAACACGAAGCCCACATTGTGTGCGCGCCAGCGCGCGAGCTGCCGCGCTGAAAGCGCGTTGATGCGTTCGCCCGCCACCAGCAGATCACCTTCGTCGGCACGGTCGATACCGCCAATCAGATTGAGCAAGGTCGTCTTGCCGGACCCTGACGGACCCATGAGTGCGAGAAACTCTCCCGCGCGGATCTCGAGGTCGATGCCATGCAGCACTTGCACGCGCTGCTTACCGCGAACATAGCGCTTGACAATTCCTTTCAGGGAAACGAGTGCGGTCGACATGCCGTGCCTCTTGATCGCCCGTAAATTGGGCCTGTGCTCTTGCAGCAAAAATATACGGCGCCCGCGGCGCTTGGCGGGGGGTTCATGTTGAACGGTTGATACGCGGTGCTGAACGGTCGAATCTGACCGGCCGCCACCCCCCGTTCACACCGGCCTGTGGTACTTGACAGCGGTTACTTTGCAATACAAATTTGCCAGCCGGCTTGGCGGGCTCGGAGTTCAGCATGGTGCAATTCGGTTGGCGCTTCTAGGCCCGATCCGGGTCGAACCTCGCGGCACGGATCTCGTTGCGGTCTGCTTCAACGCCATGGCCAGTCCGTGCGAGGTGTTGCTGCGCGCCTCGCAGCTGCCTGCGGCTCGTGAATTCGGCGAATGCGCCGCCAAAGAGGCGTGGCGCATCGAAGAGAAATACAGCCGCTACCGCGCCGATAGCATCATTTCGCATTTGCACGCCCATCGCGGCGTGCCGATCGAGGTAGATGAGGAAACAGCCTCTTTGCTTGACTTTGCGCAGCGTTGCTATCGCATCAGCGATGGGATGTTCGACGTCACCTCGGGTATCTTGCGCCGGGCATGGACGTTTGATGGCTCGGACCATCTGCCGCAGCCGGAGGCGATCGCGGCACTGCTGCCCTATATCGGTTTTGAGAAACTCAAGTGGCAATCGCCAACCATCGCGGTGCCCGCGGGCATGGAACTGGATTTCGGCGGCATTGGCAAAGAGTACGCGGTGGATCGCGCGTACGAGCTACTGAGCAAAAAAGCCCCGGGCCCCTTTTTGATCAACTTTGGCGGCGACCTGCGGGCCAGCGGCCCACCGCCAAATGGATTTTGGCAGGTCGGCATCGAAAGACCAGGCCACGAGCGGGATGCATGCATGATGCTGCATCTTGAGCATGGAGCGTTGGCGACCAGCGGCGACGCACGACGCTTCGTGCTTCGCGACGGGGTGCGCTACGGACATGTGCTTAATCCCAAGACGGGGTGGCCAGTGCTGCACGCGCCCAGATCGGTGACCGTAGCTGCCAGCAGCTGTACGGAGGCGGGCATGCTCTCAACGCTGGCGATATTGCATGGCGCCAAAGCGCGCGAATTTCTCAACGAACAGGGAGTGAGGCACTGGATACTCGAGTGATCCGAAACGGCAAATCTTAGCCGTTGCCGCTTTTGTCGCCGCCGATGTGCCAGGCGCGAAGAGTCTCCATTTCCTTCTGCGGATCCAAGCCTGCCCGCAGTTTCGCCTGGCGATCGGCCGGCAGTGAGTGAAACCACTCGAGCGTGTCGTGCACCGTTTCTTGCATCGGGCGCGTCTTCAGCCCGGCCTTTTGGGCGCGTGCCGTCGAGGTGAGCGAGGCGCCCGCGGTTTCGCCGCTCATGGGCGACCACGGCGGCAAATCGAGTTCCTCCGGTTTCCAGCGCTTCGCCAAGAAACCCTCCGGCACCCACGTCGCTCGAGTGCCGGCCTTTGGCGTCGCATGTTGGCTCGCGTTGATGAGATCGCCCATGGTGAATGCACGCGGCGGCGAGATCGCATTGAAATATCCCGTGGTGCGTTCCTGGGCAAGCTTCATCATCCACGCGGCCAAGTCCCGCACGTCGATGATCTGTATCGGGTCGTGCGGCGTGCCGGGCGCCAGCATTTCGCCGCCCTTGGAAGCGCGCACCGGCCAATAGGTAAAACGGTCGGAGCCATCGAGCGGCCCGACGATGTAGCCGGGCCGAACGATGCTGGCCCGTCCCTTGAACGCCTGCGCCGAATACTGCTCGCACAACGCCTTCATCGGCCCATAGGTTTCGTCCGTGGTCTTGTCGGTGTCCGGATTCGCCAGCTTGCCCGTCGGCGAGTTCTCGTCATTGGGTTTGGCAAAACTGGCATACGCGGAGATGCTCGAAATGTACAAGCAGTAGCTGACATTCGGCGCCAGCAATTCGGCCGACATCTTGACGTATTTTGGAATCTGGCCCGTGTCGTCGATGACGACATCCCACTTGCGGCCGCGCAGCGCGTCGATTTGGCCGTTGCGATCGCCGATGAGTGTCTCGACATCCGCCACCCCCTCGGGACTGTGCTTACCGCGGTTGAAATGCGTCACACGCCAGCCGAGGCGCAGAGCCTCCTGGGTCAGATGCGGACCAATGAAACCGGTTCCGCCCAGAATCAACAGGGTCTTCGGCTGGGAATCGGCGGCAATCGCCTCCGGCAACACACTATTCGCAGCGAGACAGGCGCCCAATTGCAGCAACTGACGGCGGGTTGTCATGGGGACCATCCGGTATTGTTATAACGACCGGGGCTGATTATAGCCAAGGCGGGATGATGCGGATGCCCTGCAACCGACTTATTATGAATTTCGCAAATGCCCGTCCTAACCGAGGCCACGTGACGATGGAGGAAACCCGCGCCGAGTTCGAGGCAGCCCAAGCGCAGAAATTCCGAACGCTGATTCGGTATGCCTGTGCGCGCGCACCCTATTACGCCAATATCATCCGCGAGCGCGGTCTCGATGTGAACACCTGCAAGGCCGGCGACTTTCCCCTGCTCACCAAGTCTATTCTCATGGCGAACTTCAACGACATCGTCACGGATCGTCGTATCACGAAGGAGGTCGTTGCGGATTTCTTGACCCGCTCCACCGATCCGAAGGAGCAGCTGTTCGGCCAAATAACCGTCATGCATACCTCGGGTACCTCGGGAGAGGTCGGCTACTTTTTGTACGCCCCCGCTGACTTTGGGCGATTGCGCGCGGCAGCCTTTCGCAACCGCAGGGTGTTTCGCGGCTTGTTTCCCTCCTTTGGCTGGCATTTCCGGCGGGTTCGAGTGGCTTTTTACGGTGCGACCGGCGGTCACTTCGCGGGAGTATCTGGCGTCGCGTCCATGCAGAGGGGCGTGCGCAAATTATTCATCGACGCGCAAGCCTTTGAGGTCAACACGCCGCTGCCGGATGTCGTTGCCAAACTCAATGAATTTCGGCCCGATGCCCTTTGGGGATACACGACGGCGCTAAAAATGCTGGGAGATGAGCAACGCTCGGGCAGGCTCAACATCAAGCCCCTGGCCGTGATCGCCACCGGCGAAATGGTCACCCAGTCGGACTTGCAATTTCTGTCGCAAGCGTTCAGCGGGGCTCGGGCGCTCTCCATGTATGCCTGCACCGAGCACATGATGCTCGGCATCTCGAATCCCGATGGCGAGACCATGACGCTCATGGACGATAACTTGATGTTCGAGTTCCACGAAGATCACTCAGTCATTACCAATCTGTTCAATTACACCCTGCCCCTGATCCGCTATCGCATGTCGGACATCCTGCGCCCTGTCAGTCCGTCCGGGACGCGTCGCATCGTGATTCAAAATCTGGTGGGCCGCACCGAACAGATGCCCGTATTCGTCAATCGCGGAGGCGCGAAGGACTTCATCAGTCCGCACATCATCAACGAGATATTCGTCAAGGGCGTCACGCGATTTCAAATGCAGATCACCGGCCCCAGCGCGTTTCGCTTTCCGATCTGCGTTGACGCCGGGCTCAACGCAGCTGAGCGGGCAGCCGCGGCCGCGGGCGTTAGAGTGCGGCTGGCGGAAATACTGGCGCAAAAAGGCCTGAGCAACGTGGCATTCGAAGTCCAGATCGTCGCGGACATTCCGCTCAACGAGCGCACCCGCAAATTTCAACTGATCGTGACAGACAATCTCTAGAAGAGACTGAGCTGCGGCGTGGCCTTAACAGGCGGTCGGAACAAGCTGGTGTCGAGTTCATAGCGCTCGTCCGCACCCGCAAATCCGAGCTTGCGCTTCGCCAGCTCAAATCGGGTGCGCAGCAATTCAGCGTAGGGACCGGTGCCGCGCATACGGGTGCCGAACTGCGAGTCATAATCCTTCCCGCCGCGCGACTGATTGATCAGCGACATGACATGCTTGGCGCGATCCGGGTAGTGCTGCGCAAGCCAATCGCGAAAAATGATCTTGAGCTCATGCGGCAGGCGCAGCAGTACATATCCGGCGCGGGACGCGCCCGCCTCTTTCGCCGCGGCCATGATGTCTTCCATCTCATGATCGGTGATGGCCGGAATCACCGGCGCCACCAGTACGCCCGCGGGAACGCCGGCCTCGCTCAGCTGCTGGATCACGCGTAAGCGCGCTTGGGGAGACGCGGTGCGCGGTTCCAAGGTTCGCTTAATGTCGTTCGTCAGCGACGTCACGCTCACCATGACGGACACGAGCTTGTCCTTGGCGAGATCGGTAAGCAAATCCAGATCGCGGATGATCAATGCGCTCTTGGTGACGATGGTGACCGGGTGTCTGCAGCGTGTCAGCACGGCAAGGATATCGCGCGTTATCTGCAGCCGCTTTTCCAGCGGCTGATAGCCGTCGGTATTGATTCCCAGCGCGATGGTCTTGCAAACATATTTCGGCTTCGCCAGTTCCGCCTCCAGAATATTGACGGCGTCGGCCTTGTAGAAAAGCTTGGTTTCAAAGTCCAGCCCCGGCGAGAGACCCAGATAAGAGTGAGTCGGTCGGGCAAAGCAATAGACACAACCATGGGCGCAACCGCGATACGGATTGATCGACACCTCGAAACCGACATCAGGCGAATCGTTCGAAGTGATCACGCTGCGCGCCCGATCCGGCAGCACTGTTTCGGTCAGGTTCTCGACTATCTCGTCTTGGTACCAGCCGTCGTCGGTTTTCTCGAGCGTCAAGGAATCGAATCGTCCCGCGACGTTGGACGTAGAACCCCTGCCCTTGAAGGTTTGATGACCGATAAAATTGCGCGGCATGACGCAAACTTTACGCGCGGCGGCGGCGCGCGTAAATCCAGTAGTCGGCCACGCCGACTACTGTATATCCGCTGCGACTGTGGCGGGCCGGCGCAAGTCCTCGATCAGGAACTCATCGGGCGACGAACGCTCGCTCGATGACGTAATCGCCGGGTTCGCCCACGTGCGGGGATATTTTGAAGCCCCTCGCGTCCAACATGGCTGAGAGATCCGCCAACATGGCCGGGCTGCCGCAAATCATGACGCGATCCTCGTTGGGATCCAGCGCGGGCACGTCGATGTCCTCGAAGAGCTTGCCGGTTTCGATCAATTCCGTCACCCGGCCCTGATAGCGAAAGCGCTCGCGCGTGACGGTCGGAAAATACACCAGTTTCTCGCGCACCTGCTCGCCCAGATATTCGTGGTGCGTCAATTCCCATTCGATGTAGTCGCGATATGCCAATTCGCTGCGATAGCGTACGCCATGCACCAAAATGACCTTTTCGAAGCGTTCGTAAACGTCCGGGTCTTTGATGAGACTCATGAACGGCGCCAGCCCGGTGCCGGAACTCAACAGGTACAGGCGCTTGCCCGGCTTGAGATCATGGAGCAACAAGGTGCCCGTCGGCTTACGGCTGATTAGGACCTCATCGCCCGGTTTAACGTGCTGCAGGCGCGAGGTCAGCGGCCCATCCGGGACTTTGATGCTCAAAAATTCCAGGTGCTCCTCGTGGTTCGCGCTGGCAATGCTGTACGCGCGCATGACCGGTTTCTCATCAATCCGCAGGCCGAGCATGATGAAATGCCCGTTCTCGAATCGCAGCGCCTGGTCGCGGGTGGTGGTAAAGCTGAACACGGTCTCATTCCAGTGATGTACCGTTAATACGCGTTCTGTTCCGATCGTGGCCATGGGTGGGTATTATCCGGGCATCCCGCGCAACAGCATAGTCGCCGACGGATATATGGCGATGCCGAATTGATATTGACCAGGCTGTAGGACCCCAGAGGACACCGGTCTTGGCGTTCGACCCATGCTTGGACGCGCACTCGGCTCCTCCCGGTGCGTCGCTCTGTTACGCAGACTTCGGGTGTCAATCGAACACCTGGAGGGACAATGAAAATTCTATCAGCGCTCGTGTTGGCCTCGGCGATGCTCTGCGGCTGCATCAGCAGCGGCAGCCCGAATCCCCCTGCGAAAACGACCGTGGTCGTACCGGCGGGCTCGCAGACAACGGTGGTCTGCCAAGACGGCAGCCGGCCGCCCTGCAATTGAGCAAATCAGGGCATTGAGGCAATGAGGCAATTGCGTCAAGGCAATTGCGCCAAGGAGGGATGTATCCGCTAGTCGGATGTGCCCGAGAGCAGGGAAGCTCCAGGGCCGGCCGCCTGATCTTCGAGGCGTTTTAGGCGCCGCGCCTGGACCCATAATTGCGCGGCAAAAATGACGCCCACTGTATGTACGTGAAAGCCAGCGGCGCGCAGTGCCTCCGCTCCCCAGGTATTGCAGGTATGCAACGCCGAGTATTTCGGCTTGCCTAAGAAGTAGACACTTCCCTCGTACGGTCCGTCGCGGTAAACCTCGAGCATATCGTCTTGGGTGCGCAAGGATCGCCATATGAATGCTTGCAGCTCGCGCATTTGATCCTGTGTCGCAATGAGCGCGATGACATGCGCCGCGCCGAAGCCTTCAGCCGGGGAATTGCTGATCCCCGTCGTTAGCAGAATACTGGCGCCCGGAAACAGCGCCGACAAGAGGACCGGCCCACCATGATTTTTTGCCAGCAGATAATGTTTGTCAGCGAATCCAAAAAAAACAAAACGTGCGCCGGGAAGAGCCGCGGCGGCCCGCGCGAGCGGCGGCGACAGATCCGCCGCGGCCACGCCGATGTCGATATGCCAGCCGCGGCGGGCCACGTAGATCGTCGAGGAATCAGCGCCGGCGTTCGCGGCAGAACATGAGCTGAAGACCAGCACGGCGCAGATGATGGCCGCCGGCAAAGTCGCAGCGATCACCACACCGGCATCACGCCTGGCGCAGTTTTGTCGGCCTCGCGCATCTGGGCTTTCCATTGGCCACAGCATAGCAAGGCATCTGGTACCATCGCCCGGCGACATGCCCGGCGGTGAAATCATGAATGAACAAGTGACCGAGCTTCTGCCGGCTGCGGGACCTAGCGCGGCGTCCCGTAAGCCCCTCCCCATCCAGCGATCCTCAGTGCTGGGCCAGATACTGGCCATGCGCAAGGACCTGGTCGGCCATCTAATGGCGCTCGAGAAGATCCATGGATCGGCGTGGAAGATCGCCATCGGACGCGGCGGCATGATCAGCCTGTTGGGACCGGACGCGCTGGAGTTCGTTTGGAAGAACCGCGACGGCGCGTTTTCCAGCGCGCGCGGTTGGGAGCCTTACATCGGCAAGGTTTTTCCCGGCGCCATCATGGCGATGGACGGCGATGAACACCGCTACCAGCGGCGCATCATGCAGGTCGCCTTTCGCAAATCCGCCTTGCGCACGTACCTGGAGCAGATGAGTCCCGCCATCGACTTGGGGCTTACGGCATGGCTTCCCGCGAACGAAGGTCAGGCGCGGCGGCAGATGTTTCCTCTCTTGAAGCAGCTCACGCTTGATCTGGCCGCCTCGGTCTTCATGGGGGTGGAGCTTGGCCAGAGCGCCAAAGCGCTGAATCGCGCGTTCATGGCGACCGTGGCGGCCTCGCTGGCCATTGTGCGCGTGCCCATCCCGGGCCTGTCGATGTGGCGGGGAATTCGTGGCCGCGAACTGCTGGTGCGCCGCTTCCGCGCACTGCTCCCGGAGAAGCGGGCCACCCATACCAGCGATTTCTTCAGCGAGTTCTGTCACGCCCAAAGCGAGCAAGGCGAACGGTTCACCGACGATGAAATCATCAATCACATGATTTTTCTGATGATGGCGGCTCACGATACGACCACCAGCACGCTGACGACCATGATGTACTTGCTGGCGCGTCATCCGGAATGGCAGGAGCGTCTGCGCGCCAAGGCGATTGCGCTCGGCCGCAAGCAACTCGAATTCGATGACCTCGAGCAGGTCGAGGAACTGTCGTGGGCCATGCGCGAGGCGCTGCGGCTAACGCCGCCGCTCACCTCGATGCCGCGCATGTGCATCAGGGACACGGTCTTTCAAGGATACGAGATTCCGGCGGGCATGCTGGTCGGTGTTTACCCGATCCATGTGCACTACATGGAATCGCTTTGGACCGACCCGTTCAAGTTCGATCCAGAACGGTTCAGTCCTGAACGCCAGGAAGACAAACGCCATGCATTCGCCTGGGTGCCGTTCGGCGGCGGCGCGCACATGTGTATCGGGCAGCACTTTGCCACGCTGCAAGTGAAAGCCATCATGCATCAACTGCTGCTGCGCTATCGATGGAGCATCGCGCCCGGATACGTGATGCCCCAGCAATTGGTGCCGATCGCCAAACCCAAGGATGGCCTGCACGTTACGCTGCAGCGCATCGCCTGAGACCGGCGCGCCCGGTTGGCCCGATCAGCGCGCCCGGCTGGCCCAATCAGCGGCATCGATCTTGAAGATGACATTGGGGTGGCTGGGTTCGCCTGAATAGCTGACTGATTCCTCGCCGATGTAAATGCCGCCGAGCTTTTCCATCGCCTTGCGCGAGCGCCAATTGTTGATCCCCACCTTGAAAATCACCCGATCGACGTATTTAAAGGCGTGATCGAGCATCAGGGTCTTGAGCGCGCGGTTGTAGTGCCGCGCCCAGCGGCTGCGCGCGATGAAGGTGTAGCCGATGTCGATTTGGCGCTTGGCTTCCTCATAACCGCTGTACCGGGAACTGCCGATCAGCTCGCCATTGGTGTTATCGATCACCCGAAACGCCCCGCCCGACTCCATCGCGCCTTTGAAGAAATTCTCGAACACCGGGCGCTGATAACGATCCTTGCTGGGGTGTTGCTCCCAGATCAAAGGATCCGACGCCACCGCGTAGAGCTCTTCGAAATCGCCCGCCCTCAGCGGTTCCAACCTGATCAAATCGTTCTGCAAATGAGGTTGAAGCTCGAAGCTCATGCATCAATCCTTAGTAACCAAACTTGTAGTGAATCTGCGCGTAGATCTGACGCGGGTCATTCCAGTGCACGCCGCCGAAGGTGAGGCTATTATCCACCAGCAAATGCCGATCGGTGAGATTCAGGATGGTCAAAGACGCCGAAAAGTGCTCACCGAAGGATTTGCCGCCGCTCAAGCTGACTTCCGCGTGGCCCGGCAAATGGCTCGGCCCCGCATCGCCATTGGCAAAGCCGGACCCATAGTAGACGCTCATGGAAGCAAAGGCGGCGCGCGGAAGATTCAGATCGATGCCGGCATTGGCGGTGTTCCGTTGATCGTGATCCAACGCGAAGTTGCCCGCAGGCGGCGTAAAGTCGGTCAATCCGCCGTTAATCGCGCCGGAGCCGTCCGCGGTCTGATTTGAATAGGACAGGTGAAACTGCCCGACATTCCAGAGCCGCGGGGAGCGGATCGTCAGCTCGTTGCCCTGGATCAGCGCACCGTCGATGGTGAGCGGCAGGAAGGCATTGGAATTTCCAATGTTGTTATGGTCGAAGAAATTCTTGGCCAGGGTATGAAAATGATCCACATCGACCGTCCAGCTTTGGACCGGAATCGTCAGTCCGACTTGGTATTCCTCATCGCGTTCGCCGTGCAGCGGGATAAAACCCAGATTGTTGGCCTGCGCGAATTGGAGCAGCGGACCGCTTAAGGTGGTCAGCGGCGGCGCCTGGTAATACTTCCCCCAGAAGCCGCGCAGAATCCAGTTGATTTTCGGCAGCAGCAGCGTGGCGCCTAAGCGCGGGCTGGTCGCGTTCTCGGTCAGCGCACCTGCAAAATGCGTTTGCCGCACGCCGCCCGCGAAACTGAGCCAATCGGTTGCCTTGTAGGTGTCCTCGAGGTAGGCCGCGACCAAAGAGCCGGACGGCTTTAGGGTCTGCGTAATGGGCGGCGCATTACTGCCGTCATTGAAAAGCACATCGAAGTTTTCGCTGTCGTGTTGGCTGAACCCTGTGACACCGACTTTCAGGTCATGTTGCGCCACATGCCAGCGAAGCGCTTCCTGGCCACCGACATAGGTCGAGGAGCGCTGATCGGTGGTGCTGATGGGAGAGTCGTTCGGCGCGCCATCCAAGTCGGCCTGGTTCTGGTGAAAAAATAGCGAACTGGTCAAAGATGCGTCGGTCCCCAGCTTTCTCACCCAGGAGAGAATGGCGAACGCATCGGTCTCACGCTGCACATCATCGGCGAGCTGGCCCGGCGTATTCTGCTCCGGCGTGTTGGGGATATCGTAGCTGTCATGGCGCGCGGAGAAGACGAAGCGAAACTGATCATCCGGGGTCGCGTTGAATATGAGGGTACTGAAGCCGCCGTAGCCGTTCTGCGAGTCGTGAATGATCTGCGCCACCGGCGTGGCAATGCCAAGGTCGCTGCGATTTCCATTCAGGCTGGCGTAGTAAGCGAATCGCTCCGTGTGGCTGCCGACACTCAAATAATCATTGGTCTGGCCATAGGATCCGCCGCTGGCAATGAGTTCAGCCTCGTTGTCACGTTCGAAACCGGTACGCGGCACCACATTGAATACGCCGTAGGTGCGATCGCCCTGATCCGCCTCGTAGCTGCCGCGTTGCACTTCCAGGTAGTCGATGTCTTTCGGATCGATTTGCGGACCCAAGTTACTCGCGATATTGGTGTTCGGAATCTCGACGCCATCAACCGCCCAGGTGGTCTGGTGGCCGCCGCGCACATGCAATTGGTCGTGCACGACATAGGCGCCAGGCACGAAGTCGGTGATCATCGCCAGACTGTTGCTGCGATCCGCACCGGGCGCGCGTGCAATGTCTTCACGATTCACGACCGTGGTGGGCGTCGCGGTATTGACAACCACGGTCTCCGCGGCTGCCGTCACGGTCAACGTGTCCAATGCCGGCCCTTTGACGAGTTGCACATGGGCGACGGGCGAGGAGCCCGATGTCACGGTCACCGCCTGCGCCGCCGGGGCGAAGTCTGATGCGCTGAAGTTCAAGACATAGTCGCCAAGCGGCACCGTCATGAAGGAGAATTCGCCGTGCGCATCCGTCGTCGAGGACTCTACCCATTCGGATGTGGCGGATTTCAGCTTCACTTGAACTTCGGATAGCGGCCGGTGCTGCTGGTCGTGCACGACACCCCGAACACTGCCCACATCGGCGGCGCGCAGCGGCGCGGCGCCCAACAACAACAACAACAACATCACCATCATCATCATCGCCGGCGACATCAGCGCCGGCAGCGTAGCCCGCAGGCTTTTCGGCAAAATGGAAATCATAGACCTCTCCCTCTCGCAATTGATATGCGCGCTCCCCCTTTGAGGAAACGCGCGCAGCAGGTCATATCAATTCAAGCGAGCGAGGGAGGTCCGGTAGGCGGGTGGGAGCGCTCTGCGCGCTGATTTAAACGGGGAGCTTCGAAGACAAGGACCTGCAGGGTGGGTGCAGGACCCGCGGATTCGAAAACAATGTGATGCGAAATCGGTCCCGCGCCAGGCACGCTGCCAAATGGGCACAGTTCGAACTCGGCGTGCGTTCCCGCGTGGTGATGCACATGGGCAGGCATTCCCGCCATCGCGGTGGGACAGAGTTGCAGCGCGAAGGGAACGCCGTCCGCAGGCATGAAGCCGGCGGGAATATAGGCTCGAAACAGCAGCAGGGCCAGCAACAGAATGCCGGCCCATGAGCCTTTTTGCCTAAATTTGAAACCCTTTCGCATCACTCGCGTCGCTCGCGCCCTTCAAGCCGCGGCCGGCACCCTGGATAAGGGCCTGAACTTCCTGAACGCCGCGATGCCGAGTCCGACGAATAGGACCAACAGAATCGCCTGCGCGACCGCGAAGGGGGGTTCCTTCTGGGTGGGCGCCAAGGCGTGGAAGAACGCAATCTTTTGGAACGACTGCACCACCAGCACGAAGCAATTGAAGTACAGGGCGATGATCGCGCTGATCACATAGATTCCGCGCCACGAACCGGCCAACTTGTAGCTGTACAGGGCGAGGATGGCAAGCGCCAGAAAAATCAGCGAGATGACGCCGATGACCTTGGGTGGATCGAGAGATCCAATCACACGCGGCGCGTCGACCGGCGTGGGAAACATGAAGCCGGTAACGCTGGTCGCCACCGTCAGAATCAAAAATAGCGTCGTCATGCCGGGCATGAGTCTCGCGCTCAACATACCGAGCGCCGCGAGGATGCCGCTGATGATGGCAATTACGCTGATGATCACATGAAGCTGTGTAAAGGCGGCGACTGACATCCCAAGAATCATGGCGAACCCTCCCGTGGGGGCTAATGGACCCCTTTGGCCGCAAGGGTACGCCGTTCGAAGGAATCCGTCAGCCGCGATAGGGAAATTCGCGCCTTAGCGGAGATACGGAAATTCGCCCGTCGATCGGGGCTTGGCGATGTAGAAACCCTGGGCGAACCCTATCCCTAAGCGGCCCAACTCGGCCAGGACTTCGGGCGATTCGACCCGCTCGGCGATGGTTTGAATTCCCATGGCATTGCCGACCTGGCTGATGGCCGCGACCATGCTGCGATCGACCGGATCCCGGGTGACATTTTCGACGAATTGGCCGTCGATTTTAAGGTAATCAACGGGGAGTGTTTTCAGATACATGAACGAGGACAGGCCGCTGCCGAAGTCATCCAACGCGAAATGGCAACCGCGATTCTTGAGCTCGCGCATGAAGTACACCACGTTGCTCAAATTTTCGATGGCCGCCGTTTCCGTGATCTCGAAGCACATTGCGCCGGCCGCCAATTGCCCCGCGCTGAGTTCGGCGATGAGGAACTCGAGGAAGCGCTCATCGTTAAGGGAGGTTCCCGACAAGTTCACCGCAACCGTGAAGGGCTTGACCCCGGACTCGATGCGGTGCACAACTCGATCGAGCGCCTGTCGCACCACCCACCGGTCAATTGACGGCATGATGTTGTAGCGTTCCGCCGCCGGAATGAATTCGGCCGGCGCCACGATGGTTCCGGACTCATCGCGCAGCCGGAGCATCAGCTCGAAGTGCTCGCGCTCCTGCGCCTTAGGCTGGATCGGCACGATCGGCTGGTAGAACAATTCGAATCGGCTTTCGTCGCGGGCGCGCGCCAGTTTGGAGACCCAATGCATCTCCCGATGCCGCTCGGGCATGTCATCGGGCTTGTACAGCTGCACGCGATTTCGGCCTGAATCCTTGGCGGAATAGCACGCCACGTCGGCGGCGCTCATGACATTGGCGACGGTGGGTATCTCACTGGTGATTTCCACGATGCCGATGCTGGCGCCGACGGTGAGCACGCCGCCCTGCCAGGTGAATCGATAGTCGCGAATGCCTTGGCGCAGGTTTTCCGCAATACGCAGCGCCTGATCGCGCTCGCAATCCTGCAGCAGGATTCCGAACTCATCGCCGCCCAGGCGCGCGAGGGTGTCGCCGCCGCGCACGCGCGACTGAATGACGCCCGTGATCTGCTTCAGCAGCAAGTCGCCGGCGGGATGTCCACAGGTGTCGTTCACCAGTTTGAATTGGTCCAAATCCAGGTACAAAAGCACATGGCGTGCCTGCAAATTCTGCCGCGCATCCTCGACGGCCACGGTCAGACGGTTCTCGAATTCGCGCCGGTTGATGAGGCCGGTGAGCGCATCGTGGCTGGCCTGGTAGTGCAATGCGCGGTGCAGGCGCCGCTCCTTGCTCACGTCATGGAACACCATGACGGCGCCGATCAAATTGCCCGCGCGGTCGCGAATCGGCGCCGCTGAATCCTGGATGGCGATTTCCTGGCCGCGGCGATTGATCAGGACCGTATGTTCGGCGAGACCCAGCAGCTGACCTTCGCGAAGACAGCGCGCGACCGGACTTTCGCCGCCTTCGCGAGTGACCTCGTCCACCACCGTGAAGATATTGCCGATCAGTAGTCCTTGTGCCTCGCGATTCTCCCAGCCGGTCAGACTTTCGGCGACCGGATTCATATAGTCGATCCGTCCTTCCGAGTCGGTGGTAATCACGGCATCGCCAATCGATTGCAGGGTGACTTGTGCGCGTTCCTTGGCTTGAAAAACCGCGGTCTCCGCTCTCTTGCGCTCGGTAATGTCGGTCAACGTGCCTTCGAAGCCGCACACCCGCCCGTTGGCGTCGCGCACCACGCGGCAGTTGTCGACCACGACCAGCATGGAACCATCCTTGCGGCGCATCACATATTCTTCGTTGCGCAACTCGCCCTCGACTTCGGCGCGGCGCGCGAAGTTCTCGCGATCGTTGGGATACCAGTACAAAGCGCCGGCAGGCACTTGATACAGTTCCTCGGCGGAGCAATAGCCGAGCAGGTTCACGAAGGCCGGGTTGGCGACGAGAATGCGACCGTCACGGGTCGTTTGATACACGCCTTCCATGACGCTTTCAAACAAGCCGCGAAACTTCGACTCACTGTTGCGCAGGGCATCTTCCGCGGCGCGGCGTTCGATGGCGATGCCGGCAATCTGCGCCATGCGCACCATGAGCTCGTGATCGCGGGACAACGGAATCCCCGTTTGCCGGCGGTACACGGCAAAGGTGCCCACCACCTGGCCGTCCGATGCCACGATGGGCGCAGACCAGGCGGCCCTGAATCCCGCCTGTCGCGCCGCCTCGCGGCGATATTCCCACAGCGCATCGGTCTCGATGTCGGCGACCGTGACGAGCCGGCTCAAGTAGACCGCGGCGGAGCACGAGCCGAAGCGGATGCCGATGGGCGCATAATCCATCGCCTGCACGAATTCGCGTGGCAGATTCGGCGCCACGCCGAAGCTCAAGGCTTGCTTCTCGCGATCCAAGAGGTTGATGGCGCAGCAGCTCTCGGGCATGGCGCGTTCGATCAATTCGCAGATTGCCTCGAGCGCCGCGCTCAAAGATGCGTTGGCGGCGATTTTTTCAAAGACCCGGCGCTCCCCTGAGGCGATCGCTTCCGCGCGCTTGCGCTCGGTGATGTCGATGATGCTCGCTCTGAGCAGGCGCCCGTTGGAACTTGGCAGACGCACGAATCGCACTTCGCTGGGAAAGTTCTGACCGGCGGAATCGCAGTGCAGCCACTCGAACACCGGTACCTCGCCGGCCAGGGCACTCTCGATGTAGCCTCGCGCCACGCCAAAGGAAGGCGTGCCATCAGCTTGCAGCAGCGGGCTGATCTTGTCCGGTCCGCTGGCGAGCAGCGCTGCCCGGCTCATCTTGAAGAAGCGGCAGGCGTTGTCGTTGACGTCGACGAACTTTCCGGCATCGACGTCGAACACCACGATCGCCTCGGGAGCATGCTCCACCAGCGTTCGGTAGCGGCCTTCGCTTTCGCGCACCGATACTTCGGCGAGATGCCGCTCGGTGATGTCGCGGATGCAGACGATATAGCCGTCCAGCCAATTGAGCTTGGCCTTGCTGACGGCAATCTCGATCGCGACCCGGCTGCCGCCTTTGACCAAGCCCCAGGTCTGCGTCGCGGCCAAGTCCACGTGCGTGTCGTCAATTTTGGTGGCGAGACGCTCGAGGTAATCGCAGGGATGCTTGGCATCGACGTCGGCGAGCAACAGCCCGACTGAGCGGCCGAGAATCTCGGCGGGCGGATAGCCAAAGATCCGCTCGCCGGTGTGATTGAAGGATTCTACGCGGCCGGTGTCATCGACCGTGATGATGGCGTCCTTGACGTTGTCGAGAATCGCTTGCAAGTGAGAGGCTGTTTGCTCGCGAATCTCGCGAGTCATCGCCTGCGCCTCATCGGACATCAGCTGCATAGAGCGCACGACGCCGCGCCGTTCGGCATCGAGCCGATCGTAATGCGCACTGATGGTCTTCAGGAGCTGATCTACATCAGCCGCGCCGCCGCGACCTCGCGTCTCCGCAATCTGCTTCTCCAGCAGAGGGTTGAGGCTGTCTGCAGACGGCGCTGGCTCGCTGCGAATGGCAGCGGCGGTATCGCGTGACAAGACCGAAGATCTCCCGCACTTGAGCCGGTGTTACCCCGGCGCCTGGATGCGGTAGATGTTAGGGAGATCCCGGATGGGCGGCGTGACGCGCGTCTCGGTTCGGGCAATATTTCGTCAAATTCCCTGATCCGCCGTTTCACGCTCCGAGCGCTTGCGATCGGTTGCCTTCAAATTGCGTTTACGCAGGCGCACCGAGTTCGGGGTAACCTCAATAAGCTCATCGTCATCGATGAACTCCATGGCCTGCTCCAAGGTGAAGCGTATCGGCGGGGTGAGAACGACATTTTCGTCTTTTCCCGCCGCGCGCATATTGGTCAACTTTTTGCCCTTCAGAGGATTGACCACCAGATCGTCCTCGCGATTATTGAGGCCGATGATCATGCCCTCGTAGACCTCTTCGCCCGGACCGATACACAGCCGGCCGCGTTCCTGCAACGTGAACAACGAATAGGCCAAGGCGGTACCCTGACCGTTGGCGATGAGCACGCCGTTTGGACGTTGGCCGAGTTCGCGCTGCACCACCGGACCGTAGTGATCGAACACATGATGCAGCAATCCGGTACCGCGGGTCATGGTGCGAAATTCGGTCTGAAAGCCGATCAAGCCGCGCGAGGGCACCATGTAGTCCAGGCGAATACGGCCACGGCCATCGGCCTGCATGTCCTTCAGCTCCGCACCGCGGCTGCCGAGCGCCGACATGATGTCGCCTTGGGCGTTCGAATCCGCATCCACTGTGACCTGCTCATAGGGTTCATGCGGCGCGCCGTCGACTTGCTTGACCACCACGCGCGGCCGCGAGACCGCCATTTCAAAGCCTTCGCGGCGCATGTTCTCCAACAACACGCCCAGATGCAGCTCGCCGCGGCCGAAGACCACAAACTTGTCGGGATCCGCCGTCGGCTCGACACGCAGGGCGACGTTGTGGATGGCTTCACGCTCGAGACGCTCGCGAATCTGGCGGCTGGTGACGAACTTGCCTTCGCGGCCCAAGAAGGGCGAGGTATTGACCTCAAAGGTCATGCTGATCGTGGGTTCATCCACGGTGAGACTGGGCAACGGTTCGACGGTCGCCGGATCGCACAAGGTGTCGGAGACCTTGGGTTCCGCGATTCCCGCAAAAGCCACGATATCGCCCGCCCCTGCGGACTCCACTTCAACCCGCGTGAGGCCATGGAATCCCAAAATCTGCGTAATTTTCTCGGAGCGCTGCTTGCCCTCGCGCGACACCACGGTGAGGGTCTGTCCGCGCTTGATGGTGCCGCGCTTGATGCGGCCGATGCCGATCGCGCCGACATAGCTGGAGTAATCGAGCAGCGTCACTTGCAGCTGCAGGGGACCGTCGACATCGACATCCGGCGGCGGGCAATGCTCGACGATGGTTTTGAACAAGGGCTGCATATCGCCGTCGCGCACCGTCGAGTCGAGACCGGAAAATCCGCGCAACGCGGATGCATAGATGACGGGAAAATCCAACTGCTCATCGGTCGCGCCCAAGCGGTCGAATAAATCGAAGGTTTGATCCAGCACCCAGCCCGGCCGTGCCTCGTCGCGGTCGATCTTGTTGATGACCACGATGGGCCGCAGCCCATGTTTGAAGGCCTTCTGCGTAACAAAGCGCGTTTGCGGCATGGGACCGTCCACCGCATCCACGAGCAGCAGCACACAATCGACCATGGCGAGCACACGCTCCACCTCGCCGCCGAAATCGGCGTGCCCCGGCGTATCGACGATGTTGATGCGATAGTCGCCCCAGGTGATCGCGGTATTCTTCGCAAGAATCGTGATTCCGCGCTCGCGCTCAAGATCGTTCGAATCCATGACGCGTTCTTGCAAATCCTTGCGCGCATCGAGCGTGCCGGACTGCCGCAACAGTTGATCGACGAGTGTGGTTTTGCCATGATCGACGTGCGCGATAATGGCGATGTTGCGAAGCTTCTGAGTCACTGTGAGGCCCTTTAGGGAAACTCACCATTATAGGACGTTCGGCTCCCGAGCGCCGTAGTTTCAGCGTTCGGCGATGATGGGGATCGAAAAAACCCGCTGATCGACGATTTCATCGTGTTTTAACGAAACCGTCACACCGAGCAGCAGCACGCCTTCGGCGTTGGGCGTGACATTCACGGTCTGTCGATAGACTTGGCCGGCCTCCGCGGATGGAATATCGAATTGATTCGCGCCCGCCGCGACCGACACATCATCCGCGCCGGTCACCTGCAGCGAGGCGGAACTGGCTGAGATTTGCGCGATGAGCGCCAGGTTGATGTCGAGCGGCTGTCCCACCTTCGGCCGCTGCGCGATGTCGAATTTTAATTCGACCGGGACCTGAGATTTGCCCTGAGTGGCGGCCTGCACCATGCCTGCCGTTTGTTCCGCCGCCGTGGCATCGGCTTTGGGGGCCGCCGGCTTCGGTTTGTTTTGCGACACCGCATGGGCCACTGGGGCAGAACCGGAATCCCGGTTGCAGCCAGCCACCGCGACCACCACGCAGAGCAGCAGAACCTTAGCGCCCGTCATCATCTTCTCGCCAGCCATGCTCGTATCATTACCAAATATGCCACCGTTCACAACCGGCCCCCGTCACAACTCCAGCGGCTCCTCGAGCACCGCGGTCAGTTGGTCTTGCAGCGAGCGGTGGTGCTGCTCCCAATAGCGCGGCTCCGCAAACCAGGGGAAAGCCATGGGAAAGGCCGGATCATGCCAGCGTCGCGCCAGCCACGCGGAATAGTGAATCATTCGTAAGGCGCGCAGCGGCTCGATCAGCGCGATCTCGCGCCGGTCAAAGGGCAGGAACTGCTCGTAGCCCTTGAGCAGATCCTGTAGCTCGGTGCGCATTTCCTCACGGCCGCCCGCCAACAGCATCCACAGATCTTGAACGGCAGGTCCGGTCAGACAATCGTCGAGATCGACGAAATGAGGCCCTAAATCGGTCCACAGAATATTGCCGCGGTGGCAGTCGCCCAAGATGCGCCCGAGCGCAGCGCCGCCCCAATTGAACGCGCGCGCCTCCACCGCCTCCAACAACTCGTCGGTCACTTCGGCGTACTTCGTCGCCAAATAGTCGGGCATCCAATCGCCGTCCAAGACGAAGTCACGGGCATTGCGGCCCAGGTCCTCGATGCTCAAGGATGCGCGCTCTTTGAACCGGGACGCCCGACCCACGGCGTGAATGCGGCCGAGAAACCGGCCCACCCATTCGCGCTCATCGCGGTTGCCCAGTTCCGGCCAGCGTCCGCCGCGCCGGGGAAACACGGCGTAGCGAAAGCCCTGATGCGTATGCATCGATTCATTCGCCTGCAACAATGGCGCGACCACCGGGATTTCCTGGGCCGCGAGCTCGCCGGCGAAGGCGTGCTCCTCGCGGATCGCCGCATCGCTCCAGCGCCCTGGGCGATAGAACTTGGCGACCACCGGTTCGCCGTCTTCGATGCCTATCTGATACACCCGGTTTTCGTAGCTGTTGAGCGCCAGCACCCTGCCATCGCAGTGATATCCCACGGCCTCGATCGCATCCAGCACGGTCTCGGGAGATAGCTTCGAATACGGCGCGTCGCGACTCATGGCGCCGATTGTACAGTTACGACCCTGTCACTCCTTTTTGACTCCTACACGCTGCTAGAATGCGCCCCATGCGATTGCCCCGACCGAAGTCACTGAGCGGACTGATGCTGATCGGATTCACGATCGTGGCCGCGCCGTTGCTGTTTGCAATCGTGAACGCCGCCGTGCAGATGAATCGCTTGTCGGTTCGCAGCCAGCAACTCGTGGTTCACGGCATGCAAGGAACCCGCAACAATCAGCGCATGTTTGAAGAGATCGAGGCGCTGGATCGTCAAGCGCGCCTGTATCAGGTCACCGGCAGCGCGGACCTGTTGGATGCCTACGCACAGCACCATTCCCGTTTGATCACCGCCACTCGCGAGATCCTGACCCTGCCGCTCGATGAGGCCTCGCAAGAGGGGGTGCGCGCGGTGCAATCCAAGGCGGATCAATTGCTGCAAGATCTGCGGCACGCGGCGCCGAACTCCAGCCGCATGGCGGAGCTGATCGTCGCTTTTCCGCAGTTGTTGGAGGCCGCATCCCGCGTCTCTGAGAGGATCAACCTGCAGATCGACAAGGAAACGGCGAGCCTGGAACTCGCGACTCAACGTGCGCAGCAGAATCTGGTCTGGCAAACGCTGCTGCTGGTGCCGATGACGCTGGCCGTGGTCGGCGTCTTCACGTATCTGTTCGGCCGACCGATTCGAGCAATCGATCGCGCCATCAGCGAGCTCGGTCGAGGCACCTTCTCGCGGCCCATTGCCATTCGCGGACCGGCGGATCTCGAGCGCTTGGCGGCGCAATTGGAGTGGCTGCGCGGCCGGTTGCTCGATTTAGCGCAGGAAAAGAACCGATTTCTGCGGCATATGTCGCATGAATTGAAAACGCCATTGGCCAATATCCGCGAGGGAACCGAACTGTTGATGGACGGCGCGGTGGGCGAGCTACAAAGCGGCCAACGCGAAGTCACGGCCATCTTGCGCGAGAACGGCATGAAGCTGCAGCGACTGATCGAAAATCTTTTGTCTTTCAGCGCCTGGCAGGCCAAGAGCGTCGGCTTGGAGATTTCCGAATTCAAGCTGCGCCCTTTGATCAAAAGCGTGCTGGAGAATCAGCAACTCACGCTGGTGGCGCAACGCGTACGGCTCGATGTGCAGGTGGAGGATCTCACGCCGCTGGCGGATCGCAGCAAGGTTCGCCTGATTCTCGACAATCTGCTCTCCAATGCCGTCAAGTTCACGCCGCGCGGCGGGACAATTTCTCTGCATGCCCGGGCTGAGCGCGAGCAACTGATATTGGATGTCATGGACAGCGGTCCGGGCATTCCCACCGAGGAGCGCAAGCGCATCTTCGAAGCCTTCTACCAGGGTAAAACTCCGCAGGGTGGGCACGTCAAGGGCACCGGCATCGGCCTATCGGTGGTCACGGAGTTCGTCAACGCCCATGGCGGCAGCATCGAGATCCTCGAATCGAAGAGCGGCGGTGCGCACTTCCGCGTTCGCCTGCCCCTGCGCGCAGCCAGCCCCGCCCTCGCGCGCGAAAAAGCCCATGCCGCATAAGGGCAATCGCGTTGCAGCATGCGGCCTGTTACTCCTCTGGGTCGCCGGGTGCGGCACGATGGGCGCCTCCAAGACGCCCGCCCCTGTCGTGCCTGAGCGCCCGCAGCAGGACATCAGTCCGGTGGCGCCGTTGCTGGAAATGATGAGCAACCTGCCGCAGGGGGACCCGGCGCGCCAGGCGGAGATCTTCCAGCAGGCGAAGGATGCGGCCGAATTGCAACCGACCACCAGCAATCGACTGCGGTATGCGCTGGCCTTGGCGACGCCGGGCTACAGCGGGGCCGATGCCGTCGCAGCGCAGCGACAGTTGGCGGAACTCCTCGCCAGGCCTGAGACTCTGCTCCCTGTGGAGCGCCTGTTGGCCGCGGTTGAGCTCAAAGAGGTTGAGCAACGGCTGATTTTACAGGCCGAAAACACGCGAATGCGCGATGCCGTGCCGAATGACACGCATGACAAGCTGCAGGCGATTAATCGTCGCCTGGCGGCTGAAACCGACGAAAATGCGAAGTTGCGCAAGGCCTTGGACGAGGCGAGGGCTAAACTCGAGGCGGTAACACATATCGAGCAACGATCTGTCACCGACCGCGGAACCGGCGCCCCCCACACGCCATAACGCCTAACCGGAGAGACTGCACTGAACGCCTATTCGATTGCTGCCACCACACCCCTGTCGTTCGGCCTGCAGCCGGGCACCCGCGATTCACTGACCCCGCAAAAGCGCAAAGCGCGCATTCTGGTGGTTGATGACGATCCGGGTCTCTTGCGCCTGCTGACGATCCGTCTGCGCGCCGAGAACTACGAGGTCGAAGCGGTTGAAAGTGCCGCCGCCGCGCTGGCGGCTTGCGTGCGTTTTCGTCCGGATCTGGTGATCACCGATCTGCGCATGGACCAAATGGACGGCATCGGACTGCTGAAGGAGCTGCAAAGCCGATGGCCGGGATTGCGGGTCATTATTCTCACGGCGCATGGCACCATTCCCGATGCCGTCCACGCGACCCAAAGCGGCGCATTTGGCTTCCTCACCAAGCCGGTGGATAAGCAGGAACTGCTCGACCACGTGCAAAAAGCACTCAAGGTGTCGGGTTTCGCGCATGTCGATGAGGATTGGCGCGCCGATATCGTCACCCGCAATCAGCTCATGGAAGACAAATTGGCCCAAGCCAACATGGTGGCCGGAACCGATGCGCGGGTCTTGTTGACCGGCGAGAGCGGCACGGGCAAGGAGCTGCTGGCCCGCGCCATTCACGAGGCCAGCCCGCGCCGCAATAAGCCATTCGTTTCGATCAATTGCAGTGCGATGGCCGAGAATCTGCTGGAGTCCGAACTATTTGGCCATGAGCGCGGCGCGTTTGCCGGCGCGACCCGCGCCCAAAAAGGTTTATTCGAAACCGCCGATGGCGGCACCTTGCTGTTGGATGAGGTCGGCGACATGCCGATGCGGCTGCAGGTCAAATTATTGCGCGTGCTCCAGGACAACACGATTCGTCCCGTGGGCGGCGCCGATGCCGTGCAAACCAATGTACGCATTATTTCCGCAACGCACCGCGACCTGCATGAATTGATGGTGGCCGGTCAGTTTCGCGAAGATCTGTACTATCGACTGAACGTAGTGCATATCGAGGTGCCCTCGCTCGGCCGCCGCCGCGAGGACATACCCTTGCTGGTGGCGCACTTTCTGGAACAGATCGCCAAGGAGACCGGTCAGCGCAAGATCTATGCGCCGGAAGCGGTCGAACTGCTGGCGACCGCGGAGTGGCCCGGCAATGTGCGCCAGCTGTACAACGTCGTGCGGCAAAACGTCGCCCTATCGCACGGACCCATCATCACGGCGGAATTGGTACAGCAGTCGCTCGGCGGCAACCCCACCCGCCTGCCCTCGTTCGACGAGGCGCGTGATGAATTCACCCGCAACTATCTGTCGCAGATCCTGCAGATCACGACCGGCAATGTGAGCCAGGCGGCGCGTCTGGCGAAGCGCAACCGCACGGATTTCTATAAATTGCTGTCGCGCCACCAGCTGCTGCCGGACGACTTCAAGAAAGGCTAGGCTGGGCGAACCCTAGGCGCTGCGATAAAAAGCGGCGACGCTCGCAACCACATGATCGAGCTGCGTTTGGGTCAGTTCCGGGTAGATCGGCAACGCCAAGGTGTCTGCGGCGGCGCGCTCGGATTGCGGAAAATCCCCCGGCGCGTGCTTTAAATAGGCAAAACACTTCTGCAAGTGCAGCGGCACCGGATAATAGATTTCCGTGCCGATGCCCTGCGCCGTCAAATGATCTTTCAGCGCGTCGCGATTCTGTACCCGCACGACGTACTGATTGAAGATGTGGCGGCCCTTCACGGTCGCCTGCGGCGTGATCAGGTGCTTGGCGCCGTTGGCCGCGGCAAATGCCGCCGTGTAATAGGCGGCATTTCGCTGCCGCGCTGCGGTCCAGCCGTCCAAATATTTCAGCTTCACGCGCAGCACCGCGGCTTGCAACTCGTCGATTCGGAAGTTGCCGCCGATCACCGCGTGAAAATATTTTGGCTTGCCGCCGTGCACGCGCAGCACGCGCATGCTCTCGGCGAGCTCGGCATCGTTGGTCGTACATAATCCGGCGTCGCCGAAGGCACCGAGATTTTTACTGGGGAAGAATGAGAAGCAACCGATGTCGCCGATCGAGCCGACGCGCACGCCATGGTATTCCGTGCCGATGGCCTGCGCGGCGTCCTCGATCACTTTCAAATTGTAGTGCTTCGCCACGGCCATCAGCGGGTCCATGTCGGCCGACTGACCGTAGAGATGCACCGGCATGAGTCCTTTGATCCGGCCGCCGGTAGCGCGATTGTGCAATTGGCCGCCCTGAACCCGGCAATGCTGACCGATGAAATCAC
>Ga0209007_1000273_pt1 | contig 25591 bp, 23 predicted proteins | sample JacPinW_OM1H0_O2_FD_187961 | JGI IMG/M metagenome (GOLD analysis project Ga0209007, IMG submission 187961) | Forest soil microbial communities from Algoma, Ontario, Canada - Jack Pine, Ontario site 1_JW_OM1H0_O2 (SPAdes) (version 2) | ecosystem: Environmental > Terrestrial > Soil > Boreal... | reverse complement strand
GCCCATGCGACCAGCCGCGGAAAAGTCCGCCGCAGACGGAAAACGCAGAGAAAAATCGATTCCACAAGACGTGGATCCGGAGCTTCGCGAACACTTGCGCGAATGGCGGCGCCTGACGGCGAAAGAGCGCCGAGTCGCAGCGTTTGTGGTCATGCACGACACCTCCCTGGATGATCTGTGCCGTAAACGACCGGCCTCGCTCGATGAGCTTCGCAGCGTATCGGGGTTTGGTGAGCGAAAGACGGAGGTTTACGGTCAGCAGATTCTGGAGGCGCTGCGGAATTTCCAGCCGGGGGCCGGTCTGGCCCTGGAATAGGCCCCGGAATTGGTCCCGGCCAGGGAGTTACCGTGGCGAAAGCCTGTACGACGGAGCCCTTGTTTCCGGGCTAGCCAGCGCCCTAAAATTGCGGTATAGAGTTCAAAGGAGGTATTACCCCCTTGCAACTCGACGACCGCATGAAGCAGTTGCTGCGAGAGCTGGGCCACGCGATCAACGACACGGTGTCGGATTCGGAGCGGATCGCGGAAGCCATTGCAGGAGTGCGGGCAGCCGGGTTCGATATCGTGTTGAAGCTCGACGCGACAATCGGGCTAGCGCGGCGCACGTCGCAAGACGCCAAGATGACCTCGCAGGACCGGCGCTTCCTGGAATCGCTGCACATCCGCGTGGATGAGGATGCGCTCGAGGAAGAGCATGCCGAGGCCAAGGTGGAAATTACGCCGCAGGACATTAAGTTTTTGAAATCGCTGAAGATATCGATCGATGAAGAACTATAAAATCTTCGCTGCTTCCTTCGCACTCGTTGCGGCGCTGGCGATTTTCACTGGCCTGGCGAACGCGCAATCGGTCACGGTCGTAACCCCGAACAAGTCCGTCACCGTGCCGGTGGTCGTGCCCAGCTCCCCAGCCAGTGCGGTCGGCACGGTAGTGGCGCCCGTGATCACCCGGGTTGTCGACCTCGTGACGCTGCGGCATCCCACGCCAGAGGGCTCGGAGTGGCTGAAGGCGGAAGTGATCCATGCCGACGCCGTGACGCTGATCGTGCGCGAGCGCGCGAACGGATACGCCATTCACACCTACAACTTCTCGTCGGACTTGCAGCCCAAAATGCAGGCAATGCTCAATAAGGGCGGCTTTCAGTACGGCGACAAAGTAAGCGTACTGATGATGCCGGGACAAACCGTGGCCCTGCGGGTTCACGGCAAGGCTTCGAAGTCGCTCTAGCCCCGGTTTTTCGATTTCCCCTTCCCCCTGCGGTAATCTAAGCGACATGATTCGCCCGCCTGCCGTTGCCGGCCGTTTTTATCCGTCCGACCCTCGGGAACTCGCTCGCCAAGTGGACGACTTCATGGACGGCGCAACCACGAAGACACGCGCGCTAGGATGCGTGGTGCCGCACGCGGGCTATATGTACTCCGGCCACGTGGCTGGCGCGACGTATGCGGCGCTCGAGATTCCGGCGCGATCGATCCTGATGGGCCCGCGCCACTATCCGCAAGGGCAACCGTTGGCGATTCTGGCCACCGGAAGCTTTTCCACTCCCCTGGGCGAGGCGCGGATCGATGCGCGGCTGGCCGCGGAGCTGGCGCGCGCTTGTCCATTGTTGCGGGAGGATGCGGTAGCGCACGCGCGCGAGCATTCGCTCGAAGTGCAGCTTCCCTTCCTGCAGCGGATCGTTGGCGACGGCTTGCGGTTCGCGCCCGTGGTGCTGGCGACGGATCGTTACGGCGTAATGGAGGATCTGGGGCAGGCGGTCGCCGAGGTGGTGCGTTCGCAGAGCGAGCCGGTGCTGGTGATCGCCAGTTCGGACATGAACCATTACGAGAGCGACGAAATTACGCGCGTGAAGGACGAGCGAGCCATCGCGCGCGTGCTGGCTCTCGATCCGCGCGGGCTGTACGAGACGGTGCGCAACGAAGGAATCACGATGTGCGGCTACGCGGCAACCGTGGCCATGCTGGTCGCCATGCGCGAGCTGGGCGCGAAGGATGCGAAGCTCATCCGCTACGCAACCTCGGGTGACGTTTCCGGCGACCGCGACCAAGTGGTCGGGTACGCCGGAATCGTCATCTCGTAACACGGTACGCGTAACGGTCTAACGCCGGGCGAGCGGAAGCTTCGAGGACTCGGCGCCGCGTGCAACATGCGGTGCGTATCCATGGAAGCGCGCGATTCCCGCCGTCAACGTCAGCAGCGCGATCGCAGTCAGAGCCATGGCCGCGTTCGTCCGGCGCGATCGCTGCCGGAAACCCAGCAGGACAATGCCGAGACAGAAAACGAACGTGATGGCAATCGCCCGAACAGCCGGCTGCCAATCGCGAACATCCATCCGGCGCAACAGCGCGGGAGCGACCGGAGTCGTCGCCGGAGGGTTGACATCGGGAGCCGCGGCGAATCCATGTGCCACGATTAGATTCTCGACATTGACCGAGCCGAGACCAGTGGCCAAATTATAGCCCGTGCTCGCGCTGTAGCCATTCTGGACACCGATGGCCGCCGGGGTACCGCTGCCGCCCCCCCCTCCACCACCGCCGCCGTTGCCGCCACCGCCGCAGCCGGCATTGGCGGTGAATGCTACCGCTGCGAGCAGCACCAACGCCGTTGTCCACGCGCGCGAGCGTCCCCGGAAGCAGATCAGCATCAGCCCGACGCAGAATGCACAAACAAGCGTAACGATCGTCGTCGGTGTTGGCCGGTTCACGCGCACAGCCGGCGGCACCACCGAGGCGTTTGTGGTGCAGTCGGGTGAACCCGTGACGCAGGGCATTGCGATCGTCCCGGTTGTGACGTTATTAAACACGCACGTGCTATGAGGTTGCGGATTGTTCGTGTCGCAACTCGCCGCAAATTCCGCCTTCGCAAGCGAGTACAAAACAGTGTCGGGATTGCCCTGCCGCGCGAGAGCGTTGTTCTGAATGACCAGTGCCATCACGCCGGCAAACACCTGCGTCGAAACCGACGTCCCGCCAACTTCGAGGAACGGACCTTCGCTCAAATTACAGGCGGCACCGCCATCCCCTGTAAAGTCTCGTTCGCAAACAATGTAGAAGCTTGCCGAGATTTCTCCGTCACCGGCGAACAGTGAGACGTCGGGGATATCGCGCGTGGTGTCCGTGGTCACGCCATTCTGGAAAGTGGGTTTGGTATTTCCGCCAGTGCAACTGGAAGGGTTCGTGCCGTCTGAGGTCGTGCAGGCGCTCTTGCCGCCGGAGCCCCCGACGGGCAAATCGAGCCCAGCGCTCACAATCGTTGTGTTATTGCACACTGTTTGAGCATCATTCCCAAACTCGCCGTTAAACTCAGTGATGAAGACTGCATTCGTGCAGGAGTCATTCCACGTCGATTCGGGAATGTACATGAGCGCCGAAGCCCCCGTAACCGGATTGTCTCCTACAGTCCAGTACGTCAATGGGCTGGTTAGATCGTTGAAGTCCGTGCCTCCCACGGCGACGTTCGCACCCGTCGACGCAACCCCGTTGACGGCAAGGCCCAACTGAGCAGCTCCCGTAGGAGTTGAGTTGTCGATCTGCTGCACATCACAGCCCGCCGAGCCATTGTCGCCGGTGGAGATGATGATCGAAATTCCTTCGGCCGCGCCCTGGGTCCACAGGTTGTCGTAGAACGTGTTTCCGGAAGTCCCCAAGCCAAGCTCGCATTCGCCAAAGCTCTCGCTCAGGATCAGAGGGGGACTGTTGCCGTCAACCACGAATTCGGCGTCGAGATCGCCGCCGAACGTGGTGTTGCTTGATTGGGAAACGATGAGGTTAATGGTCGCGTTCTGCGCGACGGCGCCGGCCCACTCCACGTCCAAAATTGCTTCGATCTCGTCACCATCGGGGCCTGGCAGCAGACCGGGATTGGAACTGCCGGTTGGAACAATTACCGTTGGAACCTTCAGCGGTAACCCGAACTGGGACTGAAAATCCGAGACGTCCGCCAAGTTAATGTTGCTGTCGGCCATGATATCGATCGTCACGCCCGTGCCGTCAACTGTGGTTGGAATGCTGTAGATCGTGGCCAAATCGGCAGGGCCGATCCCGAAGCAATTGGTCGAGCCCAGCACGCTGCAACCGTCGGTACTCCCGGAAGGAAACGTGAATTTCGGTTTCACACTGGCGGCGCTGGTTGGTCGGGCTCTCGTGGCCAGTTTTGCGTGGTTCTGCGCCTTCGGAAAGAAGTCGTGAAGCGAGCGAACGCCTCCAATCACCGAAGCAAGCGCCGTCGGGATCGACGGATCGTTCATGTTGGCGATGTGCGGCTTGCCATTGACGCTGAGGTTATGAAGCGGCGCTTTGAAAGCTTCCTCCACCTCGCCGGCGGTCCCCGAAAACTGAATGAACTGGCGGCCGCTGGCAACCTGGTCGACGATAAAGCCGTGGGTCGTGAGCCACGCCGTGACCTTCTGAACATCCTGGTCCGAAGGCCCAAAAAGCTGGCCGAACTGCGCTGCCGTGAGCCATTTGTGGTAATTCGGCGATTTCTTGTCCTGCTGCTGCGCGAGCAGCGTTTGCAGCGCCGCTTCCTGCGCGGGACTCCGCTTCAATACCAGCGACATGCGATCCAGCGGCAAACTCGCGGACACCGGTCCCTTGTCGTACTTCGCCTGAGCGAGCGGATGCGTGTTGCCGACGAGCACGGTCCGCTGCGACTCATTGATTTGTTGGGTGATACGCGACTGAGAATTCGCCGTCTGCGCAGAGGCGCCGGCGGGCAGAAGAGCCAGAAATCCGAGTACTACAGACAGCAGGGTCTGCGACTTAAATTTGAGTGGCATAGTCGTTATTCCTGTCCGACGCGATAAAAGTTCCGGAAGAATTGCAGGGCGCTGGCCGGCGCGATCCGTGCTCAGTTACCTTCCAGTTGGTGGATGTCGCGTGATTCGGACAGGTGAGATGCTATCAGGTAGCGCGCGGGATGGATGGCCTTCTAACGAAAATTGCATTACTAATAACCCCTCGAACCAGACGCGGGAGTACCATCGAACGGTCCAGGGGGGACCGGTGACTCTTAAAGTCTTGGCTCTCGTGCTTGTTCTCGCAATGGCGCCGATCGCCCTCGGATATGAGTACCCGCTCTCCTCCAGCGCTGTTCGCGACGCGTGCCTTCTGGGGGCTTCGTCGAATGCGGAACCGGACAAGACCCTCGCGGAATACACGCACGTGCTTCCGGGGCTTAAAGTGGAGATGTTTTCTACGACGGTGAGCATCGACACACCCTACACACAAGTCACACAATACTGCCGCCAGAAGCTGAACGATTCTGTTCAAGATGCGGAAAAAGAATTTGGAGACAGACCGATGCAGTTTCGCATCCATATGGAAATCTACTTCAACCCGTCGCGTACCACTCCGGATAACCTTCACGATCTGAAGATCAAGCTCAGCCAGAATGACAAAGAGCTCGCCCCACTACGAGTCGGTTCGGAACCGATCGTGGCCCCTCACAATGATAACGACTATGTTCAGAGTATTGGCGAGCGCGTGGATCTCGTCATTAAGGCCGGGAAAGTGAGCTCGTCCGATCTAAATGTCGAGATTAGCACCGATGACGGCCAGCAGACCGAAACCACATTCGACCTTGCACGCCTGAAGTGACCCTTCTCGGGGTTCTACACCGGCTGTCTGGTTCGCGCTTGGCATCGTCTATTAATGTCAGAAATAAGCATCGGAGCGCCCGCATTCGAAGGGTCGATTCGAACCCGCGTCCGTCGTCGTCGTCAAAACAAACTAGCTTGAAGAGCGGATGCGGACGGCCAGCTTTCGGGCGCGGTCGCGCGCGATGTCGATGAAATGCTGGTCCGCGGCGAGCCGGTCGAGCAACGGCAGAAACTGCGCCGGTTCGGGGACCGCCTTGTTGTCGAGATCCTTCTGCAGCTGCATCAGCACGTCGTTGACGCCGAGCGGGTCGTAGCGCATGGTGCGGTCGAGATCGGAAAGATCCGTCTGCTGCCGCGCCAGCCCTTCAAAGATCGTCAGCAGCTGTAATGCTTCATGGTTGAGAGTGTAATTAAAGGTCACGGTGTGCGATTCTCCGCCGCGGTCGTAGCCGAACGTTTTCTCGCCCAGATTGGCAATCCGCCGGTGGATTTCCAGGTCCACGCCGTCAAAATTGTGCAGCTTCGCAGCGAGTTCGAAAATCGTCTGCACCAGCGACGCTTCCAGATGCAGGGTGCGCGGGTTGGATTCCTCGTTGAGCTGGCGAATATCGAAAGTGCCGGCGCCGGTGTCGGTCACCTTAATCTCGACATATTCCGGATAGCTCGACTTAAACACTTTGCGGAACGTGACCGTGGCATTCGCGGCAGGCGATGCGGAACTGGCGACGGCGCCACGCGCGCACGCCATCCCCGCAAGAAAGCAGGCGCAAAGCGCCAGAGACGGCAGATACCGATGAGAAGCCGAGGACTTCATCTTCCGCGAGGAATGGAGATGCGCGAGCCACGGGAATTGCCGCCCGCCGCCGCGGCGACGCGAAGGTTATCGACAGCCAGCGCCAGGCGCGCCCGCGCGCGCGAAGCCTGCGCGTGGCACAGCGCAACGGCCAGAGCATCGGAAGCATCGGCGGGCTCGGGAATCTCGGAAAGACCGAGCAGGGATTTCACCATCAGCTGAATCTGTTGCTTCGAAGCGGCGCCGTATCCCGCCACGCTGGCCTTCACCTCACGGGGCGAATAACTGTGCGCCGGAATTTGCGCCTGCGCCGCAGCCAGCAGGACCACGCCGCGCATCTCCGCCAGCTTCAGCGCCGTGGCCATGTTCAGCGAAGTAAATACGGATTCGACGGCGACTGCATCCGGAGCGAACTCCTGGACGAGGCCCGAGATCAGGAAGTGAATTTCGCGCAGGCGAACGGCAAACGTGGCTCGCGCCGGCAGCCGCATCGCCCCGAAACGCATCAGCTGCGCGTGCTTGCCATCGGTTTCGATGACGCCGTAGCCCGTGGCGCCCGCCACGGAGGGATCGACGCCCAGCACGCGTATCTTTCGACGATCGAAACCCGGATAAGCCGAAGGGGATGCCATGGCGACGGGCACAAGTGTACGTGCGGGCCGGAACCGGAGGGAAGTGTTTTCTCGAAGCCGCGCGGCGCGATGCAAACTACTACCCCGCCATGGCGGCCTGGATTTCCTTCTCATCCACGTCGAAGTTGGCGTAGACGTGCTGCACGTCGTCGTGATCTTCCAGCGTCTCCACCATGCGCAGCATCTGTTGCGCCTGTGCCCCGGTGAGTTTCACATAGTTCTTCGGCACCCAGGCGACCTCTGCCGACGAAGGTGTGATTCCCGCGGCTTGCAGCGCCTCGCGCACCTTTTCCAGGGCCTCCGGTGGAGTCTTCACTTCCCACGCGGCCCCATCGTCCTCGAGATCGTCGGCGCCGGCATCCAGCACGATGCCCATCATTTTGTCTTCGTCGGCCTGTTCCTTGGGCACCACGATGTCGCCCTTGCGCTCGAACATCCAGCCGACCGCGCCGGTTTCGGCCATGTTGCCGCCGTTTTTCGAGAACATGTGGCGCACTTCGCTGACGATGCGGTTGCGATTGTTGGTGACCACCTGAACCAGCACGCCGACGCCGCCCGGGCCATAGCCCTCGAACGTCACCTCGTCCAGCGTTTCGCCCTCCAGAGTGCCGGCGCCGCGCTGGATGGCCCGCTCGATGTTGTCATTGGGCATGTTTTCGCCCTTGGCCGTCAGGATGGCGGTCCGCAGACGCGGATTCGTGACCGGATCAGCTCCGCCGGTGCGCGTGGCGATGGTCAATTCTCGAATGAGCTTGGTGAAGATCTTGCCGCGGCGCGCATCGGTCGCGGCCTTTTTGTGCTTGATCGTGGCCCATTTCGAGTGTCCAGACATGAATAAACCTTTTACAGGAAGTGTGGCAGGAGCAATACTTCAACCCTTGCTGCGACAGTCTAGCAGCAGGGCAAAAAACAGGCAAGGTAGACGCGGAAGGCTTGGCAGAGAAAGGCTTGTGAATTCTCCGTCGCATAAAATTGCGACGGCTTCTCAGGACATGCATGAGATTAAAACCTCGTCCTGACGGCCTTATCGGAGGCCTCAAGTTCATAGGGCGGGCGATCTGTTGCGGGGTGATCAAACGAATGTAAATTGCAAGTCACACGGTTGAGGCTCTGCCGAAAGTATTTCAGTATTCGACACGCGGTCCGGGAAGCAACAAGGTGTTAACAAACGTTCATCGAGCATTCACGCTCGTCACCTGATCTTCATCAAGAATGGGCCATTCCAAGAAATGGGATCGAGGCCCGCCGTGGATTTTTCATCCCCTTGGCCGTCAAAGATTGCGAAATGGGTCGCCCTAGGCACCGCCCTCATCGCTTCCGCAACCCCGGCATTCGCGCAACAACCCGCTCCCGCGCCCGCATGTTCGAGACCGGCAGCTGGCAGCACGGTAGCCGAGCCTGAAGACCTGCGTTCCCACAACGGCGTGCTGAGTGTGGAGATCATCTATCGCAAGAGCGTGGATGCGAATGGCGCGGCGCACTATTGCTACATCGCGCCGGACGGCAGCGAAGCGCCCACGCTGCGCGTGAAGCCGGGCGATCTGTTGATCCTGCGCCTGAAAAACGAAATTCCCGCCGATCCGCCGAGGTCCTTGCAATCGAGCTCTCCTGCCGCCATTTCCCCGCTCCCTGTCCCGCACCTGGCGAAAGCCGGCAGGCACCAGGGGTCCATGGCGGGCGACTGTGCCGGCTCCGAAATGACGGCCGCGGCCACAAACATCCACTTCCACGGTCTCGATGTGCCGCCCGTCTGCCATCAGGACGATGTGCTCAACACCATGATCGAGCCGGGTGCGCAGCCGTTCGAGTATCGATTTCGGGTTCCGGCCGACGAACCGCCCGGCCTCTACTGGTATCACCCACACATTCACGGATTCACGAAAGCGCAGGTGCTGGGCGGAGCTTCGGGCGCGCTGATCGTCGAAGGCATCGAGCACGCCAACACGCTGCTGGCGGGAATGCCCGAGCGAGTCTTCGTGATTCGCGATCAGGATCTCGAACATCCCGACGCGCAGGCGATTTCTTCCGCCAACGTGCCTGCACCCGTCGTAACCCTCGACGCGGAAGGCGACATCCTCAACGCCGGAATGGACGGTGGCAAGCCCGCGAAGGATCTCTCCATCAATTTCGTCCCGGTTTCGTTTCCCGAATACAAACCGGCCGTCATCCGCGTAAAACCCGCCGAAGAACAGCTCTGGCGGGTGCTCAATGCGTCCGCGATCACCTATCTCGATCTCGAGTTCAAAGCCAACAAGACGGCGCAAATGATGGGCGTCGTCTCGATGGACGGAAACCCGATCAACGAAAACGGGCTCTCCGGGAATCGCATCCTCTGGGAGAGCCACATCCTGCTGCCGCCTGGCGGACGCGTCGAATTCGTGCGCAAGGGAATTCCGGAGGGGACGACGGCGAGCTTTGTGACACGCGTGGTGGACACCGGTCCGGCCGGCGAAAACGATCCTACGCGAACACTCGCTACCATCGTGGCGGCAAACGACGCTCCGGAAACAAACGCCAGGCTCGACACGTCTCCCGGACCGCGGCCCAAACCTGTCTCTGTCTGGCTCGGCGACGCGGCGCCCGTGAGGACGCGGACTCTTTATTTCTCCGAAGCGCCGAGGAATCCGACGGATCCAAACAGCCTCACGGATTTCTACATCACCGTGGACGGCCAGACGCCCAAGCTATTCGATCCAAACGACAAAACTCCGAACATCATCGCCAAAGAGGGCGAAGTGGAAGACTGGATCATCGAAAACCGCACGCGCGAGTTACACGCCTTTCACATTCATCAAATCCATTTCATGCTGCTCGAATGGAACCGCGTGCCGGTGGACGAGCCTTTTCTGCGCGACACGATCAACGTCTCCTACTGGGACGGCGTGAGCAAGGCCTACCCCAGCGTGAAACTGCGCATGGACTTCCGCGATCCGAACGTCGTGGGAACTTTCGTTTATCACTGCCATCTGCTCGAACACGAGGACGGGGGAATGATGGGACTGATCCGCGTCGATGCGGCCACCGGCACAGCGAATTCGCAGCCGCGATTGTCCGCCGCGAATCGCCGGCTCTGCGGAAATCCTGCCGCTGTCGCGTCGATCCGCTCGCGCAGTCAACACGCTGTAACATTTTCGCCGACAAATATTAATGAAAACGATTCGCGCGCGATCGCGCGCGCAAAGGCGGCGCAAAATAGTTTTTAATGGCGTAGTCATCACGCCCTAACAACCACAGCGTATCCATCTTCCACGCGTTTGATTCCGCCGGCCGCCCGGCACTCGGAGTGCGCCAGTGCCGTCCCCGCGAAGCGCGAGGCGGCGTCAGACGGAAACTCGCAACCTACAAGGAGAATTCATGATCGGAAAGAATCTGCGCTGGATGGCGTCGATCCTCGTCGCGTCCAATCTCATTCTCGCAAGTCCCAGCGTCATGTTCGGCAACAATCGCAGTGGAAATGGCCGCGGCTTCGTGGATCCGGCCGCGAATCTGCAAACGACGACTCCCATCAAGCACGTGATCGTGATTTTCGGGGAAAATATTTCGTTCGACCACTATTTTGCGACCTATCCGCATGCCACCAATCCGGAAGGCGAGTCCCCGTTTCACGCCAAGGCTCACACGCCCCGCGTGAACAACCTCCTCAGCGGCGGCCTGCTGACCGAGAACCCGAATTCGACCCAGCCTTTCCGCATGGACACTGGCGCGGCCTCCGTCACCTGCGACATGAACCACAGCTACACCCCCGAGCAAATGGCCGACGACCACGGCTTGATGGACGCGTTCCCGGCCAACACCGGGTCCGCAGCCGCTTCGTCCACCCCGGCGTGCAACGACTACGGCAAGGGCACCGGCGACGTGATGGGCTATTTCGACGGCAACACGGTCACCGCGATGTGGAATTACGCGCAGCATTTCGCCCTCAGCGACAACTCCTATAGCACCATGTTCGGACCCTCGACCGTCGGCGCCATCAACCTCGTCGCGGGCACCACCGAAGGCGCCACCATGCAGCCGCTCAAGGTCAACGGCAAGCCTGCAGCTCCCTCCGGCAACATCGCGAACGGGCAATTGACCGGCGCGCTGCTCGGCGACGTTCGTCCGCTGGGCGATGAATGCGTTCTCACCGACCCCGGCTTGCAGACCGCCAACCTGGTCTCGTTCAGCGGCAAGAGCGTGGGCGACCTGCTCAACGCGAAGAATATCCCCTGGGGCTGGTTCCAGGGCGGATTCGCCCCGACCGGCGTCGATGCCAATGGCCACGCGATCTGCGGCCAGCATCATGCAGGGCTCGCCGGCGATGACGGCACGAATCCCCAGAACTCCAGCGACGGCGACTACATTCCGCACCATGAACCGTTCCAGTTTTTCGCCAGCACTTTGAACGGCCATCACGTCGGTCCGTCCGATCCTGCTTTGATCGGGGAGTCCGCCGATGGCACGCACCACCAGTACGATGTCAGCGCCTTCTGGACCGCTCTCGAGGAAGATCGACTGCCGGCAGTTACGTACCTGAAGGCTGGCGCCTACGAAGACGGCCATCCCGGCTACTCGGATCCGATCGACGAACAGGTTTTCGTCGTCGGCGTCGTGAACGCAGTCATGAACAGCCCGTTCTGGAACAGCACTGCGATCATCCTCGCCTATGACGATTCCGACGGCTGGTACGATCACGTCCTCGGACCGATCGTGAATCAATCCGCGGTTTCCGATGACGCGCTTGCCGGCATGGGAATCTGCGGTTCGCCGAGCACGGGCACGCAGGGCCAGTGCGGTTACGGTCCTCGCCAGCCTCTCATCGTCATTTCGCCCTACGCCAAGGTTAACTACGTCGATCACCGTGTCACGGATCAGTCCTCCATCCTCCGCTTCATCGAGGACAACTGGAATCTGGGCCGCATCGGCGAAAATTCCAGCGACGTCAAGGCCGGTCGTCTGAATGGAATGTTCAACTTCGACGACAATCCGAACAACAACGCGCCGATTCTGATCCTGGACCCCGCGACGGGAGTCGTGCTGGAAAAGGAAAACTAGAACGCCATCAGAAATCTCTCGTAGTCACTCACGCCAAGCAACGCCCCCCTGGCCCGCCCCGAGTTCTTCGGGGCGGGCCAGATTGTTTTGTGGCGCTTTTCGAGCGCCTGGAACACCGAGCGCTCCAAGGCGGGCGCGAAGGGACGATTGACGCGCTCGGGCCACGAAACCAGGGTATTCTTTCCACCCGGAGACATCTGTGGCCCGCAAAGCGCGCAGCGTCGATCTAACCCAAGTCACGGAATGGGACGACGGCAAATCCCACCGCAAAGAAGACTATCTGGCCGCCGAAGAGCCTCTCGAAATTCGCGTGGGCGACAATCCGCTGAGCGTCACAATGCGCACGCCGGGACACGACATCGAACTCGCCGCCGGTTTTCTCTTCACCGAAGGCCTCGTCGAGCGCCGCGCCCAAATTCTCGTGCTGGAAGAGCTCGAATCAGCGGACGCCGACGCAAATCGCGGCAACGTGGTCAGCGCAAGACTCGATCGAGACGCGGACTACGATCCGGAAAAAATGCGCCGTAATTTTTTCGCGGCGTCGAGTTGCGGCATCTGCGGCAAGGCGTCGATCGATGCCATCCGCGCGCGCACCCTCTCCGCTCCGAATCCGGATTTCAGGCTCGATCCCGAAATCCTCGTACGCCTCCCGGAAACGCTGCGCGAATCGCAAGCCGTTTTCGGCCGAACCGGCGGCCTCCACGCAGCGGCGCTCTTCGACGCAACCGGAGGATTGCTCGTGCTGCGCGAAGACATCGGTCGGCACAACGCAGTCGACAAGGTCATCGGCTGGGCCCTGCTCGATAATCGCGCCCCGCTCGGCGACACAATCTTGCTTGTCAGCGGTCGCGGCGGATTCGAAATCGTGCAAAAAGCAATCGTCGCGGGCCTGCCGGTGGTAGCGTCGGTCTCGGCGCCCTCAAGCCTCGCCGTGCGCCTGGCCCGCGAAATGGGCCAAACGCTAATCGGCTTCCTGCGCGGCCGCCGTTTCGTGGTTTACTCGGGAGACTCCAGGCTGCGGAAGTAGGTTTTACCGACGGGATCTTAGCGATATTCCGGTTTTCTCTGTGTCTCTGAGGCTATGCGGAGGATTGGGGTGTGTCATCCCGCAGCCTTGCCCAGTTTCTGCGCCGCCCGATCGGCATGAATCTCGGCGATCATCGCACGGAAGTTATCGAACAGATACCGGTCCCACCATCCCATCCTCGCCTCGTCGTCCATAATCGCCAGCGCTTCATCCCACCGCGAAGCCTTGCGATACGGCCGGTCCGTGGTCAGCGCATCGTACACATCGGCCAGCTGCAAAATCGCCGCCGTCAGCGGAATTTCGTCGCCCCGCAAACCGTCGGGATATCCCGATCCATCGTGCCGCTCGTGATGATGCCGTATGATCGGGAGCACGCGCCCGAACGTTCGCAGCGGCGCGCAAATCCGCTCGCCCACCACCGGATGCTCGCGCATCACCACGGTTTCTTCGGCGGAAAGGGGCCCCGGCTTCAGTAAAATTGCGTCCGGCACAACCACCTTGCCGATATCGTGCACGATCCCCGCGCGATTGAGCGCGCGAATATCATCGTCCAGCAATCCCAGCCGCCCGCCGAGCCGCGCGGACATTTCGGCCAATCGTTCGCAGTGCCCCGAAGTGTACGGATCGCGCGCCTCGATGCTCTGCGCCAGACTGTAGAGCACGCCCTCGGCATTTTCCAGCTCGTCGGTATATTGTTTCAGCCGCAGCAGCGAACGCGTGCGCGCCAGCAGCTCGTTGAAGTCGATCGGCTTGCTAAGAAAATCGTCCGCGCTCGCGTTGATTCCGCGGATGCGGTCTTCGGTAGCGGAAAGCCCCGTGATCAGCACAACCGGGGTCAACCGCGTTTCAGGCGTCGCCTTGATCCGCCGGCAGACCTCGAATCCGTCCATGCCCGGCATCACGATATCGAGCAGGATCAGGTCGGGACGAAACGTCGCGCACGCCACCAGCGCGGCCGGTCCATCGCTCACGTCGCGCACTTCGAATCCCTCGCGTCGCAGCAAGGTCGCCAGAGCGGTTCGCGCTCCCAGTTCATCATCGACAATTAGAATTCTTTCGAACATCGCGTCCGTCTTTTTCACCGGTAATTACGCGCGGAACAAAGCTGAGGCGCTGCGGGCTATTCGATTCCCGCCCGGGCCCTGGGAATCGCTTGGAACTTTCGCCCCTTGTTAAACAAATGTATCCTGTCCCGTACTTTCGGACAACTCGGATTCTCTCGTTCGAAAATCGTTCGCCACTCAGGATTGGAAGCGGTGAACGACGCGAAAGGTTTCATGAAGCGCACGCTGCCCCAGGAATCGCTCCAGGAAATCGACGTCCGCCTCCAGCAGGCGCATAAGGCATTCCAGCGCCGCTATCCAGGTATGAGCGCCGAGCGCCAGCCAGTTCACGTCGTCTACGGCGGCGCACATCTATTTCGTTCCGGCACCACGCGGCGCCTTGGCGATCTGGCCCTGCACTCGCTCGACGATTACGCGCCGGACTTCGCGGCATTCGCAAAAGCGATCGGCCTCGCGGGTTCCCCGAGCTTGCCGACGGTGCCCGATGCGGTCGCGTCGATCGCGCGATCGATCGAATCCAATCCCGAGGTTGCGCGACGCGAAAATCCCGACGCTTGGCTCGCGCACACGATTTATCGGCGCGTCCGCGAAAAGTTGCGCCGCGAACCGGTCGAAGATTTCCGCCTCGATTTCGAGGATGGCTACGGCAATCGCCCTGACGATGAGGAAGACGCCCACGCCGCCTCGGCCGCTACCGAAGTCAGCGCCGGGATGAGCTCCGGAGAGCTGCCCCCGTTCATCGGTATCCGCATCAAGCCCTTCACCGAAGAGCTTCGCGACCGCAGCATCCGCACGCTGGACATATTCCTCACGGAGATTTCGGCGAGATCGCGCGGCGCGCTGCCGCCGCATTTCTGCATCACGTTGCCGAAGGTTGCCCTGCCCGATGAAGTCGCCGCACTCGCCGACATCTGCTCGCGCCTCGAACCCATGCTCGACTTCGAGCCCGGCGCGCTGCGCCTCGAGGTGATGGTCGAGACATCGCAGGCGATTTTCAACGAGCGCGGCGAAGCAAATCTGTTGGCGCTCGCCAGCGCCGCCCGCGGACGCTGCGTCGCGGCCCATTTCGGCCCGTTTGACTACACTTCATCACTCGGAATCGCCGCTCCGAAAAGCGCCGGCGTGCATCCCGCGTCGAACTTCGCGCGCCAGGTGATGCAAGTCGCTCTCGCCGACACGGGAATCCGCATCGCCGACGGCCCTCTGAATGTTCTCCCGATCCCGCCGCACCGCGCAGCGAAAGACGGTCCTGCGCTCACCGCGCGTCAGATCGACGAGAATCGCGCCACCGTCGATCGAGGCTGGAAACTCGAGTTCGAGCACGTCCGCCGCGCGCTCGAAAACGGTTTCTACCAAGGGTGGGACCTGCATCCGGCGCAGCTCCCCGCCCGCTTCGCCGCCGTCTATTCGTTTTTTCTGGAAAACCTCGAGTCGTCCGCCGCGCGCCTGCGCAATTTCCTCGAAAAGGCCGCGCAAGCCACGCGCATCGGCCAGGTCTTCGACGACGCAGCCATGGTCCAGGGCTTGCTGAACTATTTCCTGCAAGCAATCCACTGCGGCGCGCTACAAGCGGGGGAAGTCGAAGCGATAACAGGCCTGACGCAGGAAGAGCTCCGCATAGGCTCCTTTGCGAAGATCCTCGCCCGCCGTTCGGCTTAATGCATGTGGTCGTGAGTGGAAGGCTTTGGATCGCGCGAATTGCTCCGCCCCTTCATCACCAGCATCAGCGGAATGACAGCCACGCAAATAAACGCCATCGTCCGGAAATTATCCACAAACGACAGCATCATCGCCTGGCGCTGCAATTGCGCATAGATCATCCCCTGTGCCTGCGTTGCCGCGTGGACTGCATCGGGCCCCTTCGTCATCATCATGTGCGTGATGCGATAGAGCGCGCTCCGCAAATGCGGATTGGTTCGCTGCAAATTCCCCGAAAGCACATCTTGATGAAACTGCGCCCGCCGGTCCAGCATCGTGGTCACGAAGGAAATCCCCGTGCTCGCGCCGACATTGCGCGCCAGATTGATCAAACCGGACGCATTGTTCATCTTCCCTTTCGGCACGAAATAAAACGCCATCACGTTGATCGGCACGAACAAGAATGCCGTCCCCATCCGCGAAATCGCCCAATCGAACACCATCGACCGACCGCCCGCATTCAGAGCGAGATGCGAGAGCTGAAAAAGCCCCGTAGCCATCACCACCAGTCCCGTCACCACGATCCATCTGGGAGCGAATTTGCTCAGCAGAATTCCCACGAACGGTAAAATCCCAAGCAGCAACAAACCTCCCGGCAGCAGCACCATGCCGCTTTCCATCGCCGTGTAACCCATCAGCGTCTGCATCAGGATTGGAAGCAGCAGTGTGGTGCTATAGAGCACGAAGCCGAGCGTGTACATCATGAATGTCGAAATGGCGAAGTTTCGGTCGCGGAATAAATGCAATTCCACCACCGGATCCTCGACGGCGAGCTCGCGAACGATCAGGCCGATCAGCGCCGCCACGGAGATCACCGTACACCACACGATGAATGGCGACCCGAACCAGTCGTCTCGCTGGCCCTTATCCAGCACGATCTGCAAGAAACCCAATCCCAGACCCAGCAGCCCGAGGCCGATGAAATCGATCTTCACGCCCTGCTTGGCCGTTCCGCGCGACGCGCGCGCCGATTCATGGATCAGCATCGAGATCAGCAGCAGCGAAATCACGCCGATCGGCACGTTCAGCAGGAAAATCCATCGCCACGAATAATTGTCCGTGATCCATCCGCCGAGCGTGGGCCCGATCGTCGGCGCTACCACCACGCCCATGCCGTAAATCGCCATGGCCATGCCTTGCTTTTCGCGCGGAAAGCTATCGACCAAGATGGCCTGCGACACCGGCTGCATTCCCCCGCCGCCGGCACCCTGGATCACGCGAAACAGCACCAGCATCGGCAGCGAAGGCGCCAGCCCGCACAGCAGCGAGCTCAACGTGAAAATGATCACGCATCCGATAAAAAACCTCTTGCGCCCGAATAGCGCGGAAAACCACCCGGTCAGGGGCAACACGATCGCATTGGAAACCAGGTACGACGTCAGCACCCACGTGCTTTCGTCCACTCCTGCCGACAAATTCCCGGCAATGTGCGGCAGAGACACGTTCGCCACGCTCGTATCCAACACTTCCATGAACGTAGCCGCCATCACCGTGATGGCGATCAACCAGGGATTCACATGCGGGACGGAAACGGGACGCGCGGCGTATTCGGCGGTAGCAGCCATCGATTTTTATACGCGGTTTTCAGGGGGCAGGAGCTTCTCGCCCGGCAACACGGATCAGTCGCGCGCGGCCGGCCCGGTAAGCTCGACCAGCGATCCCGATGTCGCCGGCGACCCGCCGTCAAATCTCTGCGGCGCGCGCCAACGATCGACCACCGAAATCTGATGCACGCACGAAACCGTGCATCGCGGCGCGCAACCCTTCTTCGTCAAGAATTCGCGCTGCCGCTGCTCGGCCGTGTAGTCCGCCAGCGGAATCCCCGGATACCCGCGCTGCTGCGAGCAGTAATGGACCAGCCCGTCTTCGCAAATGTACAAATAGCGCGAGCCTGCACGGCACCGCCATACATTGTCGCGCCCCGCGGCGATATTGTGCTGGAAACCGTTCACGCGCGTGAACGACGCCTTGCCCAGCGACATGATTTCCTCAAAAATCTCCCGCTCGCGCGTGCCCAGGGGCTCGAGCTGCCCGTTGCCGTCGTGCAGAATTCCCACCGTGGACGTGAATCCCAGCTCCAGTGCCCGGTGCGCTACCTTCAGCGCGTCCTCGGGGTTTTTCACTCCGCTGCCCAGCACCGAGTTGATGTTCACATGAAACATTGCGTACTCGGCGAGCAACCCTAATTTCTGATCCAGCACCTTCAGGCTCTTCTTCGACACGTCGTCCGGCTGCACGTTGTCGATGCTGATCTGCAAATGCTCCAGCCCCGCGCGATTCAACCGCTCGATCCGATCGGCCACCAGAAGGTAGCCGTTCGTGATCATCCCGGCCAGCATGCCGTTCTTGCGAATCCGCGAAATAATCGCGTCGAGATCGGGGTGCAGCAGCGGCTCGCCTCCGCTGATCGTCACCGCCGCGGTGCCCATGGCGCCCAGCCGGTCGATCCGCCGGAACATCTCCTCGGTCGGCACCGGCTTCGAGAAATCGTCGAACTCGTTGCAGTACGTGCAAGCCAGGTTGCAGCGCCGAATGGGAATGATGTGCACCAGCAGCGGATGCCGCGTCGAAACCAACGCCTTCGCAAGCTTCTGCAGCTCGCGCATCCGCCGACGCACGCCAGCGATCTTCTTGCGGAATTTTTTCCCGGCAGTCACAGTTTTGGCGAAATCCAGGCGCCCGGCTCCCCGCTTTTCGTATTCATCATTATGCCACACAGAGTCTCGTTCCCCGGCCCTAAGCACCGGCGGCGTGCCAGCAAAAAGGCACCCAACCGCCCGGCAGTCCTGCTAGAATTTGCTTTCTTGGGTGCCGTGGGCTAGCTTTTACCGATACAAGCGCAACTTAAGGGAAGCGCAACGAAACCTGCGGCGAGGCTCGTTCCTCAGCGCGCCGGGCGTGACCAACGGGGGCTCAATCGATGGCCGATGTAGTCGCAGAGAAGGTAATCGCCACACTCGCGTCCGTGAAACGCATCCCGGCGGAAGGCATCACCATCGACTCGAACCTCCAGGAAATGGGCATCGACTCCCTCGACGTCTTCACGCTGCTGTTCGAACTCGAAAACGCTTTCAAGATTTCGATTCCCGACGACGACGTGCGCTCCATCAAAACCGTCAACGACATCGTGTTAGGCATCAAGAAGATTCTCGCCGCCGCTCCACCCAGCGCGGCAACCGGCTCGGCCAGCCCGGCGGTGTAACGGATGGCCCCGCGCCGCGTCGCCATCACTGGCCTGGGAATTATTTCAGCGCTGGGCCTCGATCTCTCCGAAAACTGGAAATCTCTCTCCGAAGGCCGCTCCGGCATCGGTCCGCTGGAGGTTCCTGACGTCGCTGGCGTCGGCCTGAAAATGCCGAACGGCGCGCAGGTCCGCGGTTTCGACCCGTTGAAGCATTTCGTCGGCGGCAAGGACGCGCAGCTCGACCGCTTCGCGCAATTTTCCGTGGTCGCCGCGCGCGAAGCGTTCCGCGATTCCAAACTCGAGCTTTCGCCGGAGCAGAAGAAAAACGCCGCGATCGTCTGCGGCTCAGCCGTCGGCGGACAGGCGGCTATCGAATCCGGATTCGAGGACTTGTGGGTCCAGGGCCGCGGCCGTGTTCATCCGCTCACGATCCCTAAGACCATGGCCAACGCCGGCGCCAGCCACATTTCGATGGATCTCGGCCTCGCGGGGCCTGTCTACACCGTTTCCACGGCCTGCTCGTCCGCGAACCACGCCATCGGCCAAGCCTTCCGCCTGGTGCGCGACGGCGATGCCGATCTCGCCGTCACCGGCGGCGCCGAGGCGTTCTTCACCATCGGCATGCTGAAAGCGTGGGAAGCGATGCGCGTGGTCGCGCCGGACACCTGCCGCCCGTTCAGCAAGGATCGTCGCGGCATGATTCTCGGTGAAGGCGGCGCGATGATGATTCTCGAGCCCATGGAATTCGCCCGCGCGCGGGGGGCGAAAATCTACGCGGAAGTCTGCGGCATGGGCATGACCTCCGACGCGCATCACCTGACGCAGCCAACCATCGACGGTCCCGCCCGCGCCATGCGCGGTGCGCTGCGCGAAGGCGGCCTATCGCCCGAAGAAATCGGCTACATCAATGCCCACGGCACCGGCACCGCGGGCAACGACCCGGTCGAGACGAAAGCGATCCACGAGGTCTTCGGCGCGCACGCGAAGAAACTCGCCGTCAGCTCCACAAAATCCATGCACGGCCACGCGCTCGGCGCCGCCGGCGCGCTCGAAGCCATCGCCACCATCCTCGCGCTCTACCACGCCGTCCTGCCGCCCACCGCAAATTTCACCGAAGCCGATCCCGAATGCGACCTCGACTACGTCCCGAATAAGCCGCGCGAACAGAAAGTAGCCGCCGCCCTCTCAAACTCCTTCGCCTTCGGCGGCCTAAACGCCGTAGTAGCTTTCCGCGCCGCCGGCTAATTTTCTCCGTGCCTCGGTGCTTCTCAGCGTTCTACGTCGCCAGCGCTTGCCGTTGCTTTCTCTGTGCTCTCCGCGTTTCGGCAGTGAAATCCGGCAGCGGGAATTAATGCATACAAAACCCGGCTGCGCCATTGCCTTTTCCCCCTCGCGGAATTAAAGTTGACCCTGCTAAGGGTCGACCCAGGGGGAAGGAATGATCAATCGTCGTAAGCTTCTGTCCTTACTAGGCGTATCTCCAGCACTACTAGCCACATCCAACGCATCCGCGGCGGGCGACAAACACAAGAAAGACGCCGCGCCAGCGACACCCCCCGACCCGAAATTTGTCGCGCTAACTCCAAAAGGCACGCCGCCTCCCGTAATGCGCTTCGCCATGGCGCCCCGCACGATCAGCAACCTGGACGGCAAGACGGTCTATCTGGTCGACACCGGTTTCATGGCCGCCGACGTGATGATCCGCGAAGTGGAAGCCTGGATGAAGCAGAACATGCCGAGCATCACAACCGTCTCGCGCAGAAAAGCCGGCACCTATCCCGAGGACGATCCCAAGCTGTGGGCGGAGATCAAAGCCAATGCAGCAGCCTGCATCATGGCCATTGGGCATTGAGGCGGCTGCACACCAGCGACCGTGAGTCACTGCGTGACGATGGAGAAGATGGGCGTCCCCAGCGTTCCGATTATCACCAAGGCGTATCTCGATCTCGCGAAATCCACGGCAGCCCAGCGCGGCATGCCAACTCTGCGAATCGCCTACACCGTGCACCCGATATGGGGCCTCACCGCTGAACAAGTCCGCGCGTTTCTCGACACCAACGATCCGATCAGCAATCGGCCGTTCATGAAAGAAGTGATCGATGGCCTCACCGCGCCATTGAACGCCGAGGACGAAAAAACCGGATTGCAGCCCGTCTCGCCCGGCCCTGCGACGTTCGGCCCGGACACGCTGGACAATCTCCAGGCCTACTTCATGAACAATCAGATGACGGATTACATGCCGATCGTCGTGCCCACCGAGGCGAAAGTGGCCGAAATGTTGAAAGGTACCAGCCACAAGCCGGACGAAGTCGCGGGCCGCACCGGCCGCACGGCGAACGGCGCGTACGAATACACGGTGAAGCAGGTAGCGGTGAACGCCGTGATGGCCGGATGCGACCCGTCGTATTTCCCCGTCGTGCTCGCGTTAGCAGCTTCCGGTGAGCTTGCGCTCGGCGGTTCCACCACATCCTTCGGCTACGCCATGGTGATCAATGGCCCTATTCGCGAAAAGCTGAACATGAACTACGGCATCGGCGCGCTCAGCGGCTTCGCTCAGCCGAACGCGACGATCGGCCGCGCGTGGTCGCTGCTCGGAAAAAATCTGGGGCCCGGGTCCGTACCCGGCGACACCTACTGGGGCGGCCAGGGGAACAACATCAACTACAATAACTGCGTGATCGTCGAAGACGAAAAGAACTCGCCGTGGACTCCGATGAGCGTTCAGAAGGGATTCAAACCCGGAGAAAACGTCGTGAGCGTCTTCAGCGGCTGGGACATGCGCATGGGACACGGAGCCAAGGGCGCCGGCTCACCCGAGCCCAAGTTCGACGAGCAGATCGGCAGCATGTTCGCGACGCTCGCCCGCATGTTCAACTGCGTCGTGGTGCTGGACCCGCTGACCGCGAGCGCGCTCAAGGATCAGGGTTACGACACGAAAGAGAAATTGCAGCAGTATCTCTGGAAAACCTATACCGTCACGGCAAAGGAATATCGCGAATCGTTCCTGGCGCACGTCTGGATCTACCCGCGCGCACTGAAGGGCGAAGAGCCCATGGCCAGCTGGTGGAAGCTTCCCGACGACGCGCCGGTCCCGATGTGGCCGAAGGCCGACAACATCGAGCTTGTCGTCTGCGGCGGCCAAACCAACGCCTTCTTCCAGGTCGCCAACATGAACTACGGCCGCAGCTTCAGCATCGACAAGTGGATGTGATCATCCGACAGGAGCGGTCACTCTGAAGAGAGCGTTTGTTCGCCTTGGAAGATATATCTGTTCCGATTAGAGCGTCGATCTGGCGTCTCCGATGATGTAGACGGAGGAACACTGCTAGAGCAGTTTCTTCGTCCTGCCGTCCTAAGCAATCGTCGTCATGTACTATTCTGGTATTCGAAAAGCTCTTGGCGGGTAGGCGAATTCAAGGCGACTATACGCGCCAAGGTGAGTAAGCAGGTTCAATTCGAGGAGATAGGAGGGTGGTCGGAGTTAAAACTCGAGATCCTCAAGAAATATGCAGATGCGTACTCGAGAATCCTGTCAGCCAAAAGGCAGCTCCCATTTTTCCATGTTGATGTCGACGCTTTCGCCGGAGCGGGCAAGCATCTTTCGAGAGCGAGCCACGAGCTGGTTCCTGGAAGCCCGCTTAACGCACTGGCCGTCCAGCCCCAATTTCGAGAGTTTCACCTAATCGACATCGCGAGCGAAGGTCGCGAATCGCCGCATTTCTGCGCGACAATGAAACCGAATAGAAACACTCGCAACCCGCAGAAAACAAACGATGGGCGTCAAGTCTAATCGACAATAAAACGGGGAGTACGCGAGCTGAAAAAGTAGCGCTAGAACAAACGCGACAGGAGCGGAAGGATCATGCTGCCGTTGCCGAGCCAGCCCTGGGGGACGATTTCCCAGGTGCGGGTCAGTTCGTCGGAGCAGGACAGCGTGATCATGATCCCGAGCCAGAAGAAGCCGGCGATGATGATGACGCGTGTGAGGCCGGTGGCATATTTCACGTGCATGAAGAAGAGGACGACCAGGATCATCTTGCAGAAGGCGATCACGAGCGCCACGACAGTGTTCCATTTGCCGAGGTCGATATAAGCGACCCAGGTGGTAACGCCCGTGCCGATCATCAGCGCAAGAAACACCAGCAGATACGTGCTGATGGGAACAATGTGTTCGGTATGTGTGCCGTGTTCGCCGTGATCCGACATTGGTCGAAGCTCCCTTTAGTAACGCCCGCCGATCAGATACAGCAGCGGGAACAGGAAAATCCACACGATATCGACGAAGTGCCAGTACAAGCCGCTGATTTCAAGCGGTGAATAGTACTCGGACGAGAATTTGTCCCGCGCGGTCATGATCACCAGCACGGTAAGGATGCCTAGGCCCACGACCATATGGATCGCGTGCAATCCGGTCATGAAGAAGTAGAAGCACATGAACATCTTCACACCGGGCGCGTGCGGACCGTTGTAAAACCAGTGCACGCCGGGAATCAAGCCTTCCGTCCAATCCCGATACCATTCGAAGCGCAGTTTGATGGCGATGAACGCCGCGCCCAGGATCATGGTGAGGATCAGCCAGAAGATGATCGTTCCCTTTTTCTTGCCGGTCTGCGCAGAGCGGATAGCGAGAGCCATGGTCAAGCTGCTGAAGATCAGGACGGCCGTGTTCGTGGCGCCGAATTTGACGATCAGCTGGTGGCTGCCCTGTACAAAAGACGGAAGGTGCAGCAAGCGGTAGATGATGTACGACGTGAACATGCCGCCGAAGAACAGGATCTCGGTGACCAGGAACGTCCACATGCCCAGGCGGCCGGCATCGCGCTGTTGTTCGATGTCCTCGAATTGATGCGCGAATCCCTGAGGATGCGCGCCGTGGGCTAGTTCAGACACTGCTGGCTCCTGAGCCGTAGTTGTAGGCGTCTTCGGTCACGATCGGAATTTTCTCGAAATTTTCCGTCAAGGGCGGCGATTGAATCGTCCATTCGAGACCCTTGGCGCCCCACGGATTCGGTCCCGCAGGCGGGCCATAGCGCATCGACCAGATCAGATAGATCAGAGGGATTACGTAGCCGATGCCCAGAATCGAGGCGCCGGCGGACGACATCACGTTCAGCACCTGAAATTCCTGCGGGTAGATCGCATAGCGGCGCGGCATCCCCAGGTAGCCGAGAACGAATTGCGGGAAGAACGTGAGGTTGAACCCGAGGAAGATAATCGCCGCAGCGATGCGCGCCCAGAGATCGGGATACAGCCTCCCGGTAATCTTCGGCCACCAGAAATGCAGGCCACCCATGTAGGCCATCACCGCGCCGCCGACCATCACGTAATGGAAGTGGGCGACGATGAAATAGGTGCCGTTCAGGTGCACGTCCGTGGCAAGCGATGCCAGGAACAAGCCGGTGAGGCCGCCAATGGTGAACAGGCCGATGAAGCCCAGAGCGTAGAGCATCGGGGCTTCGTAAGAGATCGAGCCCTTGTACAGCGTGGCGGTCCAGTTGAAAACTTTGACGGCCGAGGGAATCGCAACCAGGAAGCTGAGGACCGAGAACACCAGGCCGGCGTAGATCGACTGGCCGGTGACGAACATGTGGTGGCCCCAGACGATGAAGCTGATAATCGCGATGGACAAGCTTGAAAACGCGACGAAAGCGTAGCCAAAAATTTTCTTCCGTGAGAACGCGGTGATCAGCTCGCTGACCACGCCCATGCCCGGCAGAATCATGATGTACACGGCGGGGTGTGAATAGAACCAGAAAAGGTGCTGGAACAGCAGAGGATCGCCGCCGACGGCCGGATCGAAGATACCGACGTGCAGGATGCGCTCCATGCCGAGCAGGAAGAGCGTGATAGCGATGACCGGCGTCCCGAGGACGAAAATCAAGCTCGTGGCGTACAAGGCCCAGATGAAGAGCGGCAGGCGGAACCAGGTCATGCCGGGGGCACGCATCTTGTGAATGGTGACGATGAAATTCAAGCCGGTGAGGATGGAGGAAAATCCAGCGACGAACACGCCGAGCGCCACGATGGTGACGTTGGTATGCGAATACGTGCTGCTGTAGGGCGGATAGAACGTCCAGCCGGTGTCGACGCCGCCGGAAAGCGTGGCGAAGAGAGCGAGCGACGCGCCGGTGATGAAAATGTACCAGCTCATCAGGTTGAGCCTGGGGAAGGCCACGTCGCGCGCGCCGATCATCAGCGGGATCAGGAAGTTTCCGAGCGTCGCAGGAATCGACGGCACCAGGAAGAAGAACACCATGATGATCCCGTGCGTCGAGAACATCTTGTTATAGGTTTCCGGCTCGAACAGGGCACCCTGCGGCTCGGTCAGGTGCAGGCGCATGAGCACCGCGGCCATGCCGCCGACAAAAAACATGAGCGTGATCGATCCGAGGTAGAGAAGTCCGATGCGCTTGTGGTCCAGCGTGAGCAGCCAGGACCGGATGCCGTAGGTCGCGTTGAGATAATTGACGCGCGGTTCGGTAGGGGCTTCGTGGAGTTCCGCAACTGCCGTACTCATTTGCCGTTGATCCTTTCTTCCGCGCCGAGCGACTTCACGTAGGCGATC
>Ga0209007_1000272_pt1 | contig 25646 bp, 20 predicted proteins | sample JacPinW_OM1H0_O2_FD_187961 | JGI IMG/M metagenome (GOLD analysis project Ga0209007, IMG submission 187961) | Forest soil microbial communities from Algoma, Ontario, Canada - Jack Pine, Ontario site 1_JW_OM1H0_O2 (SPAdes) (version 2) | ecosystem: Environmental > Terrestrial > Soil > Boreal... | reverse complement strand
AAGAGGAAGGTGCAGTCGGAAGACATCATCAAGGAAATCAAGAAGCACAGCTACTACATGAAGCCGGGGGAAAAGCGTCGAGCCAAACAGGCCCTCTCGCGTAAGCGTCTCCGTAAAAAGCAGCGGCGTGAGCAAGACTAGGCAACCGCATCACTTCAGTCTTTCCATTCAGCTTCGAGCCAGCGGGCGAGACAAGGCCGCAATAATTGGCGGCAACTTGTACGCCCGCGGGCTGCGGGCTGCGCCGATGCCTGCCCCGAGCGAACCCGGCCCCCGGAGCAGCGTATGGAATACCATGACAAGGTCCTGAAGTGCGCCGATTGTGGGGCGGAATTCGTCTTCACGGCCGGCGAGCAGATGTTTTTCGCGGACAAGGGGTTTAAGAACGAGCCGAAGCGCTGCAAGGCCTGCAAAGCGAATCGGGCACAGGGAACGGAGGCAGGCTCAGGAAGCGTACAGCGCGTAGAAACAAAAACGGTCTGCTCGCAGTGCGGGAAAGAGACGACCGTTCCTTTCAAGCCCACACAGGGGCGCCCGGTATACTGCCGGGAATGTTTTCAGCACCGGCGTACTGTCGGCTCGGCTGGCGCAACGGCGTAGCGATATCGATCGCGTCGCGGCAATGCGCTGCGAGAAATAAGCACTTAATACAGGCACGCTGCGGCGGGAGTGTTTCCCGCGAGCGAAGGCGGACGAGCTGCCAAGCGGCAGCCGTTGCCTGGCCGAATCGGTGGCCTCGTCATCATTTGGAATTTCCTCCAGTAAGATCCCGCGCGTAGCCATGTTGCGGGATCCGCCGCCGAACCAGCGCGACGCTTCGTGGCGCTGGAATACCATGCGGATTGCGTGGTATTTTAGGCGCCCAAATTTCAGCAGGCGGGATGATTCGGCCATGGCGAGCTCGAATACTTCTCGCGATTCCACGATGAATCGCAGGTTCTTGCACAGACTCCACCGTTCCATCGGTTCACCCCACGTGCGTCTCGCCGTAGGCGATGGCGATCCCTATCCCGCGGATGCGACGGACGCGCTGGCGACCGTGCGAATCGACGGTTTGCGGACGCTCGTTTCGCTGGTTTTGAATCCCGAGGTTGGCTTTGGCGAGGCCTACAGCGACGGACGGATTGAGGTCGAGGGCGATCTGGTTCAGTTGCTGGAAACGGTCCTGGAGTCGATGCCGGAGGGCGGGCCGAGCCGGTGCGCGCGATTATTTTCCCGGTGGTTGGATTGGGTGCAAGCAAATACTCTGCGCGGTTCAGCAAAGAACATTCATCACCACTACGACCTCAATGTCGATTTTTACAAACTGTGGCTTGATTCCCGTCTGGTTTACACCTGCGCGTATTTTCCGGACGAGGCAAAAACACTGGAACAGGCGCAGCTGGCGAAGATGGATCACGTGTGCCGAAAAATAAGGCTGCAGCCGGGCGAGCACGTGGTGGAGGCGGGCTGCGGCTGGGGCGCGCTGGCGCTGCATATGGCGCGGCATTACGGCGCGCGGGTGACGGCGTTCAACATTTCTCATGAGCAAATTCAGGTGGCCCGCGAACGGGCGCGCAAAGAAGGCCTCGATGGCCAGGTCGAGTTCGTCGAGGATGACTACCGGAACATCACCAGGCGATACGATGCGTTCGTCTCGGTGGGAATGTTGGAGCATCTGGGCGCGGAGAATTACGAAGCGCTGGGAGGGGTGATTCAACGGACGATCGGCGACACGGGGCGCGGCCTGCTGCATTTCATCGGGCGCAAGCGGCCGCATGCCTTCAGCCCGTGGATTCGAAAGCGGATTTTCCCGGGGGCGTACGCGCCTTCGCTGGCGGAATCCCTCGGCGTGCTCGAGCCGTGGGACTACGCCGTGCTGGACGTCGAGAATCTGCGCATGCATTATGCGCGGACGCTGGAATGCTGGCTGCGGCGTTATGAGAATGCGTGGAATGACGTGGTGAAGATGTTCGGCGAGAATTTCGCGCGGACCTGGAGATTGTATCTGGCGGGATCGATCGCCGCGTTTCGCGCCGGCAACCTGCAGCTTTTCCAGATCGTGTTCGCAGGCGAGCAATGCCGGCAGATCCCGTGGACGCGGGCGTATTTATATTCTGAACAGGACGACGAGAACAGCCCATGGATTCGTGCGATCTCCTGATCGTCGGCGGAGGGCCGGCCGGCTCGGCGTGCGCGTCAAAAGCGGTGCGCCGCGGACTCGATACGGTCATTCTCGATAGAAGCGTTTTCCCTCGGCACAAGGTTTGTGGCGGGTGGATCACTCCGGTAGTCCTCCAAGAGCTTCAGATCGATGTGCGCGACTACGCGGCGGGCCGCACGCTTCAGCCCCTCACCGGATTTCGCACGGGCTGCATCGATTCCCCTGGCGTTGAAACACGCTACGGCAAAACGATCAGTTACGGAATCCGCCGGTGCGAGTTCGACGATTATCTTTTGCGACGCAGCGGCGCCCGACTGCGGCTGGGCGCCAGCCTGACAAGGCTTGAGCGGTCTGCGGACGGATGGATCGTGAATGGCGAGATACGGGCGCGGATGATCGTCGGCGCGGGCGGGCATTTCTGTCCGGTGGCGCGGTATCTGGGAGCGGATGCGAGAAAGGAAATCGCGGTGATTGCGCAGGAGGCGGAGTTCGAAATGGAGGTCCGGGAAAGCGCGGCCTGCGCGATTCGCGAGGACGTGCCGGAGCTTTACTTCTGCCGGGACATGCGCGGCTATGGGTGGTGCTTTCGGAAGGGCGATTATCTGAATATCGGGCTGGGCCGGCTGGACGCGCGCGGGCTGCCGAAGCACGTGTCGGATTTTGTCGAATTCCTGAAGAGCACGAAACGGATCGGATTCGACTTGCCCGCTCCGATGCAGGGGCATGCGTACCTGCTGTTGCGCGACATTCGCAGCCGGATCGTGGACGACGGGGTGCTGCTCGCGGGAGACGCGGCCGGCGTCTCGTACTCGCAAAGCGGCGAGGGGATTCGCCCGGCGATCGAATCGGGGCTGATTGCCGCCGATGTGGTGCTCGAGGCAGACGGAAATTACGGCGCGGCGAGTCTTGGTCACTACGCGACGCGTTTGCGGGAACGATTCGGGAATCCGCGCGGAGATCTGGCTACGGAGGTTGGGCGGCGGATGCCGGTGAGTCTGCTGAGCGCCATTTCGCGGCAACTGATGGCGAGCCGATGGTTCTCGCGGCACGTGGTGCTCGACCGCTGGTTTCTTCACGTCGACGTACCAGCGCTGGAGTCGGTCGAGGGGGCCGGAGCAAAGTCTCATGCGAGCGCGGCCTGAAGATTCACTGGGCAGAGTTCAGATCGTTTGAAAGCGGATTTATTCCGTAACGAAGACCTTGCGTTTCTTGCTGACCTGCGATTTTTCGTCAAACCACACTTTGCATTGCGTATTCGATTCGTCGATGGTCCACACATGCTCGGAGGCAGCGCCTTCGCTGAAAGTAAGGTTCTGCTGATGGAGCAGATCGCGAATCTTCGCCTGGGCGTCGCCGACCGAAATCGAATCGCAAACCGATGCCGAGCGCACGTTCAATCGCGCGGCGGGAATTGCCGGCATGTCGCCACCGGCAGAGGGTGGCACGCCGGTGTCCGATATTTTCGTTCGCCACATCTGGACGCCATTGGCGCGGTAGGCCTGGATGTAGCCGCCGTCGTCGCACTGCGTCTGCTGGTAGTAGGCGATGCCGGCGGTATTCGGAAGCGCCGGCGTGATTTTCACGGACTGGCAGCCCTGGATGTCGCCCGACCGCCACAGAGTGGAGCCGGGAGGGAGCCGATCACCATGGGCCACCGTGACCGTGGCTTCCGCTGAGCCGTCGGCGCTTCTCCCGTCAACGTGGTAGTCGCCCGGCTCCTTCGCCACGATCGTGAATTCGTCTCCATCGCGAGTCCAGAAAGCGTCTGGGTCGGAAACGTGCCAGGCGATGTGGTTCACCATGTGGCCGGCCTGGTCGATCACGCGAAACGATGCCGACTGGCCGACCAGCAGCGTTACGCTGGAGGGAGTGATCCTGACGAACAGCGGCGCTTGGGCCGGCGATGGAGCAGCGAATGAGAGCGGAACGGCCGAGGAAACAAGCGCCGACGCCGTCCACCGGATGGTTCGACCCATCATTCGTTCATCTTTAAGCGCAAAAACGACCGGGTCAATGTGACCAGAGCAATGTGTAACCTTCTGAGTAAACAGCGCGGCAAACCTTGCGCGAGGTACGTCCGCTGATTTGACCCTATGCGAGAGGCGAGCCTAAAATTGATGGGGAGTGGAGGCTGACTTTGATCGATGAAAAAGGTGTGCGCGACTATCTGCGGCGAGCCCTGGGCTGGCACGAGGCGCACGTGGATTGGCTCAAGGCGGTTTCAGGGATTCCCGAGAAACTGCGTGGCAAGCGGCCGAAGGGAGCGGAGCATTCGCCTTGGGAACTGCTCGAGCATATGCGCCTTGCGACCTGGGACATCTACGAGTTCTGCAAGGACCCTAAGCACGCGTCGCCGAAATGGCCCCAAGGGTACTGGCCGAAGAAACCGGCGCCGCCGAACGCGGCTGCCTGGGACAGGAGCGTTCATGCTCTGCAAAAGGACCTGGAGGCGATGGGCAAGCTCGTGACGGACCCGCAGACGGACTTGCTGGCGCCGATTCCGCGCGGAGATGGCCAGACCATCCTGCGGGAAGTCCTGCTGATCGCCGATCACAATGCCTACCATCTGGGGCAGCTCGTGCTGGTCCGCCGGCTGCTGGGTTGCTGGCCGGAAAACTGAACCGCACTTCCGCCCGAGTCCGCCGTTTCAGGAACCCTAGAATTGATACAATAGCGGTCGCCACAAATCAGAAGCTGAGGGATAGGTAAGGTATGAGTCGGGAACAGGCAATCGCGGAATCCGCATCTTCCACTACGCAGCAGGACCGCCTCTGGGAATCGTTTCGCCGCTGGGGATACATGCAGGCCAGCCTCGATCCGCTGGGTGATCTGGAACCGGCGCCGATGCCGGAGCTGGACGGCTGGGGACCCGAGGCGGATACCGCACGGCGCGTTTATTGCGGCAGCATCGGCGTGGAATTCATGGACATTCCGGACCGCGAGAAACGCGCCTGGATCCAGCAACGCATGGAATCGGATGCGCCGAAGCCGGACCGGGACCGAATTCTCGATCTTCTGATTCGCGCGGATATCTTCGAGCAGGTTTTGCAGACGCGCTATCTGGGCACGAAGCGGTATTCGCTGGAAGGCGAAAGCGCGCTGATTCCGCTCCTGGACTCGGTCCTGAGCGCGGCGTCCGATCAGGGCGCGGAAAAAGCGATGCTGGCGATGAGCCATCGCGGGCGGCTCAACGTGATGGTGCATACCGTGGGGCGCGCGGCGGCGGACGTGTTCGCGCGATTCGAGGACGTGGACCCGCGGAGCACGCTGGGCAGCGGCGACGTGAAATATCACATGGGCGCGACGGGAGCTTTCCACTCGGCGAATGGACGCGAAGTGGAAATTCATCTGGTTTCGAATCCAAGCCATCTGGAAGCAGTCGATCCGGTGGTGATCGGGCGGACGCGCGCGAAGCAACAACGGCGCGGCGAAAACGGGCGGCGGCGCGTGGTAGCGGTCGTGATGCACGGAGACGCGGCGTTCGCAGGCCAAGGCATTTGCGCCGAGGTTCTGAACATGGCAGGCGTCGAGGGGTTTGCGGTCGGCGGCTCGGTTCACATCATTGTGAACAACTTGATCGGCTTTACGACCGCTCCAAGGGACGGCGGGTCGTCCCGTTACTCCTCCGATCTGGCCAAGCGCCTGCCCATCCCGATTTTCCACGTGAACGCAGAGGATCCCGACGCGGTGGTGCGCGTGGGCAAGATGGCGCTGGATTACCGGTACCAGTTCGAGACGCCCGTGATGATCGATCTGATCGGCTACCGGCGCCACGGGCACAGCGAAGTGGACGATCCGACGATCACGCAGCCGTTGCGCTACCGCAAGATCGAGGCGCATCCGGAGCTGTGGAAGATTTACGCGGAGAAGACCGGCGTCGACCCCTCGCCGATGGTCGAGCGCGTCCGCGACGATCTCGACGCAGCCCAAAAAGAGGCCCAGGAAATTGAGAAGAGCCCGCAGATGCGGAAGCTGCCGCGGTATTGGGGCGCGTTTCGCGGAGGGAAGTACGATCCTTCACTCGAAGTTCCCACGGCGGTTGCCGCCGATTCGCTGACGATGATCGGCGAAACGCTGGCGAGCTATCCGGAGGGATTTCACGTTCACCCCAAGGTGAAAAAGCTGCTGGAGCAGCGCCGGGAAATGGCGCAGGGCAAGCGCGCGATCGATTTCGGAATGGCCGAGGCGCTGGCTTTTGGCTCACTGTTGCACGAAGGCGTGCCGGTGCGGCTGACGGGGCAGGACAGCAGGCGCGGCACGTTCAATCAGCGGCATGCGGCGCTGATCGATGTGGAAACGGAAGAGGAGATTGTGCCGCTCGCGGGGCTGGTCGAGGAACCGGCGTTCTGCGAAATCTACAATTCGCCGCTTTCCGAAGCGGGCGTGATGGGATTCGAGTACGGATTCAGCCGCGATTATCCCGAGGCGCTGGTGCTGTGGGAAGCGCAATTCGGCGATTTCGCGAACGGCGCGCAGATCATCATCGACCAGTTCATCGCGGCGAGCGAGGACAAGTGGAATCTGCTGTCGGGCATCGTGCTGCTGCTGCCTCATGGGTACGAAGGGCAAGGCCCGGAGCATTCCAGCGCCCGGATCGAGCGGTTTTTGCAGCTGGCGGCGCGCGACAACATCCAGATTTGCCAGCCTTCGACGGCCGCACAGTATTTCCACTTGCTCAGGCGGCAGGCGCTGCGCTCGTGGCGAAAGCCTTTGATCGTGTTCACTCCTAAGAGCATGTTGCGCAATCCCGCGGCGTCGTCGCAGCTCGCGGAGATGGCTGGCGGACGTTTTCAGACCGTGATTCCGGATGCGGGCGACGGGTCGGCGGATCGCGTGCTGCTGTGCACCGGAAAAATCGGCCATGAGCTGGTCGCGGAGCGGAAGCGGCATCCGGAAAACGCTCCGGCAATCGTTTTTGTGGAGCAGCTCTACCCGCTGCCGGAAGCGGAATTGACCGCCGAGATGGACCGCCACGCGAACGCGCGGGAATTCGTGTGGGTGCAGGAAGAGCCCGGCAACATGGGGGCGCATGAATTCATGGTTCCTGAATTGAAGCGCCTGGCGCGCCAGCGCTCGGTGCTTTCAGTCAATCGATCTTCCGCTGCGAGCCCTTCGACCGGGTCGCACAAGGCTCACGAGATGGAGCAGAAGACGCTGGTGTCGCTGGCCTTTGGCGTGTAATTCCACCACGCACCGAGCACCCGCTTCGTATTAGACCCTCGAAAGAATCAGGCTGTGGCCGGTGGCCATGGGCCGCACGTCGTTGGATGAAAACCCCGCGTTCTGAAACATCTTGCGATATTCTGCGGCGGTGTAGGCATCGCCGTTGCGCGTCGTCCCGAGCATGGTCATCGCGAACCCTGCCGAGCGGACGGGCGTGATCCGATCTTCGTTGGGAACAAAGTCAAGCGTGACGACCAGTCCGCCGGGAGCGAGAGCGGCGCGAAGCTTGCGTAGTAGCGCTTCGTTCGTAGGCGGATCGAAATGATGCAGGAAGTTCGTGATTAAAATGACGTCATAGCCCGTGCCAAGTTCGATGTCGAACGCGCTGCCGGGCAGGCCATGAACTCGCGATTCGACGCCCGCCGCGCGCGCGTTTTCCATGGCCAGTTCAAGCACCGGCGCCCAATCCTGCGCGAAAATCTGAGCGTTCCGATTGCGTTCCGCGACGGTGATGCCGTACGTGCCGTGTCCTGCGGCGAGGTCGAGCACCTTCCATTTCTTTCCAGCCGCGGCATCGATCAATCCAGCCATTTCCTCAGCCGCGGGGCGCATCATGGGCGCCATGGACCGCGCGAATTCGACCCAGATCGGATTTTCGGGCGAGACGGAGCCTTCGCCTCCGAGTGGCGGCTCGCCGCTGCGGATCGCGTCGGCCAGATGCATGAAGCCCGTGACCACCTCGGGGAGCGTGAGGAAACCGGCCGTCGAGGCCATCGAGGTGGGCGAGCGACGGTCGAGGAAAGCTGCCGATTCGGGCGTCAGTGCGTAGCGGAGGTCCTGCTTGGTAAGAAAGCCGATGATCGCAAGATAGTCGCAGAGAATCCGAAGGCCACGCTCGGTGGCGTGGCAGCGCGCCACCAGTTTCGTGATCGTATCGTCGCCTTCGCCGATGGCCGTGAATATGTCGAGATCGATTCCCGCACGCAGCGCGGCCGTGTTCTGATACGCATTCAGCGTGTGGTAGATGAGTTGCGGATTCGGTTTTGGGCCGCCCGTCGGCATGGCCATGATAGTCCCTTTCCGCTGCGGAATCATTTCACCGCGTGCGCTTCGGAATTTTCGGCGAAGCACCAGTGAACGAACTCGGGAGTGTAGCGCGACGTGAGGGATGCGGGAATGTCCGATTCGGCGAGGCGCTGGAAATCGAATCGGATGCGGCCCTTACGATCGACGGTCCCGAGCAGGAATCCATAGACATCGGTCATAGCGGCATGCGCTTGCCCGGCCTCGGGAGGTAATTTGTAACGGACGGCGCCGGCCGTCCCGATGATCCATCCCGGCAAAACGCCACCGTGTGTGCGCCAGTAGGAGGTGTTGAATGTGCCGTCCATGAAGTAATGCGAGTGGCTCGCGAGCACGTAAACCTCTTGGTGATTTTTCTTCCGCGCCTTCAGCAGATCAGCGTACACGCGGAGACCGCTCTCTGTGCCGCCCTCGGATTCGTCCATGGCGTGGTTTTTCGAAAGGCTTTCTGGCAGGGCCTCGTGCATGCCGACGACGAGCGTGTGAATCTGTGGATTGGACGCGTCGCGCTCGAGTGTTTTTTCGAACCAACCCACCTGCTCCGAGTCGAACTGATCCTTCGTGGCGTTGTCCATATTGATGAAATCGACTCCGCGCTCGATCCAGTGGTAGTAGGTCTTCGGTTGCAAATCGGTGGGATCGTCGCGCAATCGCTGCGTGCGCAGGCTTGGCAGGTCGAGTTGCTTCGAGAATCGCGCGACGAACGCGTCGTGATTTTTCGGAGGGACGGTTTCATGGTTACCAATGCCGAGATAAAAAGGAATGTCGCCGAATGCGGCGATCTGGTTCCGGGTGAAATCGTCCCAGGCCATATCTAGGTACTCGGCCTTGGTGAGCGGTTTGGCGAGATACTCGGGCTGATGGCTGATGTCCTCATCGACGCCGGAGATTTTGCGCAGGTCGCCGAGATGCCAGTAGAACTCCGCGCCCGATTGCCTTACGCTCGCGGCGATGGCAGGCATCACTACGTCGCCGCAATTCCGGGAGTCTCCAGAGGCGGCAAATTTCCAGACTCCCGACTGCGCAAATGCCGGCAGAGCCGAGGCCATCACGAGTAGCAGCGCCGCCGAAACAGTCTGACCGGGCCGAATCATGAGTTCTCCGGAAAAAACGCTTCACCGCGCCAAATTCGGGGGGCGCGGCGCCCGCCATTGTCCCGCGGCAGCCCGGCGATGGCAACCCACGCTAACGCCTTAGCGTCAGCGGGCGTTCAACTTTCACGAAATCGAAACGATCACACGTTACAATGAGTGACGAAATGCCTGTGAAACGCATCCTGGTGGCGGAAGATGATGCTACGACGCGGCAGTGGATCGTCGGGATTCTGCGGGCCGAGAAGTTTGCGGTTACCGCCGTGGCCGATGGCCGCGCCGCACTGCAAAAGCTGCGGCAATCGAAGTTCGACCTCGTCGTGCTCGACGTCTGGATGCCCAAGATGAATGGGCTCGACGTGCTGGCCGCGATGCACCGAAAAAAGGCCCCACCGAAGGTAATTGTGATCACGTCGGACGACACGCCCGGCACGTTGTTGGCAGCCGTGCGTGAGCAAGCCCACAACTATCTGGCGAAACCCGTCGAACGGCAGACGCTGTTGACGCTGGTGTGCGAGTCGCTAGGCCAGAAATCGAAAGTACCGCCGATCGAAGTGATCTCCGCTCGGCCGGAGTGGGTGGAACTGCTGGTTCCTTGCTCGATGGATTGCGCGACACGCCTGGAAAATTTCATGATGCAGCTGGAAGCCGGTCTTTCCGAAGAGGTGCGTAATTCGGTGGCGCAGGCTTTCCACGAGCTACTGATGAACGCGATCGAATGGGGCGGCAAGCTCAATCCCAAGCGCAAAGTTCGCATTTCCTATCTTCACGCGAAACGCATGCTCCTGTACCGCATCGCTGATCCCGGTCCCGGATTCAAATTCGCCGATTTGGACCACGCCGCAATCACCCATGTGAATTCAATTGAGCATGGCTTGATTCGAGAGAAAAAGGGCCTGCGCCCCGGCGGGTTTGGTCTCATGTTGGTACAGGCGAAAGTAGACGAGCTGCTCTACAACGAAGCTCAGAATGAAGTTGTGTTCGTGAAGTATCTCGACTGACTAGGTCGGTCGTTTTCGACCCCTTCCTGGCGGCCCGAAGCGCCGATTCTCGCAGCTAGTACGTCGGTAACATTGACCCATCACGCTTCCTTCGGCTAACTTGCATTTAGTGGAATCTAATAGGTTTAGGAGCCGCGTAGGAACCCCTGGATGGGGGAGGATCTGAAGGACTAAGGAATGTTGACAGCCGGAATCATTGCCGCGGCATCGCTTGTGGCGCTTTTGCCGCTGTTCGTGTCCTATTGCGGCACGGTGCTGTCGTCCGCGCGAAGCGAGCCGCTTTCGGAGCGCGTATCGACGCTGATTGGCTCCTGCGATGCAGACTTGGCGGCGCAAGATTTTGACCGCGTGTTACAGCTCGTGCGCCTCTGCCCCGAGCATGAGGCCGACCGCGTCGGCGTGGGTGCGGTGACGATTTACTATCGCGCTTTGCAGGCTGGCGGGCGTTTGTGCGGCGGACTTTCGCCCCGCCTCGCGGATTGGACGGAGCGCGAATGCGGGGATTGCGCGCATTTTGCGGCGATGGTTCTGGATCGATGCATCTCGTCCAGCCGCAGTCTTTTCACGCGGCAGGCCAGCGATCCTCTCTAGCTTCCCGTCGTCCGCTCGACCTCGCTCCGTCTCGCTGCTAACATTACGCTTGTGAAATCGCTCGAAAATCGCCTGTTACGGACCATCCGGCGGGGACGAATGCTTGCGCCCGGGGATCGGGCGGGTGTGGCCGTGTCGGGCGGCGCCGATTCGGTCGCGCTGCTGCGATTGCTCGAAAACCTGCGGGAGCGCCTCGGTGTCAAACTCCTTGTCGTGCATTTCGACCACTCGCTACGCGCCGCGGAATCGGATGCGGACGCACGATTTGTGGAGGAACTCGCGGCCGAGCGCGGGATGGAATGTGTCGTCGGCCGGGAAGACGTTGCTGCTCGGGCTGCGTCTAACAAGTGGAATCTGGAAGATGCGGCGCGGCGGTTACGTTATGCGTTCTTCGAGCGTCTGGTAACCGAGGGGCGAGCGACGCGGGTCATGGTAGCGCATACCGCGGACGATCAGGCGGAAACAGTGCTGGCCCATATTTTTCGAGGAACAGGCCCGACGGGTCTTGCGGGAATTTATCCGGCCCTAGGAGCCGTAGCGCGACCTCTACTGCAGGAGCGCCGCGAGGACTTGCGGAAATATCTTCGCGGGCTCGGGCAAGGGTGGCGTGAGGATGCGACCAACCGCGACCTGACGAGGCAGCGCGCGCGGATTCGCGAACAGTTGCTGCCGTTGCTCGAGCGGGAATATTCGCCGGGAATCGTAAATCGGCTTTCCGGACTTGCCGGGCTGGCGCGCGAGGAGGAAATTTTCTGGAGCGCGCTGGTCGAGGATCGTTTCCGGGCGCTGGTCCGGAGCGGGTTGGGAAGATTCGCAGTTCGGATTTCGGCGCTTCTGGCGCCGCTCGATATTTCGGCCTTTGCGCGAGACGACGACAGCAGCGCGCTTCGGGCTTTGACGGAGCGGCTGGTTCGGCGAATTTATCGCGAGCTCCGCGGCAGGGCAGCGGGACTGAGTTCGAAGCACGTGGCGCAGGTCGTTCGGCTGGCTTCGGCGTCCTCGAGCGGGCGGCGCGCCGAGCTCCCCGGCGAGATTTTGGTGGAGCGAAACTTTGACGAACTGGTTTTTTGCCACGCGAGCGCCCGCAGCCGGCCGCGCGTTCGTCGCGAAACCGAATTTGCACAGAATGCGTACCGATATGTAGTGAGCTTGCCAGCGCACGGGAGCGCGACCGTATCCGTTCCAGAACTAAACAGGCGCTTCTGCCTGAAAGTGATTGACTGGTCTGTCTCAGAGCGCGACACTAAAAGGGATACGGCTCTCGACGCGCAATTGCTGCGGTCGCCTTTGATCTTGCGGAATTGGCGTCCCGGGGACGCGTACCGGCCGCTGGGGCGACGGCAGTCGAAGAAATTGAAAGAGCTATTCCTGGCTGAACGAGTCCCGAGTCGTGATCGGGCCGGATGGCCAGTGCTGGAAAGCGGCGGGCGAGTGGCATGGGCCCGGGGACTGCCTCCTTCGGACGAGTTTTGCGCCACAAATGGTACGCAAGCGGCCGTGGTGATCGAGGAAGAGCAGTTTTGAGAGGACGATGAAGGTCGCGTTTACTCGACAGCGTCTTGCGACGAGGGTGGGCCAGATGGGTCGAGCCATCTCGAAAGACTACGCCGGGAGGACGGTCGACGTGGTCGTCGTGCTCGAGAATTCGTTTTTGTTCGCGGCAGACCTGGTACGCGAGATTTCCAGGCCCGTCTCCTGCCATTTCGTGCGCTCGGAAACGCGCGATATCCGATTCGGCGGCCAGGAATACCGCGAGATATTTTTTAGCCAGGCGCCGTCGTTGCGCGGCCGCGATGTGCTGGTCGTGGATGCCGTGCTGAACACCGGAGTTACGCAGGATTTCCTGTTGAAGCGCCTGGAAGAAGGCAGTCCGCGGTCGCTGAGGCTGGCGGTTTTGTTCGACAAGCCGGCGTCCCGCAAGGTCGATTTGAAGGCTGAATACACTGGCTTCGCGGCAGCATCTAAGGAATGGGTAGGATATGGATTGAGCGGCGAAGGGGGGCTGTTCCGTAATCTTCCCTACGTTGCGGCAAGGCGCGCGAGGACGGCTCGCAGGTCGCGTCCCAGCGCCGGCAGGAAAGTATCCCGAGGGTGAGGTATCCCGTGAACTCTACAGTCCGCACTATTTTATTTTGGGTAATGATGATCGCGCTCGCGGTCTTCTTGTGGAAGATGGCATCCAACGGAAGCCAGACCACGAAAGAGGACGAGCCTCAGTATTCGAATTTCGTCGCGAAGGTCGATAGCGGGAATGTGAAGGATGTTTCCATCCTTCTTTCGCCCAACAGCGCCGAACTCCAGGGCGAATACCGCGACGGCAGCAAATTCCGCGGCGTGACGGTGGCCAACACGGCGATCACCGACGTCACGAAGGCTTTGCAGGATAAGGGCGTCCCGTTCAACTACCGCGAAGTGAAGGAAGCGAACTGGGTCAGCCTTCTGATCAATTTTTCTCCGATCCTGCTGATTGTCGGAATCTGGATCTTCATGATGCGCCAGATGCAGGCCGGGGGTAACAAGGCTCTTAGCTTCGGGAAATCGCGCGCCCGGCTTTTGACTGCGCAGCAGAAGAAGGCGACCTTCAAGGACGTTGCTGGAATCGATGAGGCCAAGGAAGAACTCTACGAGATCATCGACTTCCTGAAAGATCCGCAGAAATTCCAGAAGCTCGGCGGGCGCATTCCCAAGGGTGTGCTGCTCGTTGGACCTCCGGGAACGGGCAAGACTTTGCTGGCGCGGGCGATTGCCGGCGAGGCGAACGTTCCGTTCTTCTCGATTTCGGGTTCGGATTTCGTGGAGATGTTTGTGGGCGTCGGCGCGAGCCGCGTCCGCGATCTTTTCGAACAGGGCAAGAAGAACGCGCCCTGCATTATCTTCATCGATGAAATCGACGCCGTTGGGCGCCATCGTGGCGCCGGGCTGGGCGGCGGCCACGATGAACGCGAACAGACTCTCAACGCCTTGCTGGTCGAAATGGACGGCTTTGAATCGAACGAAGGCGTGATCTTGATTGCGGCCACGAACCGGCCGGACGTGCTCGATCCCGCGCTGCTGCGGCCGGGCCGATTCGATCGCCGCGTGGTGGTGCCTCGTCCGGATGTGCGCGGGCGCGAGGAAATTCTCCGCGTGCATACGCGCAAGGTGCCTCTCTCCGAAGATGTCGATCTCTCCGTGATCGCGCGCGGCACTCCGGGATTTTCGGGCGCGGACATGGCGAACCTGGTGAACGAAGCGGCGCTCTGGGCCGCGCGCATGAACCGGAAGTTCGTGGCCATGGTCGATTTCGAAATGTCGAAGGACAAAGTCCTGATGGGCGCCGAGCGGCGTTCAATGATTCTGTCCGACGAGGAAAAGAAAAACACGGCGTACCACGAAGCAGGACACGCGCTGGTCGCGGCCATGACTCCGGGAGCCGACCCGTTGCACAAAGTGACGATCATCCCGCGCGGAATGGCGCTGGGCGTCACCATGCAGCTGCCGATCGACGACAAGCACACGTACACAAAGGAATTCCTGGAATCGCAGCTGGCTGTGCTGATGGGCGGTCGTGCCGCGGAGGAAATTTTCCTGCACCACATCACCACCGGCGCCGGCAACGATATCGAGCGCGCCACGGAGATCGCGCGGCAGATGGTTTGCGAATGGGGCATGAGCACGCTCGGTCCGCTGACCTTCGGCCGCAAGGAAGAGGCGATCTTCCTGGGCCGCGAGATTGCGCAACATCGCGATTATTCCGAGGATACGGCGATCAAGATCGACGTCGAGGTGCGAGGTATCGTCAACCTGGGATATTCGAAGGCGCGCCAGATCCTTGAAACGCACAGTGACGCCCTCGAACGCGTCGCCAAAGGGCTGCTGGAGCGCGAAGTGCTCGATGCCAGTGAATTGAAGCTGCTCATGGAAGGGAAACCGCTGCCGGATAAGCTGCCGCCTCCGCCCGCGCCGGCTGTGCCCACACGGGAGCCTTCGATGACGCTGCGGCCCGAACCTCGACCGCTGCCCGGACTTGCGAAGGGCGAAAAGCCCGCGACGGCCTGATAACCGCCTAAAACCAGATTGTTTCTCGGGAGCCCGCGCAGGCGGGCTCTCTTTTTTTCGCGGCCCGTTTTACACAAGCCCGGCTCCTGACAGCGGAAAAATCGGCGTAGAATACACGCATGGCTAAGCACTCGTCCGAGACATTTGAAGTCGATTGCCCGTGCTGCAGCGCAAAATTAATCGTCGATCGGTCACTCGGCGTCGTTTTGTCGCATACGGCGCCCGTGCGGCCGCCATCGATCGATCTTGACGACACAGCGCGGCTGCTGCGCGAGCATGACGATTCGGTCGAAGCGAAGTTTCGCGCCTCGGTGGAAGCCGAGCGGAACAAGGAAGACGTCCTGGCACGGAAGTTTGCCGAGAACCTGAAGAAAGCCAAGGACGCACCGCTCGAAAAGCCCATCCGAGATTTCGACCTCGACTAAGTCGTCCATCATGCGCCTGCAATTCCGTATCCGGCCCATTGAAGGCCGGGCGCCTCTGTTTGTCTTCTCCGCACTCGCGGTTCTACTGGTTCCCGTAGTAATCGCTGTCGCGACGGCGGCGCTGCACGCGCAGCCGCAATCCGACCGCACGAAACCCCGGCAGCTCGACCGCGGGATCGTCTGGCGGCGTGATCCGGCCACCGGAGAATTGCGCGCTATCGGCCCAGCCGCCGAACCGAATGCCGCCGGTAACGCCACAGCGGGCGCGCCAGCGCCCTTGCACGTCATCACGCAGGTGGTTCCCGTCACCTGCATCGTTTCGGCGGCGGACGGTTCCGCGGTGCCCGGCTTGCGGCGCGAAGACTTTCGTGTTTACGAGGATGGCGTGGCCCAGCCGATCGCGTACTTCGATCGATCGACCGCGCCGGCGAGTGTAGCGCTGGTGATTGACGCGAGCCCCAGCGTGCTGCGCGATTCCGAGGAGATGAAGCAGGCCGCCGACGCTTTGATCGACGCGCTGGCGCCGCTCGACCAGGCCGCCGTGGTGGATTTTTCGGCGCACACGTATTTGCAGCTTCCGTTTTCCGACGTGCGCGAGCAGGCCCGCCGCGCCATCGCACGCATCGACGTGCGGGAACTTTTCGAGGATACCGGCGGCTCCAACATCTACGAGGCCGTGTATCTTGCCGCGCGCGAGCTTTTCCCCGGCCGTAGCGGGCGCAAGGCCATCCTGCTGCTCACCGACGGGCAGGATAGCGGCCTGGGTCTGACGCTCGATCCTGCGAGCATGGCGCCGCGGCCCGGCGCGGGCGCGGACCGACTGACGTTTGACGACGTCGCGCGCAAACTCGCCGCCGAGGACATCCAGATTTTCGCCGTCTCGACAGAAAACCGGCCGAAGGTAATGACGCCGGAGTGGCTGGCCACGCACACGGCCGCGACGCTGGTCTCGCCCAACGCGCGCACGCTGGAGATTCCGCCGTATACGCTGTTTCTGGCCGAACTTGTGCGCCGCGCCGGCGGCCAGCTCTATTTTCTGCGCGAATCGGAAACGATGGCGGACACATTTCGCAAAATCGCCGAAAAAATCCGCGCGGAATACAGCCTCGGCTTTTATCCCGCCGCAGGCGCGGGCGCTACACCCGGTTGGCATTCACTGCGCGTCGAAGTTCCCGGCGCCGCGGGCGCGCAAGTTTCTCATCGCGCCGCCTACTACGTTCCGGCTACCGGTCCGTAATTGTTGACGCGCCGTGCTCGTTACGCCTCGCCGGAACCTGAACAACTCCGCCGGTGTCTCATAATCACGGTATCGCTGGTCGTCGCCTGAGCCGATACGTTTTCGGCGCCGCGATTTCCGTGATCGTCGCGTACGCTCTGCTTGTGGCCGCGATTCAGCAGCGAATTCTGCGCCGCCGCGCAGAACACCTTCTGGCTGACGTGCGAACCCTTCAGGTGCGTCACTCCACGTTCGCCCAAGCGGCGGTGGTCTTCAGTCACTGGAGCAATAGAGGTTCTTACAGCGTGGCGTGCAGCCAGGAATCGTGCGATGTGCGGCGTCGTTGGGCTGAATGAGCGGATGCTCACCATCGTGCAAAGCGGAATTGCGAAAGACGATTTACCTCCCTGGTCCGGGAATCCGAATTTCATCCTCCCTGGGTCCTAACGAAGTCGCACCGAATTTTTCCTGGGTTGCTTATCGTTTCGGGAAAACCGTGTTTCAATGTTCGATTCATGTTTCGGCGAAAGACATTCCGGCTGAGGCTGCCCTCGCGCACGCTGGTACTGGGCGGGCACACGCTGGTGATGGGCGTGCTCAACGTAACGCCGGACAGCTTTTCCGACGGAGGTCTTTTTCTTGATGCCGACGCCGCGGTTGCGCGTGCGCTGGAAATGGAACTCGCGGGCGCGGACCTGATCGACGTCGGCGGCGAATCGACGCGGCCTGGCGCAGAGAGCATTTCCGCCTCCGACGAGATGCGCCGCATCCTCCCCGTCCTTGAGAAACTTCGCGGACGGCTGAAGATTCCCATTTCGATCGACACGAGCAAGGCAGAGGTCGCCGAAGCCGCCGCATATCAGGGCGCCGAAATCATTAATGACGTGACCGCCCTCCGCGCCGACCCACAACTTGCCGAAATCGCCGCGAAGCGGAGCCTGCCGCTCATCCTGATGCACATGCGCGGCGATCCTCGCACGATGCAGAAGAGACCGTTCGCGCGCGATGTAATGCGCGACGTTTCGACCGGACTCCGTCGCGCCCTCGGCATCGCGCGCCGTGCCGGGGTGCCAAAAACACAGGTCGTGCTCGATCCCGGCATCGGATTCGGCAAGAGCGCGGCGCAGAATTACGAATTGCTCCAAAAACTTCCGGAGCTTGCGCGCCTCGGCCAGGCACTGGTGGTAGGCACGTCGCGAAAGAGTTTCCTTGTGAAGGCGCCGGGAAGCGCGCCGGATGCCGACCGCATCTGGGGCACCGCGGCGACGGTCGCCGCCAGCATCCTCGGCGGAGCGCACATCGTCCGCGTGCATGACGTCGCGGAAATGGTCGAAGTCGCGCGAGTCACCGATGCCGTGATGCGGCCACGGTCCGTCTCCGCCAAGGCCGCCAAACCGAAATGAGCGACACGGCCACGCCCTCGCCGGCATTTTCACCCGCCGACCGCGCAAATTCCCGCAACGCGCTGCTCGCCGGATTTCTCGGCTGGACTCTCGATGCCTTCGACTACTTCGTCCTCACCTACGTGCTCGCCCAGGTGGCGGCCGAATTCCATAGATCCATTGCTGAAATGACGCTCACGATCACCGCCAGCCTGATGATGCGCCCCATTGGCGCGTTGCTTTTTGGGCTGATGGCGGATCGCTGGGGCCGACGGCTTCCGCTGATGGTCGACGTCCTGTTCTATTCCGTCGTGGAAGTTCTTTCCGGTTTCGCGCCGTCCTATGGCATCTTCCTGACACTGCGGCTGCTTTACGGCATCGGCATGGGCGGCGAATGGGGAGTGGGCGCGTCGCTTGCGATGGAATCGGTTCCGGCGAAGTGGCGCGGTATTTTGTCGGGCGTGCTGCAGGAAGGATATGCCCTCGGCAATCTGCTTGCAGCCGTCGCGTTCTGGACGGTTTTTCCGCACTGGGGATGGCGGCCGATGTTTTTCATCGGCGGCTTGCCGGCGCTGCTCACGCTGTTCATCCGCGCGAGAGTGAAGGAAAGCGACGCGTGGAAGGCGGAGGCCGCGGCACGAAAAAGCTGGCGCGAATATTTCCGTTCGGTGGCCGCGAACTGGAAACGGTTCCTCTATCTCCTGGCGCTGATGGCCATGATGAATTTCATGTCCCACGGCACCCAGGATCTGTTCCCCACGTTCTTGCAGCACCAGCTGCATTTCGCGCCGCGCGCCACGTCGATCGTCAGCGTGGTCGCCAATGTGGGCGCCATCACGGGAGGAATTCTCGTGGGGCTGTTGTCCGATCGCATCGGACGGCGGCGCGCGATGGTCAGCGCCGTGCTGCTGGCGCTCGTGCTGATTCCCGTGTGGATTTTTTCACCGCCGGTGGTGGCGCTGATGAGCTTCGGCGCCTTCCTGATGCAGTTCATGGTGCAGGGAGCCTGGGGTGTGATTCCCGCGCACATCAACGAGCTGTCACCCGGCCCGTTGCGCGGGTTTTTCCCGGGATTTGCCTATCAGGTGGGGGTGCTCATCGCTTCGAGTGCGCCTCCGATCGAAGCCAGAATGGCGGAACACTTCACCTACGCGCAGTCGATGGGAACGTTCGCCGCAGCGGCGTTCGCTCTGGGCGCACTGGTGATCGCGTTCGGGCCGGAGGCGCATCGAGTCTCCTTCGGCCCGGCGAATAAAAGCGGGGCTTGAGAAAAGTTCGGCGCCGCGCTTATTTTTTCTTCGCGGAGCGATCGGACTTGTGCGGCATGTGCGGCAGGGCGTCTTGATCGACGGGCGCGCGCGCATCGTCATTGAGCGTGGCTACCAATTGCTGCAGCGCGCGAATAAAGTTCTGCTGCTCGTGCCGCGAAAAAGGTGAAAGCAGCCGCGCCCGCGCCCGGGCCGCGCCGGGCACAATGCGCTTCAGCATATCCTGTCCCTGTGGGCTCAACCGCAGGCTGTAGCGGCGGCGGTCCGTGGCGCTCCGCTCACGCAGGATCAGCTTGCGCTTGATCAGATTGGAGAGCACCAGCGCGGTGGTAAACCGGTCGAGGCCGGCGATCCGCGAGATGCTCACTTGATCGGAGCCCGGCGTGTCTTTTACCACCGCGAGAACCACATATTGCGAAGATGTAATGCCGAACTCGCGGCACTCGTAGGTGAAGATTGAATCCGCGATGTGCCGCGCGCGCCACAAGAGATATCCGGGCCGTTCGTTCAGCGGACTATTGAGCCTGATTTTTCTCCCGCCCGGTTCTACTCCAGCATCGCGCTTCCTTGCATTCCACCCGTAAGCATTCGACTCCCGCGGAGCGCCAGCTCCTAGCCCCGGGGTTCGCGCACTTGCCATTCTTGATTCTCCTTGCAGTCCGATGGCCCTGGTTCGGGTCGGACGTGTACACGCTTAAATGCGTCCGCCGGATGCGTTCATCCCGGGCGATTGCCGCCAGGCTTGCCTGCGCCCGCTGCAGAGCCGAACGTCCATCCGGAAAGACCCGCGCGCTTCCGCTCGAGCACCGCCCTGTCGATCGTGGAATAAAACAAGAGCGCGTCCCGGAATTTTCCGGCGTGGCCACCCAGACCTGCGCGTACTGTATATCGAAAATCGAGAGATGGGAATCGTTTCTTGGTTTACGAAAGCGATACGTGAAGCGGTCAAAACGATATGAGTATGTTACTCATATATTCGTGCTACGTATGTTCATTATTCTTGACAAGCATCCCGGCGAATAGTACAAGCAGCGGACGGAGTTCTCGTTTTCTCCGCGATTTGGGTAAATCGCGCTGGAAACGCTGGGTGGGAAATCCGAGCAGCCCCGAGGGCAAATGTGAAGGTTGGGACCTGCATATTTTCGCAGGGCTGCGGTGGGAGGCGCAATTGTTCGCGCTGGGATGGGGATTGAAATCGATTTACCGGGGGCTTCTAGGATGAAATTACGGACTGCTGCATCGGCATTTCTGACTGCATTTTTGGCATGTTTGGTCTTGTCACTCGGTTTTGCTGCGCCTTCTCACGCGCAGACCGCTACGACCGGCGCTCTGACCGGCACCGTTAGCGACTCGTCAGGCGGAGTGATCGCCGGCGCGACCGTCACTCTTACGAACGTCGGTACCGGGCAGTCACGCACCGCAACAACCGATGCGTCGGGATCTTACAAGTTCTCGCTAATACCGCCCGGCACTTACAAGGTGGTTTTCGCGGCTTCAGGCTTCAAATCCACGGAACTCCCCTCGATTACGGTCAACGTCACTGAAACTCCGGTGCTGGACCAAAAGCTCGAGGTTGGCGGGCAGACGACAGAAGTGACCGTCGAATCGGCCGCCGAAACGATCCAGACTCAGAATGCGACTACTGGACAAGTCGTTGGATCTCAGGAGATCGTCGATCTTCCACTCGTATCGCGCAACTACACGCAGATCGCGGACCTTTCGCCGGGCGTCGTGACCAACGTCTCGAACGCTTCGGCGGTCGGCAACGGCACCCAGGACATCAACGTCAATGGGTCTAGGGCTAACCAGAACAACTACTCGATGGACGGCGCTTCTGTCGTCAACTACGTCAGCGGCACGGCCTCGCAGGAAGGCAGCTTCCCGGGCATCGCGATTCCCAATCCGGATACGATTCAGGAATTCAAGGTGCAGACTTCGCAGTATGACGCCGGTTATGGGCGCAATCCTGGCGCAAACGTAAGCGTGGTTACAAAAGGCGGCCAGAATGATTTTCACGGCACGGCTTTTGAATTCAATCGCAACAACATGTTCAACGCGAACGATTTCTTCTACCACTATTCGGAGATCCGAAACGATGAGCCGAATAAACCGCAGATTCTGAAGCAGAATACGTTCGGTGGCACGCTCGGCGGACGCATCATCAAGGACAAGCTGTTCTTCTTCGGCTCCTACCAGGGATTCCGTCAAATCAACGGCATCGGCACCAGCGGTTTCGCCTCCGGCTATGAGTCCGCTACGGTCCTGCTGCCGTGGAACGACTATGCGGATTTCCAGAGCGGCACTTGCGCCGACCTTCGCTGCACAAACAACGTCGCTGCCTATCGTACGTATCTGGGCAGCGTGTTCGGCGGTGAATCCGGCTTGAGCACTGGCGTCACGGTTGCTCCCAATGGCTCGAATATCAGCAACACCATGATCGGACTTCTGCAGGCTCCTGGGATTCTGAAGGGCGGCTACAACCAGGGCTTCTATTTCCCGAGCGCTACGCAGGCTTGCGGAGCCAGCCCCTCCGGATGCGTCACGGCCATTTCGCAGCCCACGATCGCGAACGAAAACCAGTACATGGGCAACAGCGACTGGCTGATTAATTCCAAGAATACGCTGCACGAGCGCTATCTCTACTCGTCCGATCCGCAGGTGCAGAGCTTCCTCTGCTTCATCACGCCCAATTCGTGCAATCCGGGCGCTCCGGAAGACGTCAACTATTCGAGCCACACCGCCACGCTGTCTCTGACGACCATATTGACCAGCAACCTCGTCAACGATGCGCGAATCACGTATCAGCGGAACGTCGAGAATGCGACGGACCCCAATATCGTTCATTCCTGCGACATTTCCTCGACGGCGAACATCATTCCGCTGATTAACAGCGGGGAAGCGTGCCCCGGCGCTTCAGCGAACCCGCTGAACGAGGAACAGAACATCGTTCCCATTATCGACGTCCTGGGGATTCTTTCGCCCTCAGGCGGATGGGGCGAGGGCGGGAACTTCTCCGCCACTTCGCAGAACTTCATCAACACCTGGCAGGCAGCGGATCAGATTTCCTGGAACCACGGCAAGCATGCGTTTCGGTTTGGATTCGACGCCGAGCGCATCTACTACAACAACACGATCTTCGCCAGCAGCCGTGGCGAGTTGTTGTTTGACACCGTGGCGGATCTTCTGACAAGCAGCGCGGGGCCTCCGGGAACGAACCCTTTGGATCCCACGTACAACGATGGGGCGCCGGCCACCGTGGTCACTCCGGGCTCTGCGACACAAGATAACTTTTGTTTCATCAACCCGGGTTTCCTGTGCGGCGGCGGCGCGGACCCGATTGCGTTGAAGGGCAGTCTGACTCACCACAACGATATCAATGCCTTCGACGGCTTCGCGCAGGATGATATCAAGGTCAACCGTAAGCTGACCGTGAACGTGGGCGTTCGTTGGGAATATGACGGCTGGCCGGATGATACGGCCGGTCAATTCAGCGATGACTGGGCGAATTTGGCTTCCCAGGTGAATACCGGGTCGTTCTTCCTGAACCAGGCGATCTGCGGCACGACTGGAAATCCTATCGGCACCCTGGTCGGGTTTGTGGTTCCGACGAACTTCGACGTGAAGCAGTTCGGATTGACGGGGCCCTGCGGAGCATCGGGCGTGAAGTCAACGGGAACGAAAACGCTGTTCCCGGGCAGCCCGTGGCACAACTTTGCTCCCCGCCTCGGCGTCGCCTGGCAGCCGCTGGGTGAGAGGTTTGTGGTTCGCGCGGGTTACGGACTGTTCTACGACCGCGTGTACGGCAACCTCCTCATCGACAACCAGCTGAATCTGCCTCCTTACGCATCCACGGCGGTCGGTCCGTTCCCATCCAGCTTGGAAGGCACACTGCATAATCCCTATGAATCGGTTGCGGGGGTGCCGCTGGAATGGACGCCTCGATGGATGGATTGCACAAACCCATCAGCAGTTCCGCCGTCTCCGACGCCGTGCACGTCCGCCGCGATCAACGGAACTACGGCCAATTCATTCGCGTCGTCGGCTTTCGGATACACGTCCGACTCGCCGGAAATGGCCAGCCGTCTGCCACTCATTCAGGAATACAACCTGGATTTCCAGTATGAGTTCGCGCACGGATGGATCGCGGATATCGGTTATGTGGGGTCGCACAGCATCCACCTCTACAATTACAGCCAGGATGCCAATATCGCCTTCCTCGTTGCCGGGGCTCCCAACCTGCCGACGGATCCACAGAACGCGGCGCTCATCAGGTCGTCGCTTCCATTCAACGATCCGGCAAACACCACTCCGGTGACCACGAACACGACGCTGAACACGGATGCGCGTGTCAGCTACCTCGGATTCGGGCCGACCGGGTTTGCCACCACATCCACCCTCGGCGATGCTCTTTACAACAGCTTGCAGATGGAGTTGCGCCACCAGTTCAGTCATGGCTTGCTTTTGCAAGCTTCCTACACGTGGAGCCGAAACATCACGAACATCGATACGAGCTTGGCCGGCAATGGTATTCAAGCGCCGGGCCAGGTCGTGAACGGTGCGTCTGACAGCAACAATCCGCTGGCACTCGGTCAGCAGTACGGACCGGCGGCATTCAACCGGGCGCAGCGACTGGTTGTCAGCTACGCTTACGACATTCCGTGGAAACACACCGAAGGTTTCGTCGGCCACGCGCTGAGCGGCTGGACGATCTCGGGCATCACGACGGTTCAGAGCGGTGAGCCCTTCACGGTCATCGACAGCGGAGGTGGGACGATTTACGGAGTGGCGACTTCGCGAGCCGCACTGGCGAGCCCTGGAGGTTGCAATGCGTTCGGAAATTGCAACTCCACGATCCCAATTGCCACGGCCGGGAGCACGAAATCGCGGGTCCTCAGCGATCTTCCCGGCAGCCCCGATTACACCGGTGTCGGTTGGATCAACCCTAACGCATTCACTCCGCTTTCGCCGAGCAACGCGACGAACCCACTTCTGGCTTCTTCGCCCTACTGCATCGGCGGTGTACCGAACCCCGGAGGCACCGCGACTTCTCCGTGCGGTGCCCCTGTGGGTCCGACCGATCCCACTGGCGCGACGTTCATCGATGCCGGCACCGGATACGGCAACTCTCTGGTGGGTTCGATCACGGGACCAGGCCAGTGGAACTCGGACCTTTCGCTGATCAAGATGACGAAAATCACCGAGGGCACGGCGCTTGAGTTTCGCGCGGAGTTCTACAACATCTGGAACCACGCACAGTTCAATCCGCCTTCAGGAAACGATGTAGACACTCCGGCCACCTTCGGACAAATCAACTCCAGCTCGGTCACTCCGCGCGTCGTTCAGTTCGCCTTGAAGTTCCACTTCTAGGCGCGCCGCCCGAGGTAACAGACAGCCAAAAAGCCCTCCCCAAAGTTGGGGAGGGTTTTTTTTATGTCCTCCCTCGCGTAACGAATTCCCCGCAGGACGGCTCCGCTAATTTAAGTTCACGCTCGCTCGCGCAAGAATAAAGATCGCGGTACGCGACGCGCCCTCCAGCTATTTACGACTTTTAGACGTAGCTTTCGTCCGTCGCCTTTGCCGCCAAGGAACTGAATACGTTTATGTATGCCCAATTATCTTGACAAGGGAAAGGGCCAATAGTACAAGCGTCCCACGGATTTCGCATTCCAAGATGGCGGAGCTTAATCGCTCCAGGGATGCCGGGTGGAAGTCCGAATCGCCGCGTGTCCTGACGCGGAAGGCGTTTCCGAAAAATTTCGTCGGGGTAGCGCAAGACACACGCGCTTTCGCGCGTGCACAAAGTCATGCGCTCCGACCGGGGGGCTAGAAGCAGATGAGGCTAAGATCGATTGCAGCGTCGTGTCTCGTAGTGTGCACAATCTGTTTTGCAACGTCGTTTGGTTTTGTTTCTTCGTCGAATGCACAGACCACCAGCACCGGAGCCTTGACGGGCACGGTGACGGATCCCTCCGGCGGCGTGGTCGTTGGTGCTACTGTGACGGCCACGAATACCGCCACGGGACAGCAGCGTAATGTGACCACGGATTCCTCCGGCGTCTACACGATCGGGCTACTCCCGCCCGGAAATTACAATGTCGCGTTCTCTGCCGCGGGCTTCAAGAGCGCCGAAGCGGCTTCGGTCACGGTGAACGTCACCGAAACTCCGGTGTTGAATGAGAAGCTGGAAATCGGCGGACAGGCGACGCAAGTCACGGTCGAATCCACGGCCGAGACGGTCCAGACCA